>Ga0308169_10006107_pt1 | contig 10719 bp, 10 predicted proteins | sample PhyBR1_2_FD_202139 | JGI IMG/M metagenome (GOLD analysis project Ga0308169, IMG submission 202139) | Phyllosphere microbial communities from UC Gill Tract Community Farm, Albany, California, United States - DLSLSB.R1 | ecosystem: Host-associated > Plants > Phyllosphere > Unclassified | place... | reverse complement strand
AGATACGGAGGAAACAGCGTCTGGAACAACGCATTGCGCAGCATGTGCTCGTCGAACGCGATCGAGTTGAAGCCCGCGAATATCGCAGGCGACCATGCCAGCAGCTTGTCCCTCAGGCCCGAAACCATCGCCGCATGCGTGTTCAGCGCGCGATCGACCATTCGCTCGATCGGCAGGCGGTTGGTGAGCATGGCGGCGGGGTGAGGAACGACGTGGGGCTGGAGCCGCGACCTGAGCTCGAAGCTGTCGACCCTCTTCAGGTCATGGTCGGTATGGATGGCTGCGAATTGCAGAATCTGGTCGAATGCCGGGGAGAGGCCCGTGGTCTCGGTGTCGAAGAAAACGTAGCCCACCTGACCGCCGCTACCAGGAGTAGCTAAGCCGGTTGCGCATCGCCGACGCGCTGACCTTGAACCTCCGGGCCAGCGCATCGACTGCCTCATCATCGTCGAGGTCCAGCCCGGCGTCCCCGATCGCATCGGCGAGCAACGTCTCCGGCATGAGCAGCTCGGAGGCGAAGGCGTTGGCCTCCACCTCCAACGGATCGATGCCCTCGGCCGAAAGCTTGTCCCGGTGCAGCACACGAAACCCGCGATCGACGTGCACGGCTTCGGTGATCTCGCGGACATGCAGGACGTGGTGCGCGAGCTCGTGCGCGACCGAGAACCGCTGGCGGTTGGGATGGTGCAGCGCGTTGACGCCGATGATCTTCAGGCCGTCCTTGATGTAGGCCATGCCCGACAATTCGTCACCAAGCGGCGCGAACTGGAGGGTTATGCCTCTGGCCTTGACGATGCGTTCGACCGGGATAGGGGCGGACCGGACACCCGCGTCCGCCAGCAGCTGCACCGCGGCCCGGCGCGCGCCGGCAGTGTCCGGTATCCTCACGACCGGATCTCCGCATCGTCCGTGCGGACGAAGCGCCCGATGAGTTCGAGGACGTCGGCGGTCTCGCGATCAGAGATGGCCCCGCGCGTGACCCTCACTTCCACCTCCCGGCGCTGGGAAGGCGGACGCGCGGGCAGGAGGTCGCCCACGTGGCGGAACCGCAATGCCTGGGCGAGGTCGTAGACGTGATGGAGCAACACGTTCTGGCGACCCTTCTCGATGCTCGCAATGGACGCCCGAGACAGGCCTGTGAGCCCGGAAAGCTCGGCTTGGGTCATCCCCAACTCGTCGCGGCGCTTGGCCACGGCACCACCGAAGGCGACATTGATCGGATTTGGCTGAACCACGTTACCTATTTGTTCCAAACACAGACCAATGTCAACGCCACGCACATAATGATACTGACAATCACACACTGTTGTGACTATTGACAGCAAGGAGGCTTGGCGCCATAACGTGGCGGTGCCGAGAATCGACTCGGCAGAAACGTCGAGGAGAAGGCCATGTCGAAGAGAATTCACGTCGTGCCGCACGGTGACGGCTGGGCGACCAGGCGGGAGGGCGCGAGCCGCGTCGGCTCAACACACACAACGCAGTCCGGCGCCAACGACGCCGCACGCAGCACCGCGATACGCGAGCGCGGCGAGGTGATCATCCACCGCCCTGATGGCCGCATCCGGGACTCGAACTCTTACGGCAACGACCCCTTTCCGCCGAAGGGCTGATCAACCCGCCGGGCGGCGCCCGCCGCCCGGCAATGGAGAAGCGAAATGACCGACAAGGCCGAGGACAAGAAGGACAAGGGGCCGAAGCCGGTCACCATCGTCGTCAACGGGACCGAATACGACGTCCCCAAGGACAGCATCTCCTGCGAGGAGCTGCTGAAGCTGATCGGCGCGCCCGCGCTGCCCGACGGCCAGCGCTACTCGGTGCAATACAGCAGGGGGCAGGGAAAGAAGCCGACCGGCACGCTTATCGAGGGCGAGACCGTCCAGGTGAAGAAGGAGATGGAGTTCGATGTCACACCCGCTAATCGGTCGTAGCCCCGATCTCCTGGCGCTCCGCGACGACGGCCTCAACGTCGAGGTCCGCGGCGGGCACTTGGTCGTGAAGGACGTTCCCTTCGTCACGGCGGACCGCGCCGTGCGGACCGACGGCGTCCTGATCTCGACGCTCGACACCCACGTGGTCGACGGTTTCGAGATCAGCGCCAAGCCCGTGCAGCACCAGGTCCACTGGATTGGCGAGCATCCCTGCCACGCGGATGGGTCCAAGATCCGCAGCTTCGAGAACCCGAGCCCTCCCCAGGACCTGGGGCACGGCCTCAAGGCCGACTTCATGTTCTCCGCCAAGGCCGACTACCGCGATTATCAGCACAAGATGCGCGCCTACCTTGGCTGGATCGTCGGCGAGGCCCAGAAGCTCGATCCGAACGCGACCGCTGAGACGCACCCGATCTACGCGACCGGCGAGGACGACGACGACCCGTTCAACTACATCGACACAGCGTCGAGCCGGGTCGGCATCGGCGGCGACAACGACAAGCTCCAATCCCAGCGGCTGGGCATCATCGGTCTCGGCGGCACCGGATCCTACGTGCTCGACCTCGTCGCGAAGACGCGTGTCGCGGAGATCCGGATGTTCGACGCCGACGGTTTCGACACGCACAACGCGTTCCGCGCGCCGGGCGCTTGGTCGCTAGAGGAGCTGAAGACCAAGCGCTCCAAGGTGCAGATCTACGCCGAGCTCTACGGCAAGCTCCGCCGGCGCGGGCTCTCGTTCCACCAGACCAGGGTCATCTCGGCCAACCTCGCGCTCCTCGAGGGCTTGACGTTCGTGTTCCTCTGTCTCGACGAGGGCCGCGAGAAGCGCGCGATCATCGACTGGCTGATCGAACGGAGCATCCCGTTCACCGACGTCGGGATGGGTGTCACGCGAGGGCCGCAGGGCCTCCAAGGCATCGTCCGGGTCGTGACGGGTGCGCCCGGCCACTACGCCAACGCTGAACCCCACCTTTCCTGCGGCGACGTCGACGAGGCGGAGAACATCTACGCCACGAACATCCAGATCGCCGAGCTCAACGCGCTGAACGCCGCCATGGCCGTGATCCGCTGGAAGCGGCTGCTCGGATTCTACCGCGACGCCGGACGCGAACACTATTCGGGATACCAGATCGCCACCGGCGAGATGGTCGTCGAGGCGGCATGACCAGACGCCGGACGCTCGCGCACCGGTATGTCGAGTTCGTCCCCAAGGAGCTGGACGAGGGCGTCCTCTACGTCTCGAAGCGTTTCCACACCGCGTCCCACTCGTGCTGCTGCGGTTGCGGCAGCCGGGTCGTGACCCCTCTCAATCCGGCGAAGTGGCGCCTGACCGACCACGGCGAGACCGTTTCGCTCTCGCCGTCGGTCGGCCTCGGCACGTTCCCCTGCCGATCGCACTACTGGATCGAGCACGGCGCGGTCGAATGGTGCCCGGAAATGACGCCTGCCCAGACCCAGCGCGCGCAGCGGTGCGACGAACGCGCCAGTCGCCTCCATGCCGGCGAGCGCGTCGAAGGACGCTGGCGGTGGTGGACGAGGCTGCTGTTGTGGCTCGGGCTGGCCCGGAAGTAGGGCGCCGCGTCAGGAGGAGTCGACCGCGCTCGAAGATGAGCTACACCACCACACGAAGGGCGCATCGCGCAGAGGGAGGAAAAGTGCCAGACTTCAAGTTCATCCATGCAGCGGACCTGCACCTCGACAGCCCGCTGCTGGGCCTCGCCGGCAAGTCCGCCGACTTCGCGGCGCGGGTCGAGGCCGCCTCCCGCGAGGCGTTCGACAACCTAGTGGACCTCGCGATCGCAGAGACCTGCCGGTTCGTCCTGCTGGCGGGCGACATCTTCGACGGCGACCTCCGGAACTTCCAGACGGGGCTCTACTTCGTCGAGGGCATGCGGCGCCTCGGCGAGGCGGGCATCGACGTGTTCATGATCCTCGGCAACCACGACTCCCAGAACCGGTTCGCCGACAAGCTGTCGTTGACCCAGAACGTGCACGTCTTCCCGAAGACCGCCGCCACCTCGCGCTCGCTGGATGACGTCGGCGTCACGATCCACGGGCGCAGCTATCCTCGCTGGGACCTGTCCGAGGACATCGCGCGCGATTATCCGCCGCCTTCGCCGGGGACGCTGAACATCGGCGTCCTGCACACCGCCTGCGCAGGATCGGAAGGTGAGCATGCGCGCTACGCGCCGTGCACGCCCGAACAGCTCGCCAACCACGGCTACGACTATTGGGCGCTCGGCCACGTTCACGAGCGTGCCGTGCTGTCCGAACATCCGCACATCGTCTATCCGGGCAACCTGCAGGGACGGCATGCGCGCGAGGCGGGACCGAAAGGGGCGATGCTGGTGACGGTCGAGGACGGCCGCATCTCGACAGTGGAGCATCGCGCGCTCGACGTCGTGCGCTGGCATTCGGCGTCGTTCGACGCGTCCGCGCACGATGACCAGACCGCGATGCTCATGGCGCTGCGCGACGACCTCGCGCAGGTCGGCATGGCCGCCGAGGGTCGCCCGGTCGCACTCCGACTGACGCTCCACGGAGCAACGCCCCTCCACGCACACCTGACGCTGAACCGGGAGGCGCTGCGCGAAGACATCGAAACCTTGCTGGCCACCCTCTCCGGCGACCACTGGCTGGAGAGGCTCATAATCGCGACGGCCCCCCCGCGGAGCGCGGGAACGGTCGACCCCAGCGTCGCCGGACGCCTGACGGCCGAGATCGACAGGCTGGCGGGCGAGGCCACCGAGGCGCCCCTCGAGGCCCGGCTCGCCGAGATCCGCGCGAAGCTGCCCGCCGGCGCGCACGCGGACGCCTTCATCGATCAGATGCGGGCCGAGATCCCGGCCCGCGCCGCCGCGCTGGCCAGGTCGCTAGTGAGCGAGGTGGGCCATGCGGCTGACTGAACTCAAGATCGAGAACTACGGCGGCTACGCCGCCCGCAGCCTCGACATTCCCGTGGCTGCGGGGCTCTCGGTCATCTACGGGCCCAACGAGGCGGGCAAGAGCACCTGCCTGGAGGCCATCAGCGACTTCCTCTTCTCAATCCCCAAGAATACCATCCGGGGCAACCTCTTCGGCTACGACGGCATGCGGATCACCGCGTCGATGCTCATGGCCGACGAGAGGCTGATCACCCTCAGGCGCCGCAAGGGTAACGGCAGGACTCTGGCGGATGTGGATGGGAACGCGCTCGACGAGACGGCCCTGGCGCCGATCCTGGGCGCGATCACGCGCGAGCGGTTCGAGACGCTGTTCGGACTGAACCACGACACCCTCCGGGCGGGAGGTGAGCGGCTGCTGAAGGCGGATGGCGACATCGGACGGCTCATCGTGGAGGCGGGTGGCGGTCTGCGGACATTGCTCGCGCGTCTCGACGCGATCGACGAGGAGGCCGGCCGCCTGTTCGAGGGGCGCCGCTCATCGACACGAGCGTTCTACCAGCATCTAGACGCGTTCGAGGCCGCCGACCGATCTGTGAAAGCCGGTCAGTTCACGCGCGAGACGTACGAGCAGGCGCGCAAACAGGCCCAAGCCGCCACGACGAAGCTTAGCGGCCTACGCGACGAAAGACTGACGCTCGCGACGCGCATCGCGAGGACCGAACGGACCATCCGCGTCGCGCCACGCCTGCGTGAACTGGGTGGACTGACGGCTTCGCTCGAAGCCCTCGCCGACGTCGCCGACCTGCCGTCCGACTTCGCAACGCGCGTCAGCGACGCGGCCACCGCGTCGAGCGAGGCCGAGAAGAGCCTGCAGGGTGCGACCGAGCGACGCGATCGCCTCCAGGTCAGGATCGACGGCCTCACGGTCTCACCTAAACTCGCCGCGGCGGAGACCCGTATCCGAGATGCCGCCGAGCTCTCCATCCACGTCTCCAAGGCACGGGGCGACCGGGGGAACAGGCAGACCGAGATCGACCAGGGCGAGGCGCAGCTCATCGGTCTACGCCGGATGCTGACTGCCCCGGCGGATGCGGAGCTGGGCCCCATCCTGCCCGCACGCGATGCGACCGAACGGGTCCGCGTGCTGCTCGCTTCAGCAACGGAGCGTCGGCCCGCGCATGAGGCCGGGCGGGAGCGCGCCGCGGAGATCGCCGACACAATCAAGGAGACAGAGGCCGACCTCGCGGAGCTGGAGGCTGGGGGCTTCGACACGGCGCTTGAGACCTCGTCCTCGCAGTTCAGCGGCATCGCGGCGCAGAAGGCGGGCATCGACGCGCGTCGGCGCGGCATCGACGACGAAGTTCGTCGAATCGCGGAAGGCGTCGTCCCGCTCGGATTTGCTAAAATCGATGAGCTCCAGGCGTTCGCCTGTCCCGCGCCCGATATCGTCCGCGCCGAGCAGATCGTCCGCGACGCGCTCGAAACAAGCCGGGCCGAACAGGAGAGGGTCCGGCGGCAGGCATCGCGGGACATCGCGACCGGCAATGCTGACATCGCCGCCCTTGAGGCGTCGGGGACCGTCGCGAGTGACGACGCAGTGCGCGAGGCGCGGACATCGCGGAGCCTCCAGTGGTCCCCGATCCGCGCGGCCTTTGTCGCGGGGACGCCATCGGGAACTGAACCAGAAAGGCTACGGTCGGCGGACGCCTACGAGGCGACGCTCGACGGCGCAGACGCGCTCGCTGATAGGCGTGCTGAAGAGGCTGAGCGCGCCGCCTCGCTCGTCCAGGCGCAGCGACGGGTCGCGGACGCGACACGCCTGTCGGCGTCGGCAGAGGAGGAGATGGCGGCCATTTCGCGCGACTTGGAGAACAGGGTCGCGGCGTTCGGGGTGGCGTTTCCCGATGCCACCGCGCGCCATCCGATCCTCGCGTCGCTGGTGACCTTCACCGAGCACCGGATGCAGCTGGTTGAGCAGGCAGCGGCCGCCCGGGCCAAGGAGGCGGCGTTGGCGGTCGACGCGGCCGTGCTCGAGCCGACAGTCGAGGTGGCCGGAGCGGCCGAGCGCCGGCTTGGCCTCGTGCCGGTGTCGGAGTTCGCGACGAGGATGCAGGCGCTCGTCGCCGCGCACGGTCGGCACGAGCAGCGCCATGCCGACCATCAGCGGCTGACCCTCGAACTGGGTAAGCTCAGGTCGCAGGCCGCGTCCGTTCAGGCGGCGCTCGACCGGATGGATGTAGATGAGGCCGACTTCCAGAAGGTATGGCCCTTGGCACTCACGGTACTGGGTGCACCCAAGACGCTGAGTCTTACCGAAGCCGGGGAACTGCTCGGCGAGTGGGCAAGCGCCCGCGGCGTCCTGGCGGCGATCGCGCAGACCCGCCACCGGATCACCCGCATGGAGGAGGACGAGGCGGGGCTCGGGGTAACCGTGGACGCTCTGTCCAGGGAGCTAGGCATCGAGTCCGGCACGGACTGCGTTGCCGGCGCTCAGATGCTGAAGGCGCGCTGGGAGGCAAACGCGTCGCTCATGACGCAACGCGACGGGCTCCTTCCCGACCTCGAGGAGGCGAAGCTCGAAGTGCAGCAAGCGGAGGCCGCCACCAAGCGGGCCGTCGGCGAGCGCATGGAACTGACCCGCCTGACCGGAGGCGCGGCCAACGCTGAGGAATTGGCCGAGGTCGCAGCCCGCCATGAGCGGCGACTCGGTTTGCTCGACGCGATCGCGCAGGCGGAGCGAGCGCTTGCCGAGCTGGGCGGTGGCCTGGACACCAGCGCACTCCGAGCGGAACGTGGAGACGCCGACCTTGACGACCTGCAGGCCGGGTTCGCGGACGACCAGTCGCGGGCAGCCGCGCTGGAGGCCGAGGTCGAGGATGCCGTGCTCGCGGAGAAGGCCGCCCGCGACACGCTCGCCGGCTTCGTCGCGGAGAGCGGCGTCGCCGGCGCCGTGGTCGAGCGCGAGAGCGCCGCCACCCAGATGCACCAGGCTCTAGAGCGCTATCTGGAGTTGAGGACGGCGCGTGACCTAGTTACGGCGGCGATGGCGACGATCCGCGCCGAACAGCAGGATCCGCTCATCCGCCGCGCCAGCGAACTGTTCGCGGCGTCGACCCGCGGGGAGTTCCAAGGAGTGGAGACGGACATCGACGACAGGGGTAATCCAGTGGTCGTAGGCCGCAGGTCGAGCGGCGGAACCGCGTCGGTCGCGACTATGAGCGACGGCACGCGGGATCAGCTGTTCCTGGCGTTCCGTCTAGCGAGTCTCGAGAACTACGGCGATGCGACCGAGCCGCTGCCTTTCATCGCGGACGACGTCCTCGTCCACTTCGACGACGACCGTAGCGCCGCGACGCTCGACCTGCTCGCCGAGTTCGGAAAGCGCAATCAGGTGCTGCTGTTCACGCACCACAGGACGGTACGGGACCTTGCCGAACCGCTGGCAGCGCGGGGCCTCGCGAGCATCGTGTCGTTCGAGAAGGTCGAGCCTGTGAGCGAGGAGGCGCCGGTCGCCTAGCGACCCGGTCACTCATATGCCCGACGCCTCGACGATGCGCCTGCGGAGCAATGCGATAACGTTGTCGAGCTACCTGAACAGGTCGTCGTGGGCCATCATTCCACCAGATTGGCATACTCGCGCTTCACGACCTCGAGATCGACCGCCCGGTCGCTGGCGACGCTATCGGCGGAATCACGTCTGAGGTCGGCTGAACGAACGGCTGATTAGGCGCGTAAGGCGCCTGAAAGCGGCCGGGCCGTAATCCACCAGGAACCGGCCCTTCGCTACCCTGCTCCACCTTCTGAACGAACGTCCGTTTACGCCGATCGCTTCCCGAAAGCGGCTATTCCGTTTTCCACCAATTTTAACGAAATGCACCCCGTCGGCTTGCGCCAGTTACGTCGCGATGCAAACCGTTCACATCATCAGGCATGTTCAGCAGCCATGCGTTAGCCATAGCGGTATGCCTCCCCTATGCAGCTTTCATGGCAAACTCAATCATCAAGCTGTTCAGCGGCGGAAGACGGTTCACTCGTTTCTGGGATCGGCTCGAGCTATCGCTGCACGAGGAGTGTGAGATTGAGCTCGCACGTGGCGAGCCGCTAACGCAAGGCGCTTTATTTTGGCGCCTGCGTAAGCGCTTCACCCTGGACCCGGTTGAACTGGGCCACCTGCAAAGCATCACCATCCAACACGCACAGTCCGAGTTCACGCAAGGCGCCAACCGCATGACGGGTTACCGCGCCAGCGCGCACGTCCCTTTCTCTGGCAGCAAAGTCCTGCTGCAATCTCAGCCTGAAACAGGGTTCCAGTTTGGGTTCCGCGGGAAGGTTACCAAGAGCGCGCTGCACCTGCACGCCATGCTGCCTGACCTCGATGGTCGGGAATTTGCTAGCGCCATCGAAACGGAACTGGCCCGGATCAGTCCGCTGCTCAAAGCCTTCCGCAGTACGGTCCATGCTTATGACGAGCGCCTGCGCGGCCGGGTTGAAGCAAAGATCAGCTCATTCTAAGGATCATGCATAGACGCTGTTGACGTATATGTATTTGACGTCTAACTGTCGCGGGCATGGATGATACAGCCTTCCTCGAAAGCTACGACCCTGCCGCGTTCCCGCCCCTCGCGGTCGCCGTGGACGTCGTTCCCCTCACCTTCACCGCCGGCACGCTTCATGTTCTGCTAAACAGGCGGGCTGAAGCACCAGCCCGCAACCGCCTCGCCCTGCCCGGTACCTTCGTTCGCGCGGAAGAGGATCTTCGCGCTGCGGCACAACGTGCCCTGCGGGACAAGGCTGGACTCGATGCGCCGGTGCGCCAGTTCCACGCCTTTGGTGCGGTTGATCGTGATCCGCGCATGCGGATCGTCAGCATTGGCTACATGGCCGTTGTCGATTCCGAAACCGTGGTGCGCGCCAGTGATGTGACCGGCACATGCGAACTGCTGCCAATCATCGATGGCATCGTGCGCAGCGCGACCGGCCGCCGCGCATCGCTGCCGTTCGACCACGACGCTATCCTAGGTCGGGCACTGGCGGATCTGCGCCGCGATCTCGACCGCGATGACTGGGCGTTCGGCTTGCTAGCTGAAACCTTCTCGCTGCGCGAGTTGCAGGCGCTGCACGAAGCAATCCGTGGTCACGCGGTCAACAAGCCCGCCTTCCGCAAGCGTCTCATCGAGAGCGGCCGCCTGGAGGCAACCGGCGAGATGGAGAGCGGCAAGGGCTTCCGCCCTGCCGAACTGTACCGGGCAAGGAGGACAGACGATGCCGCGTAACGATCAACCGAGCCGGCAAGGCGCACGTGTACGCACCAGCGTGTCGCACCCTCTCCAGATTGCCACAATCGCAGCGGGTCCGGGCCTCGGCCGGGTCGGCATCACCTTCTGCCCTGGCAAGTGTCAGCCTCATGCCGCAACCGGCGCATGGGCACGTGATCTTGCTACCGACATTGCGGCTGTAGCGGATTGGGGCGCAGCCAGTGTCGTAACGCTGATCGAAGATCACGAGCTTGTCGCGCTCGACGTCACACTCCTTGGTGAGACGGTACGCGCAGCGCACCTAGAGTGGCATCACCTTGCCATCCGCGATGTGTCCGTTCCGACCAGCGCGTTCGAGATCGCCTGGCAGAAAGCCGGACCGGCACTGCGTGATCAGCTTCGTGCCGGTTTTGACGTGCTGGTCCACTGCAAGGGCGGGCTCGGCCGGGCCGGGATGATCGCCACCCGGCTGCTTGTCGACAGCGGCTGGCAGCCCCAAGAGGCTCTCGCGGCAGTCCGTGCAGCACGCCCCGGCGCGGTCGAAACAGCGGCGCAGGAGACGTATGTCCTCAGACTGAGGGCCGTGCCCGAACCAGTGCCGAATCGCTCGCCCGATGCCATCCGGGACCGCTGCCGCGGCGCGCTCCT
>Ga0308169_10006106_pt1 | contig 10720 bp, 7 predicted proteins | sample PhyBR1_2_FD_202139 | JGI IMG/M metagenome (GOLD analysis project Ga0308169, IMG submission 202139) | Phyllosphere microbial communities from UC Gill Tract Community Farm, Albany, California, United States - DLSLSB.R1 | ecosystem: Host-associated > Plants > Phyllosphere > Unclassified | place... | reverse complement strand
CTCGTTCTCATACACGTCCATTCCCAGCGCGCCAATCTTCTGCTGCTTCAGCGCATCAATCGCCGCCTGTGAATCAATTAATGCGCCGCGGCTGGTGTTGATCACCATCACGCCATCCTTCATCTGCGCAAAGGCTTGCGCATTCAGCAGATGATAGTTTTGCTCCGTCAGCGGGCAGTGCAGGGTGATAACGTCAGACTGCGCAAACAGCGTATCGATATCTACATATTCTGCGCCCAGCTCCAGCGCCTGCGGATTAGTATAGGGGTCAAACGCCAGCAGCTTCATGCCAAAGCCTTTCAGAATACGCAGGGTAGCAATGCCGATTTTACCGGTACCGACCACCCCCGCCGTGCGGCCATGCATGTTAAAACCGATCAGCCCTTCAAGGGAGAAGTTGGCATCGCGGGTGCGCTGATAAGCACGGTGGATGCGGCGATTCAGCGTCATTATTAAACCAACCGCATGCTCGGCGACCGCTTCCGGGGAGTAAGCGGGCACGCGCACCACCTGCAGACCCAGCTCCTTAGCGGCATCAAGATCCACGTTGTTAAAGCCGGCACAGCGCAGCGCAATAAACTTCACGCCCAGCTCCGCCAGCTCTTCCAGTACCGTGCGACTGCCGTCATCGTTAACGAAGATACAGACCGCATCACAGCCGACGGCATTTTTCGCCGTGCTCTCACTCAAAAGGAAGTCAAAAAACTCCAGTTCAAAGCCGTAGTCTTCATTGACCTGTTCAAGGTATTTCCGGTCATACTGCTTGGTGCTATACACCGCAAGTTTCATCGTGTTACTCCTGTACCCGCGCTTAAATAATAATGCAGTGTAACAACTATTGTGAACCGCGGGCGAGGCATCCCGCTCAGCTGAGCTAAAAAGCAGCGAATGAGTTGATTACTGGTGAAAAACTTCACCCGAGTGATATTCCGTGCCATCATTCAGGGATAATCACGGAGCGAACAGGGTTTTACTGCCATGAAACGGGGCTGGAAAAGGGCGCTTGCGGCGCTGCTGGCGGTGATCCTGCTGCTAACAGGACTTCTTCTTACGGTTACCCAGTGGCTGCCAAGGGTGGCTGGTATCTGGCTGCCTGCGGATACTACCATCGCACTGGACGGCAATCCGCGCTGGCACAATGGCGCACTGTTTCTGCCCGGCATCCGCTACCGCGCGGGCGACTGTCAGCTGGCGAAAGTGGTGAATGTTTCCCTCGGCTACCAGCAAAAACAGTGGCAGCTGGCGGCGGACAGCGTGGCGATTGACAGCGCCTGCCTGGCTAAACTTCCCACATCAGATAACCCTTCCGCACCGCGCAGCCTCGCCGAATGGCAGCAAATGCTGCCCAACGCCCGCGTCAATATCCGCCAGCTCAGCGTTTCTCCCTGGCAGCAGTGGGCTGGAGCTCTGCAGCTCACCTTCGATTCCCAGCGCCAGCAGGTCAGCTATCAGAGCAAAAATCTGACGCTGGCAGCCCAACTGAGCGGACAACAGCTGGCGATCGACGCACTGACGGTTCAGGCGCCCGGCGTGGCACGGCCCGTCACGGTCAGCGGTACGCTGACGTTGCCACACCTATCCGATGGCCTGCCGGAACAGGGCGCGCTGCGGGGGCAGCTGGCGCTGGCAGGGATCCCTGACCCGCTGCAGATCACGCTTGACTGGCAGCAGCAGAGCGGCACCCTGTCCGCCATCGCTGAACACCAAAGTACGCCGCTGCTGACGCTGCCATGGCACATCAGCTCTCAGCAGATTGACATTACCCAGGGGCAGTGGAGCTGGCCTTACGCCGGGCAGCCGCTGTCAGGGGGAATAGCCCTCAGTGCCAAAAACTGGCAGCAGGGCCTGCCCGCCAGCGAGATTAGCGGGCGTCTTAATCTGCTGACCCAGGGGCGCGGGGGGAAAGGGAATGTGGTGCTGACGCTCGGCCCTGGTCATCTTGACTGGAGTGACAGCCAGCTGCCGTTTCGCCTGACGGGTGAGAGCAAACTGGCCAGCCTGCAGTTTTTCGCCGGGCTACCCGGTGAGCTGCGCGGGCCGCTGCTCGACCCGCAGTTGCACCTGCAGCCCGGCGCACTACTGCGGATGAAAGGGCGGCTGCTGTCGACGCTGGAAGTGGATGAAGCCCGCTGGCCGCTGGCTGGCGTCGCGGTTTCATCAGCCGGAATTGATGGCCGACTGCAGGCGATCCTCAGCGCCCACGACGCCGAAATGGGCCGTTTTCGCCTGCATCTGGATGGCCGGGCAACCGACTTCTGGCCCGATAAAGGGCAGTGGTTGTGGCGCTACTGGGGCGACGGCTATCTGGCTCCGCTGGCGGCGAAGTGGGATATGAATGGTAACGGAAGCTGGCAGGACACGCTGATTGAGCTGCAGTCGCTATCGACCGGATTTGACCATCTCACCTATGGCAGCGTCACGGTGGATGCCCCGCGCCTGACGCTCAGTAAGGCGGTGCGCTGGCAGCGCGACGCGCAGCATCCCGCATTTAACGGCGAGCTGAAGCTCAACGCGCAGGACACGCGCTTCAGCGCCGGGGGCTATCTGCCGCCTTCGCTTCTGACGCTGACGGTGAAAGGGCGTGACCCGGCGTGGTTCCTCTACAGCGGCAGCCTGCAGGCGCAGCGCATTGGTCCGGTGCAGGTGCGCGGTCGTTGGGACGGTGAACGCCTGCGTGGGCAGATGTGGTGGCCTCAGCAGTCGCTGCGCGTCTTCCAGCCGCTGCTCAGCCCGGACCTCAAGCTGGCGATTCAGGATGGCACGCTCAAGGCTCAGGTGGCGTTTTCTGCCGCCAGCGATCAGGGGCTGGAAGCGGGCGGCCACTTCCTGGTGCAGGACGGCAGTGCGCTGCTGCCGGATAACGAATTTAACGGCATCGATTTCTCGCTGCCGTTCCGCCTGCGCGAGCACCGCTGGTACTTCGGCACGCACGGCCCGGTCTCGCTACGCATCAAAGAGATTAAAAACCAGTTTGCCATGCAAAACGTTACGGCAGATCTGCAGGGCTGGTATCCGTGGAGTGCCAGGCAGCCGCTGGAGCTGAGCAACGTCAGCCTCGAACTGTTAGGTGGCCAGCTGAGTATGGCCAGCCTGAAGATGCCGCAGACGCAGGCGGCCACGATTACTATTCAGCATCTGAGCGTTTCCGAACTGGTGACGGCGATGAAGCTTAAACAGATTGCCATGTCGGGCCACATTAACGGCGCGCTGCCGCTGTGGCTGAATGATTCACGCTGGCTGGTGAAAGAGGGCTGGATAGCCAACAGTGGGCCATTAACCGTGCGCATGGATAAAGATATGGCCGATGCCATCAGCAGCAATAACTTTGCCGCCGGAGCGGCGATGGACTGGCTGCGCTATATGGAAATTTCGCGCAGCTGGGCCACTCTTGACCTCGACAATCTTGGCTGGATGAAAATGACCGCAAAGGTTGATGGCACCAGCCGCTTCAGCAACCGTGACCAGCGCGTCACGCTGAACTATACCCAGCAGGAAAACCTGTTCCAACTCTGGCGCAGTCTGCGCTTTGGCGATAACCTGCAATCCTGGGTGGAGCAAAATGCCACCCTGCCGTCGCAAAAGGAAATGAGTGATGAAAGCCCGAATTAGCCTGCTGATGGCAGGCTGTCTATTGCTGCTTAGCGGCTGTATCCCCCGCATTGAGGTTGCCGCGCCAAAAGAGCCGATCACCATCAATATGAACGTCAAAATTGAGCATGAGATCCATATCAAGGTCGATAAAGACGTGGAAGCCCTGTTAAAAAACCAGAGCGGTCTGTTCTGAGGAGCAAGCAATGAAACGACTTTGCAGCGGATTACTGCTGGGCTGCCTGCTGTTGTCGCCACAGGTGATGGCGCTGACGCTTGATGAGGCTCGGCAGCAGGGGCGCGTAGGCGAAACGCTTAACGGCTACATTGCCGCGGTGCAGCAGGATGCAGAGACAGCGGCGCTGGTGAAAGAGATCAATGCCGGGCGCATGAATCAGTATCAGATACTGGCGCAGCAGAACAATTTGACCACGCGTGACGTGGCGAATATCGCCGGGCAGAAGCTGGTAGAGCGGGCAAAGCCGGGAGAGTTCGTGCGGGGGATAAACGGCCAGTGGATTAAGAAGTAGCTAAGGCACCGTCACGGTGCCTTAGCCTTTCTTTTGGCGATAAAACTCAGGCAGTCACGATCTGAGAAATCACTTCTTTCGCATCGCTGGCGGCTTTCGCTGCCACTTCAGGACCGTAACCGATACCTTCAGCAAACACGAACTGCACGTCGCTCATACCGAGGAAGCCGAGGAACAGGGTCAGGTACGGGGTCAGCAGGTCGCTTGGGGTGTCTTTATGAACACCGCCACGGCTGGACAGCACCACCACTTTTTTGCCTTTGATCAGGCCTTCAGGACCCTGCTCGGTGTAGCGGAAAGTGATACCGGCACGCGCCACCAGGTCAAAGTAGTTCTTCAGCTGGGTAGGGATGTTGAAGTTGTACATTGGCGCAGTGATCACGATGGTGTCGTGTGCCTGCAGCTCAGCGATCAGTTCGTTGGACAGGTCCAGCGCTTCCTGCTGACGCGGGGTAAGCGCGGCATCAGAAGGACGCAGTGCGCCAACCAGCTCGCCGTCCAGTACTGGAATCGGGTTAGCGGCCAGGTCACGTTCGGTCACTTCATCAGCCGGATGGGCCGCTTTCCACTCGGAAACCAGGTGATCGGCCAACTGACCAGACTGAGAATAACCGGCAAGGATGCTTGATTTCAGTACTAATACTTTGCTCATGGTTTTTTTCCTGTTTTGTCATGCGGAAGGCTATCCGCTCAATGGATAACACTTTACGGATAAATGACGGCGAGTGTAAGTGCGAGTTTTCGATATCAATGTTCGAAATAATTGAATAACAGCTCGCGGGCAAATAAATCGCTAAGTCGCTGTCTGTGCTAGAATACGCAAAAATTTTAATCCCTGATAATGCCATGTTGCCCGCATCAGGCGCGACAAAGTGAGCTTTTACCATGTCTGAATCACCACAATCTGCCCTGGCGCCGCTCTATTCACGGCTGGATTTGCTAATGTTGCGCGACCGCCAGCGCTTCCAGCGCCGCCTGCAGGGCGCGAAAAAAATTAAAAATCCGGCGGCGCTCCAGGCGCTGACCGATGAGCTGAGTGCGGAAATCGCTCAGGCCGAGCAGCGCGTGGCCGCGCGACGTGCCGCGACGCCAACCCTCCGCTACCCGGAAAATCTGCCGGTCAGCCAGAAGAAGCAGGATATTGCCGATGCTATCCGCGATCACCAGGTGGTGATCGTCGCCGGGGAAACCGGTTCGGGTAAAACCACGCAGCTGCCGAAAATCTGCATGGAGCTGGGGCGCGGCATTCGCGGGCTGATAGGCCACACGCAGCCACGCCGCCTGGCGGCACGCACCGTTGCTGACCGTATTGCAGCGGAGCTGGAAACCTCACTCGGCGGCTGTGTCGGCTACAAGGTGCGCTTTAACGATCAGGTCGGTGAAACCACCCAGGTCAAACTGATGACCGACGGTATTCTGCTGGCGGAGATCCAGCAGGACCGGCTGCTGATGCAGTACGACACCATCATTATCGATGAAGCGCACGAGCGCAGCCTGAACATCGACTTCCTGCTGGGCTATCTGCGCGAGCTGCTGCCTAAGCGCCCGGACCTGAAGGTGATCATCACCTCGGCGACCATTGATCCGCAGCGTTTCTCACGCCATTTCCATAACGCACCGGTGATTGAAGTCTCCGGCCGCACTTATCCGGTGGAAGTTCGCTACCGTCCGGTAGTGGAAGATGCTGATGATACTGACCGCGACCAGCTGCAGGCCATTTTTGACGCGGTGGATGAGCTGGGGCGTGAGAGCCGTGGCGATATCCTGATCTTTATGAGCGGTGAACGCGAAATTCGTGACACCGCCGATGCACTGATGAAGCGCGACCTGCCGCATACTGAAGTGCTGCCGCTGTATGCGCGCCTGTCGAACGCCGAGCAGAACCGCGTGTTCCAGTCCCATGCCGGGCGCCGCATCGTGCTGGCGACCAACGTGGCGGAAACCTCGCTGACCGTACCGGGCATCAAATACGTCATCGATCCGGGCACGGCACGCATCAGCCGCTACAGCTTCCGTACCAAGGTGCAGCGCCTGCCGATTGAGCCGATTTCTCAGGCCTCCGCTAACCAGCGTAAAGGGCGTTGCGGACGCGTCTCGGAGGGTATCTGCATCCGTTTATACGCGGAGGAGGATTTCCTCAGCCGCCCGGCGTTTACCGACCCGGAGATCCTGCGTACTAACCTGGCCTCGGTGATCCTGCAGATGACGGCGCTTGGCCTCGGCGATATTGCCGCTTTCCCGTTTGTGCAGGCACCGGACCAGCGCAATATCCAGGACGGGGTACGTCTGCTGGAGGAGCTGGGTGCCATCACGCTCGCTGAAAATCAGCGCTATCAGCTCACCCCATCGGGCCGTGCACTGGCGCAGCTGCCGGTCGACCCACGCCTGGCGAAAATGGTGCTGGAGGCACAGAAATATGGCTGCGTGCGCGAGGTGATGATTATCACCGCCGCGCTGTCGATCCAGGATCCGCGCGAGCGCCCGGCGGAGAAGAAACAGGCATCCGATGAGAAGCACCAGCGCTTTGCTGATAAAGAGTCTGATTTCCTCGCCTTTGTAAACCTGTGGAACTACCTGCAGGAGCAGCAAAAAGCGCTCTCCTCCAGCCAGTTCCGGCGCCAGTGCAAAACCGAATACCTGAACTACCTGCGCGTGCGCGAGTGGCAGGACATCTATACCCAGCTGCGCCAGGTCGTGCGCGAACTCGGGCTGCCGGTGAACAGCGCACCGGCCGAAATGCGTGAAATTCACACCGCCTTACTCACCGGGCTACTGTCGCATATCGGTCAGAAGGATGCGGACAAACAGGAATTTACCGGAGCGCGCAACGCCCGTTTCGCCATCTTCCCCGGCTCCGGTTTATTCAAAAAGCCACCGAAGTGGACCATGGTCGCCGAACTGGTGGAAACCAGCCGCCTGTGGGGGCGCATTGCGGCGCGCATTGAGCCGGAATGGATTGAACCGGTGGCGCAGCACCTGCTGAAGCGCAGTTATAGCGAGCCGCACTGGGAAAAAGGTCAGGGCGCGGTGATGGCCAGCGAGAAAGTAACGCTGTACGGTCTGCCGATCGTCGCTGCCCGTAAGGTGAATTACGGCACGATTGATCCGGTGCTATCGCGCGAGCTGTTTATCCGTCACGCGCTGGTGGAGGGCGACTGGCAGACGCGCCACGCCTTCTTTAAGGCGAACCTTAAGCTGCGTGCCGAAGTTGAAGAGCTGGAGCACAAGTCGCGCCGGCGCGACATCCTGGTGGATGATGAAACGCTGTTTGCATTCTACGACCAGCGTATTGCCCACGACGTGGTTTCCGCGCGCCATTTCGACAGCTGGTGGAAAACCGTCAGTCGCGAAGAGCCGGATCGCCTTAACTTCGCCAAAGAGATGCTGATCAAGCAGGGCGCGGAAAACGTTAGCAAGCTCGACTACCCGAACTTCTGGCATCAGGGCAATCTGAAACTGCGCCTGAGCTATCAGTTTGAGCCAGGGGCAGATGCCGATGGCGTGACGGTGCACGTACCGCTGCCGCTGCTCAACCAGGTGGAAGAGCGGGGTTTTGAGTGGCAGATCCCCGGTATCCGCCGCGAGCTGGTGATTGCGCTGATCAAATCACTGCCTAAGCCGTTACGCCGTAACTTCGTTCCCGCGCCGAACTACGCCGATGCATTCCTTGGCCGCGCGACGCCGCTTGAGCTGCCGCTGCTGGAGTCGCTGGAGCGCGAATTCCGCCGCATGTCAGGCGTAACGCTGGAACGCGAAGCCTGGCAGTGGGATCAGGTGCCCGATCATCTGAAAATGACCTTCCGCATTGTTGACGAAAACAACCGCAAGCTGGCGGAAGGGAAAGATCTGACGGCGTTAAAACTGCAGTTAAAAGGCAAAGTCCAGGAAACCCTGTCGAAAGTGGCTGATGACGGTCTGGAGCAGAGCGGGCTGCATTTCTGGAGCTTTGGCGATCTGCCGGATCACTTCGAGCAGAAGCGCGGTAGCTATAGCGTGAAAGCCTGGCCTGCGCTGGTAGACGAAAAAGAGAGCGTGGCGATCCGCCTGTTTGACTCGCAGCACGAGCAGCAAAAAGCGATGTGGCGCGGCCAGCGCCGCCTGCTGCTGCTGAATATCCCGTCGCCGATTAAGTATCTGCACGAAAAGCTGCCAAACAAGGCCAAGCTGGGGCTGTACTTCAACCCTTATGGCAAAGTGCTGGATCTGATCGACGACTGCATCGCCTGCGGCGTGGATAAGCTGATTGCCGAACACGGTGGCCCAAGCTGGCAGGAGCAGGGCTACATGCAGCTGCATGATAAAGTCCGCGCCGAACTGAACGACACGGTGGTCGAGATTGCGAAGAAGGTCGAACAGATCCTCACCTCGGTGTTCAATATCAATAAGCGGCTGAAAGGGCGCGTGGACATGACGATGGCGCTGGCGCTATCGGATATCAAAGCGCAGATGGGCGGCCTGGTGTATCGCGGATTTGTCACCGGCAACGGCTGGAAACGCCTCGGCGATACCCTGCGCTACCTGCACGCCATTGAGCGGCGCATGGAGAAACTGGCGGTTGATCCGCACAGCGACCGTGCGCGCATGATGAAGGTCGAAACGGTGAAGCAGGCGTGGAATACGTGGTTCAACAAGCTGCCGCTTGAGCGCAGGGATGATGAGGAAGTACAGGATATCCGCTGGATGATTGAGGAGCTGCGCGTCAGTTTCTTCGCGCAGCAGCTGGGAACACCTTACCCAATCTCCGAAAAGCGTATTTTACAGGCGATGGAGCAGATTACTGTCTGACAGTGGTCGGGGGGTGATGGCGCACCGCAGCGGGTCGCCATCGGTTGTTTAATCCCCATACTCCTCCGTGAGAAGACTGCGGCTCGCCGGACGATATTTTGCCACCAGTGCTGCGGCAATCGCTTCAGTCTCTGCATCCGCAACCCCAGTGTAGTTCGAGGGGCGGAAATGCATCTGGAATACGCTGATAGCCTGCCTGGTTGCGGCGTCGTTCACGCCAGTTTGTGGAATAGTGTAACCGTAGCTGGCGAGATCGGCCTGAATTTTACTGACCGAACCCGCGGCGGCAAATGAGCGACCGGCAAGGTAGTGCTGCACGGTCTGTTTGTCGGGCTAGGCGCCGATTCCCTGTTCAGCCAGCTGTTGCCAGGGAAACAGCGGGCCGGGGTCAACCTTGCGCGTTGGCGCAACATCACTGTGTCCGAGAACGTTATAAGGGGTAATGCCATAACGCTGGATGATATCTTTCGCCAGGCTGGCCACCAGCCTGATTTGCTGCGCATCCCAGGGATACCAGTATCTGTCCAGCGCGTCCTGACGGTAACCCAGGTTGACAATCTCCACGCCGATAGAGCTGTCATTGAGATTGCTGCGGCCATGCCAGTTGCTGAGGCCGGCATGCCAGGCACGCTTATCCTCAGGGACCAGCTGGTAGACCATTTTTTTACTTAATGCCGGATCGGCGGCCGAGGGGACAAGGTAATGCGCGCTCACTGAACCCCGGGTTAATGACGCCATGGATGCGGCATCGTCTTCTGCGGTGTAGTGAAGGATGAGAAAACGAACGCGTTCATTCTGACTTTGCGAAGGGTGCTGAGTATTGACCTGGTAACCTGGCCGTGAAACGAGGTTACCGGTTGAACATCCGGTCAATGCTATGGCGAGGATCGCCGTGAGGGCTTTATTCATGATTTCCGTCCGTGAAGTGAATTAATACAGGCGCTGACAGTATTATTTAATTCACCCCGGCGGAACATCGTTAAAACGGCTATCAGATTGACGATAGATGCTACTGCGCTAACGCTTCCAGGCTGTCGCGGAAGGCAGTCACAGCGATAGCGCGGTTGTCTGCCAGGTAGCGGTCTTTCGCCGCCGGAGCAGAACTCTGCACCGCGATCAGCTGCCAGTCGCCGTTCACTTTCAACATCAGCGGGGAGCCACTGTCGCCGGGCAGGGTATCGCACTGGTGCGACAGCACGGTTTTCTGCGCCCAGCCGGTAATCAGGCAGTCGCTGTGGGAGTAAAGCGTTTCAAGATGGTCTTCAGGATAGCCCGCCTGGGTAACCCGACGGCCAGTCTGCTTCAGTGCGGCGGTCAGTTCTGAACGCGAACCGGCGAACAGCGGCACCGGAACAATCCCGGAAGGGGGATTACGCAGCACAATCAAACCAAAATCATAAGGCGCAGCGGAGGCGGGTACGATCCAGCCATCGCCATCCGCTTTTAGCTTCCTGCCCAGAGCCGGATCAACCCGCGCTTCAATATCGTGGATCTCATAGCGCCAGCCGCCTTTACCATTGGCGATAAAACGCAGCGCCACGGCTTTATCCAGTTTTCCCGGGGGATTAAGCAGGCAGTGTCCGGCGGTTAACGCCAGGTTTGGGGCAATCAGGGTAGCACTGCAAAGGTTACCGCTCTCTGTTTCCAGCTGGCCGATGGCTTCCCACGGTGGCGTAGCGGTCTGGCTTACCGGCAGGCGATCGTCCTTGCCAAAAAATAGCGTTTTTACGTCGGCTTCACTCGGGCCGTCATCATCGGCGTAAGAATAGAACGAAAAGGCTAAGCAACCCATTAATAACACAGCAGTCAGGCGCATA
>Ga0308169_10006105_pt1 | contig 10720 bp, 10 predicted proteins | sample PhyBR1_2_FD_202139 | JGI IMG/M metagenome (GOLD analysis project Ga0308169, IMG submission 202139) | Phyllosphere microbial communities from UC Gill Tract Community Farm, Albany, California, United States - DLSLSB.R1 | ecosystem: Host-associated > Plants > Phyllosphere > Unclassified | place... | reverse complement strand
TGGAATGCGAAATCAAGCTGGCCTTCGACGCGGCCGGCGCCACCCGGCTGAAAAAGTCGCCGGTGCTGCGCGACCATGCGCTGACCAAGCCGGAAGAGCACGACCACATCGACCGCTATTTCGATACGCCCGATTTCACGCTCTGGAAGCACGGCTACGCGCTGCGCGTGCGCAGCAATGGCGAAGGCCATGTGCAGACGCTCAAGGGCGGCGGCAGCGCGCTGGCCGGCCTGCACCAGCGCACCGAACTGGAAGCACAGATTCACACCGAGACGCCCGACCCGGACCTGTTCGCGCGCCAGCTGCACGAGGCGCTGCCGCAGCTCGCTCACAAGTTGGGCAGCAAGCATGGCGGGGGCCACGGCCTGCAGCTCGAGCCGGTGTTCGTCAACCGCACCAGGCGCACCAGCTGGATGATCGATCTGCCCGATGGCGGCGGCCAGGTCGAGTGCGCGCTCGACATCGGCGAGCTGCGGCATGGCGAACGCACGGTGCCGGTGCGCGAGCTGGAGCTCGAAATGCACGACGGCGACCCGGTCCGGCTGTACGAACTGGCGCGCCAGGTGCACGAGGCGGTGCCGGTACGCGTCGAGAACGTCAGCAAGGCCGAACGCGGCTACGCGCTGGCCAGCGACGACAAGCCGCAGGCCGTCAAGGCGGCCCCGGTCAAGGTCAAGCGCAAGGCCAGCATGGGAGACGCGCTGGCGGCCATCGTGCGCAACTGCCTGCAGCAGATGCAGGCCAATGAACGCGGCGTGCTGGCGGGCGATGCCGAGAGCCTGCACCAGATGCGCGTCGGCCTGCGCCGCCTGCGCGCGGCGCTCGACATGGTGAGCAGCATGGTGCAGCTGCCCGAGCCGATGGGGGCCGACATCGACTGGCTGGCCGGCGAATTGGGCGATGCGCGCAACTGGGACGTCTTCATCGACGGCGTGCTGCCCGCGCTGCCGCTGCCGGAAGCGTACCAGCCGGCGATGGAGCGTGTGCAGGTGGCGGCGCGCGAGGAAGCCGAGCGCCATCGCGGCCGGGTGCGCGGCGCGGTCGGCAGCCCGCGCTATACCACGCTGATGCTGGCGCTGGGCGCCTGGATCGCGGGAAGCGGCTGGCGCCAGCCCGGCCTGCCGTCCGAGCCGCTCGAACAGAAGGTTGCCAAGGCCGGGCCGCAACTCGTGCAGCACACGGCCGCGCGCGTGCGCAAGCGTGCGCGCAAGTTCGACCTGCATCGTCCGGAATGCCTGCACAGGGTGCGCATCGCGGCCAAGAAGGAACGGTATGCGCGCGAGTTCTTCGAGGCGCTCAGCCACGGCAAGCGCGAGAAACGCCGCCACGATCTCCTGTCCGGGATGCAGGACGAGCTCGGGGAACTGAACGACAGCTTCGTCGCGCGCGAACTGATCGCCCAGCTGCGCGAGCGCGTGCCGCAGGAGCTGGCGCTGCTCGGTTTCATCGAGGGCGTGCTGGCGGAGCGCGCCGCGCAGGCCTTGCCGCGCGCGCGCAGGCATGTGAAGCGCAGCTTGCGCGACAAAGCGGGTTTCTGAATTGGTGCCGGTATATTTCCCGACCGCCGGCGCCGGTAGGGCGGCCGGGCCGCCTGGCTCTTTTCCCTGGGAGCGAGCGCATTGTCGCGCCCGAATGTGACAGGCGTTTGAATTTGTTGCCGCGTTTTCCTTTTCCCAAAAGCAAAAATTGCCGATAATTCTGTTTTGCGGCCCCGTGGCCGTCGAACAGGAGAACGCAGTGCAAAACCACGACCACGACCACGACCGGCCGGAAGCCGATCTTCCCGCCAGCCCCGCGCGCCGGCGCATCTTCCAGGCGGCCGCCGCGGTCGGCCTGTCGACCGGCCTGCCGTCCGTCGAAGCCGAGGCGAAGGCAGCGAAGCCGCACCATCCGGTCAAAGGCTCGCTGGACGCCAAGCTCAAGGCGCACGTCAAGAACGTGGTCGTGATCTACCTGGAGAACCGCAGCTTCAACAACCTGTTCGCCGATTTCCCGGGCGTGGCCGAGCCACTGTCGGGCGTATCGCCGCAAGCTGCCCAGCAGAAGGACCGCGACGGCTCGGTGCTGCCGACGCTCCCGAAAATCTGGGGCGGCATGGTGCCGGCGCGCCAGAACCTGGGCGGCAAGGATTACCTGATCAAGGAAGACCAGATCCAGGGCCTGCCGAATGCGCCTTACAAGCTCGCCGATGCGGAAGGCAAGCCGCTGCCGGAAGGGATCATCACGCGCGACCTGATCCACGCCTTCTACCACAACCAGATGCAGATCAACGGCGGCCGGAACGACGGCTTCGTCGCCTGGGGCGATAGCGGCGGCCTGGTCATGGGCCGCTATGGCGAGACCGCGAAGAATCTGGGCCTGTTCCAGATCGCGCGCGAGTACACACTGTGCGACAACTTCTTCATGGCGGCTTTCGGCGGCTCCTACCTGAACCACCAGTTCCTGATCAGCGGCCGCACGCCCGAGTACTTCAATGCCCACGAGACGCCGGCGGCCAGGCACATCGCGGTGCTCGAGGACGGTCCGCAGGGCTATCGCCTGAAGCAGGCGCCGGATTCGCCGGCCTCGGCGCTGGACGGCAAGCCGAAGTTCATCAACAACGGGACGATCACGCCGGACGGCTACGCGGTCAACACGATGGCGCCGCCATTCCAGCCGAGCTGGGTCAAGCCGGCGCCGGGCGGCGACATGGCGCTCGCCGATCCGCAGGACCCGGTGGTGCTGCCGCCGCAGACGTACAGGACGATCGGCGACCTGCTGTCCGAGAAGGGTGTGAGCTGGGCCTGGTATGCCGGCGCCTGGCAGGCGGCGCTCGAAGGCCGCGGCGAAGGCGCGCGTCCGAACTTCCAGTTCCATCACCAGCCCTTCAACTACTTCAGGCAGTTCGGACCGGGCACGCCCGCGCGCGCCGAACACCTGCGTGACGGCGGCCTGGGCGACAGCCCGATCTCGAACAAGTTCATCGCCGATGCGCTGGCCGGCAAGCTGCCCGCCGTGTCCTTCTACAAGCCGCAGGGCAACCTGAACCTGCATGCCGGCTACTCCGACATCGAGGCGGGCGACGCCCACGTGGCCAACGTGGTCGCGCACCTGAAGCAATCGCCACAATGGAAGGACATGGTCGTCGTCATCACCTTCGACGAGAACGGCGGCTGGTGGGACCACGTGGCGCCGCCCAAGGGCGACCGCTGGGGCCCGGGCTCGCGCATCCCGGCGATCGTCGTGTCGCCCTATGCGAAGAAGGGCGCGGTGGATCACAACTTCTACGACACGACGTCGATCCTGCGCTTCATTTCGCGCCTGCACGGCTTGCCGCTGCTGGAAGGCCTGGCCGCACGCAACGCAGCGTTCGAGGCGCGTGGCGCGCGTCCGCCGGGGGACCTGACCGGGGCGCTGAGCTTCCGCTAAGCCACCTTTTTGCTCTGAACTTTCCTACCGGCTAACGCGCGCTGTATTGCGGAACACGGCGATACACTTGGCCGGCTGTTATCAATATCACACAAGATCAGGAGAGCCAGATGCAAAAGAATAGAACCTTGAAAGGACTGCTGACCGTGTCGGCAGTCGCCGCCATGTTCAGCGCTTTCGGCGTGCAAGCCCAGACCAGCGCCACCGCCACCGGCCAGAACGCCGCCCAGACGGGCACCGGCACCGGCACCCAGCAGACGCCCAATAAATCCGGCAAGACCACTGCCGCCGGCGCCATGGGCAACAGCAACAGCACCGGCATGGAAAGCCGTCCGGACGCGGCCGCCTCCCACAGCTCGAGCATGGGCCAGTCCGGCGCGAGCGGCGCCACCGCCTCGTCCAGCGGCAAGCTGAGCAGCGGCGACGAGAAAGCCCTGAAGGACATGGCGCAGGCCGACATCAACGAAGTCGCCGCCGGCAAGATCGCCCAGACCAAGGCGCAGAGCAGCGACGTCAAGGCCTACGCCCAGCAGATGATCGACGACCACGGCCAGGCCCTGACCAAGGTGCAGGCGGTGGCCCAGCAGAAGGGCGTGACCCTGCCGACCGAGCCGGACGCGGCGCACAAGGCCATGGCCGCCAAGCTGGAAAAGCTGAGCGGCGACGCCTTCGACAAGGCCTACATGCAGAACGGCGGCGTGAAGGACCACTCCGCTGTCCATAAAAAGCTGATGGCCGACATCAAGAAGATCAAGGATGCGGACGTCAAGGCCGTGGCCGATGCCCACGCCCCAGTGGTCGAGCAGCACCTGAAGGCCGCCCAGCAGATGGCCTCGACCAAGACGGGTACGAGCGCAGGCAAATAAGCGATCTCCGGGTTGAACGAACCCGCCGTTCCGGCACTGCCGGCAGCGGGTTTTCATTTGCGCGAAGGTGTTATTAAGCAGTTGGCCCAAGGGCGAAAGCTGAGTTTCCATGAACTCGGCGCAGCCGCTTTAGGTACCTCAAGTGCTTCTTGTCCGCAACAATCCAACCGAATGTCGGATCGAGGTAAAGGCATCGTGCTGCGCAGTCTGCTCGAAAAAACGTGAGCAGGACATCCATGTTAGGCTGCGACAGCGAGTAAGGAGCTTCCATGGAACCGCGTGAAACCTCGAGTAGCTACCGTGAACACAGCATTGTGTTCAACCCGTCGGGCAATTCTGCTGATGCCTTGACCGATGCGTTCATGATCCTCCGGCCTACAGAGAACCCAATGTTGATATCGGTGCTGTATGAACATTCGGGAGATAAGGTGCAGACTTATTCCACCGAGGAGGAAGCTTATGGCGCGGCAATGGCGCAAGCGCATGCATGGATTGATGTCCACCTTGACGCAACAGGAAAGCCAGCATCCGATGGTCTGACCAGTTAGCAATGGCCACAACCGGCCCGGAAGCCGACTATCACAGCCGTCCGCTGTAATTCCCTGTCAGACGGCTGATGCCAGAATGTATTGTATGAGCGCGACTTAACGAGACGTCTTGAGCTCAACACGTATGGCATGGAGTGGAACATCGCCAGCGTTCTCCATTGCGTGTCCCTGCGCTATCGGCATCCAGCGCGCTCCCGGCTGTCGAACGCCCAAGTCGCGAGAGGTGCCATCCTGCAAGTGCTCGATCAGGTGGGGCGAGGAGTCGACATACATAACGGCCGGGTATCGATGTACGTGCAAAGGCTCGCGAGTCCCCGGCGCTACCGTTACCTCGAGTACCCTCACTTCGTCGTTTTCGAATAGGTCGCCGCGACGATGCGCTCGCGCTCGGCCGCGCTGCGGTTCTGGCTGGCCTTCCACTTGCCTTCGATGCGTTCGATCGCGATCTCGATGCCGACCGTGGCCGCGACCATGTTATCGACGTACTCGCGCGGCGCATCAGCGACCGCCCAGCCACCCGGTCCCTCGTGGCGCGCCATCACAACGCCACAGGGGTTCGCACGCGCCACGTGCGCGCGCAGGAGGCCGAACGGGAATTCATCCGTAGGCGCCGCCAGCTCGAAGGGCAGGTGGTCGGCTTCCAGGCCATGTGCGCCCATGCGCACCAGCGTGCCGAGCGGATGCTTCGTGACCAAGGCGTGCAGCACATCGAGCCGGTCCTCGAGTATGCGAGTTGGTTACAGCGCCTGCTTCGTAAATGTAAGGCAAGCATTAAAAATTTGAAATTTTCGCGTTTCAAATTGTGTCATTTAACAATTGACTTGAAGTGCTTGAATTTTCTCATTTTGTGCCGATTGGCGTACAAAATAAGCTCTTTTGCCTAGTGCGTGTCTATGATTTTGCTCAACTATCGATGTAAAAAATAACAATTAATTTGTTAACTCCTGGCCATTGATTGGCGTATAGTCCTCGATCGTTGCAGAGCTAGCTCTACAACAAAAAGTAAACCACGAACCGCAAACGGCGCGCGACGCCGCCATGACGAGTTCGATAAAACCGTCCAAAAAACCAGTCACGACGCGCACGATCATGAGCATTGTCGACGTAGATGTCCTGCTTCAGGAAGTGGACGCCGGTATGCCGTGCGGCCCCAACCTCGAGTACGATCCGCTGTTCCTCGAACTCGAGCAGAATGCGCTCGGCAAGCCCGAGGTTCAGTACGGCAGCACCATCGTTCCCGCCACGCCGCCCGACTGGAAGCTGGTCAAGAAACAGGCGCTCGAACTGTTCGGACGCTCGCGCGACCTGCGCGTGGCCATGCCGCTGCTGCGCGCGCTGCTGGCCCTGCATGCGATTCCCGGTTTCGCCGACGGCATCCGCCTGATCGAGCGCCTGATCGACGAGCGCTGGGACAGCGTCCATCCGCAACTCGACCCGGACGACGACAACGATCCGACCCTGCGCATCAATTCCCTGGCGACGCTGGCCGACAACACGACGATCATCCGCGACATCAAGGATACCGCCTTCATCCAGCTGCCCGTCCTCGGGCCGCTGACGGTGCGCGTGCTGGAACTGGCCTCGGGCGAACTGCCGGCGCCGAAAGGGGAGATGGCTGTCACCCAGGGCTCGATCGATGCCGCCTTGCGCGACGTGCGCCTTGACGCGCTGCTCGATGCCGCAAACGCCATCACGCAGGCCCACGACAGCGTCGTCAACCTGGAAGCTGCGCTCGTGCGCCAGGTCGGCAATGCGCATGCGCTCAACCTCGGCGCCCTGGCGCGCCAGCTGCAGCGCATGCGCCAGGTGCTGGCGCCCCATCTGCCGCAGACCGAGGACACCGACGCCATGACCGAAACCGCCGCACAGGATTCTGCAGCCCTCGATCCCAATGCCGCACCTGCCGCGGCGCCGGCCGCCCCCATCAGCGGCGAGATCAACAGCCGCGCCGACGTGGTGCGCATGCTCGACAAGATCCTCGCCTACTACCAGCGCAACGAACCCTCCAGCCCCGTGCCGATGCTGATCGAGCGCGCCAAGCGGCTGGCTCCCAAGAACTTCTTTGAAATCATGGAAGAGCTGGCGCCCGAAAGCGTCAATCAGTTGAAGATTCTTCGCGGCCCGGAAGCTGCATAAGCGACAGCCGCGAACCATCCGTCCAGGCGTCAAGCCGTGTAGTCCAATCCAGGAGGAGTCAATCGTGGGCAAAGAGAGTAGCCAGAAGTTCATCGCGCGCAATCGTGCGCCGCGCGTGCAGATCGAGTACGACGTCGAGGTCTACGGCGCCGAGAAAAAGGTCCAGCTGCCCTTCGTCATGGGCGTGCTGTCCGACCTGTCGGGCCAGCCGGCCGAGCCGCTGGCGCCGGTCGCCGACCGCAAGTTCCTCGACATCGACGTCGACAACTTCGACGAGCGCCTCAAGGCCATGAAGCCGCGCGTCGCGGTGCAGGTGCCCAACACCCTGACCGGCGAAGGCAACCTGGCGGTCGACCTGACCTTCGAAAGCATGGACGACTTCACGCCCGCCGCGGTCGCCCGCAAGGTCGATTCGCTGAGCAAGCTGCTCGAGGCGCGCGGCCAGCTCGCCAACCTGATGACCTACATGGACGGCAAGACCGGCGCCGAAGAGCTGATCGGCAAGCTGCTGGCCGAGCCGGCGCTGATGCAGGCCCTGACCTCGGCGCCGAAGCCAACCGACGAACCCACCCAATAAGCCAAGCAGGAGACCCATATGTCTGCAGACCTCGCACAAGTACAGCAGCAGGAATCCGGCACGCTCGAGATGAGCGACTTCGGCGCGCTGCTGCAAAGGGAATTCAAGCCGCAGTCGGACAAGGCCAAGGAGTCGGTCGAAGTCGCGGTGCGCACCCTGGCCGAGCAGGCGCTGGCCGGCACCAACCTGGTGTCGGGCGACGTGCTGGCCACCATCCAGAGCCTGATCGCGGCGCTGGACAAGAAGCTGACCGACCAGATCAACCTGATCATGCACACCGACGAGTTCCAGAAGGTCGAGAGCGCATGGCGCGGCCTGCACTATCTGGTGAACAACACCGAAACCGACGAGATGCTCAAGATCCGCGTGATGAACATCTCGAAGAACGACCTGGCCAAGTCGCTCAAGAAGTTCAAGGGCACGGCCTGGGACCAGAGCCCGCTGTTCAAGAAAATGTACGAGGAAGAGTACGGCCAGTTCGGCGGCGAGCCCTTCGGTTCGATCGTGGCCGACTACTACTTCGACAACAGCGCGCCGGACGTCGAGCTGCTGACCTCGATGGCCAAGATCTCGGCCGCCGCGCACGCGCCGCTGATCGCCGGCGCCTCGCCGTCGGTGATGCTGATGGAGTCGTGGAACGAGCTGGCCAACCCGCGCGATCTCACCAAGATCTTCCAGACCCCGGAACACGCCGCCTGGCGCTCCTTCCGCGAGTCCGAGGATTCGCGCTATGTCGGCCTGGCCATGCCGCGCTTCCTGGCGCGCCAGCCCTACGGCGCCAAGACCGATCCGGTCGAGGCCTTCGACTTCGAGGAAGACACCAACGCGCCGGGTTCGAAGAACTACGCCTGGGCCAACGCGGCCTACGCGATGGCGGTCAACATCAACCGCTCGTTCAAGGAATACGGCTGGTGCTCGCGCATCCGCGGCATCGAGTCGGGCGGCGCGGTGGAAGGCCTGCCGGTGCACGCCTTCCCGACCGACGACGGCGGTGTCGCCATGCAGTGCCCGACCGAGATCGCGATCTCCGACCGGCGCGAGGCCGAACTCGCGGCCAACGGCTTCATGCCGCTGGTGCACAAGAAGAATACCGACTTCGCCGCCTTCATCGGCGCCCAGTCGATGCACAAGCCGGCCGAGTACGACGACCCGGACGCCAGCGCCAACGCCAACCTGGGCGCACGCCTGCCTTACCTGTTCGCGACCTGCCGCTTCGCGCACTACCTGAAGTGCATCGTGCGCGACAAGGTCGGCTCGTTCAAGGAGCGCGCCGACATGCAGCGCTGGCTGCAGTCCTGGATCATCAAGTACGTCGACGGCGATCCGGTCAACTCCAGCGAAGCCACCAAGGCCAAGAAGCCCCTGGCCGCCGCCGAGGTCGTGGTCGAGGAAATCGAAGGCAATCCAGGTTACTACAGCTCCAAGTTCTATCTGCGTCCGCACTACCAGCTCGAAGGGCTGACGGTGTCGCTGCGCCTGGTGTCGAAGCTGCCGTCGGCGAAGGGCTGACGGCGGCGGCTCATGCAGCAACTGAGGTAGCAAGGCACGGGCAGGTCCGCTTGCCCGCTCACACACTTCGCCGGCGAAGGCCGGCAACTTAGGAGAATGCAAATGGCATTGGATATGTTCATCAACATGGGCCCGAACATCAAGGGCGAGTCGGCTGATTCGGTCCGCGGCGCCGAGGGCGACATCGACGTCCTGGCCTGGAGCTGGGGCATGTCGCAGTCGGGCACGACCCACATGGGCAGCGGCGGCGGCGCCGGCAAGGCCAACTTCCAGGACCTGTCGTTCACCAAGTACGTCGACTCGTCCACCAATGCCCTGATGATCGCGCTGGCCAAGGGCAGCCACATTCCGGAAGTGAAGCTCCTGGCGCGCAAGGCCGGCGAAGGCCAGAAGCGCTACATCGAGATCACCATGAAGGAAGTGCTGGTCAGCTCGATCTCGACCGGCGGCAGCGGCGGCGAAGACCGCCTGACCGAAAACGTCACGCTCAACTTCGCCGAAGTGAAGTTTTCGTACGCCATGCAGAAGCCGGACGGCACCCCGGATGCCGACAAGGACTTCGCGTGGGATATCGCCGGTAACGCCGCGTCGGCGTAACGCGTCCCGGGCGGCCCGCGCGGCCGCCCTGTCGAACACCAACCGGAATCCGCCATGCACCCGCAAGAGTTGATCAAAGAAGGCCGCCTCGCCGAGGCGCTGCCCGCGCTGCAAAGCCTGGTCCGCAATGACCCATCGAACGCCAGGTACCGTGTGTTCCTGTTCCAGCTGCTGTGCGTGGCGGGGCAGTGGAGCCGCGCGCTGACCCAGCTGAACGTGTCCGGCGAGCTCGATGCCCAGGCCTTGCCGATGGTGCAGACCTACCGCGAAGCGATCCAGTGCGAAGCGCTGCGCGCCGAGATTTTTGCGGGCAAGCGCGTGCCTTTGATCTTCGGCGAACCACAGGACTGGATCGGCCTGCTGGTCGAGGCATTGCGCCTGGATGGCGCCGAGCCGGCGCACGCCGCGGCCCTGCGCGCGCAAGCCCTGCAAGCGGCCCCGGCGCCCTGCGGCAGCATCAACGGCGAACGCTTCGAGTGGCTGATGGACGCCGACCAGCGCCTCGGCCCGGTGCTGGAAGCCGTCGTCAACGGCCGTTATTTCTGGATTCCGTTCAGCCGCATCGAGCGCATCGAGATCGACCCGCCCACCGATCTGCGCGACACGGTCTGGACCGCCGCCACCTTCAGCTGGACCAATGGCGCCCAGGCCGTCGGCCTGATCCCGACCCGTTACGATGGCAGCGCCGACAGCAGTGACGATGCCGTCAAGCTGGCGCGCCGCACCGAATGGCTGGGCGAACGCGGCCTGGGCCAGCGCATGTTCGCCAGCGACAGCGCCGACTATGCGCTGATGGACGTGCGGACCATCGAATTCGATAGCGCCCAAGCACATGGCTGAACTGGCGCCGCGCGAACGCCTGCAGCCTTCGCTGCTGGACCGGCTCACCGACGACGAGCCGGACCAGCAGTCGGAGGCGCGCGAGCGCCGCGTCATGTCGACGCGCAGCCTGCGCGAGGGCGTCCTGCGCGACCTGGCCTGGCTGCTCAACACCACCAACCTGTTTTCCGTGACCGACCGCGGCCGCCTGCCGCACCTGGCCAGCTCGGTCATCAACTTTGGCCTGCCGGACATGTCGG
>Ga0308169_10006104_pt1 | contig 10722 bp, 6 predicted proteins | sample PhyBR1_2_FD_202139 | JGI IMG/M metagenome (GOLD analysis project Ga0308169, IMG submission 202139) | Phyllosphere microbial communities from UC Gill Tract Community Farm, Albany, California, United States - DLSLSB.R1 | ecosystem: Host-associated > Plants > Phyllosphere > Unclassified | place... | reverse complement strand
TATGGTGGTGACCGAAAACCCTCCCGTTACTGCGCACGAGGGCGACGACAGCGACGCGCCTCGCTTCGACAGCCTGTACCACAGCCACGGCGCGGCATCGCATTACGAACTGCGCCAGCAGGCGCCGGCACAGGACATTGTGCTGATCCATGAAGGACAGGCCGACGGCAGCCTGTCGCTGCTGTTATATGTCAATGCTGCACTGTACCAACGCAGCACCGCCCAGCACTGGCTCGACGCCATCGCCGGCTGGGCCGGCTGGCTGGCCGACCCGGCGCGCCCTGCCGGCAGCGCACGTCCCGCGCTGCTCGCTGCTGAAGAGCATCTGCTGGCGCAATGGCAAAATGGCGCAACGCTGCCCCACCCGGCGCCGCGCCTTGAACAGCGCGTGGCGCACTGGGCCAGCACCACGCCCGAACAGCCGGCACTGGTGTTCGAGCATGGCGTGCTCAGTTACGCTGAGCTGGAGCGGCAAGCCGGCGCGATGGCGCAATCGCTGCAGGCCGCTGGCGTGGCTGCCGAAGACACGGTAGCGGTGCTGTGCGACCATTCGCATGCGCTGCCGCTGGCCTTCCTGGCCATCCTGAAAGCAGGCGGCTGCTATCTGCCGCTGGTGGCCAGCCTGCCCGAAGAGCGCCTTGCCGTGATGGCCGATGATGCGCGCGTGCGCGTGCTGCTGGTGCTCGATGGCTTGCCGGTGCCGCCGGCGCTGGCAGCGTACCCGCAGCTGCGGCCGGAATCGGTGCCTGCATCGGGCCACGCCGCCTTGGCAGCGCCGGCCGGCAGCGCCGATGCGCTGGCCTATATGATCTACACCTCCGGCTCGACCGGCAAGCCCAAGGGCGTGATGCTGCCGCACCGCGGCCTGGCCAATCTGGCCTATGGCGCCGCGGCAGCACTGGGCATCCGCGCCGACGACCGCATCTTGCTGTTGTCCTCGCCTGCTTTCGACGCCTGGGTGTCGGACGTGGCGATGGCCTGGGCCGCCGGCGCCGCGCTGGTGCCGGTGCTGCGCGCCGATATCCAGGACGTGGCGGGCATGCACGCGCGCATGGCCAGGCTGGGTGTGACCGCGGCTACCATGTCGCCTTCCTACCTGCGCCTGTTCGAACAGCAGCCTTTCCCTGGCCTGCGCATCCTGATGACGGTGGGCGAACAGCCGCACCTGGCCGACGCGCGCCACTATGCAGCGCAGCTGGCCTACTTCAATGGCTATGGTCCGACCGAGACCTCGGCCGCCGCCTCGTTTGCGCGCGTGACGCCTGACGCTGCCGCGCTGCACGCCGGCAGGCCGCAAGTGAACAGCGCGCTCTACGTGCGCAATAGCGACGGCGAACCGGTGCCCCCTGGCAGCACAGGCCAGCTGTGGATCGGCGGCATGGGACTGGCGCGCGGCTATGTGAACCAGCCGGAACAGACCGCACAGCGTTTCGTGCAAACCGCCTGGGGCCGCAATTACAACAGCGGCGACCTGGCAAGGTGGAGCGCCGATGGCCAGTTGCAGGTGCTGGGCCGCTCCGACCGGCAGATCAAGCTGCGCGGCCAGCGCATCGAACTCGATGAAATCGAAGCGCAGCTGTGTACCTGGCCGGGCGTGTCGCAGGCGCTGGCAATCGTGGCCGGCGCCACGCCTGCCCTGTGGGCCTTCGTGGCCATGGCTGACACACGCCAGGTGGACTGGCGTACCTACCTGGCCGCCAGCCTGCCGTCCTACATGATTCCGCAAGCTGTAATACGGGTAGATGCAATGCCGATGACGGAGTCGGGCAAGATCGACCAGGCCGCGCTGCTGGCGCTGACCAGGATGCAGGGTACCGGCACCAGCGGCGATGGCCGCAGCGCGCCGCACGCCGGCGTGGAGCAGCGCATTGCGCGTCTGTGGGCCGAACAGCTGGGCCTTGAAAGCACGGCCAGCGTGGCGCGCGACGACAGCTTCTTCGACCTTGGCGGCAACAGCCTGCAGGTAATCGCGGTAATCAGCAAGGTGCGCCGCGAATTCGACTGCAGCATCAATGACCTGTACGAACACCCGACCCTGGCTGGCTTTGCGGCGCGCTGCCGGCCACGCTCAGGGCATCTGCAGGCAACGCTGGACGAGGCGCTGCAGCACTGGCGCACCTACCAACACGGCCTGCCGGCGTACGAGGCGCAGCGCGAAGCGGCGCTGGCCCAGGAGGCGCAAGCCTACGCTGCACGCAACAGCAGCCTGCTGGCGTGCGACCTGGCGCAGCGTACACCCTATCGCCATGTGCTGCTGACCGGCGCCACCGGCTACCTGGGCGCCTATCTGCTGCGCGAACTGCTGCTGGAACCGGCGCGCCGTGTCAGCGTGCTGGTACGAGCTGCAAACGACGCCGATGCGCATTGCCGCCTGCACGATGTACTGGCCCATTATTTTGGCCCGGCCGGCGCTGCGCTGATGATGGGGCATGCCGGCCTGGCCGTGCATGCGGGCGACCTGCGCCGCGACGGCTTCGGCCTGAGCGAAGCGGCACGCGCAAGCCTGGCAGACGGCCTCGATGCGATCTTCCACAGTGCGGCCAATGTCAGTCACTTCGGTCACTACGAGGAATTCCACGCCGCCAACGTGGCATCCACCGAAAGGCTGCTGGAACTGGCGCGCACTGCAGCGGCGCATTTCCACCTGATGTCGACCATCTCGGTGTGCGGCGCGCCGCCGGAAGACGGCTTCCGGCTGTTTACCGAAGACCACCAGGCGCCGCAGGCCGACGCCAATTATTACGTGCGCACCAAGCAGGAGGCCGAGCAGCTGGTGGTCGACGCGCGCGCCTGGCTGCCCAACGCCAGCATCCATCGCGTAGGCAACCTGGTGTTCCCGGCAGGCGCCGGCGCGCGCCAGCGCAATATCGAGCACAACGCTTTCTTCCGCCATGTGGGGGCGATGCTGCATCTTGGCGCCGTGCCGGACGACGTGCATGTCTGGCTGTGCCATGTCGACCTGGTGGCGCGCGGCGTGCTGCTGCTGGCCGAATCGGCGCAGCTGCGCCACAGCACCCATCACCTGGAAAATGCGCGGCGCGACACGCTGGCCGACATCATGGCCCTTGGTGGCCTGCCAGCCAGCGATTTCGGCCAGTTTATCGGCCATCTGCAGCAAGCCGTCGAAGATCCGCATGCGGCCACCGCACTGGCCGAGACGATGGAAAATATGGGCCTGTATCGCGGCCGTTCGCCGCAGGCGCGTGGCCGCCGCCTTGAAGTCGCCACCGACCGCACCCAGGCACTGCTTGCTCGCCTGGGCCTGGCGTGGCCGTCCCTGCCCGGGGATGGCGCACACGCCATGCTGAAGGCAGCCGCACTGGTTTTTCCCTCCAACCGTAACGCTGAAGTGGAACCTGAATCATCATGCTGACACACCTGCAAGACCTGGGCATCCGCCTGGGCGACTTTACTCTGCCTGCGCTGTCGAAGCGCGAAACGGACAACGCGCTGGCCATCCTCGGCGCATTCTATGGCAACCTCGATAGCAGTGCTGATGGCGCCTTCGACCCGGCGCTGCTGGTGCCGCGCGGCGACGAAGCGGCCATCCGCGCGGCCCTTGAGCGCGATGCGCCGCAGCTGGCCGCCAGCGCGCGCGCACTGCGCAAGACGCTTGAAGGCGACTACAGCGCGGTGCTGGTGCGCCGCATGCAGCTCGATCATCTGCCGCCGGCGCAGCGCTCGTTCATCCTGTTTGGACTGAGCCTGTGCATGGGCACACCCACGCCGACCGACCAGATCTTGCGGCGCATCGTGTGGGACGTGAAAGCCAGCGCGGCGCGCATGCAGGCCGGCGACGTGTCGACCTTCTCCGAGCATGCCTATGAGGCCGGACTGCACACCGACACCCAGTATTTCGATCATCCCGAACGCTACGTGCTGCTGTACTTCGTGCGCGGCGCCGACTGCGGCGGCGGCATTTCGCGCCTGCGCGACGTGACCTGCATCCGCCGCCAGCTGGCGCGCAGCGAGCGCGGACGCTGGGCGCTGGAGTTCCTGTCGCAACAGCGGCTGCCGTTTCGCATACCGGCCACCTTTACCGGCACCGGCCGGCGCGACGTGGTCGAGCTGACCTATGCCACCGTGTTTTCGGACACGCCCGCAATCCGTTTTCGCGTCGATACGCTCGAAGCAGGCCTGGCGGCGCGCCCCGAATACGCCACGCCGCAGGTACGCGAAGCGCTCGCCATTCTGTACGCCGAACTGGAACGGCCCGAGTTCGTCTACGAAGAACTGCTGGGCGCCGACAGCGTCCTGCTGATCAACAACCACGAGGTGCTGCACGGCCGGACCGAATTTGCCGACATGCAGCGCCACGCCGTGCGCATCCGCATTGCCGACACGCTTGCGCCGCTGGCAGTACGCCAGCGCGAAGAGCTTGAAGCCGCCTGCGCGGCATAGCATCCGATCGCAGGTTTTACCGCTTGACTCGCCCGTGCGTGCTACGTACATTCTGTCAGGTTACTCCGGCCGCACGGGCCGGCAATTTTATTTGTTGAGGACGTATTGCACACTCCCCCCGATAATGTTTTCATGCGGCTGGGCGTGCTCGCCTTCCTTCAGCGCGAGACCGACTCGCTGAACGGCCGGCTGCTGCTGCTCACCGCCACTTCCGGCATCGCCAATGCGCTCAATCTGGCCGTCATCAACGGCGCGGTCGAGTCGATGCAGAAAGGCGGGCCTTCCTGGTATCACTTCCTGTGGTTCTCGCTGTCGATCGTGCTGTTCGTCTACTCGCTGCGCTTTATCATGTACGAGTCGAGCCGCATTACCGAGCGGGCCATGTACAGCGTGCGCGTGCGCCTGGCCGACAAGATCCGCCATGCCGACCTGCTGTCGCTCGAAGCGATCGGCGAAGCCGATATTCATGCGCGCATCAGCCAGGATACCGCCATGATCGCGCAGGCCGCGCGGCCGCTGTTTGCCGCCGCCCAGGGCGCGGTGATGGTGTTCTGTACCATCGTCTATATCGCCTTTATCTCGCCGGTGGCCATGGGGCTATGCGTGCTGCTGATCGTCGGCGGCATCGGCGCGTATCTGAAGGACAAGAAGCGCTATGAAAGCACGCTGCGCAAGGCGTCCGAACAGGAAGACGAATTGTTCGGCACCCTCTCGGGCATGCTCAAAGGCTTCAAGGAAGTACGCCTGAACCGCGTCAAAAGCGATGATCTGTTCGACGACTTTCGCCAGACCGCCAACCGCGTATACGACCTGCGGCTCGGCGTAGCGATCAAGTTCTCCAACAATATCGTGTTTACCGAGATGTTCTTCCTGCTGCTGCTGGGCGCCATCGTGTTCGTGCTGCCGGTACTGTCGACTGCCTTTGGCGAATCGGTCACCAAGATCGTGGCCGCCATCCTGTTTTTCTTCGGCCCGCTGGGCAATGTGGTGATGATCATTCCGCTGCTGTCGCAGGTCAACGTCACCGTCACCAACCTGCAGCGCCTGGAGATGACGCTCGACGAAGCGCTGGCCAAGTCGTCGGGCCGCGACGAAGGCCCGCTGCATGACTACAGCGGCTTCCAGAGCATCCGCTTCAACAACCTGGGCTTCAGCTATCCGCACGCGGACGGCGGCGAGAGCTTTCACGTGGGACCATTCAACGGCACGGTGCGCCGTGGCGAGATACTGTTCCTGGTCGGCGGCAATGGCAGCGGCAAGACTACCTTCATGAAGCTGTTTACCGGCCTGTACCAGCCGGAGCGCGGCGCCATCACGGTCGATGATGTCACCATCGGCCGCGCCGACCTGCAGTCCTACCGCAATCTGTTCTCGGCCATCTTCTCGGACTTCCACCTGTTCGACAAGCTGCATGGGCTGCGCAATGCCGAGCCGGAGCGGGTGGCGGGGCTGCTGCGCCTGATGGGCATTTCCGACAAGACCAGCCTGGCCGACGGCGCTTTTTCCACCACGCGATTGTCGACCGGCCAGCGCAAGCGCCTGGCGCTGGTGGTGGCCTATCTGGAGGACAAGCCGGTGTATGTGTTCGACGAAGTGGCGGCCGACCAGGACCCGGAGTTCCGCAGCTATTTCTACGAGACGCTGCTGCCCGAATTGAAACAGGCCGGCAAGACTGTGCTGGTGGTGTCGCATGACGACCGCTACTTCCATGTCGCCGACCGCGTGCTGAAAATGGACTACGGCCAGTTGCGCGACGCCGCCGCTCCCGATTCGTCCAATTCGCCCACCCAGGAGCCTCACCCATGAGCCGACTCAAGCAATTTTTCGGGCGCAGCTACAACCGAGCGGCTGCCGCACTGCGCCGCAACGCCCCTTACCTGGTGCTGCTGGCGATCCTGTTCGCCTTTGCCTTCATCTTCTTCTTCGACAAGATCGTCGTTACCATCAATTCGGGCGAGTCCGGCGTGCTGTGGCGCCGCTTCGGCGGCGGCACGGAAGTCTACAAGAGCTATGGCGAGGGTACGCATGTGATCCTGCCGACCGATAAAATGTATATCTACAGCCTGCGCAAGCAGCAGCTGAGCGACAGTATCGACGCCCTCACGCTCGACGGCTTGACCGTCAAGGTGAAATACACGGTGCGCTATTTCATCCACACCGATTTGCTGCCGCGCCTGCACCAGCGCGTGGGCCCGGATTATGTGGAAGTGGTTGTGAAGCCCGAGGTGCGCGCTGCCATCCGCACCATCTTCGGCCAGTACAAGCCGGAAGAAATCTACACCGCCCAGCGCGCCATCCAGGAGCGCGTAAGCGAACGGGCGCGCGCTCAGCTGCAGGCGCGCTTTGTCTCGCTCGACGACGTGCCGTTCGAGAACATCGTGCTGCCGCCGCGCATTTCCGAGGCGATCGAAACGAAGATGGTGCTGCAGCAAAACCTGGCCGAATACCAGTTCCGCAGCGATATCGCCGCCGAAGAGGCGCGCCGCAAGGAAATCGAGGCCCGCGGCATCAGCGAGTACAACAAACTGGTCCAGGCCAGCCTCAATCCGCAAGTGCTGCAGTGGTACGGCATCCAGGCCACGCAGGAACTGGCCAAGTCGCCCAACGCCAAGACGGTGGTAATCGGCAGCGGCAAGTCCGGCCTGCCGATCATCCTGGGCAAGGACTGACCATGCGCCGACTGACCGGATTGCTGCTGGTGGCGGCCGTATTGGCGACCATATTGGCCGCCGTCTACCACTGGCGTTCGCCCGCGCGCATGGGCGAGCTGCGCGCCGAGAACCTGGCCCAGCCCGGCAGCGACGTACTCGTTGGCGTCAGCTGGCCGTTCGCGGACGATCACGACGGCCTGGCCGACGGCATGCGCCTGGCGCAGGATGAAATCAATGCCGAAGGCGGCCCGCAGGTACGCCTGGTCAGGCCGACTCATCACCGTTTCTGGAACGGCACGCGCCGCATCGCCATGCAATTCGCACGCGACACCGACATGAGCGCAGTGATCGGCTACCACGACGACAGCGAAGCCATACGCGCCTCGTCCATCTACGAGAGCAGCCGCCTGCTGCACCTCGTAGTCGGCAGCACCAGTACCGCGTTGACGGACCACGGTAACCCTTATGTGCTCCATACCCTGGTCGGCGCGGACAAAGTGGCGCGCAGCCTGGCCCACGCCGAGGGCGGACAGCGCTACGCCGTCGTATGGGAAAAAGACGGCCAGTGGGACAGCCTGGTCGCGGCCTACAAGGTCGCGCAGGACACGCGCGGCGCCGACCTCGCGTTCCAGTACGCCTACAGCCGCAGCCACGCCGATTTCCGCCACGCCGTGATCGAACTGAAAACCTCGCCAGCGCAGGTGGTGCTGTTTGTCGGCGATCAAAGCGCAGCTGGCGACTTCCTTGCGCGCGCCAATGCCGCCAGCCTGCCGCAAACGATTATCTGCACCTGTGCCAATACGCCGGCCATCAAGACCATCGCGGGCGCTGGCGATGGCCCTGGTCGTATCCTGCTGCTCGATTTCTATGACGAGCACGCGGCCTCGGCCGGCAACCGGCAATTCGTCACGCGCTTCAAGGCCCGTTACGGGCATGCGCCTGACACCTGGGCCGCGCAAGGCTACGACGCGCTCAAGCTGGTCGGCCTGGCCGTGCGCAACACGGGATCGCGCCTGCCCGACGACCTGGCGCTGGCGCTGCGCCACCAGCCTGCATGGGAAGGTGCAAACGGCGTGCTGCAATTTGACGAAAGCGGCGAGCTGGCCGGCAAGCCGGTCTACCTGAAACGCTATCGCAACGGCACGCTAGTCAGCACCACGGCGGCGCTGCCCGCCCCTGAGGCGCCGCTGCGCCGGCCCGCCAGTGGCATCGGCGCCAGGACTGCGTCACTGCCATGAACCGCCCGCACTGGTTATTGAAACGCGCGCAGCCGCAGGCACGCCTGCGACTGTATTGCTTCAGCCACGCAGGCGGCAATGCGGTCTCCTGGCTGCCCTGGCAGGAGCTGCTGGGCGCCGATATCGACTTGCGCGCAGTGCAGTTGCCGGCACGCGGCATGCGCCTGCACGAAGCGCCGTATCTGGGCATGTCACCGCTGCTGGACGACCTGGCCGACGTGATCGCGGCCGACGCCGATGCGCGGCCATTTGCTTTTTTCGGCCATAGCCTGGGCGCGCTGCTGGCGTTCGAGCTGGCGCGCAAGCTGCACCAGCAAGGCCGCCCGTTGCCGCAGCAGCTGATCCTGTCCGGCAGCGCCGCGCCATGGCTGCGCGCCCCGCTGCGGCGCCTGCATGAACTGCCCGACCACGAGCTGGTGGAAGCACTGCGCGAACTGGGCGGCACGCCATCGGCCGTGCTGGAGGAACCCGGCCTGATGGCGATGCTGCTGCCATCGATCCGCGCCGACTTTGCGCTGGTGGCCAGCTATCATTATCGCCCCGCCCCACCGCTGCCTGTGCCGCTGACCATACTGGCCGGCCGCGGCGACCCGCTTGCCGGCAGCGCCGCCACGCAGGCCTGGCGCGAAACGACCAGCGCCGGCTGCAGCGTGCACTGGTTTGACGGCGGCCACTTCTTTATCCACGAGCAGCAGCAGGCCGTGCTGGCCTGCCTGCGCCGCAGCCTCGCATGATCGCCTTTGATGAAGTCCACATCTGGCAAATCGACCTGACGCTGCCGCAGCCAGCCGCCTGGACAGCGAGCCTGGACGCCGCCGAACAGGCGCGCGCCGCGCGCTTTGCCACACCCGCGCTGCAACTGGCGTTTCGCCGCGCGCATGGCGCCCTGCGCGCCGTGCTGGCGCATTACACCCACTGCAGCCCCGCCGACCTCGCCTTTACGCAAAGCCGCTGGGGCAAGCCGGCACTGACAACCGGCGAACTGGAATTTAACCTCAGCCACAGCGGCGCCCTGGCGCTGCTGGCCGTCGCCCCCGCCGGCTGCCCGGTCGGCATCGATATCGAATCGCTGGAGCAGCACCGGCTCGACGTCGCCACGCTGTTCGACCTGACCTGCCACGACAGCGAAAAAGCAGCGCTGCTGGCCCTCTCGGGCAACGCCCAGCGCCACGCCTTCATGGCGCTATGGACCCGCAAGGAAGCTTATCTCAAAGCGCTGGGAATCGGCTTGCAGGCTGAGTTGCGCGAAGTGACTTTCAGCCAGCATGCGCAAATCGGCTGCTGGGGCGTGGCTGGGCAGGCGACACGTGACAATGCGCCGTGGCAGGTGCGGATGCTGGAGACGGCGGCGGGGTATGTTGGGAGTATTTGTTTGCCCGATGCAGGAATGCGGATAACGAGGATAGATATGGCCGGCATCCTCAGTTGACTGGATAAAAACCGGATTATTTTTTGTTTTACTACTTGATGCTACCGCAGCCGTGCCTGGCTTGGACCGGCGACCGAGAAAACGCCCGGGCAAACTGCATGCCGACAAGGGCTACGACTACGCTCGATGCCGACGGTATTTGCGCAAGCGCGGCATCACAGCCCACCTTGTCCGCAAAGGCATCAAAAGCAAAGACCACCTGAGTCGGTATCACTGGGTGGTCGAGCGAACACATTCGTGGTTCGCTGGCTTCGGGAAACTACGAATCCGTTTCGAACGCAGGCTCGACATTCATAAGGCGCTCCTATCAATCGCCGCTGCGGTCATCACTTCACGTTTCGTAGATGACTTGTGTTAGCGGCTCTTAGTAAAGCGCAACCCGCTGCCGATTGCGACGTCCAAGGCTGAGATCGTGTACGAATGGCAGACCTCGCCCCCATGAGTGAATTACTGATAATTTCGCCTTCCCTCAAATTTTATTTTTTTTAAAATCGCCTCCAATCTATAATCAACTATAATTTTATTATCACCTCCACCTCCTTCAGTTTGATCACCCGCAGAATAGAAAGAATCATTTTTACGAAGCGAAAACAATTTAAACCCCTCCTCAATAAATCTCATCCTGTCTGAATCAGAATTTGAAATTTTCAAAATATTAAAATAGTTATTATAAGTTAAAACCTGCAAAGAATTATTGGAATGACCCTCAAAATAATCATTAGCCAAAATAAAATCCCTCCTAAATTCATCAACACAATTTGAATTTATCATTCTCAACAAATAAAAATCCATCATCTTACAAAAAGGCATATCTACCGTAGAAAAATCATCAACAACAAAATCAAAATCCAGTAAAAAAGCAACCAACCCAGCCCTCTCGATAGGAAGACTCTCTAAAATATTTTCACCTCCATCTATTTCCTGCAATTTTTTCGAGTTATTATTAATATCAATGAAGCATTTTTCCAAATTCGCATGGGCATCCATATTAGCTCTCATCAAA
>Ga0308169_10006103_pt1 | contig 10722 bp, 12 predicted proteins | sample PhyBR1_2_FD_202139 | JGI IMG/M metagenome (GOLD analysis project Ga0308169, IMG submission 202139) | Phyllosphere microbial communities from UC Gill Tract Community Farm, Albany, California, United States - DLSLSB.R1 | ecosystem: Host-associated > Plants > Phyllosphere > Unclassified | place... | reverse complement strand
TGAGCAACTCTTGCAAGAACCTCACTCTTTCCGCAGTAGCTAACCCCCCATTCGAACGAATAGGCTTGACAGTTCCCTTCGCCCTCACTGCCGGTCTCTCTTCCCTCGGTTCATCTCGACTCGTATACACTGCTGGTATCGCTGAATTGGTGTCTGGAGCATTATCGATGGGAGTTGGAGGATATCTGTCAGCTCAAGCGGAACGCGATCATTATCGCTACTTGAAGAAGAACACTCGGGTGAGTTCAAGCTGCCAGATCCTACAACTCAGATCACCTCTGACCAATCGAGCGTATAGGAACGTGTCGCACGATCATGCGCAGGAGAGATGGAACGAGAAGTGAACGCAATCCTTTCACCTTTAGGAGTCGAAGATGCTCTTTCTCGACGAGTCGCAGGCGCTCTCCTCCAAGTCGAAGCATCTCTCGGTGAACCTCAAGCTCCCCCATCCCTCACTCGACAAATCCTCAATGCCGTCGGTCGTCGACCAAGATTCTCGAATCTCCCTGCCTCCCAATCTTCCGACCCAGAACGCGCTTCCCTCCTTCCTCGCAAAACTCTTTCCTCAGAATCAGAACCAAAAGACGAAGATGAAGATGAAAAAGGTCTGACGGCATTCCTCCTGAAATTCGGTGAAGGTCTCGAAGAAACTACCGATTCAAGATTGTTCATTTCAGCGATCACTATCGGTCTCTCCTACTTCCTCGGCGGTCTCGTTCCTCTCCTCCCTTACTTCTTCATCCCCACCGCCGGAGAAGGTCTCGTGTGGTCAGCAGCAATCACAGCGGTCGTCCTACTCGTTTTCGGAATCTTCAAGACTTTCTTCACTGGAGCCGCTATCGGATGGAAAGGATACACTTATGGAGCTGTCTCGACACTGTTGGTAGGTGGAGCTGCTGCTGCTGCATCATTTGGTGTGATCAGGGCACTCGAGGGACAGAACAAGGAGGACGGTCATTAGTTTTCGTTTTCTCCTACTTTGCAACTTTATACCCCATTTTCGTTACCTCTATTCGTGCAACTCCTGTGTGCATATCTTACTTTCGAGACCCCGACACATTCAAAGAGAGATCCCGTAGTGAAAAGTATGCGAATTACAACTCGAGAAGGAGAAACAAACGAACTATCCCAAAAGAAATAAAGTGAATCTATAGTTCCTCATCGTCATCATCCACCGGTTTCGCCTGCTTCTTTCCAAAGAACTCTCCAAAGTCGTAGGCCTCACTGATACCAGTTGCGGCGACTGTTCGAGCACCTCGGGGTTTCGAAGGAATCTCGCTATCATCTCCAAACTCCTTCGTCGCCTCTTCCAATTCACCCTTGGCTTTGTTCGCCTTCTTCGTAGCCTTCTTCTTGTCCTTCTTCGCTGCCTTCTTGTTCGCCTTGTTCAATCCAACCTCATCGACACCAGCCGAAATGATCTCCTTTGCGTTCGAAGTCGAAGCGTTAACTGCCGTTGATCCAGTAGGTCCGAGAGGTTTCGCAGAGAATGAAACGGATTTCGATTTCTTCGAAGGAGGGGCGACTGAAACGATTTGAGAATGAGCGGATCGTTTCGTTTTCGTGACGGGAGTTGGAGCGGCTTCGACGAGTTCAGGCGCATCCTCCTCCTCGTCTTCATCGCCATCTTCCATCTCGTCATCGTCAACGAGGTCGTCGAGATTGAGATCGTCCTCGTCCTCCTCCATTTCGACTTCTTCGGGTTCCTCAGCTGCCCATCCAACGTCTGCATCATCACTCTCCATTCCCATTGCGCCATCTTGCATCTTGACTGCCTTCTTTCCTTGAACCGCACTTCCAGCTCCACCTTCACCGAAAGCGACCGCATCGGCTTCACCAAAGAGTGCGGCGAGATCGAAAGCGGGAGCGAAAGTCGTCAAGATTTGAGCGCTGTCGACATCGGCGTCCGAGACGTTCTCGAGTTGCTTCTGTTCGTTCGCTTCTTTGACGGCTTGAGTCGAGGCGGCGGAAGGAGGGGAAGTGTAGTAAGGGATTCGACCTTGAACCCAGTCTCGGAGGATCGATCGTGCTGCACCGTCGAGATCGGGAACTCCTCCCTTGCGGATACGACCCTTGGCGCGTGCGACTTCGAGGAGGAAAGAACGAGTGTCGGAGAAAGCGGGAATGTTGTAAAGCATTTGGAGGTGAGTTTGTTGACACCGTTGAAGAATGATTTCGACTGTTGATCAAAGTGGGAGTGAGTACACTGCCACTTCAATTCTAGAGAGAGAATGCGTACCAGGTGCTTTGGGATCCTTGACATCTTCAGCCTTGACCATACCCTTGAGAGCACTTTCCAATTCACCTCTCGCCTCGACGACTACACCAGGGCAATCCAACACTCTCACACCTTTCTCGAGGACTACTTCTTGTACTTCCTTCGTCCACCCGGGAGTAGGAGCTACGCTGCAGGCTTTCGATCGTTTGAGAGTATTGATCAAGGAAGATTTTCCGACGTTCGGGTGACCGACGAGACCGATAGTGAGAGAAGTCTTGATGGTAGATGCCGAAGTCGAAGGACCGGAAGAGTGGTTTCGGAAACCCTTGATCAATTCGAGGAGAGGTTTAGTGGAGGAACCAGAGGCGGATTGAGGAGTAGAGGTGGAAGAAGCGGAGAGATGGTTGCGTTGCTGTTGGGTAGAGGACTTGAAAGGGATTGTAGGAGCTTGTAATCGAAGATGAGTGAGCCAGGCTTGAACAACTGGAGGAGGAACGAGATCTATCGAAAAGGAGAAAAAGCAAAATTGAGTTTCCGACGTCCTCGAGAAGCGAAAGAGAAGGGGCAGAACTTACCGATCTTGTTCAATACGAGTACAAGCTTCTTTCGTCCACCATCTAATGACCTCAATTCCCTTTCTACCGCTCGACACCTCGTTCCGACAGGATCCCTAGCATCCAACACCTCGATAACGACATCACTCATCTCCAACACCTTTCTCAAACTCTTTGCGTGAAGCTTGAGGGAAGGATCTTGAACCAATGCCTCCTCTTGATCATCTTCATCCATCTCATCGTCGAATGCCGAATCTGCGGCGAGAGCTGCGGCGAGAGCAGCGGTTGAAGCGAAAGTAGCTGAAGCGGTACCATTTCGTTGAGCCTCTCGTCGAGCAATCTTCTCCTCCTCAGCCTGAACAGAAGTAGGGGGAAAAGTGTGAGAATAATTTGGGAGAGAGAGTTCGAAGTTTCGAGGCTGACCTGTTGCTTCTCAGCCGCTGCCTCTGCCAATACTTGATCTTTGTAAGGGAAACTATTTGGGATTCCTAGATCTTTAGGTTTGTCTGCGATGCAGGAAACAGAATGTAAGCTCGAGTTGGAAATAAAGTTCAGTGAAGGATCAAAGAGGGGTGTAGGACGTACTGCTCTTCCATGTGACATCCTTCTTTGCTGCTTTCTTAGCTTTCTTTGTGTGTTCTGCTACCTTGTGCTTGACCTTTGCTCTCATACGAGTAGTTGTTCGATTGGAAGTCTCTGCAGTTCAAGACGAGCTAGTCAGCCACACGAGGCTCTGAACAGATCAGCGAGCGGTTGTACTCACTTTTACGAATCTTGACCATCTTTGTCCTAGTCCAGCGGAGTGTTTGGAGTGAATGAAGGAAAAAAGGACAGTGGACACTTTTTTCTCTCTCTGAATTGAATACATTTTGTTTTTCTAGCACAGCCCATTCACTCTAACTTCCTCTCGAAATGTCGAACAAACGATCTAGAGATCCATTAGATGATCCGAAATCGGGACCAAGCAAGAACCAATTACGTGGATTAGCCTACGTAGGTCAGAAACCTGCATTTCTTCAAAACGCTTTATCGGCTTTACAAGGTGGAACTCAACGCAAACAAGTTCAATTGGGTCAGGATGGAAGACCTGCGATCCCTACTAGACCAGATGGAGAACAGGAGGAGGAAGAGCAGAGTGAGGAAGATGAATGGGATCTAGGGAGAGGAGATGAAGCACCAACAGTAGTCGTATTGAAAGAGGGGAAACACTTGGAACGGGACGAGGTAGATCGACTGCGTGCAGAAGGTGAGTTTTGCCGTACAGACCCTCTCGAACGAGGCTCGCTAAAACAGATGCGACTTCGTCAAATTTCGCAGGCAAAGCAGATGGAACCGACCCTCTTTCAGCTTCCTCTAACGCCGAGGCATCAAAGTCAAAAGGTTCACTCTCGTTCTCGTCAAGTACGGGCAAAGCGAATGGAAAGACTGGAGCGGGACCTAGCGAAACTTGGGAAGATGTCGTGAAACGAAGTAAGAGTGAAGCGGACAAGAAGCAGCAGGAGAAGGAACAGAAGGATCTCGAGGCAGCGAAACAGAAGGAGAAGGATGTCAAGAAGAAGAAGAAAGACAAGAAGGAAGCAAAGAAGAAGATTGGAATGCTTTCGTTCGAGGAGGATTGAGCAGTTTCGCAAACTTTCTCCTTGCCTCCCTTCTCGACTCGACCATCTATACCCTTCGCTCCATTCTATACCCTCCGCATTGTTGTAAACACCCTCATCATCCTCGCATTTTCCTTTCCCTCGCCCGATTTTCAACTCGGAGAGTCAATCAGTCAAAACTCGCCTCGTTCCCTACCGTTCGGACCCGAGATTTGAGCAGTCGTAGAACAAGGCGGGTCCCACCTCGCGGAATCTACAAGAACTCGATTTGTGAGGTCGACAACCCAGCTCAACTCCAACTCTCCAAATTCAAGTCTCATCCTTCTGGATTCAGAAAGGGCTAGCGATTTCGACTTTCTCCAACTACCTGTGTTCACCGCTTCGAAATCCGCTTCCAGCTCGACCTCACTCTATTCCAACTACCTCGACTCGACTAGTCATCTGTCGAAACCTGGAGGAGGCTGAAATCTTCCCTTTCTCGGTTCCTCGTCAAATGTCATCTCTGCTCTTTCTCTCTTCCTCTTCCAACTCTGCTCTTCATTGCCTTTCGATCTCGACGACGACACAATGCCTACAGACGAGAAACCCTTACTACCTCTGACCACTTCACCAGAATCTTCGAATCATTTGTCTACATCCGCTCAACATCTCCCTCCGACCTCTCCAGCCGCAAAACTCCTCGCACAAGCTTCGACACCACCATCACGCGGAAATAACCGACGACCGTTCCTCTCCTCGAACAAGAAACGGTTCTTCGCTCTGATCGTTTTCTACGGAATCCTCCTCGCTATCTGGTATCGAGACGTTCACGTCAAGGCATGGAAGGAAGCGATGACCTCGATTGAACGATGGAGGGCAACTTCACCTTGTTTGGATGGGAGTGGAAGAATTTGTGATGCTTACGGACAGCCTTTCGACCATCCGATTCCCGACAAACCCGCAAATTCCTCCCTATCTTCCCACCAACCACTCTCCTCTCTCGGATGGGCCGCAGATGAAGTCTATCACCTCGGGAGTCCTCTCTTCCTCTCGAACCCCGCCGTCTACCTCTCAACTCTAGAAGATTTCCTTCGCAAACATTTCCCTCCCGCCGATTCAAACGAAGATGATCCCAACTCTCTCATCTCTGCACTTCGTACTTTCTTCCCTTCTGGTTCCGACTCCGAACGTCGATTACGGTACCCTTCGATTCCTCGAACGATTTGGCAAACTGCACCAACTCGGAAATATTACGACGACAAGGAAGACATCGTTCAGACTTGGAGTGAGCTCAATGAAGGTTGGGATGTCAGGTTCCATGACAACGAGCTGGCGGATCGATGGGTCAGGAGAAGGTTCGATATGATGAATCCTGGAGATGGATTAGAGAGGCGAGCACCGAGGAGAGGGAGGAATCGAAAATTGAGGAAAACTCATTCTATCCCTCCTTTGATGTCGTCTTCGTCGATCCCGTCACCACAGTCGAAGGAGAAGAAGGCGGGCCAAGAACGAGGTGTGCTTGTCGCTTGGGAGAAACTCGAAACTCCTGCTGTGTTGAGGAGTGATTTCTGGAGGTATCTTGTACTTGCGGTGGAGGGTGGAGTGTACGCTGATACCGATGTCGAATGTATGAAACCGGTTGAAGAATGGGGACTCGAAATCGAATGGGAAGGGATTCCGTTTGTTGCTTTTTCTCTTACTCGCTATGCGATCCTCGGGTGCTGATTTCACTCGTTCACTCGTGTAGTTCTGCCGACTACGAACCTCCCTCTTGTATCGTCGGAGTCGAAGCTGATGTTGGAGAACGAAAAGATTGGAACAAGGTACGCTCACTTTCCTCTGTTTAGCCTGAGAGTCGTGATTTAACGAAAGCTCTGTGCACTCGACAGTACTGGCCTCGACCACTTCAATTCTCGCAATGGACGATGGCATCGACTCGAGGACACCCCATCATGCTTGACGCTGTTCGTCGAGTTGTCGAACAAGCTCTTGCGCCAGTCGGAAAGGATCCCAAACCCGTCAGCGTGATGGAGCGAACAGGTCCAGGTCAGCTTCCTCGTTCCTCGTTCCTTCCTTCAGAAAGCGCTGACTTTGGATCTCCACATCGAATCTAGGACTCTTCACCGACGCCGTTCTCGCTTACCTCCAAGTCAAGTACCGCAAGAACTGGACAGACCTTCGAAGTCTCGGTTACGAAGGGTGGAGGTTTCATCATGGCGAACACGACAAGGGCAAGATGAGCTCGGAAGGTTACGGAGATCTCAAAGTGCTTCAAATCACTGGATTTTCTCCTGGTATCGGGTGAGCTTCCTCGTGTCTTCGGCCGCTGCGTGTTGGTGTACTGACGAGATAGTCGAGATCGTGCAGTCATATGGGAGCAGAGAACAAGGAGCATCCTGCAGCGATGGCTTCTCACTATTTCGCAGGGTCATGGCGAAATCAAGAGGGTGCAGATGCTTAGTTGGGTTCTGCGTGCTTCATACATCGCTGTGTTTGTTGGCCCGCTGTATTCCATTTGCTGTTGTCATCAGAGAACGTTCCGTCTCATCGCTTTTGCTTCTCGTCGCAAAGTCCCGGTTTCCCTTGATTCGTCGGATTCGTCTGGTTCCCACGTTACGCGGATCTTCAAGTCTGATTAGCCCGAGACCCAAGAGCTGTGCTATCGGAGTAGAAGAGAGGAGAGGAAATGAGTTCGGCCCGTGGGGAGATTGGCAAAAGAGATCTGAGAGAGAGCAAATCGCAAACTGAGAAGGTAAAGAGTTTGCGAGAGAGAAAAAGTTGAAGGGCAGAGGAGACGCAAGGAATGATGGGATTCGAAAGGTAGCGACTGGGGTAGACTACACATTGAGCTAGTAGTGTATAAGGGAGTTCTATCGATAGTCAGGAAGGCAGCCCAGAAGAGAATTTCATGCGACAACAAAACGAAACTGACGCCCACCTCAGGCCTCAACCGAGAAAGTTGCTTGCGACCACGTCCTCTCCCTCTCTACCTCTCACCTCTTCCTCAGAGTACAGTAACATCTTCTCGTGAGTGCTAGACGTTTCAACAGTACACGTCACGCATAGTTCGCTGATCCTCGACCCCGTATTATTCCCTCTTCTCTAGTGACGGTCCTCCTCCTTTTTTTTCTTTCAATCTTGTTCTCTCCTCTCTCACTTCAAAACTCAAGTTCCAACGCCGACCATGTCTACTCAAGAGATGTCACGTGAGTCCAAAGTCCACTTGATAGTCAGGAAACGTCTCCGTAAACTAACTCTGGTATCTTTCCTCCAAACAGTCTCGCCGACGCACCCAGTCGAGCATGCTGAGTTTGATGTTGAGGGTAAGTCCACTCCCTGATCATCCCAGGCTATCCTCTGAGCCTCAAAATGAGATTCTTGACGTCGTGGAAGACCATTTTCGAAAAAAGATCCTCGATCGAGTACATCATCGGACCCAACTGACCTCAAATTGTGTTCCGACTGCAGGTATCTTGTTCGATATGGATGGTACCCTTGTCGACTCTATTACCGCCGTCGAAGCCGCTTGGTCGTCAGTAGCAAACGAGTTGGGAATGCCCGCCGATGAAGTAATTGCTGCAACTCACGGACGACGAGCTATTGACAACTTGAGGGATCTCAAGCCTAAGCTCAGGAGGCTCACTAACGAACAGATGGATGAACACGTTCAAGAGGTGAGCCGAATTCTCTCAGTTTCGATTCTGCATCGACGTGAATTATCGAATCCGGTTTACCGCTGTGTTTTCGATGGAGGAAGAAATTGGAAGCTGATGATATAGTGTACTCGACCTGTTCGTGATAGTTCGAGAAGCGTATCCTCAAAGAAGCCGACGAGTTCAACACCCGAGTTCGTGTCCGCCGTGATTCAGAAAGTTCGAGTCGTCGCGATTCGAACCAATCGAGTCGCCGTGCCAGTAGGCGTGGAAGTTCAGGAAGTGGTGCCAACCCCCTTCTTACCGGTCTCGCTGGAGGAAACTTCGGAATGAGCAAAATGGTGAGTTTTCATTTTTTCGATTCTAGTTAACCCTTCGGCTGTTGCTCTTTATCTCGTTTCTGACGATTACTATTATTTGTGCTATTATTTCAGGAGTCTCCCAAGGACAAGGAACTCGACAGTGTCAACGCCAAGCTCGCAGCGCTCAACACCGATGAGCCTGATCGCATGGAACAGCTCGACAACCCTTTCGACGATGACGATGATGAGGAAGATGGTCACTTCGACCTCAACGAGTACACTGAGGAGGAAATTGGGTAAGTCAACGAGCCATTCTTGTTCGAATTCGACAGAAACTGATAAAACTGAGTGAATCCGACTTTGACAGATGCCGAAATGCTTCCATTCGTATCCTTCCCGGTGTTCGTCGTCTCATCGACTCTCTCCCCACTGGCCGTTTCGCCGTAGCTACTTCTTCCGCCAAGACCTGTTCGTTTCTCTTTCTCAAATTCGACGTCTCGTTTCCGCATACTGATCTAAATCTCGCCATAATCCAGACGCTCACGGAGCCCTCGCTCGTGCTGGTATCAAGCGACCCAAGGTTACCGTTACCGCTGACGACCCTCGTCTCGAGCGCGGCAAGCCTTTCCCCGATCCTTTCCTTCTCGCTGCCAAGGTAAGTCTCCCTTCATCGGCCGCTCTTAGAAACAGGAACGGGAGCTCATCAAAATGTGACTTGTAGGATCTCGGTATCCCCATCGAAAAGTGCCTCGTTTTCGAAGACTCTCCCAGTGGTATCAAGGCTGGTGTTGTCAGTGGAGCCAGAACTATCGCTATCTGCACGAGTCATCCTGGTACGTACCAACTTTCCTTTCTCTATGCTCAGACCATCGATCCTGATGCGTTTCGCTCGTTCCTTCAGTCGAGAAAATCAACAACTCTGGAGCTCACTACATCGTCCCGTCGCTCGACTGCGTTTTCGCTCGTCGAAACAAGGATGGATCCATTCACATCAGTATGTCTCCATCTCGCTCTCTATCAAGCTTGAACTGCGTGGCTGACCCCTCAGCTCTCTTTAGCCATCGACGCTCACCCTCCTGATCACCCTCGTCACGGATCTCGTGGTTCCTTCGTCGCTGTCAAGCCTGACTGGCGCGCCGCTCGCGAAGAGGAGAAGGCCAAGCTCGACAGGATCAATGCTGCTGCCGCAGAAGACAACAAAGCTGCTGAGGCTCAACAATAGAGTCTTCCCACCCTTCAACTAGATTCCCTTACGCTTATCAACCCTATATATAATTCGTCTATCTGCACATACCACCTTCACCTTTCGTCGCTCGCCTATTTCATCCTTCTCCCCCTTTTCCCTCAAAAGCTCGTTTTGCTTCTCTATCACTAGATTTATAGGTTCTGATGTAGATTTACAATCGTCACGCTTTGCCTCGTCAATTGTATCTATCGCAAGCTACGCTATCATTTCAGAGGAGAGCAACAGCGAGAGAAGAGAGCGAGAGGTTTGCGAAAGATGTCGTCGCTCATACGCAGTCGAAAGGAAGGCCATTGATTGGACTGCGAAAATATCGGTAACCCCTTTCACAATCCTATTCTCCGAATTGGCCGCGGTGAATAGAAAGAGAGAGGGGAATTTCTCCACCCACTTTTGCGATTCCTACTCTTGACTCTCTTCCCTTCACTTCTCTCACACCTCCAACTCCTCCCAAACACCCACAAACGATCGAAAGAATGACCACCGCATCACACCAAGACCTCTTCAAGAGTTCCATCGCTTCTCTTCGCGTCGCTGGAGCAACCTCAAACTTGAAACTCGCCAACTCGAATGAAGTAGCTCCCATCTCTCCTCCTTCATCAATCAAGAAAGCAGAGTCGATCGCTTCCTCTACTACTACTGAAGATTTAGAAGTCTCGGGAGGTAGGGAAGATTACGATGGAAATTACAAATTCGCTCCCATCAAAGAACACATCACTGCTCGTGCCATGTCTAGGAGGTACGGCGACGACTTGGTCAATACTGCAATCTCTGATATCGTTATCGGTACGTACACTGTTCATCTTCATCTCGATCCGTCGTCCGAAACTGACTCTTCTCGCTCTCAGTCGGATGCGGTTCTGCTGGACTTTCTTGCGCCTATACTATTGCTTCTCGTCGTCCTGACTTGAAGGTGACGATCCTCGAAGCTGGTGTAGCTCCAGGAGGAGGTGCTTGGTTGGGAGGTCAACTCATGAGTGCGATGGTTTGTCGCAAACCTTCAGACAAGTTCCTCACTGAATTGGGAGTACCTTTCGAAGACGAGGGAGAGTTTGTACGTTTCCTCCCCACATCTCTCCCTCTCCTACGATCGACAGCTAAAGCAGTAGAAAGTAGGTCGTCGTCAAACATGCCGCTCTTTTCACTTCGACTATTTTGTCAAAAGTCCTCCAGGT
>Ga0308169_10006101_pt1 | contig 10724 bp, 7 predicted proteins | sample PhyBR1_2_FD_202139 | JGI IMG/M metagenome (GOLD analysis project Ga0308169, IMG submission 202139) | Phyllosphere microbial communities from UC Gill Tract Community Farm, Albany, California, United States - DLSLSB.R1 | ecosystem: Host-associated > Plants > Phyllosphere > Unclassified | place... | reverse complement strand
AGCGCTTGCGTCCGGTCCCAGTCCTCGGGGGAAATCTCGCCGATCGGATCGCGCGAGCCGCCCGCGCCGGCGTTGTTGAACAAGATGTCGAGCCCGCCCGCATCGTCGGCGGTCTGCATCAGCGCTTCGATATCGCCGGCCTGGAGCACGTCGGTACGCTGGAACAAGATACGGCCGCCGGACGCGTCGGCGATCGCGTGGCCGCCGGTCTCGTCGATATCGCCGATCAGGACGGTAGCGCCTTCGTCGGCGAGTCGGAGGGCGGTCGCCCGGCCGATGCCGGACGCGCCGCCGGTCACGACGGCGCGCTTGCCTGAAAACCTCACACGCTCTCTCCTAGTTTTTGGCAAGCATAGTACGGGCTTTGCACTCGTCAATGACGGCTCGTTCGAAAAACGGGTTTGCGGCGGACGGCGCTCGGCGATACCAAGCGGGCAAACATTCGGAGGATGCGTGATGGATACGACCAACCTGTTCCGGCTCGACGGCCGCGTCGCGCTGATCACCGGTGGCAGCCGCGGGATCGGCAAGATGATCGCCGCCGGCTTCATCGCGCAGGGGGCGAAGGTGTATATCTCGTCGCGCAAGGCCGATGTGTGCGAGGCGGCGGCGGCGGAACTCGGGCCGAATTGCATCGCGTTGCCGCAGGACGTCTCGACGGTCGCGGGGTGCAAGGCGCTGGCAGTGCAGTTCGCCGAGCATGAGCCGAAGCTTGATATCCTGGTGAACAACGCGGGCGCGGCGTGGGGCGTGCCGTTCGAGGAGTTTTCCGAGGTCGGCTGGGACAAGGTCATGGACCTGAACGTGAAGTCGCCGTTCTTTCTCACGCAGGCGCTGCATGCGGCGTTGAAGGCCTCTGGATCGCGCGAGAAGCCGGCGAAGGTGATCAACATCACGTCGATCGACGGCCAGCGGCTGAACCCCTGGGAGACGTATAGCTATCATGCGTCGAAGTCGGCGCTGATCTACCTGACGAAGCGGATGGCGGCGCGGCTGGTGACGGACTCGATCAACGTCACCTCGATCGCGCCGGGCGCGTTTGCGAGCGACATGAACAAGGCGGCGCGGGATCACGGCGATGCGGTGGCGCAGGGGATTCCGGCGAAGCGCGTCGGGGTGGACGAGGATATGGCGGGCGCGGCGATCTATCTTGCCAGCCGCGCCGGGGATTATGTGATCGGGGAGACCATCACGGTGGATGGCGGCCTCGTCCACGCCTCGCTAGGCACAAGCATCGACGCCTAACTTCTGCCTCCCTCGCCCCTCCGGGGAGAGGGAGGGAGGAGCACTTGCGACGGAAGGGAGAGGGGCGTTGGGATGAACCGTCCCGAGCCCCACTCCCCTCTCCCTTCCCACGGCAAGCGCCGCGGGCCCCTTCCCCCTCCCCGTAGGGGTGGGGGGAATTAGCGCGCAATTCCCCCTGCTGCTAGGACAGCTAGCGTAACCAGTTCGCTAGCCGTCGACGTCATCGGCGCGACCTGGACCGGCTTCTCCATCCCGATCAGCATCGGGCCGATCACCGAGTCCCCACCCAGTTCCCGCAACAACTTCGCCGAGATATGCGCCGACTGGAGCCCCGGCATGATCAGCACGTTCGCCGGCCCCGACAACCGCGCAAACGGATAGTTCGCCAGCTGCTTCGGGTTCAGCGCGACATCCGGCGCCATCTCGCCTTCGTATTCGAACCCGACCTTCCGGCCGGCCAGCACCGTCACCGCATCGCGGATGTTGTCGAGCCACTCCCCCTTCGGATTACCGAAGTTCGAATAGCTGAGGAACGCCACGCGCGGCTCATGCCCCATCCGCCGCGCGACCGCCGCGGTCTGTTCGGCGAAGTCGGCCAGCTGCTCGGCGGTCGGACGTTCGTTGACCGTCGTGTCGGCGATGAACACCGTATGGCTCTGCCCGACCAGCAGATGAATCCCGAACGGCGTCTTCCCCGCGGCGGGATCGATCACGCGATAAATCTGGCGCATCGTCTCGCCGTAGGTGCGCGTGATGCCGGTGATCATCGCGTCGCCTTCGCCGAGCTGGAGCAGCAGCGCGCCGAAGATGTTGCGGTCCTGGTTGACCATCCGCTCGCAATCGCGGCGCAGATAGCCGCGACGCTGGAGCCGCGAATACAGGAAGTCGACCATCCGCGGCACGAGCGGCGAGACGCGGCTGTTGTGGAGTTCGAAGCTCTCGGGATCGGTGACGCCGAGTGCGCGCAACCGGTCGGGCACGTCGTCGCGGCCGACCAGCACCGGGGTGCCGTAGCCGCCTTCCTTGAAGGCGATCGCGGCGCGGAGGACGACCTCTTCCTCGCCCTCCGCGAAGATCACGCGCTTCGGATGCGCGCGGGCGCCTTCATAGGCCATCGACAGGACCGAGGTGGTCGGGTTGAGGCGTGCTCTCAACGAGTGGCGATACGCTTCGATGTCGAGGATCGGCTTGGTTGCGACGCCCGAGGCCATCGCCGCCTTGGCGACCGCGACGGGAACGACTTCCATCAGGCGCGGATCGAAGGGGGCGGGGATGATGTACGCCGGACCGAAGCTGTGGCTGACGCCGTACGCGGCCGCGACTTCCTCGGGCACGCGTTCGCGCGCCAACTCGGCGATCGCGTTGGCGGCGGCGATCTTCATCGCGTCGTTGATGCCGGTCGCGCGGACGTCCAGCGCACCGCGGAAGATGAACGGGAAGCCGAGCACGTTGTTGACCTGATTCGGATAATCCGAGCGGCCGGTCGCGACGATCGCATCGGGGCGCGCGGCCATCGCGAGTTCGGGGCGAATCTCCGGCTCGGGGTTGGCCATCGCGAAGATGATCGGTGCAGGCGCCATGTCCTTGACCATCTCCGGCGTCAGCGAACCCGCCGCGGAGAGCCCCAGGAACACGTCGGCACCGACCAGCGCCTCGGTCAGCGTGCGCGTCTCGGTCACCGCAGCGTGTGCGGACTTCCATTGGTCGACGCCCTCGCGCCCCTGGTAGATCACGCCTTTCCGATCGCAGAGGATGACGTTGTCGCCGCGCACGCCCATCGCTTTCACCAGTTCGGTGCAGGCGATCGCCGCGGCGCCCGCGCCGTTGACGACGATCTTGACCTCGGAGAGCTTCCGCCCGGTGAGCAGGCACGCGTTGATCAGGCCGGCGGCGGTGATGATCGCGGTGCCGTGCTGGTCGTCATGGAAAACCGGGATATTCATCCGTTCGCGCAGGGCCTGCTCGATGATGAAGCATTCGGGCGCCTTGATGTCCTCGAGGTTGATCCCGCCGAAGGTCGGCTCCATCAGCTCGACCGCGTCGATGAAGCGGTTCACGTCCTCGGTCTTCAGCTCGATATCGATCGCGTCGACGTCGGCGAAGCGCTTGAACAGCACCGCCTTGCCCTCCATCACCGGCTTGCTGGCGAGCGGCCCGAGATTGCCCATGCCGAGGATCGCGGTACCGTTCGAGATCACCGCGACGAGGTTACCCTTCGCGGTATAGTCGTAGACGGTCGCGGGGTCGTCGTAGATCGCCTGCACCGGCACCGCGACGCCGGGCGAATAAGCAAGGCTTCGCGTTCGGAAAATTGCAGCGTTTCGTCGGACATGGGCGGGCCTCTCTCTGTGGCCTGTGTCTTTACGCAGACGATGCCGCGATTGGAACGGCCTTCTCCCCCTCGGGGAGAAGGTGGCGCGAATGCGCCGGATGAGGGGCGTTGGGGTGAGCACCCGAGCCTCACGCCCCCTCACCCTCCCACGCTTCGCGCGGGCCCCTCCCTCTCCCCGAGGGGAGAGGGGTTTTATGGGGCGCGGCTTTTCGCTACCCGCCCCTGATGTCGCACCCCGCTCCCACCCCCATGATGACGCAGTATCTCGGCCTGAAGGCGGAGGCGCAGGACTGCCTGTTGTTCTACCGGATGGGCGATTTCTTCGAACTGTTCATGGACGACGCGCGGGTCGCGGCCGGCGTGCTCGACATCGCGCTGACTGCACGCGGTGAGCACGAAGGCAAGCCGATCCCGATGTGCGGCGTGCCGGTGCATGCGGCGACGGTGTACCTACAACGCCTGATCAAGGCGGGGCACCGGGTGGCAATCGCCGAACAGGTCGAGAGCCCGGCAGAGGCGAAGGCGCGCGGCGGATCGAAGGCGCTCGTCGCACGCGCGATCGTGCGCGTGGTGACGGCGGGGACGCTGACCGAGGAGGCGTTGCTCGACGCGCGGTCGGACAATTGGTGCGTCGCGATCGGCGAGGCTGGCGGGTCGGTAGCTATCGCCGCCGCGGACGTCTCGACCGGGCGGTTCGAGATCGTCGAGGTTGCGGGAGATGCTGTCGAGGCGGAACTCGCGCGGCTCGGTGCGGCCGAGGTTGTTGCGTCAGAGGCTAGCGCTTTCGAGGAAGCCGCGACGACGCTACGTCCGAAGACCGACTTCGACAGCGGCGCGGGCGAGGCTCGGCTGAAGCGGTTGTACGGCGTAGCGACGCTCGACGGATTCGGTCAGTTCGGCCGCGCGGGGCTGGCCGCAGCCGGAGGCCTGGTCGCGTATCTGGAGCATAATGCGAAGGGCACGATGCCCTTCCTCCGCCCCCCGCGGATCGGCCGCGCGGCGGAGACGATGGCGATCGACGCCGCCACGCGCGAGAGCCTGGAGCTGACCTGCACCACCGGCGGCGTGCGGAAGGGCAGCCTGCTCGACGCGGTCGACCGGACAGTAACCGGAGCCGGTGCGCGTTTGCTCGGCGCGGATCTCGGCGCACCGCTGATGGACAAGGCGGCGGTCGACGCGCGGCTCGATCTGGTGCGGCTGTTCCACGACGACCAGGCAGCGCGCGAGCGGCTGCGCTCGACGTTGCGCGCGCTGCCGGACATCGGGCGCGCGCTCGGGCGACTCGCGGCGGGGCGTGGTGGCCCGCGCGATCTCGGGCAGTTGCGCGACGGGCTGGACGGAGCGTGGAGCCTAGGCGAACGGATGGATGCGATCGTCGATCCGCCGGTGCTGCTCCGAGACATCGCGCCACGATTGCGCGGACACGGTGCGCTGATCGACCTGCTCAAGCGCGCGCTAGTGCCGTCGCCGCCGATCGAGGCATCGGACGGCGGGTATATCACGGCGGGCTATGACGCCGCGCTCGACGATCTGCGCGATGCAGGCGCTGGTGGGAGGCGGGCGATCGCCGCGCTGGAGGCGGAGTTCCGCACCGCGACCGGCGTCACCGCGTTGAAGATCCGCCACAACGGCGTGCTCGGCTATCATGTCGAAGTCCCCGCGCGGGCCGCGGATCCATTGATGAAGCCCGAGAGCGGCTTCACGCATCGCCAGACGCTCGCGGGCGTGGTGCGGTTCAATACGCCTGCGCTGCACGAGGTCGCGGCGAAGGTGTCGCAGGCCGGCGCACACGGGCTCGCGGCGGAGGCAGCGCATCTCGAGGAACTCACCGCGCAGGCTCTGGCCGGGCGAGATGCGATTGCGGCAACCGCCGATGCGCTCGCGCGGCTCGACGTCGCGGCCGGGTTGGCGGAGCGCGCCGCAGAAGGCGCCTGGGCGCGGCCTTCGCTGGTCGATCACGCATGCTTCGAGATCGAGGGCGGCCGGCATCCGGTGGTCGAGGCGGCGGTGGCCAAGTCGGGCGACCGGTTCGTCGCCAACGACTGTAACCTGTCGGAGGCCTCGCGACTGTGGCTCGTCACCGGCCCGAACATGGGCGGTAAATCGACCTTCCTCCGCCAGAACGCGCTGATCGCAGTCCTCGCGCAGGCCGGGTCGTACGTGCCCGCGACCAAGGCCACGCTGGGTCTGGTCGACCGCCTGTTCAGCCGCGTCGGCGCGTCGGACAACCTCGCGCGCGGACGGTCGACGTTCATGGTCGAGATGGTCGAGACCGCGGCGATCCTCGCGCAGGCGACGCCGCGCTCGTTCGTGATCCTCGACGAGGTCGGGCGCGGTACCTCGACCTATGACGGCCTCGCGATCGCCTGGGCGGTGGTCGAGGCGATCCACGAAGACAACCGCTGCCGCTGCTTGTTCGCGACGCACTATCACGAGCTGACGCGGTTGGCGGAGCGCTGCGAGGCGCTGTCGCTGCATCACGTCCGCGCGCGCGAGTGGAAGGGGGAGCTGGTGCTGCTCCACGAACTCGCCGACGGCCCGGCGGATCGGAGCTATGGCCTCGCGGTCGCGCGGCTGGCGGGAATGTCGCCGGTAACGGTAGCGCGCGCGAAGGCGGTACTGGCGAAGCTCGAGGCCGGACGCGCGAAGACGGGTGGGCTGGCGGCGGGGCTCGACGACCTGCCGCTGTTCGCGGCGGCGGCGCAGGTCGAGGAGGCTGCGTGCGACGTGCTGCGCGAGGATCTGGCGAAACTCGATATCGACGCGATGAGCCCTCGCGATGCGCTGGACGCACTGTACCGGTTGAAGGCGTTGGCGAACGAGGGGTAACTCTCCGTCATGCCGGGCTCGTTCCGGCATCCACCGTTCCGCACACACGATCGAACTGAGCGTGCGGGAAGGTGGGCCCCGGCCTCCGCCGGGATGACGGAGTGGGTTGGTGGCAGGGTAAGCTGCTCCCCTCCCTGGAAGGGAGGGGTTGGGGGTGGGTCAGGTCCCGCATGTCCTTACGGTTGCGGCAAAAACGCGCCAACCCACCCCCTGCCCCTCCCTTCCCGGGAGGGGGAACCGCCGCGTGATTGGCGACGTGCGAGAATGTCTCTCGCGTCCTAGTATCTCACGATACGTCGATGCTAGGCGGCGGCCGGATTTAGCGGAGCGCGGGCTTTGGGCGGACATCATCACGGGCACGATCATGGGCATTCGCATTCCAGCGGGCATGCGGGCCATTCACACGGCGGGGGCCACTCGCACGGAAGCCACAGCCACGCCCCCGCCTCGTTCGACCGCGCCTTCGCGATCGGCATCGGCCTCAACATCGTGTTCGTCGTCGTCGAAGCGATCGTCGGGCTGCGCATCGACTCGGTCGCGCTGCTCGCCGACGCCGGCCACAACCTATGCGACGTTCTCGGCCTCGTCGTCGCCTGGGGCGGCACGATGCTCGCGCGCACCGCACCGACCAAGCGCTACACCTACGGCCTGAAGGGCTCAACGATCCTAGCCGCGCTGGCCAACGCCTTGCTGCTGCTGGTCGCGCTCGGCGCGATCGTGCTGGAGGCGTCGCAGCGCTTCTCCGATCCCGCCCCGACCGCCGGCCTCACCGTGTCGATGGTCGCGGGCATCGGCATCGCGGTCAACGCGTTCACGGCCTGGATGTTCGCACGCGGCCGCAAGGGCGACGTCAACATCCGCGGCGCGTACCTTCACATGGCCGCCGACGCGCTCGTGTCCGCGGGCGTAGTGATCGCCGGCTTCGTGATCTGGCGCACCGGCCTCACTTGGATCGACCCGGCGGTCAGCATCGTGATCGCGGTCCTGATCTTCTGGCAGACCTGGGGCCTGCTCCGCGAAACCGTCGAGATGTCGCTGTCCGCCGTCCCCCGCGGGATCGAATTCGACCATGTCGACGACGCGTTGTGCAGCCTGCCCGGCGTCACCGAGATCCACGATCTCCACATCTGGCCGATGAGCACCACCGAACCCGTCCTCACCGCGCACTTGGTAATGCCCGCCGGCCACCCCGGCGACCAATTCCTGAGCAACGCCAGGACGATGCTCCACGACAAATTCGGCATCGGCCACGCCACGTTGCAGGTCGAGACGGGTAACGGCCACGACTGCTCGATGGCGGGCAAGGCTACAGTCTGAACTGGCGTCTGAACTTGGCCGTTTGAACTTTTCCGGTGCGGCACGGGTTACCGTGTCACGCATCAGGAGATTATCCCATGAAGAAGCATCTTATCGCAGCGTTGATGTCGGTCGCCGTCGCAGCGCCGGCCATGCTGCCGACCGCCGCGACTGCACAGCGCTACGATGATCGCCGCGACAACAACGACCGTCGCGATCGTGACGATCGCCGCTACGACAACGACCGCCGCGGCAACGATCGCAACTGGCGTGGCGACGACCGCAACTGGGATCCGTCGAACAGCTACCGTGACGGCAAGTACCGCGAGCGCCGCCTCAGCCGCAACGACCGGATCTATCGTGGTCGCGATGGCCGCGCCTATTGCAAGCGCAACGATGGTACGACCGGCCTCGTGATCGGCGCCCTTGGCGGCGGCGCGCTGGCGAACCTGATCGGTGGCGGCACGCTCGGTACGCTGGCGGGTGCCGGTGGCGGCGCACTGCTCGGCCGTTCGGTCGACCGCGGCAACGTGAAGTGCCGTTGAGCTTCAGCCGAAGCTAGCGAACAAGGAAGCGGCGGCCGAGCGATCGGCCGCCGTTTTCGTATCTACAGCATGCCGTAGAGCAAAGTGCCGTTCAGCCCGATGATCACGGCCGCGATCACCCAGGCGAGGACCTTCAGCCACGCCGGGCTGACCAGGTCGCCCATGATCGTGCGGTCGCCAGTGAACTTGACCAGCGGCACCACCGCGAACGGGAGCTGCAGGCTGAGCACGACCTGGCTCAGCACCAGCAGTTTCGTCGCCCCCGCATCGCCCGACGCACCGACCACGAATACCGCGGGCACGATCGCGAGCAACCGCGTCACCAACCGCCGCGCCCAGACCGGCATGCGCAGGTTGAGGAACCCCTCCATCACGATCTGACCCGCGAGCGTGCCCGTCACCGTCGAGTTCTGTCCCGACGCCAGCAGCGCGACCGCGAACAATACGCTCGCCGCGCCCATGCCGAGCATCGGCGCCAGCAGTTCATAGGCTTGGTCGATCTCGGCGACATCGGTGCGCCCGGCGACGTGGAAGGTCGCCGCCGCGAGGATCAGGATCGCCGCGTTGATGAAGAAGGCGAGCCCGAGCGCGACGGTGCCGTCGATCGTCGCCATCGTGATCGCGTCGCGTTTGCCGGCCGTGTCCTTGGCGAAGGCGCGGGTCTGGACGATCGACGAGTGGAGATACAGGTTATGCGGCATCACGGTCGCGCCGAGGATGCCGATCGCGATGTAGAGCATCGCCGGGTTGGTGACGATCTGCGTCGTCGGGACGAGCCCGCCGAGCACGCCCGCCCATTCGGGCCGAGCCAGGAACAGCTCGAAGACGAAGCAGCCGGCGATGATCACCAGCAGGGCGACGACGAACGCCTCGAGCTTGCGGAAGCCGAAGCGTTGCAGCGCGAGGATCAGGAACACGTCGAGCGCGGTGAGGACGACGCCGTAGACCAACGGCAGGCCGAACAGCAGCTTGAGCGCGATCGCGGTGCCGAGCACTTCGGCGAGGTCGCAGGCGATGATCGCGATCTCGCACAGGAACCAGAGCGCGACCGAGACCGGCTTCGAATAGTGGGCGCGACAGGCCTGGGCGAGGTCGAGTCCGGCGACGATGCCGAGGCGCGCGGAGAGGGCTTGCAGCACCATCGCCATCAGGTTCGACAGCAACACGACCGACAGCAACGTGTACCCGAACGCCGAACCACCGGCGATGTCGGTCGCCCAGTTGCCAGGGTCCATATAGCCGACCGCGACGAGGTAGCCCGGCCCCACGAACGCGAACAGACGCCGCCAGAACGACGCGCCTTCGGGGACGACGACGGTGCGGTGACTCTCGGCGAGCGAGTTGGCGAAGCCGGACGCGGGGAGATTGGGGGCTGACATCGGGGGGTGCTTTGCCGGAACGAGGGGAAGGGGACAAGGCGTGGCTAGCGAGTCGGGCGACAACGCGTTCACCTCCGTCCCGTCACTCCAGGGATAACTGGGGTATTCCGGTTGGCAGGTGTAGCCATTCGAATGGAGAGATGCCGGCTTTCGCCGAGCCGACGTGTGCGTGCATACACAACGAATATATGGGAAGCGTCTCCCCTCCCTGAAAGGGAGGGGCTGGGGGTGGGTAGGCCCGCTCGAGCCACCACCGTCAGACCATGCGGAAACCGACCCACCCCCGCCCCCTCCCTTCCAGGGAGGGGAGTAGAAAGTCAGATGACCTTCATGTCCGCCTGGTAATGATGCCACGCGAAGATCGCCGCAGCTCCCCGGTGCGGGCGCCAGGCCTCCGCCACTTCGCGAGTCAGTTTCTCGCTCGGCCGCGTCTCGTGACCCAGAATGCGTCCGACCTCGATCTGGATCGCGAGGTCGCCCGCCGGCCAGATGTCCGTCCGCCCTTCCGCGAACAGCAGGTAGATCTCTGCCGACCAGCGACCGATCCCCTTCACGCGGACCAGCGCGGCGATCGCCTCCTCGTCGTCCTCGGGCAGGTTGGTGAGGTCGAGCCGGCCGCTCGTCACCTCGTCGGCGAGGCTGCGCGCATAGCCGAGTTTCTGGCGGGAGAGGCCGGCGCTCTTCAGCAACTCGTCGCTGGCGGCGGCGATCTTCGCCGGGTCACCTGCGCCACCGACCACCGCGTCGAGCTTGTTCCAGACCGCCGCCGCCGAGGCGACGCTCACCTGCTGCCCGACGATCGTGCGCAGCAACGTCGCGAAGCCGCGCTCGCTGATCCGCGGCGCGGGGTGGCCCGCATTGCCGACCGCGACCGCGAACGCCGGCTCGATTTCGCACAACGCCGCCATCGCGGTTTCGAGTTGCTCTGCGCTCAGGCCCATGATGCTTGATCCCTGGCTCGCGCAACGGCATGAACGCACGAAGATTTTTCGGAGAATAACATGCCCAAGCTTATCGTCGTGACGCGCGAAGGGGAAGAACGCGAGATCATCGGCGAGGCGGGCCTATCGGTGATGGAAGTCATCCGCGACGCCGGGA
>Ga0308169_10006100_pt1 | contig 10724 bp, 7 predicted proteins | sample PhyBR1_2_FD_202139 | JGI IMG/M metagenome (GOLD analysis project Ga0308169, IMG submission 202139) | Phyllosphere microbial communities from UC Gill Tract Community Farm, Albany, California, United States - DLSLSB.R1 | ecosystem: Host-associated > Plants > Phyllosphere > Unclassified | place... | reverse complement strand
ATCGCGGACAGCCCGAGAGCGGCGGCGGCAAGACGCGTCATGAGGGTCTCCATGCTAGCGGACATCGGTCTTGAGGTCGGTGATCGGGCGGCCGGTCTCGTCGACGAAGCGCACGCAGAAGTCGCTCAGGCCGGGTCCGTTGATCACCGCGCCGCGCAGGACGTTGCGGCCCTTGCGCAGCGTCACGCGGTCCGACAGCACGTCGTCCATCACCATGCGGCGATCGTTGAACAGCCCGGCGGTCTCCTTGCCGTTCAGCCACCAGATCGACGCCGAGTTCGACCCGACCGCCAGCCGCACGTCGCGCATCTCGCGTGGGCTGTCGACGATCGTCACCGCCCAGAAGATCACGCCGTAGGTCGGCTTGCCGAGGCCCTTGGCGAAGCTGAACAGCTTGACGTCGAACGCGCCTGAATCGAGCGCGTGCCAACGTAGCGGTTGAGCCGCTTTCACGACCTGGCCGTCGCGCGGGATCGCGGTGAACTGGCCAGGGAAATACTGCGTGGTCAGCGCCTGCCGGACATAGGTGGCGGTGAAGCCCGTATTGCCGCGGTTGGGCTTGTCGATCGGCTCGAGCAACAGCCAGCGACGCAGGAACCCGTCGCTGTCGGGCGTCGTGGCACCTTGCGTCACCGGCTGGAAATACGGCGCAAGACCGGTCGCCGGTGCCGGCGTCGTATCCTGTCCGTTCGCACCGGACGACAGCCCGGCCAGCGCCCCTAGCGCCAGCAGCGGCGCGGCGCGCAGCCCGATCGCCCGAACCCTCGTGAAGCGCATCATACCCGTTTCCCCCTGCATCATTGTCATCGCCGTACGAGCATGCCGTTGGCGTCGAGCCAGTGCATGAAATCCTCGAACCAGCCGGTGCTGGTCGTGCCTTTCTTGCCCAGCCCGAAGCCATGGCCGCCTGCCTGGTACAGGTGGAACTCGACCAGCTTCCCCGCCTTCTGCCAGGATTCGATCAGGCCGAATCCCTTGTTGGCGAACAGCGGGTCGTTGGCGGCGAGCACCGCGAACAGCGGTGGCGCGTCGGCCGGCACCTTCACCGCCTCCATCGATCCATAGATCGGCGCGATGAAAGCCAGATGCGTGTCGGGCGCGGCCAGCGCGGTCGCCATCGTCGTCATCGCCCCCGCCGAAAAGCCGACCATGCCGACGCGGGCGGGGTCGACCTTCCACTCGGTTGCGCGCGTCCGCACTAGGGCGACCGCAGCCCGCGCATCGGCGATCTGGTCGCTGAGCCCGGCGATCGCCTCGTCCGGGCTCATCCGCCGCTGCGGTTGCGCGGCGCCCGCGAACATGGCCGTGACCGACTGCTCGAACCCGCCCATGTCCGCCGGCGTCGGCTTCAACCGATATTTCAGCACGAACGCCGCGATGCCCCGGTCGGCGAGCGCCTTCGCCACGCGCCAGCCTTCATTCTCCATCGACAGCATCAGGAAACCGCCGCCCGGCGCGACGATCACCGCCGCCCCCGTCGCCTTGGCCGGATCAGGCAGGAACGGCGTCAGCGTCGCGGTCGTGACGTTGCGCGTCATCGCCACGCCGTACTGCTGGAACCAAGCTTCGGGTGCCGCCTGTCCCTTCACGCCACCAGTGTTAAGCGGGATCGCGGTCGGCTCGGCCGGCACCGCCGTCGCGGTCATCTTCGCGTCCTGTGCCAGAACCGGCGTCGCCAATGCCAATGCGCTCGCCAACAACCCAAATCCGATCAACCAACGCATCGTCTTCTCCCCCCTGTTGTCCGTCACACCATGCTCACGACAGCAGGATACGCCGCGCGGCGCCCTCGGGATCGTCGACCATGCGGCTCGTGGTATCGAAGACCATCGTCTGGCAGCGCTGCGGATCGGTCGGCGTCCAGGCCAGGCCCGGCTGGCTCGGATTGCCGGTGCGCGCGAAGTTCGCCCACGCCGTCGACATCGTCCGCGCGACGCGCTGTGCCTCCGGCGAATTGCCGGTGCCCTGGTCGCAGAGCGCGGTGTTGTCGAAGCAGAAGGCGAGGTCGGCGGTGTGCCATGCGCCTGCCACGCCGCCGAGTTGCGGCGACTGCCACTGGAACAGATATTGGTACACGGGCGCGCCGCGCTGCGCGTGTTTCAGGCGGACCATGTCCTGCACGCGGTTGCGGTTCTGCAGGCCTTGCACGCCGTACGCCAGCGTCCGCACCGCCTTTTCCGGATGCGCCTGCTTCATCGCCGCGATCAGCCTGCCCGCCTTGTCGGCGCCCATCTGCCGGGTGAGATCGGTCCGCCACTGCGCCTCGCTAGGGTTGTAGCCCCAGCGCATCCCCTCCTCGCTGACGTTGCCGATCATCACCGGCACGTCGCGCGACACCGCGGGCGCGATGTCCGAGTATGAGCGGACGTCGATCACCTTGCCGTCGAGCGTCGGGTTCCAGCCCACGCGCGGTGTCAGCGAAGGTCCCATCGGCCCGCGCGGACCGTTGATCTCGGTCGCGACCTTAATGCCCGCCTCGAACAGCGGCTTCCACGCGATCCGCTGGAGCGCGCCCAGATCCTTCGGCCCAATGTTCAGTTCCCGCAGCACGCGCCGCGAGAAATCGCGCGACTGTTCGGCGGTCGGCAGCGACCCGCCGCCGCCCGACTGCACCGCGGCACGGTGGATCAGGCCCTTGCCGGTCGCCATGCCGAGCAACGTCGTCACCTTCGATCCGCCGCCCGACTGGCCGTAGATCATCACCGTATCGGGATCGCCGCCGAACCGCGCGATGTTCTCGTGCACCCAACGTAGCGCCGCGACGCAATCGGTCATGCTGACGTTGACCGACTCGTCATACGCGGCGCCGCCGACTTCGGTCAGGTCGAGGAACCCGAGTACGTTCAGCCGGTGGTTGATCGACACCTGCACCACGTCGTGATGCCGCGCCATCTGCGCGCCGTCATGCGAGGCGAGTTCGTACGACGATCCGAACGCGAAACCGCCGCCGTGGAAATACACCATCACCGGCCGCTTGCCCGACAGCGACGGCGTCCAGACGTTCAGCTTCAGCATGTCCTCGCCGACGAACCCATCGGTCCATTGCTGGAGGAACGTGTGCTCGACCGCGCTGAAATCATGCAGCGTCTGCGGGCAGTTCGCGCCGTAGGACAGCGTGTCGCGCGTCTCGGTCCAGCGTTGCGGCGGCTTGGCGGGTAGCCAGCGGTTTTCGCCGCCGGTATCTGCGCCATAAGGCACGCCCTTGAAGGTGTAGACGCCGTCCGAGACATAGCCGCGGACCGGCCCGTATTGCGTCCGCGCGATCGCAGATTGCGGCGTCGAGCAGGAGCCCGTTCGCGATGCGGATGATGCGGGCGCCGCACGCGCGCGACCGATTGCGGGCAGCATCAGCCCTGCCCCGGTGGCGATCGATGCAAGCATCGCGCGACGACGATCGACGGTTGGCCCGGTCATCCTCTTCTCCCTATCGATTGCGTGCAGGCTGTTCTCCGACGTCCCGAAACCGGAACCGTCGCGTGCCCTTTGCAACCTTGTATGAGTATTAGGGTGATACCGCTATCCTGTCCATATGCGAACAGTGACAGCGGGTGGCGTATGCGATTGTTAGCGCTATAGTCACCGGAATAGCTGGCGAATCCAACGCCGCATGACGATACCGGAGAGGAAAAACCATGGCGGCCAAATCCGCATTCTGCCTGATCGCGACCCTGCTCGCGAGCACCGCTCCCGCAATCGCTCAGACAAGCCCGCGCGCTGCGTCGACCGACCTGACGCTCAACGCCGCCGGCTATTACGAGGCGCCAGCCGCCAACGTGCTCGTCTTTTCCAACTGGTATGACGGCCTGTTCGCCGATTCGAAGATCAGCGGCGTGGAGATCATCCAGCAGGGCGAACGGATCGCCACCAACGGCGATGTCCGCCTGTCCTCCACGCCCGGCCAATGGGACGCGATCGGACGCCTGGTCGACCGCAAGATCGATGCCGCGACCGGCGCGATCACCGTCACACTCGAATATCCCGACTATAAATGGCGCTACCGCGTGCGCTCGGAAAAGCGCGGCGGGGCGGTCGCCGTTTCGGTGATCCTCGACCAACCCGTGCCGGCCGCACTCGCGGGCAAGGCCGGGTTCAACCTCGAATTCCTCCCTGCCGCCTATTTCCACCACAGCTACATGGCGGACGGGGTGAGCGGCGCGTTCCCGGTCTATCCGGCCGATGCGATGATCCAAACGCCACAGCGCAACGCGGCGAGCGGTCGCGCGGAAGGTCCCGGCGCCGAACCAACCGCGATCGCCAGGGGCAGCCGCTTCGTGCTCGCGCCAGAAGATCCGGCACGCCGCGTGACGATCCGATCGACCGCCGAGGTGCAGCTGTTCGACGGCCGCAACCAGGCGCAGAACGGCTGGTTCGTGCTCCGCTCGCTGCTCCCGGCCGGGCGCACCGGCACCGTGCTCGAATGGACGATCCAGCCTAACAGCGTGCCGGGCTGGCTCCGTCCCCCGGTGATCGCGCATTCGCAACTCGGTTACACGCCCGACGCGCGGAAAGTCGCGACGATCGAGCTCGACCGCAACGATCGCCGCCTGCTGCCTGCGCGCCTGCTCCGCGTCGGCGAGGATGGCAGCATGACGCCGGTGCCGACCGCGCCCGCCAAGCGCTGGGGCGAGTATCTGCGCTACAGTTATCTGCAACTCGATTTTAGCGCGGTCCGCCAGCCCGGCACCTATGTGCTCGACTACGGCACGACGCGGACCGCGCCGTTCCGGATCGCCGCCGATGCCTATGCCGGCGCATGGCACCCGACGCTCGATGTCTATTTCCCGGTCGCGATGGACCATATGTTCGTCAACGAGGGCTACCGCGTCTGGCACGGCGATGCGCACCGCGACGATGCGCGGCAGGCGCCGACCGACCACGAACATATCGACCTCTATGCACAGGGGCCAACGACCGACACGAAGTTCAAGTCGGGCGAGCACATCCCCGGCCTCGCGGTCGGAGGATGGTTCGACGCGGGCGACTACGACATCCGTACCCAGTCGCAATATCAGGTGATCCGCTCGCTGGTCGACAGCTGGGAGCGCTGGCACCCGATGCGCGACACCACCGCGATCGACTGGACGCGGCGCAAGACCGAGATCCACGTTCCCGACGGCACGCCCGATCTCGTCCAGCAGATCCGCCACGGCACGCTGCAACTCGTCGCGCAGTTCGACGCGGTTGGCCACGCGATCCACGGCATCGTCGAGCCCGACGTCGCGCAATACACGCACCTTGGCGACGCCTCGACCAAGACCGACGGGCTGGTCTACGATCCGGCGCTGAAACTCGGCGAGGAAAAGAACGGCCGCAGCGGGACGCCCGACGATCGCTGGGCGTTCACGACCAAGGCTTCCGCGCTGAACTACGGCTCGATCGCAGGCCTCGCCGCCGCATCGCGCGCGCTCGCGGGGGTCGATCCGGCGCTGTCGAAGAAGGCGCTGGGAATCGCGACGCGGACCTGGGCGGAGGAACAGTCGCACGCGCCCGATCTGTACCAGCACGGCAACACCACCGGCGGGCCGCTTGACGCAGAGCGCTTCTCCGCCGCGGTCGAGCTGCTCCGTACGACCCGCGATCCGCGCTATGCCGCCGCGGTCCAGTCGCTTTGGCCGGTGATGGAAAAGACGTTCGCCTTCAATCTGCGCGATGCGGTGGCGGCGATACCGTTCATGCCGCCGACCTATCGCGCGGCGATGATCCCGGCGGTGCGCGCCTATGCCGCCGCCGCCGAGACCGCGGCCAAGGCCAACCCGTTCGGCGTGCCGATCACCACCGGCGGCTGGGCGGGCAGCGGCACCGTGCTCGGCTATGCGATGAACGCGTACACGCTGCACAAGGCGTTCCCGGAGATCATGCCCGCCGACGCCGTGTTCCGCGGGCTCGAGTTCCTGGTCGGCAACCACCCTGCGTCCGACGTGTCGTTCGTCTCCGCGGTCGGCACCGTCTCGAAGGAAGTCGCCTACGGCAACAACCGCGCCGACTTCTCGTTCATCGCCGGCGGCGTGGTGCCGGGCGTGCTGATCATCAAGCCGGACTTTCCCGAGAACCATGAGGACTGGCCGTTCTTCTGGGGGGAAAACGAATACGTCATCCCCGAAGGCGCGATGTGGATCGAACTCGCGCAGGCCGCGCAGGAGCTTGCCGCGACGGCTGCATCCAGGCCAAACCAGACCGCGAGCGCAACCAAGTGAGAACCGCCATGAAAATCCAGAAATTCGCACTGCTCGCCGGTCTCGCGCTCGGAACCCCCGCCTTTGCCAGCGACGCGCCTCGGTTCAGCAGCTTCAGCTATGACGGGCACGCGCAGGAGAAGGTCCCCGTCGGGCCCGGCCAGTATCGCAACCCGATACTGTCGGGCTATTATCCCGATCCGTCGGTGACGCGCGTCGGCGACGACTATTACCTCGTCCTCTCCTCGTTCGCGCATTATCCCGGCCTGCCGATCTTCAAGTCGAAGGACCTGGTAAACTGGACCCAGATCGGCAACGCGATCGATCGGCCGGAGCAACTCGACTTCACCGGCATGCGCACGTCGCAGGCGGTATTCGCACCCGACATCTCGTATCACGACGGCGTCTTCTACATCGTCAACACGTGCGTCGAGTGCAAAGGCAATTTCGTCATTACCGCGAAGGATCCCGCGGGGCCGTGGTCGAACCCGACATGGCTGCCGTTCGAAGGCATCGACCCATCGATCTACTGGGAGGGCGACAAGGCGTATATCGTCAACAACCGCGCGCCCGCCGAACCGCCGCGCTACGACGGGCACCGCGCGATCTGGATCCAGGAATATGACTGGCGCGCGGGAAAAATGGTCGGCGACAGCACGCAACTGATCAACGGCGGCGTCGACATCTCCAAGAAGCCGGTGTGGATCGAGGGACCGCACATCTTCCGTAAGGACGGCTATTATTACCTGACCGCAGCCGAGGGCGGCACCAGCGTCAACCACTCGCAGGTCGCGCTGCGCTCGAAGTCCCTCCTGGGCCCCTACGTCCCGTTCGCGGGCAATCCGATCCTGACTCAGCGCGATCTCGATCCTGCGCGACCCAACCCGGTCACGTCGACTGGCCACGCCAAGCTCGTCGAGACACAGAACGGCGACTGGTACGCGACCTTTCTCGGCGTGCGGCCGTACGAGGGCGACTATTACAATATCGGCCGTGAGACGTTCTTGTTACCGGTAACATGGAAGAACGGCTGGCCGATCATCCTGCCCAAGGGCCAGCCGGTCCCGTTCGTCGGCACCAAGCCCAGGCTGCCTGCGAGCCCGCCGAGCCGAATACCGACCAGCGGCGACTTCGGCTATGTCGACAGCTTCGACGGCAGCAAGCTGGCGATGCAATGGGTCGGCGTACGCACGCCCAAGGCGCCCTTCTACCGGCTCGACCACGGCGACCTGATCCTCGACCGCGGCGGACGCATCGGCGACCTGTCGCGCGTGCCCTCGTTCGTCGGACGCAGGCAGCAACACTCGGTCACGACGATGTCGACGACGGTCCGCTTCACTCCCGACACCGATGGCGATCGAGCCGGCCTGGTCGCGATGCAGAGCGACGCGAACTATATGTTCTTCGGCATCACCCGGATTGAGGGCAAGCCTGTCGTCGCGCTCTACACTGCCGACAAGGGCAAGGAACAATTGGTCGCCTCCGCACCCATCACCGGCTCCGGCCCCGTCACGCTGACGATCCGCGCGAACGGCGGCACGATGGCGTTCGACTATGACGGTGCCGGCGGCAAGAAGACCCTCGCACGCGACGTCGACGCGCGCATTCTCAGCACCAAGACCGCAGGCGGCTTCGTCGGCACGCTGGTCGGTCCCTATGCATGGAGGAAGTGAGCCGCGTAGGCCCACAGGCGACTAAGGTCATGTCGACAGTCGTCCGCCCGGCGTGCTAAGAGTTGACACGTTTCGTACGGTAGCGCTACCCAAACACATCGAAGCTCGACACCACATCAGATGGTGAACATTAGGAAGGACCACGGACCGATGCGTTTCAGCCTCGCGCCTACGCTCGTCATTGCCGCACTTGCCGCAACGGGGACGATCGCCCTCGCCCAGACCAATGGGGGGAACGCTCCCTCGACGCCCGGGGCGAAATCCGCATCCGCCGGCAAGGAGCCGCGCAGCCCCGACGGCAAGCGCTATCTGTCGCAGCCCCTGGTCACCAGCATCTACACCGCCGATCCATCGGCGCACGTCTTCGGCGGCAAGATCTACGTCTATCCGAGCCACGACATCGACGTGAAGATCGCCGACGACGATCTCGGCAATCAATATGCGATGCGCGACTACCGCGTGCTGTCGATGGATCGCATCGGAGGCCCGGTGAAGGTCAACGGCGTCGCGCTCGACGTGAAGGACGTGCCCTGGGCGTCGCAGCAGATGTGGGCCCCCGATGCCGCCTACAAGAACGGCACCTATTACCTGTACTTCCCGGCGCGCGACAAACAGCTCGACAAGAACGGCCTCGGCACGTTCCGCATCGGCGTCGCCACCTCGAAGAACCCGGTGGGTCCGTTCAAGGCCGATCCCAAGCCGATCGCCGGCAGCTTCTCGATGGACCCCGCGGTCTTCACCGACGCGAACGGCGCGAGCTACATGTATTTCGGCGGTATCTGGGGCGGCCAGCTCCAGCGCTGGAAGGACGGCAAGTTCGACGCCAACGGCTCGGACACCGATCTCGGCAAGGACGACCAGCCCGCGCTGTCGGGCAAGATCGCCAAGCTCAATCCCGACATGAAGAGCTTCGCCGAGACCCCGCGCGACGTCCAGATCGTCGACGAGGCCGGCAAGCCCGTACTCGGCGGCGACCATGAACGCCGCTTTTTCGAGGCGTCCTGGGTCTTCACGCGCGGCGGCAAATATTACTACACCTACTCGACCGGCGACACGCACTTCCTGAACTACGCGACCGGCGACAATCCGTACGGCCCGTTCACCTACCGCGGCCATATCCTGAAGCCGGTACAGGGCTGGACCAGCCACCATTCGATCATCGAATGGAACAAGAAATGGTGGCTGTTCTATGCGGACACGCAGCTGAGCAACAAGAACCACCTGCGCAACGTCAAGGTGACCGAACTCAAGTTCGCACCCGACGGGTCGATCCCGACCATCGATCCGTTCGTCAACTGATGTTCCTCGGAATCGATATCGGCACCTCGGGTGTCAAGGCCGTGGTGCTCGACGAGCATGGCAGCGTGGTGGGCCAAGGCACCGCTGCGCTGACCGTGCAGCGGCCGCATCCGCTCTGGTCCGAACAGGACCCGGACGCGTGGTGGAAGGCGACCATCGCCGCGGTCCAGGCGATCGACCCGAGCGTCCGCCGCTCGGTGCGCGGCATCGGGCTCGCCGGCCAGATGCACGGCGCGACCTTGCTCGACGCCGACGACCGGCCGCTGCGCCCGGCGATCCTGTGGAACGACGGCCGCTGCTTCGCCGAGTGCGAGGCACTGGAGCGCGCCGTTCCCGATCTGCGCACCATATCGGGCAACATCGCGATGCCGGGCTTCACCGCGCCGAAACTGCTCTGGGTGCGCGAGCATGAGCCGGAGGTCTTCGCAAAGATCGCGACGGTGTTGCTGCCCAAGGACTATGTCCGGCTGCTGATGACCGGCGACAAGGCATCGGACCTGTCCGACAGCGCGGGCACGCTGTGGCTCGACGTCGGCGGCCGCTGCTGGAGCGACGAGATCCTCGCCGCCTGCGGATTGACGCAGGCGCAGATGCCGGCGCTGTTCGAGGGCACGGAGATCACCGGCACGCTCACCGCCGAGGTCGCCGAGCTTTGGGGTATGCCGCAGGTCCCGGTCGCGGCAGGCGGCAGCGACAATGCAGCGGGCGCGGTCGGCGTCGGTGTCGTCAGGGACGGCGATGCGCTGCTGTCGCTCGGCACGTCGGGCGTCATCTTCGTCGCGACCAACGACTTCCGCCCCAATCCGGCGCGCGCGGTCCACGCCTTCTGTCATGCGCTGCCCGGCATGTGGCACCAGATGTCGGTCCATTTGTCGGCGGCGTCGTGCATCGACTGGGTTGCGCGGATCACCGGTGCCGCCGGTGCCGCCGATCTGTTCGCGCGTGCCGAGGCGGCTGGTCCCGCCAGTGGCCCCGAGATCTTCCTCCCCTACCTCTCGGGTGAACGCACGCCGCACAATGACCCCGAGGTTCGCGGCGCGTTCCTCCGCCTCGACAACGACACCGACGCCGGCCGCCTGTCGCAGGCGGTGCTGGAAGGCGTGGCGTTCGCGCTCGCCGACGGTCTCGACGTGTTGCGGGAGGCCGGCACGACGGTCGAACGCCTCGCGGTGATCGGCGGCGGGGCCCGCTCGCGCTATTGGGGTCAGGTGATCGCCGCGGCGATGGAGGTCGAACTCGTCTACCTCCAGGGCGGCGAGGTCGGCCCCGCGCTCGGTGCGGCCCGCCTCGCCCAGCTCGGCGTCGACGGCGGCGACCCTGCCGAGATCTGCGTCGCGCCCCCGGTCTCGCACACCATCGTCCCCGACCCTGCCCTCGTCTCGGCGCTCGCCGAGAAGAAGGCTGCGTTCCGCCAAGCCTATTCCCGCATCACCCCCAAATCGTAGGAATCCCGATGTCCGACTTCTTCGCCGATATCCCCCAGATCAAATATGAGGGCCCCGACAGCACCAACGAGCTGGCGTACCGCTTCTACGACAAGGACAAGATGGTCCTCGGCAAGCGCATGGAGGATCACCTC
>Ga0308169_10006097_pt1 | contig 10726 bp, 6 predicted proteins | sample PhyBR1_2_FD_202139 | JGI IMG/M metagenome (GOLD analysis project Ga0308169, IMG submission 202139) | Phyllosphere microbial communities from UC Gill Tract Community Farm, Albany, California, United States - DLSLSB.R1 | ecosystem: Host-associated > Plants > Phyllosphere > Unclassified | place... | reverse complement strand
TCCAATGCAGCGTTCGCCAAGGCCTTCCGCCAGCAGTTCGGCATGCCGGCCAAATCCTGGCGCGACGGCGGCTGGCGCATCTATATGGATGCCCAGGTCGGGCGCGAAAGCGATGTCAGTTTCTTTGTCGCCGAGCCGGGCGAACTCACCGCGCTGAACGCCCCTTACTGCGCGCCCGCCCCCGGCAGCGTTGCCGCGCGCGTCACGCTGCGCCAGTTACCGGCCCTGCAGCTGCGCTACCAGCGCTTCTTCGGCCAGTCCGGCGCGGCGCTGTCGCTGGCCTGCAATGCCTTTATCTGCGCGCAGGAAAGCGCCGGCATCCCACGCGGGGCGCCGTGGTACGGCGTGTTCGACGAAGATCCGGGGTTTACGGGCGAGCGCGAATACTGCTACGACTTCGGCTTCGACGCGGGCGTGCTGGCCGACCCGGGCCTGGGCTTGCGCGTGCTGCCGGCCGGGATGGTGGCGATCCTCGAGTTTCGCGGCGAGTGGCCGCGCTTTCGCGCGATGTACGAAGACTGGCTGGAGCACCAGAGCGTGTGGCGGCTCGATGCGACGCGGCCCCATGTCCAGAAGGTCGCGCGCACCGAAGATGGCGGGTGGCAGGGCTGGCTGGCCCTGCCGGTCAAGCGGCGCTAGTTTTTCTCCACCGCGTTATCAGGCGCCTCGATGCGCATGAAGCGGCTCAGCACCAGCACCGGCAGCGCCGCCACCAGCACCCACAAAAAGAAATCCCGATAACCCAGCGCCTGCTGGATGTCGCCGCTGATCGTGCGAAACAGCACAAACCCCAGTTGCATGAAGCCGGTGCCCAGCGCGTAGTGCGCCGCTTGGTACGGGCCGCTGGCGACCACCTGCATGATGAACAGGATCACGCCGACAAAGCCGAAGCCATAGCCGAACATCTCGAGGCCCAGCGCACTGACAATCAGCGGCATCGAGACAGGCTGCGCGTCGCTCAGGTACCAGAACACGGCATTGGGCAGGTTCATCGCCAGGATCAAGAGTGGAAGCGCGCGCTTGAGGCCCAGCCACGCCGTGAAGTAACCGCCGGCAATGCTGCCGACCAAAAAGGCGGCGGTGCCGACTGTGCCGTACACCCAACCCACCTGCGCGGTGCTCAAGCCCAGGCCACCGGCCTCGCGCGCGTCGCGCAGGAACAGCGGGCCGATCGACTGGATCTGCCCTTCCCCGGCGCGAAACAGGATGATGAACAGGATCGCCATCCAGATCCCGCGCTTGGCAAAGAACGTCTTGAACACGTCGACCAGCGTGGCCTTGACGTCGCGCGCATGACGGATCCGCCCCGCGAGCTTGGGCGTGGCCGGCAGCGCGTGCCAGTGGTACAGACCCAGCGTCACCATCAGGCCTCCGAGCAGCAGGAACACGACGGTCCAGGCAGAAGCGATGCCAAAGCGTTCCTCGAGTTCGCCCGCCAGGATCAAGAGCCCGCCGAGCGAGAGGAACTTGGCTGCGTTGAAGAAGGCGCCCTGCCAGCCCGCATACGCCGCCTGCTCGCGCGATGTCAGGCTGCTGATATAGATACCGTCGGCGACGATGTCGTGGGTGCTCGAGGCCAGCGACACGATCGCCAGCAGCGCGAGGCACACCGCAAACCACATCGGCAGTTGCAAGGCCAGTGCAACCAACGCGAGGCAGGCGCCGCCGAAGATCTGGCAGGTGACAACGGCCATGCGCCGGCTCGGTGCCAGTTCCAGGAACGGACTCCACAGCGCCTTGAAGGCCCAGGCCAGACCAAGCAGGCCCGTCCAGCGGGCGATCTGGTCGTTTGGCACGCCCATACTCTTGAGCATCTGGCCGGCGACCAGCGCCACCGCATAGAACGGCAAGCCCTGCGCCAGGTACAGCGTGGGCACCCACGACAGCGGATGGCGCCGTGGCGCATGGTGGACCGGGGCAGCGACCAGCGTCTCGTTCATGGCGATTCCAGATGTAGGGTGACGATGCGGCTCACGCGACCGTGCGTGTCGATGCTGGCCAGTTTCACAATGGCCACGCCGCGCACAGGCACCGGGTCGACGTAACGCGGGCTGGTGGCATCAGGGTCGGCGCCATCGACAGTGTAATGCAGGCCCAGGCCGGGAAAGGCGGTGTTTGCCCGCAGCACGCCATCCTCCACCAAGGCGCCCGGCGGCGGCAGGCGGTAGTGCCAGCCGTGCCGATCAAGACGCGGCAATTCGCGCTGACCGAGGCGGTTGGCGAATTCATTCCAGTCCGGATGACTGTCCTGTGGCGACCACGCGCGTTCGGCCAGCCCGAGCAGGCGCGGCATGGCGAGATACTCGAGGCGCGCGCGCGAACACACGTTCTCGCCCCAAAGCTGCCCTTGCAAACCGGTGACGCCAGCGCTCGGCGCCAGATCGAACGCATCGCGCGTGCCGACGAAACCGGCCCAGTAATAGCCCGGTTCCAGCGGATGCTTGGCGTGCGCGAAATCGAAATACAGGCTGGTGGCATTGGCCAGCACGACGTCGAAACCGGCCGCGGCCAGTTCGGTCGCGCAATCGCGTTCGTGCGGCAAGCCGCCGTTGTTCCAGACATAGACGTGAAAATCGCGCCCGGCCTGGCGCCGATCGGGCGCCAGCACGCCATCGACGCGCGGTGTCAGCGCCGTTTCTTCCCAGCCCGCAAACGCAATGCCATGCCGCGCCAGAATCGCGCGGCAGCGCGCCTGGAAGTCGTCGCGCAACGCGCGCACATCCGTCCAGCCATGCGCGCGCATGCTGGCCTGGCAGACGGGCGAACCGACCCAGGCGCCGCCAGGCACTTCGTCGCCGCCCGTGTGCAGCACTTTCAGCGGCACCTCTGCTGCGCGGTACAGCGCTGCCACGGCAGTAACGACGGTGTCGATGAAGCGATCGACCGATGGCAGCGCGATGCACATCACATTGTCGTGCCACAGCTGCACCGATTCGTAGGCCGACGTGTCGGCCAGATCGCTCAGCAGATATTCTTCGGCGCCGGCGAGGTCGCCCGCCGCCATCAGGCGCGCATGGCGCACGCGCATCGCTTCGACGGCCGCGCGTGCGTGGCCCGGCAGATTGAATTCAGGGATGACGTCGATGTGGCGCGCTTTCGCATGGCGCAGGATCGTGACGAACTGATCGGCCGTATAAAAGCCGCTGCCGCTCGATGTATCGACGGCCGCGCCGGAGCCGAACGACGGTGGTAAACAATCTCCGACGCCGCGTTGCGCGCCGATGGCGGTCAGTTCGGGCAAGGCCCCAATCGCCAGGCGCCAGCCCTCGTCGTCGGTCAGGTGGAAATGAAAACGGTTGAGTTTATACGCGGCCATGCAATCGAGCAGGCGCAGTACGGTGTCGACGCTGGAAAAGTGGCGGGCGACGTCCAGCATCATGCCCCGATAAGCGTAGCGCGGCGCATCCTGCACCGATCCCAGCGGCAGTGCGCCATCGGACGACACCAGCTGCACCAGGCTTTGCAGGCCGTTGAAGACGCCGTGCGCACTGGCGCCCCTGAGCACCACACCCTGATCGTTGATATCGAGCGAGTACGCCTCGTGCCCTGGCTCCGTCACCGGCCCGATGGCGAGCGTCACCGCGCCCTTCCCCGGCGGCAGGTCGGCCAGCAACGCGCGCAGGAACCGCACTTCGTTGTCCAGCCCTGCTCCATGCACGATCGACGCGTCGCGCCCCAGACGGTACTGGCCGCCGGTGAAGCACGCCGAGCGTGGACGCGGCGTGATACGCCCGACCCCGGCCTCGGGCAGGGTCGACAGCACCGCGTTCTGCGCAAAGCGCCACGCCGCATCGGCGGTGGGCACCGCGTCGCCTCGATTGCGGTGCCGCTGCTCTGGCCGCACGAATGGCGCGATGACCGGGTCGCCCAGATCCACGGCCGCCCCGCCCTGCGTCGACACCAGGTAAAAGCCCAGCGGCGCATCGGTGATGCTGATCGCCCAGTGCAGCGCCTCGTAGTCGAGCGTGTGTGTCTGCCCCGGCAGCCAGGCGCCACCACCCGGCATCGACAGCGCGAACAGGTCGCCATTGACGTGCGCGATGGCGTAGCCGGCGCTGACCGTCTCGGCCAGAATCTTGCGGCAGGTGTTGAAGCACAGCATCCAGCCGGATGCGATGGGGGCGGCGCCATCGTTGCGCAGCACGAGGCGCGCAGCAAACGCGTCGTCGCGGATGAAATTGCTCAGGCATTCCCAGGCGATGTGGATCGCCGGGCCGCTATCGGATCGGTCCGTCATGGGTGTCCAGTTGAAGGCGGGGTGGCCGAAGCCGCCCCTGGGCTGATTACAGCTTGCCGCGCAGGCCGAGGTAGAAGGTACGGCCGTTCGAGTAGAAGGCGCGTGGCCGGTCCTCGTTTTCGGCGTACATCTTGATGGTCTCGTTGGTGAGATTGAGCGCATCGAACGTGAGCGTGAAGCGTTCGCTCAGCTTGACGTTGATCGAGCCCGCCAGCGACGGCATGTCGTCCACGTGCTGGCTCGCGCCACGGTCCACGCCTGCCTTGTACTTCGAGCGCCAGTTGTAGGCCAGGCGCGCCGAGAAGCGTTCATTCTCGAAGTAACCGGTCACGTTGTAGGTGTTGCGCGACGAGTTGATGAGTTCACCACCATCGTCGAATTCACCGTCGGCGAACGTGTAGTTGACCAGGAAGCCGAAGTCACGCGCCACCGGCTGCTGCCAGCTCAGCTCCACCCCGCGATTGCGTCCGCTCGTGTTGTACGGCGACGTGATCTGGTACTCGGTCAGCGTGCTGCGCTTGTTGTTGTAATAGGTGCCGGTCGACGTGCCCTGCGCCACGATCGTGCGCAGGTCCATGTAGAACAGGCCCGCCGACAGCAGCGCCTTTGGCGCGTAATACCACTCGGCGCCGATGTCGAAGTTGGTCGAGCGCACCGGGTCGAGATTGACGTTGCCGCCGTTGCCGCTCAGCGCGTCGTCGTTGAGCGACACCGAGCCGCCCAGCGCGCTGTAGTCGGGGCGCGCGATGGTCTTGGCCAGCGCCGTGCGCAGCACCAGATCGGGCGTCACGTTGTACTTCAGGTTGGCGCTTGGCAGGTAGTCGCGGTAGGTGCGCTTGAACGTCGTCGGCGTGTAGGCGCCGAAGGCCGAACCGGTGATCGGCGCCGGGCCGCCCGGCAGATTGACGATCGTGTTCTGGCGCGTCTCGACGGCGCGCAGGCCGACATTGCCGCTCCAGCCGTCGCCGCCGAAGTCGACCATGCCGTACAGCGCCGCTGTCTTCTCGGCCACTTCAAATTCGTTCATCCAGTTATGACGCAGCACGTAGTCGAGCAGGCGGTTGCCGGGGATTGCGCCCCAGGCGCCCAATGCCGCGCCGTCGTACTTGAAGTAGTTCGACGCGACATTGCCGCCCAGGTCATTGCCGAAGTCGCTCGGGTACAGTTGGCCATTCCAGGCCGGGCCCGGATTGGTAAAGCCCAGCGGACCCGGGCGGGTTTCCAGCGGATGCTCGGCGTTGCGCTGGTGGTCGGTCCAGCGCGCGCCAAAGCGCACGGCCTGGAACGTCGGATTGTCCAGGCGCAGTTCGCCGTCGAGCTGCGCGTACTGTTCCTTGTCCACCGACTGCGATTCGCCGCCGCCCGCCCAGGCGGTCGAGCCGGGCGAGACCGTGTTGCCGCCGGGGTAGCTGACCGACGCCGGCGACAGACCGTTCAAGCCATACACCATGCCGCCGTCGACATTGTTCTGGTAGTAGACGTCGTCGCGGTCCCAGCCCACGCCGTGCGTCTTGCCGAGCTTGCCCGACAGCGAGAAGCGCTCGTTGACGCGCCACTTGCCGTTGAAGTCCAGGTACCACGATTCGCCGCCCGCATCCGGACGGTAGATGTTGTCGACCTCGCCGGCGTTGCGCGTGAACCCGGCCCCCACCAGCGTGTTGTTGCGCACGACCGGATTGAGGGGAATCAGGTTCAGGCTGTTGATCGAGTTGGCCGGCGCGGCCAGCCAGTTGGTGTTCTGGTGCGGCGCTTCGAGCTTCGAATAAAAGCCGTTGACGTCCAGCGTCAGGTCGCGGTTCGGGCGCACCTCGATGTCGAACGCGCCGCCTTCGCGCTTCTTCTCCTGTTCGAACAGCGCGGCGCCGATGAAGGTCGGCACGACCACGCCGGCCAGCGCCGGGTTGGCGATCGCCGCGGCGCTGGTCGCGCTGATCGGGGTGTAGCCGAGAATTTCCTGGCCATCGCGCCGCACGGATGATTTCTCGGAGAAGCCCTGGATCAGGATGCCGGCGGTGTTGGCGGCGTTCTTCCAGTTCACGAGGCCTGACAGATGCGGCTTGGTCTCACCCGACAAGTCGTTGTAGTTGGCCTGAACCGAGCCTTCGACGGTGAGCTGCTGACGAAAGTCGAGCGGGCGGCGCGTGATCACGTTGATGGCGCCGGAAACGCCGCCTTCGACCAGATCGGCGGTCGGGCTTTTCTGGACCACGATCGAGCCGACCAGCTCGGACGGCAGCAGCGAGAAGCTGCTCGAACGGCCGACATTGCCGCCGATCTGGTTCAGCACGAACCAGTCGCCGGTGCTGATCGCGTGGCCGTTGAACAGCGTCTGCTGCAGGCTCGGACTGGTGCCGCGCAGGCTGACGCGGTCGTTTTCACCGAAGCCGCCTTCGCCGCCGGCGGACGATTGCGTGTTCACGCCAGGCAGGCGGGAGATGGCATCGGCCACGTTCTTATCGGGCATTTTGCCGATGTCTTCGGCCGTGACCACCTCGACGACGGCGTCGCTGTCGCGCTTCTGGCGCAGCGACTGTTCGAGCGCGGCGCGCACGCCCGTTACCACCACGGTCTGGGGCGCCAGCACCGGCGCTTCCTGCGCGCCGGCCCCGCTCATCGCCAGGATTGTCACCGCCGCTGCGATCGCGGTCCGCTGATACTGCCGTGCCTTCAACTCATTCATGTGCGCTCCAAACCAGGTTGGCCATCGGGTATTGGAGCCAGTCCCAAGCAATCCGGACAGGCTCTCAGTGAGCGCATTGTGGTGGCATCCGGGATGCCGTGTTTGTCAAATCTTGCTATCCGGAAGAGGAATTCATCACACTGACATGTGACTGTGGCAGGCAGAACGTGGCAGCAGATTCAGGGCGCCGGGAACGGCACCAGCGCCAGTCCGCGCTTGAGCGCATCGAAGCAGGCCGGGTCGAGCGCGGTGCCCACGGTCTTTTCCATCATCTCGAGCGCCTGCGGGATCGGGATCGCGCCGCGGTACGGGCGCTCGGCGGTGATGGCGTCGAAGATGTCGGCGGTGGTGATGATGCGCGTCTCGAGCCGGATGTCGTCGGCATGCAGGCCGCGCGGGTAGCCGTTGCCGTCGAGCCGCTCGTGGTGGGCGCCGGCAATCGACGCCAGTTCGGCAAACGCCGCGATGCGGCCCAGGATCGTTTCGGTGTATTCGGCGTGCTGGCGCACGGCGGCCCATTCGTCACGGTCGAGCGAGCCAGCCTTGTCGAGCACGCTGTTGCTCACGCCCAGCTTGCCGACGTCGTGCAGCAGCGCGCCACGCTTGAGCCAGCGGCGCCGCTGCGCCGACAGCCCGAGCGCCTCGCCGATCATGTCGGTGTACAGCGCCACGCGTGCGCTGTGGCCGCTCGTGTACGGGCTCTTGGCATCGACCACCTGGCCGAAGGCGGTGGCGATGTCGTCGAGGTAGTCTTCATCGAGCGCGACTTCGTGGCCGGCCGGCTCGAGGGCAAAGACGGCGCGGTCCAGGTCCGGCGCGGCCAGCTTGCGCCAGAAGGCGTCTTCCAGCGCAACCTGCTCGAACGCCGCGACCAGCCGCGGATCGAACCAGCTGCCGGCGCGCGCGGTGGCTTCGTGCAGCGCAGCCTCGCGCCCGCCATCGGTGTGGAACACGTCGATCACCTGCGCCAGCAGCGCGATGCGCGCATACACGGGGATCGCGTCGCCCACGAGCTGGGCCGGCTTGCCCTTGCCATTTACGTGTTCGTCGAGCGAATAGATGCCTTCGGCCACGCCTTCAGGAAAGCGCAGCAGGCGCGCGATGTCGGCGCCGCGCTGGCAGCGGGTGGCGATCAGGCCCTGCGCGATCTCGGGGCCGTCGCGCAGGATCGTCATGACGCTGCGGAACCGCTCGGCCAGGCCCGCTTTCAGGCCGGTGTGCTTGAGCACGAAACCGAGCACCTGCGGCAGGCTGTCGCCCACCGTCTTGAAGCTGCGCTTGAAGTCGAGGTCGTCCGTCATGTACAACTCGCAGATGCGAGCCGCGTTGCTGCTGCAGCCAAGGTCCTTGAGCAGCAGCGTGTAATACAGTTCCCACAACTGATCTTCGTTCAGGCCAGCGACGCGGCCGATATGCATTCCGATCCAGCAGCAGCGCACGCAGTGGCCAGCCGGCTGGCCTTCGGTGATGTCGAGCGCGTAGCTCAGCGCGCCGATCAGCTCGGAGAGCTTCATGGCACTAGGGGCCAGCATCTCGTGCGGCGCGTCGGGGTGCATCATAATTAGTTCCGTATGGCAATAATTATGAATGGTACGCCACAACCTCCGTGGAAAATCACCAGGCCCGTAATATTGACCACGGATGCGGCGCGGATACCACAGATAAAACGACAACACCGGCGCGAGGCCGGTGTTGTGCTGGTGGCGGCTAAGCCACCCTTATTGCTGACGCATTGCTGGTGCTATCAATAACCGCGGCCGGTGGTACCGGTGGTACCCGTACCGGTGGTGCCGGTAGCGGTGCCAGTTGCACCCGTAGTGCCGGTGCCTGCTGCACCGCTGGCGCTGCCGGTCGTACCGTTGCCCATCGTACCGGTCGTGCCGGTGGCACCGCTGGTGCTGCCCGACATGCCGGTGCTGCCACTGGTACCAGTCGCACTGCCGGTCGCGCCGGTCATGCCACTATTACCCATCGAGCTGCTGGCGCTGCCCGTCACGCCGGTGGTGCCGGTACGGCCCGTAGCGCCGACCGTGCCTGCACGGCTATCGACAACGCCTGCGGAGCCGGTGGTACCGGTCATTGGCGTGGTGCTGCTGCGACGGTCGGTTTGTGGATTCATCGTGCTGGTGCCGGTGGCGCTCATCGACGAGCGGCCTGTCGCATCCTGCATGCTGCTGCCGGTCTGGCTACCGACCTGACCCGACGCGCCTGCCATGCCAGTGCCCGTTGCGGTACCGGTACGGCCCGTGGCGCCTGCCGTCGTGCCCGTTTGTGCGTGGACCGCAGTCGCGCCCAGCATGGCAACCGTCAGCGATGCGCCGATCATTCCTTTGAGTAGCTTATTCATGGTGTTCTCCTCAATATGTTTTTTGTCGCGTGCCCGACACATCATTGCGTCAAGTCATGAATTGAGTGTACGGGCAGCGCAGATATAGGCGCGCACAATACCGCTTGGAAATATTAAATCGTCGCCCAACATCATGCAATGTGCAGCCATTTGCACGCATTTTTTTATTTATTGTTGAGCTGATAATACGGCTTCCGCCGATAGCGTACCGAGCTCGGCGTAGAGCGGCAGGATGCTGTTGCGATCGTCCGGATACACCCGGTTGGACAAGAAGACATAGAAGCTGTCGGACACCGGATCGATCCACAGGATGCAGCCGGTAAAGCCCGTGTGCCCGTAGCTGCCGAGCCGGTAATGCCGGCCGCGCGGCCGACGGGCAAACGGCGAATCGATGTCCATCCCCATGCCGCGCAGCGCGGTGATGCCCGGTGGCGACTGTGCGGTGCACAGCAGGCGCACGCTGTCGGGGTGCAGCACGCGCACGCCATCGAGTTCGCCGTCCGCGAGCAGCATGCGGGCAAAGCGCGCGACATCCCGCGCGGTCGAGAACACGCCAGCCGAGCCGGCCACGCCGCCCATCCGGCGCACGGTCGGATCATGCACGTGGCCTTGCAGCACGGCGCCGGGCGCCAGGCCGCGCTGCGCTTTCGACAGCACGGCGTTTGCATCCACCGCACCACGCTGGGTGGGTGCGATCGGCCGCCCGTCGCCGCGCGCCAGCGGCCGATAACCGGTGTCCTCCATGCCCAGTGGCGCAAAGATGCATTGCCCGGCAAACGCATCGAGCGGCATGCCGGTCACGCGTTCGATGATCAGGCCAAGCAGGATGTAATTGATGTCGGAGTAGCGAAAGACACTGCCCGGCACATGCGTCACGCGTTCGCGCGATGCCAGCAGCAACGCCGCCTCCCTGCCCTGCCACGCCGGACTGGCAGGCAACCCGGCCAGCAAGCCCGACGTATGCGTCAGCAACTGGCGCACCGTGATCGCGTCCTTGCCGCCGCCCGCGCATTCGGGAAGGTAGCGCAGCAGCGGCGCTTCGAGGTCGATCTGGCCGGCTTCGTGCAGCAGCAGGATCGCCGGCGCCGTGACCAGCACTTTCGTCAACGAGGCGACGTCGAACACAGTGCCCACAGTGACGGGCGCGGCAGCCGGCCCGAAGTCGAGCAGCCCATAGGCGAGCTCGATATGTGCTGCGCCGCATTCGAGCCAATACACGGCGCCGGGCAGCGAGCGGGCCGCGATGGCAGTGCCGATGGCAGCGTCGATTGCCGCCAGATGATGCCCGTTGAAGCCATGTTGCACGCTCATGACGACAGACTGTATTGACAAGCGACCGGTGCAGTTTTGGGCACCCTTGCACGCGTTTTTTCGCATCGGCGTATCATTGTTCCATGATCCCTTTATCGATACTCGACCTCTCGCCGATCGTTCAAGGCAGCGATGCGGCAACTTCCTTCAA
>Ga0308169_10006096_pt1 | contig 10727 bp, 10 predicted proteins | sample PhyBR1_2_FD_202139 | JGI IMG/M metagenome (GOLD analysis project Ga0308169, IMG submission 202139) | Phyllosphere microbial communities from UC Gill Tract Community Farm, Albany, California, United States - DLSLSB.R1 | ecosystem: Host-associated > Plants > Phyllosphere > Unclassified | place... | reverse complement strand
GGCGAAAACGGCCCGTCGGCGGAGATGGTGGCGATGCTGGCGCGCCAGGCAAACTGCGCGTCGCCCGGCGGATAGCTGACGATTTCTCGTGTTTCACCGCCGCCGTTGCGCCAGCGGCTTACCGGAAGCTGGTCGTAGGCAAAACGGGTGCTCATTGTAATGCCCTCATCGCCCCGGCAAAGTTCGCTGCTGCACGCTCTTCTGCCGCATGATGGCCTTCGCTGATCACCTGCTTGCCCGCCACGAACACGTCGCGGATCTGTTCGCGCTGGCCGCCAAACAGCCAGCGGTTCAACAGCGCTGTGCTGCTAACGCTGCTGAGGAACGCGTCTTCAGCCAGCACCAGCCAGTCAGCACGTTTGCCTATCGCCAGTTCACCTGCCGGCAAACCACACGCCTGCGCGCCGCCCTGTGCGGCTTGTTGCCACAGCAGATCGCCTACGGAAGGTTGATTGGGCAAGGTGATGCGGTTGCGACGACGATCGCGCAGTCGCTGGCCGTACTCCAGCCAGCGCAGCTCTTCCAATGCGCTAAGCGACACGTGGCTGTCGGAGCCAATGCCCCAGCGGCCGCCGCGCGCGATGTACTCCACCGCTGGGAAAATGCCGTCGCCGAGGTTGGCTTCCGTGGTCGGACACAATCCCGCCACCGCGCCGCTTGCCGCCATGCGCTGAATTTCGTCGTCATCAAGATGAGTGGCGTGAATCAAGCACCAGCGCTGATCGACCGCGAAGCGATTGAGCAGCCACGCCACCGGACGCTCACCGCTCCACGCCAGGCTGTCGTTAACCTCTTTCTCCTGCTCGGCGACGTGAATGTGCACCGGCACATCCTGCGGGCAGGCGGCTAATACTTCGTGCATCTGCGCTTCATTTACCGCGCGCAGCGAATGGAAGCAGATGCCATGATTAAGCAGCGGCTTATCCGCGCTCCAGCTCGCCACGCGCTGCTGCTGTTGCAGATAGGCGTCGGTTTGCTGAATGAAACGGCGCTGGCCATCGCTGGCCGGCTGCGAACCAAAACCGCTGTAGCTGTAGAGCACCGGCAGCAAGGTTTGGCCGATGCCGGCGGTCTCCGCTGCCGCCATCAGTGCCAGCTGCATGGCATCATCGGCGTAGGGTTTGCCGTGCGCATCGTGGTGCAAATAGTGGAATTCCGCCACCTGGCTGTAGCCGCCTTTCAGCATGTCGATGTAGAGATGCGTGGCGATAGCGCCAACCTGCTCGGGCGACAGGCGCTGCACCATGCGATACATCAAATCGCGCCATGTCCAGAAGCTGTCCTGCGGATCGCCCGCCACTTCAGCCAATCCCGCCATCGCGCGCTGGAAGGCGTGTGAATGCAGATTCGCTATCGCCGGAATCACCGGTCCGGCAAGACGCGTGGCATCGCCGGGCTCGCTGTTGGGCGCGAGTTGGGTGATCTGTCCGGTTGCGTTGGTGGTAATCAGCACGCGCTCATGCCAGCCGTCGGCCAGCAGTGCGCGTGGGGCAAAATAGGTTGTCATGGTTGATCCTGCATGGCGGAAAGTTGTATATACATATACATACTTTGAAGCGCAGTGTAAATCGCCGAACGCGAAGGGGAGTGGGATGGCAGAAACAGAGCAGATCGACAGCCTGTGGCTGGGGGCCGACATCGTTACGATGCGTGACGGGCACTACAATCTGATTGCCGACGGTGCGCTGGCGGTCGATCAGGGAAAACTGATTTGGGTGGGGCCACGCAGTGAATGCCCGGCTTTTGCCGCGCGTGAACAGCACCAATTTTCCGGCGGCATCATCACGCCCGGTTTGGTGGATTGCCATACGCATCTGGTGTTTGGCGGCGATCGCAGCCAGGAGTTTGAGCAGCGCCTTAATGGTGTGAGCTATGCAGAAATCGCTGCACAGGGCGGCGGCATTCTCTCCACGGTGCGCGCCACCCGCGCGGCCTCGCAGCAAGAGCTGGTGGCAAGTGCGCGCTGGCGGCTGGATCGTCTGCTGGCGGAAGGCGTCACCACGGTAGAGATCAAATCCGGTTACGGTCTCGATGAAGCCAGCGAACTGACCATGCTGCGCGCCATTCGTGAGTTGGCGGAAACGGTGCCTGCCGATGTGCAGGCCACTTGCTTAGCCGCGCACGGTTTCCCGCCGGAGTTTAAAGACAATCCGCAAGGCTGGATCGATATCATCTGCCAGCGCCTGTTACCGCAGGTGAAAGCAGAAGGGTTGGCGGATGCGGTGGATGCGTTTTGCGAGCATTTGGCCTTTTCTCCTGAGCAAGTTCGCACGGTCTTTGATGCCGCCAAAGCATTGGGCATGCCGGTGAAACTCCACGCCGAGCAGCTTTCGGCGCTGGGCGGCGCGGCGCTGGCGGCCAGTTACGGTGCGCTCTCCGCCGATCATCTGGAGTACGCCACCGCAGCGGATGCGCAAGCGATGGCGCAGCACGGCACCGTGGCGGTGTTGCTGCCGGGCGCGTTTTATCTGTTGCGTGAAACCCAGCGTCCGCCGGTTGCACTGTTCCGTGAACACGGCGTACCGATGGCGCTGGCCAGCGATGCCAATCCGGGCACCTCACCGGCGCTTTCGCTGCGACTGATGTTGAACATGGGCTGCACGCTGTTTGGTTTGACGCCGGAAGAGGCGTTAGCGGGCGTGACCTTGTGGGGCGCCAAAGCGCTGGGATTACAGCACTCGCACGGTTCGCTGGAAGCGGGCAAGGTGGCGAATTTTGTTCACTGGCCGCTGGCGCGTCCGGCTGAGCTGGTTTACTGGCTGGGCGGCGAATTGCCGTGCCAGGTTATTTATCGTGGAGAAGCGCAATGACACCTTTTCATTTCACCGCCGGTAAGATTCCGCTGCTGGTCAGCATTCCTCACGCCGGCACGCAGTTAACGCCGGAAGTGGACGCCGGCCTGAGCGACGCAGCGCGCGGCCTGCCGGATACCGATTGGCACTTGCCGCTGCTGTACGATTTTGTGCGCGATCTCGGCGCCAGCGTGTTAATTGGTCACTATTCACGTTTTGTCATTGACCTTAATCGCCCGGCGGATAATCAGCCGCTCTACACCACGGCGACCACCGGCTTGTATCCGGAAACTTTGTTCGACGGCAGCCCCACCTTTGCACCGGGTAAAACGCCGAGCGCCGAGGTACGCCAGGGTTATCTGGACACGATTTGGCAGCCTTATCATCAACAGCTGCAGCAGGAGCTGGCACGCCTGAAAGCTGAACATGGTTACGCGCTGCTGTTTGATGCGCACTCGATCGCCTCGGTGATCCCGCGGCTGTTTGAGGGGCGTTTACCGGATCTCAACATCGGTACCAATGATGGCGCCAGCTGTTCAACGGCGGTGATCAACGCGATCAAACAGGTGTGTAATGCGCAAAACGATTACAGCTGGATCGCGAACGGACGCTTTAAAGGCGGCTATATTACCCGCGCCTACGGCCAGCCGGATCAAGGCGTGCAGGCGGTGCAGCTGGAGCTGGCGCAGCTCAATTATATGGATGAAACTCCGCCGTTTGCCTGGCAGCAGGATCGCGCAGCGCAGCTGCAGAAGGTGCTGATACCGCTGATGCAGGCGTTTTTAGACGCCGGTAAACCTAAGTAAATCCCCGCACCTATTCGTAGCGGCGCAATTTATTGCACGTTATTCAGATTGGCAATGTGGTCGCCATTCATACGCGCGATTAATCGCGCCGCTACGATTCATGTTCCTGCACCACCACAATGCACACCTTGCCTCCTCGCGGTGCAATATTACGTCCATCGCGTGACCATCTCCCTGAATTTGCGGCTTTGCCGATTTGGCATAGTGCTTGCTAGGTTGTATGTACAAGTAAAGACCGCGCAGCGATTATGAATTTTTATACTGGCTGGCTCACAAAAAGCTTATGCCGACAATGATCTGCCGCACGCTAACTTGTATATACATGAAAGGTCATCTGCAAATATTGCACAAGCAGAGACTGCCAAATTCGATTAATAGCCAGGAGAAGCCGCATGACGCACCGCGCCCCGATTCGCCGTTTTTGCCTCACGACCCTGTTTGCCAGCCTGATGATCAGCGGCATTGCCGTCCAGGCGAAAGAGTGGAAATCGATCACCATCGCTACCGAAGGCAGCTATGAACCCTGGAACCTGACGCTGCCGGGCGGCAAGTTGGGCGGCTTTGAACCGGAACTGATGGAAGACCTGTGCAAGCGCATGGGCATTCAGTGCAAGCTGGTGGTGCAGAACTGGGACGGCATGATCGCCGGCCTCAACGCCGGAAAATATGACGTGATCATGGATGCGATTGTCATCACGCCAGAGCGCAAAAAAGTGGTTAACTTCACCACGCCATACGCTTCAACGCCCGCCACCTTTATTACCACTAAAGACAATCCGCTGCTGCCGGCCGATCACAACATCATCAAGCTGCATGACGACGAGAAAGCGATCAACGCGGCAATTGCCCCACTGAAAGCGGCGCTGAAGGGCAAAACCATTGGTATCGCCTCCGGCACGGTTTACACGCCCTTTATCGACAAGTACTTCAAAGGCGATACCGAGGTACGCGAATACACCTCTTCGGCGGATGCGATGCTCGATCTGCAATCCGGTCGTATCGATGCGGTGTTCGATGACGTGACCTTTGCGCAATCGATGCTGGCGCGCAAAGAGAACAACAATCTGGTCTTCAGCGGCCCACAGCTCGGCGGTCCAATTTGGGGCGAGGGCGAAGCAATGGGCGTGCGCATGGCGGATAACGATCTGAAAGCCAGGCTGGATGAGGCGATCCATGCCGCGCTGGCTGACGGCACGGTGAAAAAGCTCAGTGAGAAGTGGTTTAAAACTGACGTAACTCCGTAAGTGAGGTGAAAGATGATGAGCCTGCTGAGTTTTGGTGCTGATGGTTGGGGCCGCCTGATCCTGAGCGCCGCCTGTACCACGCTGCTGCTGTCGCTGGTGGCGCTGATGATTGGTGCGGTGGTCGGTTCCGGTGTGGCGGCCGCCAAATTATCGCCTCAGCGCTGGCTGCGCTGGTTGGGTGAAGGCTATTCGGTGGTGTTTCGCGGCATCCCGGAACTGCTGGTGATCTACCTGTTCTATTTTGGTGGATCCGGCCTGATTACGCTGGTTGGGCAGATGTTCGGCGCAGATGGCTTTATCGAAGCGCCGCCGTTCCTGATTGGGGCGCTGGCCATCGGGCTCATCTCGGGTTCGTATCAGGGTGAAGTGTATCGCGCGGCGCGTCTGGCGCTGGCCAAAGGCGAAGTGGAAGCGGCGGTGGCGATTGGCATGCCGCGCTGGCGCATCGCGCAACGCATTCTGCTGCCGCAGGTGGTGCGTTACGCGCTGCCGGGCATGTCGAACGTGTGGCAGATGAGCCTGAAAGACTCGGCGCTGGTGTCGGTCACCGGCATCGTCGAGCTGATGCGCGCCAGCCAGGTTGCGGCGGGATCCACGCGCGATTACTTCACGTTTTATCTGGTTGGCGCTGCCTGTTATCTGGTGCTGACGCTGGTGTCTAATCATGCGTTTCGTCGGGCAGAGTCGCGCCTTGGTCGCGCGTGGCAAAGTCGCACTGCGGCGCAGCATTAAGGAGCAGCAGCATGATCGACTTCGCTTTTCTCTCGTATACCTTCCTCAAACTGAGCGCCGCGCTGCCGGTGACGCTTGGCCTGTTTATCAGCGCCTTTCTCTGCGGCGGCATATTGGCGATTGGCATTTTGTCACTGCGCATGAGCCGCTGGCGGGTGCTGAGCGGCTTCGCACGCGGCTACATTCTGGTGTTTCGCGGCTCGCCGCTGATGATTCAGCTGTTTCTCATCTATTACGGTCTTGGCCAGTTTGGCGTCATCCGCCACAGCTTCGTCTGGCCGTTCCTGCGCGAGCCATTTATCTGCGCGGTACTGGCGCTGTCACTCTGTACGGCAGCTTACACCGCTGAGATTTTGCGTGGAGCGCTGCTCGCCGTGCCGGCTGGACAAGTGGAAGCCGGTCTCGCCTGCGGCATGTCACGCTGGCTGCTGCTGCGCCGCATTATCGCGCCGATCATGCTGCGCTATGCGCTGCCGGCGTATTCCACCGAAGCGATTTTGCTGGTGAAGTCCACCGCACTCGCCAGCCTCGTCACCGTGTGGGACGTGACTGGCGTGGCGCAGCAGATCATTCAGCGTACCTATCGCACCATGGAGGTGTTTGTCTGTGCGGCGGCGATCTACCTGATCCTCAACTTTATTATCGTCCAGCTATACGCGCTGTTAGAGCGCCGTCTGACCCCGGCGCATCGTGTCGCAAAAAAGCCGATGCCCGCCGTTAAACCGCTTGCCGGAGAGTAATATGCATTCCACATCACCCGTTACCTTATCCGCCACTGATATCCATAAATCCTTTGGCGCGATGGAAGTTCTGAAAGGCATTTCGCTACAGGCGCATCAAGGCGATGTCATCTCGATTCTTGGTGCCAGCGGCTCGGGCAAAAGTACCTTGCTGCGCTGCATCAACCTGCTGGAAACGCCGGATGCTGGCGTGGTGAGTGTCGGCGGCGAAACCATTGAGATGAAACGCCATGCGCGCGGCCATCAGCTGGCGGCCAATCCGAAACAGATTGAGCGTTTGCGTTCACGCCTTGGCATGGTGTTCCAGAGCTTTAATCTTTGGTCGCACATGACGGTGCTGCAAAACGTCATTGAAGGGCCGCACTATGTGCTGAAGCGCGACAAGAAAAGCTGCATCGCCCAGGCAGAGCAATTGCTGGATCGCGTTGGCTTACTCAATCGCAAAGATTTCTACCCGGCGCAGCTCTCGGGCGGCCAGCAGCAGCGCGTGGCGATTGCCCGCGCGCTGGCGATGGATCCGGAAGTGATGCTGTTTGATGAACCGACTTCGGCGCTCGATCCAGAACTGGTGGGCGAAGTGCTGAAAGTGATGCGCAGCCTGGCGGAAGAGGGGCGCACCATGCTGGTGGTGACGCACGAAATGGGCTTTGCGCGCAACGTCTCCAACCGCGTGGTGTTTATGCATCAGGGCACCATTGATTGTCAGGGCGCGCCGGAAGAGATGTTTGGCGAGCAGGGATCGCAGCGCTTTAAGCAGTTTATCTCCAGCCATCACGGCGCGGAGCAGCCAGCATGACCATCGTATGGGGCGACAGCTCATTAACCTGGCAAGAGCTGGTGCAGGTGGCGCGGCACAACGCGGAACTCAGTTTGAGCGTCAGCGCCTGGCAGCGCATTGCGCAGGGGCGCGCGATTGTCGATGAGATTGTCGCCAGCGGCCAGATCGCTTACGGCATCAATACCGGCCTCGGCGCGCTGTGCAACATCACGCTGCCGGAAGATCAGCTCAGCCAGCTGTCGCGCAATACGCTGCTGAGTCACGCCTGTGGCGTGGGTCCGCTGCTGACGCGTGAGCAGGCGCGCGCCATTCTGTGCGCGGCGATTGCCAATTACAGCCACGGCAAATCGGGCGTGTCGGTGGCGCTGGTGCAGCATCTGCTGGCGCTGCTCAATCAGCAGATAACGCCGCAGGTGCCGTCGCAGGGTTCAGTCGGCTACCTCAGCCATATGGCGCATATCGGTCTGGCGCTGATTGGTGTCGGCGACGTGGAGTATCAAAACCAGATCATGCCCGCGGCGCAGGCGTTAACGCTGGCGGGATTACAGCCTTATCGTCCGGGGGCCAAAGAGGGTTTGAGCCTGGTCAACGGCACGCCGTGCATGACCGGCTTGTCCTGCCTGGCGCTGGATGATGCGGCGCGTTTGCTGGATTGGGCCGATGTCACCGGTGCGATGAGTTTTGAGGCGCTGCGTGGACAGCGGGTGGCCTTTGATGCCGAAGTGATCGCGCTGAAAGCCAGTCCGGGCATGCAGCTGAGCGGTCAGCGCTTACGCGCATTGCTGAGTGATAGCCCGCTGCTGGCGACCAGCGTTGGCATTCGCACTCAGGATGCGCTCAGCTTGCGATCCATGCCGCAGGTACATGGCGCCAGCCGCGATCAGTTCGATCACGCGGCGCGCCAGATTGAAACCGAACTCAATGCCTGCACCGATAATCCGCTGGTGCTCGGCACGGCGGATAACTGGCGCGTAGTGTCGCAGGCTAACCCGCACGGCGAATCGGTGGCGATGGCGGCGGATCTGCTGGCGATTGCCATGGCGGAAATCGGCAGCATCGCCGAGCGGCGGCTTGATCGTTTGGTTAATCCGCTGGTGAGCGGCTTGCCGGCGTTTCTGGTGGCGCAGCCGGGCGTTAACTCCGGCATGATGATTGCGCAGTATGTGGCGGCGTCACTCTGTGCGGAGAATCGCCAGCTGGCGCAGCCGGCGGTGCTGGATAACTATGTGACCTCGGGTTTGCAGGAGGATCATCTCAGCCTCGGCACCGGCGCGGCGCTGAAGCTGCTGAAGCTGGTGGGCAACGTGTGGCAGATTCTGGCGATCGAGTATCTGCTGGCGGCGCAGGCGCTGGATTTCCACGGCGAAGAGCAGCTGGCGCAGGGAACGGCGCAGGCATTGCGACGCCTGCGCGCGGTGGTTGCCAACTGGCAGGAAGACCGCTGGCTGGCACCGGAGATCGCGCGGGCGGTAGAGGTGTTGAAGAGCGGTTTGTAACATGGTCGCCATTTACGGCGACCTGACCAAGGATCAGCGGCGAGCGTCCGGGCGCACCAAATCGAAACGCAGTTCTTCGCTGATGCCGTAATAGGCCGACGGGCCTCCGGCACGCAGGATTGGCTGTGCTTTGGCCGTTTGATAAATACCCTCTTCCAGTAGGGCTTCATCAATATGAATGGCGACCGCTTCGCCCAGCACCAGCCAGCTATCAATCGGCTGGCCCTGGGCATCCTGCAACTGAATCAACTGCGTCAACTTACACTCAAAATTCACCGGGCTTTCCGCCACCATGCTGACATTGACGTGTGACGCTGCAAGCGGCGTTAATCCCGCCAGCGCAAACTCATCCTGTTCTGACGGCACCGATGCGGAGCTCTCATTCATCGCCTCGGCCAGCGGACGCGTGGCCAGATTCCAGACAAACTCTTTGGTCTCTAAAATATTTTGTACGCTGTCTTTCCAGCCGCTGCTGGCAAAACCAATAATCGGCGGATGATAGTTAAAGCAGTTAAAGAAGCTATAGGGCGCTAAATTGCGTACGCCGCGGGCGCTTTGCGAGCTGACCCAGCCGATTGGGCGAGGGCCGACGATGGCGTTCAACGGATCGTGCGGCAAACCGTGTCCCGCGCGGGGCTGATAAGAGTAACGCTGACGAGTCATAACCATCCTTATAAGAGAACCTGAGTGTGATGCACTAATCTCATCTAATACGGTGAATTCGATTAAGCGCATTGTGCGATGCCGCTAGCCAGAGTATCTTACGCCCGCGCTATTTTCCGGAGAAACTATGAACAAGCCAGCCGCCACGTCACCTTTCCATCCGCGTAACCGCCACCAGGGCCGTTATGATTTTGCTGCTCTGACCGCAGCCCATCCGCCGCTGGCGGTGAAAGTGCGTCCCAACGGCTACGGCGAGTTGTCGGTGGATTTCGCCGATCCTGAAGCGGTGATGCTGCTGAATCAGGCGCTGCTGAAGCTGTTCTACAACCTCAACTGGCAGCTACCCGCAGGTTATCTGACGCCGCCGGTGCCGGGCCGTGCCGATTACGTGCATGCGCTGGCCGATCTGCTGGCGAGCGACAACGGTGGCGTGGTTCCACGCGATCTGGATGTAATGGATATCGGCTGCGGCGCGAACTGCATCTATCCGCTGATTGGCAACGCCGAATATGGCTGGCGCTTCACCGGCACCGATATCACCGCCGAAGCGATTACCGTGGCCGGGCAGATTGTGGCGCGTAATCCGGGCTTGCAGCGCGGCGTGCGTCTGCGTCGGCAAAAAGAGGCCTCGGCGATTTTCGCCGGCGTGGTGCATAAGAATGAACGCTATCATGCGGTGCTGTGCAATCCGCCTTTCCATTCATCTGCGGAAGAGGCGGCCAGCGTGGGTCAGCGCAAAACGCGCAACCTTGGCTTAGGCAAAAATGCGCCGCTCAATTTTGGTGGCCATCACAACGAATTGTGGTGTGACGGCGGCGAGCGCAAGTTCGTTGGTCAAATGATCGCTGAAAGCGTGACGCACTCAGACGCCATTATTTGGTTCACCTCGCTGGTCTCGCGCAAAGAGAATTTACCGGCGCTGCGCGACCAACTGCGCGATCTCGATGCTTATGAAGTGCGCATCATTGAAATGGCGCAAGGTCAGAAGCAGAGCCGCTTTATCGCCTGGACGTTCCAGCCGCCGGCGACGCGCGCCAAACGGCTGAAACGCTAACCTCATTGCGCCGGCGGCAACGCCGGTAAGCTGGCAGCGGTGGTAATATCGCTGCCGGTTTGCATCACTGCTACCGTTTGATGCGGCGCTTTAATGCCGGCCGCATCAAAATGCTTCTTCACCTTATCATCCAGCGCAAAACGTACCGTCCACTGCTTCAGCGGCTGGGTGGTGAATGACACGCGCACGGTAAAGGATTGGTTGGTTAATCCCACTAATCCGGCAAAACTCGGCTCGCCAATCACCATGCCGCGAATCTCCGGGTTCTCCAGCAGCTCTTTCACCGCGCCCTGCAGCGTTTGGTTAACGCGTTCGGTATCTTCACTGCGATCCACATCATAGTTCGCCACGAACGAGCCGATGCCACGCACAAAGTTGGCGAAGGTGGTGATCGATGACCACGGAATAATGTGATACGCGCC
>Ga0308169_10006095_pt1 | contig 10727 bp, 7 predicted proteins | sample PhyBR1_2_FD_202139 | JGI IMG/M metagenome (GOLD analysis project Ga0308169, IMG submission 202139) | Phyllosphere microbial communities from UC Gill Tract Community Farm, Albany, California, United States - DLSLSB.R1 | ecosystem: Host-associated > Plants > Phyllosphere > Unclassified | place... | reverse complement strand
GTTCTGGCCGGCGTTTTTGTCGACAAAGGTGCCGGTGGTGCCACTGGCATTCACCTTGCCGGCATCGCCACCGACGATGCCGATCAGCGCTAAGTTGCTCAGGCTGGCCGTGGTGCCGCCGTCATAGGTTTTGTCGGCCACGTTGGCCGTGGCGGTCAAGACTTTGCGGTCGATATCGGCCGAGCCGATCTGCGCGCTGGTGTCGAACGCATAGTTGTTCGCCTCGACACCGGTCAAGGCAATGCCCGAGCCACTGACCGCTTTGTTCTGCCCGGCGTTTTTGTCGACAAAGGCGCCGGTGGTGCCACTGGCACTCACGTTGCCGGCATCACCACCGACGATGCCGATCAGCGCGAGGTTGCTCAGGCTGGCGGTGGTGCTGCCGTCATAGGTCTTGTCGGCCACGTTGGCCGTTGCGGTCAAGACTTTGCGGTCAATATCGGCTGTGCCGATCTGTGCGCTGGTGTCGAACGCATAGTTGCTCGCCTCGACACCGGTCAAGGCAACGCCCGAGCCACTGACCGCTTTGTCCTGGCCGGCGTTTTTGTCGATAAAGGTGCCGGTGGTGCCGCTGGCACTCACGTTACCGGCGTCACCACCCATGATGCCGATTAGGGCGAGATTGCTCAGGCTGGCCGTGGTGCTGCCATCATAGGTTTTGTCGGCCACGTTCGCAGTGGCGGTCAGAACCTTACGGTCGATCTGGCCAACATTTCCGCTGACACTGGAGGCATCGACTTGATAGCCGAATATCCTGACAGCACCATTGGTCGCTTCGGACACCTCGACGTTGTCCACCGTCACCCGCTTGCCCGCACCCGCATTCTTATCCGCGTAAGAGGCACTGCCGAACGAAAGGACGTCGATGGTATCCCCATCGATTGCCCCGGTCATGGCAAAGTTGGGGTTCGTCACCGTCGCGGTGGCGTTTGCATCATAGGTCTTGCTCACCTGCCCCTGCAGTTCGACATGGACCTTGGGCGCAAAACTGTAGAGGTGGCCATTGCCCGTGCCCAGCACCGCGTCGCCAAATTGCGCTGCGTACTGTTTGAACGCGGCAGCCAACGCTCCACGGATATCATCCAGCGGGCTAGTGGAATAGGTCAGCCATCGACCGTTGTTGGCAGTCAATGCGCCGGCACCGGCCTGGTTGGCGAAATTGCGCGCGGCGACCAATACGACGGCATCGCCAGTGCCCTGTGCGCTCACTGTACCGCCGCTGCCGATGACCACGTCCCCGGTGCCCGCTTGAGCAAGGATGTGCCCGTTCGCATGGGTGTTGCGCAATTGTCCATCGATCTGGATGTCGCCATTGAGCAGACTCAGGTTACTGCCGGCACTAAAACCGAAGCCAGAGGCATCCACCGAGGTGGTGCCGGTGCCATCAGCACGGCCGATAGTGAGGTTATTGGCCCCCTGCAGCTTGCTGATGTCGGTAGCCGGCCCGTTCGCGTCCAGCAGAATGCCGACACCGGCATTGCCGCTGATGCTTTTCAACTGGATATCCGTGGTCGCGTTGAAGGGTTCCAGGCGGATGCTGGCAGTACTCAGGTTCTGCAGCGTCGCCTGGGTGAAGTCGACGTTTTTGGCACGCAGCGTTAGCTGGCCGGTGCCGGTGTCCAGCTTGAGCAGGTTGGTGAAATTGATCGCCCCGTCTGTATAGATCGAGGCCCCGGAAAGCATGGTCATGGGGGTACTGAAATTGACGTCGCCGCTCAGGCTGAGCAAGCCTGCCAAACGTTTCTCTCCGGTGGAGGCGCCTAGCGCTTTGCTGCCCATCGCGTCGCCGAAATACAGCCGACCTGCGCCGAGCGTGATATTGCTGTTAAGGGTGGCGATGCTGTCAGCGTTTGCGGCGGTTCCGAACGACATGTAGAGGTTGCCGCCGTGGGTGGTGATAGGCGTATTGATGGTCAATGCGCCACCGCCGCCGCTATCGGAATCGCTGGACAGCCTGACGTAACCGCCTTCGGTGGTCAGCGCGCCGGCAATGGTCAACCCATCGGCACCAAGTAAGGTAATGCTACCCGCTCCAGGCGTACCGCTACCGATCGACGCGACATTGTGAGTGGGCAGACTGGCCACCGCGGGGTTTACGCCCGCTCCCGACGCAGAAAGTTTGAACACATTGATAATAGAGCCGGTGGCAGTGCCGCCCGCTTGCATGTAGATACTGCCCGTACCGGAAACCGCAAGCGTGTTGTTCGGGTTGGCGAAGGTAATGGTTGAGTTGCTGCCACCGAGCGCCTCGGCACGGAAGCTGACGTTGTTTTGCATGGAGATGACGCCGTCTCCACCATTGAGATTCAGATCGGCAAAGTTGATGTTGCTGGTTGCCTGCATCAGCACGTTAGCCAACTGAGCTTCAAGCGTCTGTTCGAATACCGTCACGTTACCGGTGCCGGAGGACCAGTTGCCACTGACACCATTCCCGCCGGAAACGGTGATGTTGGTCGGGTCGAGCAACAGATCACCCGTACGTCCCTTGGCTGCACGGGCATCGGTCGTGCCGGCATACTGCAGCGTCTGCTTGCCGGACACTTCGGCTTTGCCGCCGTTGCCGCCCTGGACACCACCACGGACAGAGATATCGCCAGCAAAACGGTTTTCCCCGTCAGCCCAGAACACGGCGGTACCGCCGTCGCCGCCCAGGGTCGCATCCGCGTTCACCTTGACGTTACGCCCCACCGTCACCTGCCTGGCGTTGGCCACGCCGGCATCCTGGCCTTGCCAGCCGCCACCGACCTTGATCGTACCGCCACCGCTCGTCCCGCTGGCCTTGAGGGTTGCATCGGCAATGGCGATACGCTCCCCCGTCACCACGACATCGCCGCCCCGGCCGTGCTCGGAGGACGCATCGAGCGTACCAGCAACCTGGGTCAGACCGCCCTCGCTATCACCGTCAAGCAGGATGCGGCCACCGCGCGTCACCAGACCTTTGGCCTCGATGAGGCCGGTGTTGTTGACCACACTGTTCAATGCGGCATCGGCGGAGCGTGCGCTCAATGCAACCATGCCGCCATCGGCGCTGATATGACCTTCGTTCCGGACCAAGGCATCGAGCACACCCCGGTCGATGTTGACGCTCACCAGGCCGTCGCCCTGGAAATCGAGGCTGACTTTATCGCCTGCGGCCAGCACGGTGCTGCCGCCTGGGGTACGGATTGTTCCGCTGTTGCCAACCTGTGGGCCAATCAATGCAACCACACCACCCGGCGCCGCATTGACCGTGCCTTGGTTGAGCACCGCCCCCCCACCGGCACCACCACTCAAAGCGGTTTTGCCGGCAAGAAAATCCTGATCACTGGTCTTCAGAGAGGACGCCACCAGACCGCCAACGTTGACTTGGGCGCCTTTGCCAATCACCACCCCATTAGGGTTGAGCAGCCACACCTGACCATTGGCGTCGAGCTTACCCAGGATCTGACTGGCGTTACCGCCGCCTATGACGCGGTTGAGCGCGACACTCTGCGCACTTGGCTGACGGAACGTGACGCTGGCATCGGCAGCAATATCGAAACTGTTCCACTGGGTGATGAGTTTGCCGGTGTGTTGGTCGATGACCATATGGCTGCCGTTCTGCGAGATCGCTCCACTGCCACCGACTATGGACCCGCCAGTGGGTAACTCGGCCGCTTGAACCACCCCGCCACCGAGCAGGCCAACGACGGCGAGCACACCGACTACTCCAGCGCGTTTGCCCCTTGAGGTGGAATGCTCCGCGACGGCAACAAATGCCTGATCGGCATCGCTCCAGACAAGGCGATAAAGATGGTTCAACGAAGCGCGCTTCATGGGAGCTCCTAAACTCATAGAGGCCGTACCAGGCCTGATCAGAACGCGTATGAGACCTGGACCCAGGCGCGCCATCGACTGTCGCGGCCGTCCGCGTCCAGCCCGGACTCTCCCCGTCCCGGGTTGTCGCCTAGCGTGCGCGCCACAGCGGTACGGACACTGACATCGTTCGCCCACACATTGGCGCCCAGGCCGACGGCGTGCAGGTCATAGCGATTGGTCTCACCAGCGTTGTTGATCGAGCCCGGCCAAGGGTTCTCGTTCAGCCAGACACGGCCAGTGTCGAAAAAACCAAGGCCCTGCATCGTGACGCTTGGCAGACCCAGATCGATGTTGCGGCGCAGCTCGAGGGTGGCCAGCCAGCCCTGATCGGCGGAGGCTTCGCCGACCGGATAGGCGCGAACACCGGCAGGGCCACCCAGCAGGAATTTTTCCGAGGAGTCGAGGTTGTCACCGGCCCATTGCGCCGAAACACCGCCGAACAACGTCCATGGACTAGCGACCCCTAGGCTCTGCAAGCGGGAAACGCGCAGGTTGAACTTACGGAAGCTCCCGTCGCTTTGGGCACTTACGCTGTCGACAAACTGATCATCGCGGTTACCGGACAGATCCAGTTCGCCAAGGGTCAACGCCACCATGGCATCCGTCACACCGCCACCTGCGAAACTGTCGAAGCGGTTACCGCTCAGGGCAACGATAAAATTATTCAGCTCACGATCACGCAGGTTGGTACCCAGGCCACGATCCTCGAGCGCCTTATATTCATAGGTCGCGGACAGATTGAGATTCTGCAGGCGTGAGCGAATCAACGGATAGCTGAGCCCCAGCGAACCGCTACGGGCAGTGCCACGCAGATCCAGCGGACGGAATTGCTCCTGGTCCACCTCATACCGCAGATAAGAGGCCGAGGCATTGAGGCGCAGACCGGAGGCAGTCAGCGGCACATTGTAAGAGCCGCCAACGATGTCGCTGCCGGTACTTTTGCTCAAGCCGATGCCCAGTTGGTCACCGATACCCAGTGGGTCGTTGACGTTTACTTGTGCGTTGGCACGGGCAGTACCGGTACTGCGATTGCCGTAGTTGTCCATCGAAACCCCGCCGTCGAACAGGGCGCGCTGCTTGGTGTTGATCAACAGACGGCTGGTGCCGGGCTCAGTGCCGCGCTCAAGCGCAGACTGGGCGTTAACGCCGGGCTGATCATTGATCAGCAGCAAGGCCCGCTCCAGATCTTCGACTTGCAGCACCTTGCCTTCCGGGAGCGCAGCATCGGCGATTTGCCGCAAGCGATCGTTGCTGCTGCGGGTATTGCCGTTCAGTTCGATGCGTGAGGTGCCCGACTGCAGCCGCCCCTTGACCAGGGCGATCTGCAACTTACCCTCAGTCAGATCCTGACGGGGCAGATAGGCGCGGGCCAGCACATAGCCGCGACCGCGAAGGTAGCGGGTGAGATCGTCGGCCAACTGCTGCAGACCTGCATGATCGAGTGTCTTTCCCAGAACAGGCTTGACCAGCGCTTGAAGACTCTCCGCTTGCGCCAGCTCAGTATCACCACTGAAGTAAATCTCTTTGAGCTGCACGCGAAGCCCGGAAGCTGCGGGACGGCTCCTGTCGGAGGGAAGTTCCAACGTCGGCGGTGGTTCGGTAGAGCGAGGCTCGGACGGCAGTGTTTGCCGATGCTCGTTCAGTAACTGTCCTGCATCGGGAATACTCAGCGCGAACACGAACGGCGCAGCACTGGCCCCAACCAGCGCCACGGCATAACACAGCAGACGCTTGCCCAGGCGAGCGGGACCCTTGTAAGGAACGGGCATCGTACAACTCCGTGGAAATAGGGATACCAGCCACCGTGCCTCAGCCCGACAGGGGTAAAACGCGTAGAGTTCAATACATTGCCAACGTCCCGACTCTGCCTGACCGGACCGATGCTTTGGCGCAGCGCAAAAAAACGCTCATCCACGCAACAGCGACGAACATGACGCGCGCGACCACAGCGCGCAGGTGGCCTGCGATATATCCAGGAAGGGTTATTGAAGACTCTGCGCAATTTATCGGCACAGTCGAGCAGATCTTGAAATTCAGAATCGGGGCGCCCGCAGAGCGCCCTATCGATACGTGCAAATCATCAGGCCGGTTCAAGACCGCCCAGGCACGTTTGATTCAAGACGGTAGTTTATTCCGACGTCTTGGCCATCTGCCGATCGGAGGCGCGCCAGATCAACCGTGAGGTGTCATATCCCTGCTGACGCGCCTTGCTCAGCAGTTCTTCGCGCACATCGACCTTGACCGTTGGCGTGCGGGACAGCAGCCACAGGTAGCGACGGCTCGGATCGCCGACGATGGCGGTCTTGTAGTCATCGCTGACGTACAACACCCAATATTGCCCCTTCGCCACGCCCGGCACGATCCGAGAGAACCAATTGTCGAACTCGACCCAGAGCTTGTCGGTTTTGCCCGGCACTTGTGGTGTGGCGGTGCCCCTGGCTTCTTCCCATTGCCAGTCCGACGTCAGGCAGCGGTTGAACACATCCACATTGCCGTCAGGCTTGAGGGTGTAGTGGGCTTCGGATTGCGCGCAGTTGCGCTGGAAGTACATCGGCAGGCGGGCCAACTCATACCAAGTCCCTTGGTACCGCTTGAGATTGACACTGTTTACAGTCTTGGGCGCCAACGGATCTTCGCCAGAAGTGGCACAGCCGGCCAATATCAGGCCAGCCAGAAGCACAAAAACTAACCGCATCATTATTTTATTCTCCCGTGGGCACTTGGCCCCGGTTTACTTCAGGCCTTGGCCGGAAAACATCAACACTTTGTCACCGGCGTACTGGACGCTGATAAAGCTTTTCTGGTCGCCCCAGGTGCAGCTGGACATGCCGAGCGCGCCCGAACAGTCAGTCGGTTTCCCCAGCAACGTCTCGACTTCGGCCTTGGGCATCCCGGCCGACAGCTTCGAATAATTTTCCTGGTTGACCTTGCTGCATGCGGTCAACACGACGCACATAAAGAGCAGGGCGATAGATCGCAGCGACATGGTGTAACTCCTGGAGCGGAAGGGAGGTGGCAGGGTGCCAACCTGATCCTTAGAAGAGAAAACCCCTATCTGGTTCCCTGACGAATCCAGTATTTATCGGCGGTGCAGAGGTGTTTCACGGATGAATCACAGAGTTTGTGACACGGTCGTGCCTTTCGTCGGGAACGGGGACCGGGAACCTGATGAGCCGGGCTTGTGCGCCGATAAAAAGTAACAGCGTAAAAACCAACGCTATGGCAAATTGACACCCCTTCCTGACCGGTCCCTCCGCGGTAGCGTTCTTAATGACCAGAAACATGAAATTCAGCCACAAAATTCTGTTGGCTGCCGCCCTTGTGGTGGCCGTCGCGTTCGCCTGTTTCATCCTGTTCAACGACTATCGTCAACGGCAAAGTCTGAACATCAGTACCGAGACGTCCATGCAGGAACTCGGCAGCCTGACCAGCCGCAATATCCAAACCTGGGTTGATGGTCGCATTCAGTTGGTGCAATCGCTGGCCCAGCAAATCGCGACAGACGGCAGCAGTGCCGACAGCCTCAAGCGCGCCGTGGGTCTGCCGGCGTATACCGGCAACTTCCAGCTCAGCTACTTTGGCGGTACGGACGGTGTGATGTTCTCGGTCCCTGCCGGTAACCGTGCAGCCGATTACGACCCTCGTGCCCGTGGCTGGTACAAAGCCGCCAACAACGCACAACAAGCCATCGTTACCGAACCCTACATTGCCGCCTCGTCGGGCAAGCTGGTGGTCACCGTAGCGACTCCAGTGCAGCACCAAAACCAGATGATCGGCGTGGCCGGTGCAGACATAGACCTGTCGAGCATCAGCGCCATCATCAACTCCCTGAATTTCGGCGGCCACGGCTACGCCTTCATCGTCAGTGCCGAAGGGAAGATCCTGATCCATCCTGACAGCAAGCGCGTGCTCAAGACACTGGCCGAGGCCTACCCCAACGGAGCGCCGCAAGTCAGCCCGGGCATGAAGGAAGTCGAACTCGACGGCAAAGCCCAATTCATCTCCTTCACCCATGTAAATGGCGTACCGGGCGCCGACTGGTACGTGGCTCTGGTGCTCGACAAAGACACTGCCCTGGCCATGCTCAGCGAATTCCGCACCTCGGCGCTGATCGCCATGACCATCGCCGTGGTATTCATCATCGCCCTGCTGGGCATGCTGATCCGTGTATTGATGCAACCGCTGCTGACCATGGGTCGCGCCATGCATGACATTGCCGAAGGCGAAGGCGACCTGACACGGCGCCTGACCATCCACGGCCAGGACGAATTCGGCGCACTGGGCACCTCGTTCAACCGCTTCGTCGAGCGTATCCATACATCGATCCGCGAAGTCGCCTCGGCCACCGGCCAGGTCAACGAAGTCGCCTTGCGCGTGGTCAGCGCCTCCAATTCCTCGATGTTCAATTCCGATCAGCAAGCGTCGCGCACCAGCAGCGTGGCCGCGGCGATCAATGAGTTGGGCGCCGCCGCCCAGGAAATCGCCCAGAACGCCGCCCTCGCCTCGCAACATTCCAGCGATGCCCGCAGCCTGGCCGAAGAAGGTCAACAGGTGGTGGATAAAACCATCACAGCCATGCAGCAGCTGTCGGCCAAGATCAGCGACTCGTGCGGCAATATCGAAACCCTGAACAGCAACACAGTGAACATCGGCCAGATCCTGGAAGTGATCACCAGCATTTCCCAGCAAACCAACCTGCTGGCCCTGAACGCTGCAATCGAGGCCGCCCGCGCCGGTGAAGCCGGACGCGGCTTCGCGGTGGTGGCCGATGAAGTGCGCAACCTGGCGCACCGCACTCAGGATTCGGCGCAGCAAGTGAAGAAGATGATCGAAGAGTTGCAAGTCGGCGCACGGGAAGCGGTGGTGACCATGACCGACAGCCAGCGCCAGAGCGAAAGCAGCGTCGGCATCGCCAACCAGGCCGGCGAACGCCTGGGCAGCGTGACCCAGCGCATCGGTGAAATCGATGGCATGAACCAGTCCGTCGCCACCGCCACCGAAGAACAGACCGCTGTGGTGGAGTCGATCAACGCCCTGAACCAGGAAGGCGTGGAAAACCTGCAAGCCACCTTGCGCGCCTGTGCCGACCTCGAACAGCAAGCGGCGCGGTTGAAGCAGTTGGTGGGTAGTTTCAGGATCTAAACCTGGACTGGCCCCATCGCGAGCAAGCTCGCTCCCACCCACAAGATTCTTTGTACGATAAAGATCCACTGTGGGAGCGAGCCTGCTCGTGATGACGACGTGTACGCTCAGCAGAAAAACATTTGGTCAGCTTGCCCAGACGAAAAGACTGAATTAAGACTAAACTCAGTCCACTCAACTTTTCGGGGGCTTACGTCATGAAGCTGTCATCCCAGATCAAACCCATCAGCTATTTGAAAAGCCACGCCGCTGAAATCGTAAAGACCATCACCGAGAGCCGGGAGCCTCTAGTCATTACCCAAAACGGTGAAGCCAAGCTGGTCGTCATGGATGTCAAAAGCTTTGAAGAGCAAGAAGAGACCATGGCGTTACTAAAGCTGCTGGCTATCGGCAACCGGGAAATCGAAGAGGGTAATTTTCGGGATGCTGAGGACGTTTTCGCTGAGCTAGACCGGGCTGACCTCAAGTGAGTTTGAAGATTGTCATTCTTCAATCGGCTGAAACCGATCTCACAGAGCTTCGCACCTATTTGATCGGGCGCTTCTCCCCTCAAACATGGCAAAGCACCTATACCGGCCTGAAAGCAGCTATCCGTCATCTGGCAACCCTGCCCTATTCAGGATCCATTCCTGAAGAGATAGAGAGGCTAAATCTCGGTCAGTATCGGCAGGCCCTTTCAGGAATGAACAGGATAATCTATGAAGTGCGAGGCCAAACGATCTACATCCATATCATCTGTGACAGTCGCAGGAGCTTGCCCGCACTGCTGATGAAACGCCTGCTTCGAAGCAGCGCTTGAAACTTTTGCTAAAAACGGGACCCAGGTTTACCCAGGAACTCCATCTCCTCAGCCGTGGACTCGCGCCCCAACACCGCATTGCGATGGGGAAAGCGTCCAAACCGCGCGATGATCTTCTGGTGCCGCTCGGCATAATCCAGGTTGTCTTCAAACACCGCACGATCCGCCTCGGGCTGCTCTCGGACCAGGTCGATGAACCGCGACACGGCCTCGTTCTGCACCGCCAGGTTTTCGCAGTGCTCGAGCACCAGGTAGATGAAAACCCTCTGGATGGGTTTGAGTTGCCGGTCGAAACCCGCCGCCAAGCCTTGGGCGACCAACGCTTGGGCACGCAGGTCACCGGAAAAAGCCTTGGGGGTGTCACGAAAGATCATTCGCGGAAATTGATCGAGCAGCAGCACCAGGGCCAGCCAACCTTCCGGGCGTTGCGCCCAGTCGGTCAATCCGCCGGCCAAGGCCTGCTCGACCTGATCGCCAAAGCGCTCGCGCGCCTGGCGATCATGGCGCTTGCCGAACCACAGCTTGCCCTTGTCAGCGGCTATTTCGTCCGGTGTGCTGGCTGAACCAAACCACCATTCGAGCAACGGCTGCCAGGGCTGGGCCATGATTTATTCCTTGTGGTAAGCCGTTGCGCGTGCCACTTCTTCCTTCGAGCCGAGGAACACGGCGACACGCTGGTGCAGGCCTTCGGGCTGGATGTCGAGGATGCGCTGGTGACCGTCGGTGGAAGCGCCGCCGGCCTGTTCAACCAGGAACGACATCGGGTTGGCTTCGTACATCAGGCGCAGCTTGCCTGGCTTGGATGGTTCGCGGCTGTCGCGTGGGTACATGAACAAGCCACCACGGGTCAGGATACGGTGCACATCGGCAACCATCGCCGCAACCCAGCGCATGTTGTAGTTCTTCTTCAGCGGACCTTCTTCGCCCGCCAGCAATTCTTCGACGTAGC
>Ga0308169_10006091_pt1 | contig 10729 bp, 10 predicted proteins | sample PhyBR1_2_FD_202139 | JGI IMG/M metagenome (GOLD analysis project Ga0308169, IMG submission 202139) | Phyllosphere microbial communities from UC Gill Tract Community Farm, Albany, California, United States - DLSLSB.R1 | ecosystem: Host-associated > Plants > Phyllosphere > Unclassified | place... | reverse complement strand
GGTCGCGGTGGGCGACAATGGAGTTCCGATACGGGTCATCTGAAGGTCCTCAAACAGGAGCGGATCATCGAGGGGCGCGCGCCGGGCGAGCTTCCCATGGGAGAAAGCGCGGCATTTTACATGAACCGCGGGGTTTGGCTTCAGCTGGCGACGGTTTGCTTGCGTAAACGCCAGGCCATGATCAGCCAGACAGCCGTGACCCCGGCGAATTTCGAGGCCAGGGCGGTGATCACCACGGCCGGCGTCAGGGCGTCGATCAGGCCGAAGAAAATGAACGTATCCAGGGGAATGCTCAAGGCCGAGCTGATCCACAGCCGGTCATGCAACGGGCGTTTGGTGATGGTGAACACCAGCCAGTCGATGCACTCCGACACGGCGAACGCGGTGGCGCTGGCCAAGGCAATGGTCGGGTCCGACGTGGCGTAGGACAACACCAGCGCCGCCAGCATCGCCGCGATGGCGCCATGGCCGAAGCGGGTCTGCACCATGTCCCGCAGGATGAACACCAGCCCACCCCAGGCCGACCAGATGATGTCCAGGTGCGGTGCGGCGGAAAACGCGAAGTTGATCAGCACGACGCTGCTGATATAGGCGATCAGGAAGAGCATGGGGTGGGGGTCTCTGGTGGGAGGGCGGGTAAAACTCTCAAGGGCAACGATAGCCCCCGTGGCGAGGGAGCTTGCTCCCGCTGGGCCGCGGAGCGGCCCCAAAACCAGGCAACTCGGTGGATCAGGTTGATTGAGTAGCCTTTGAGAGGGGCTGCTGCGCAGCCCAGCGGGAGCAAGCTCCCTCGCCACAAGTCTTGTGTTCAATCAGTAGAGGCCAGAACACCTCCCCTCATTCCTCCTCACCCCCCTCCGCCTTCCAATACCCCACGGCCTTGAGGAAATCCTGATCCAAGCCTTTCTCCTCCAGCAACACCTTGCGAATCTGCCGCGACACCTTGCTTTCGGTCGCAACCCAGGCGTACAGCTTGCCGTCGGGGATGTCGAGCTGCTGCACAGTGGTCAGCAGGTTGTTCTGGCGGCCTTCGCGCAACACCCAGATCACTTGCAACTGCGCCGGGCTCTGGAGGATCTGCTGCTCGGCACCGTTTTCCACTTCCACCACCACCAGGGCACGCCGGTTCGGCGCCAGGCCTTCGAGGCGGCGGGCGATGGCGGGCAGGGCGGTTTCGTCGCCGATCAGCAGGTAACTGTCGAAAATGTCCGGCACGACCATCGAGCCCCGTGGCCCGGCGATATACAGGTATTGCCCGGGCGCCGCCTGGGCTGCCCAGGTCGAGGCAGGGCCATCGCCGTGGAGCACGAAATCGATGACCAGCTCCAGGCTGTCCAGGTCATAGCTGCGCGGGGTGTAGTCGCGCATTTCCGGCATCGGACCCTGGGCCTTGCCGGCGCTGGGGTTGAAATTTTCCAGGGCGGCGTGTTCCTCGGCGCTCTGCGGAAACAACAGCTTCACGTGATCATCCGTGCCCAGGCTGACGAACCCGGCCAGTTCCGGCCCGCCGACGGTGATGCGGCGCATGCGCGGGGTCAGGTCTTGCACCCGCAGCACTTGCAGGCGGCGACGCTTGATCTCGTGGTTGACGCGGTGAATGGTATTTGGATCGACATCAGTCATTGGCTTGACTCCGAAACAGGAGGGCGATCGGCCCCGTCGATGATGGCTTTGGCGGTGTCGTTGAGCAGGTCGCAGACCCTCAGGACTTCTTCCGGACTCCAGCAACCCGGGTGCTGTTGCAACGCATGCCGCAGGTTATACACCGCTTCGTGGATCTGCGGTGGACGGTCATGGCCCCGCAACATGCGTTTGCTGGCCTCGATGCGCACCCACATCTCATCCAGTGCGGCGGCTTGTGCTTCAAGGGATAGACGTCCGGCGTCGGTCACGCTGTAGGACTTTTTACCACTTTCCGTGCTACCGCTGATCATTGCCGTCATTTCCAGAAAGCTCAGGGTCGGATAAATCACCCCGGGGCTGGGGCTGTAGGCGCCGTCGAACATGCTCTCGATCCGACGGATCAGGTCATAGCCGTGGCAAGGCTGTTCGGCAATCAATGCCAACAACAGCAATTTCAAATCGCCGGAGGCGAAGACGCGCGGTCCGCGGCTGCCACGCTCACGGCCAGCCGGGCGTTGTTCAAAACCATCCTGATCGTGTTTGGCATGCAAGTAAGGGGCTCTCATAGGCTGTTCTCCGTTCGGCATAAGCTAGCACTTAGATGTATCTTTTTATTTGGCGATATGTCTTTGGCGCTCGATCTAATCTGCAACTAAGATATATCGAGCGTTGCGTCGCACTATTTGTAATTAAGTAAGACCTTACCTGAATGTTACATGCATGCGGATGATGGGATATTCGCCTTTTTCTCTTGACTTTGATCAAGGCCGCGGCGGGCCTGGCTATGTGGGTTTTTTCTTACATCCAAACTAATTTTTTATAAAACTGCGAAGAATTTTCCTCAACTCGCGTGCTGGTTTTACTACACGCCTGTGGGAATCTGCCTGCTTTTTTTTAGTTGAAGAGAGCCGATCATGCCCCGGCGTTGAAGGGGCAGGCCAAGTGGTTGTTGGGCTGCAACTTCAACCCTTCTCTTTATGCTAAGAACAGGTGTTAACAACATGCTCAAACAACTCGTATCCGGTACTGCTCTGGTTGCTGCTGCCCTGGCTTCTTCGGCGGCGTTCGCCGTCGACGATGCTCGGTCTTCGATCCACATTACCGCGAACATCCCGACCCTGCAGTTCCATGTACAGCCGCGTGACCCGAACTTCGGTAAGGATGAAGTCATGAGCTACAACCTGGTCGCAGGCACATTGACTTCCCTGCGCCAGACCTTCGACGTGAAAAACACCAACGGCTCGGTCCATGCCTACATCGAGGGTGGCCCGGCAGCGCTGTACAACGGCCGTGACGCCATCGCCCTGACCACCAAGTTCAACGGCATCACCCTGACTGCATCCCCTCAGGAAGTGGTGGATGACGCAACCTCCACGCCAGGTACCCAGGCTGACATGACCATCGTCGCGGACAAGCCCCTGGATACCCAGAACGGCCTGTACACCGCCGACATGACCGTGATCTTCGACGCCGTGCCGCGCCCTTGATGCTGCTCGATGCCCGGTGAGTTTCACCTCATTGCCTGGGCATTGCCGCAGGCCGTCCGGCGCTCCCCCGCCGGGCGGTCCGCACCTGAAACGCCCTGATCGTTCGTTGATTATGAGAATCCGTTGATGTTTCCGATGACACCCATCGCGGGTGCCCTCGCGCTATGTTTGTGCGCGAGTGCATTGGCTGCGCCGACTGCCCCCGGTACCACGCCCAGGAGCCTGCTAGCCCAGGCCAAGGGGTTGCCGGCTGAGTTTGAATCGCACTTTTTCGATGTGCCTTTGGCGGTTCGTGTTGAACTCAATCAACAGTATCTCGGTGAAGCCATGGTGGTCTTGACGCGGGATGATCGTATTACCCTGCTCGAATTCACCGACACCCAGGACAGCGCGATAAAAGCTGTCGATCGCGAGCAATGGGAACAGCATCTCAAGCAAGGACAAAGGCTGGGCGCCTGCGAAAGCAACTGCCCGTCCGGGCTGCTGGCGGTGCACTACAGTCTGGAAAATTCATTGGTATCGATCCTGACCAGGGACGTGGAGCGAGCCTACGAAACCAAGCGTTACCACGATCAGCCGGAAGGCGGCAGCCTCGGCCTGATCTTCAACAACCAACTGAATATCAATGGTGGCCAGGAACAGGACACGGGCGGGCGTTATGGCCTCAACGCCATGTCCAGCATCGGCAACTGGAGCCAGTCACTGGACCTCCAGCTTTCGCGTCTTGGCGGCCCGGACGACAAGCTGTACCACGCCGTCCATGAGCTTTACACCCAACGGGAAATGGAAGGCAGTTTTTTCCGCCTGGGTTATTTCACCCCCAGCTCCGATGGCTTGAACCGTCAGATCCGTTCGTTCGGCGCCAACCCGGACACCGCCCTCGGGGTGATGTACGGCAGCTCCGACAGTCTGGTGCTGGACAATCCCAAGCCCAGCGTCTACCCCATTTATGTCACCGCCAACCGCCAGGCTTCGGTGGAGATTTATCGCAACGGCCTGCTGATCAACAGCCAGGCAGTCAGCGCCGGCTTGCAGAGCCTGGACACGCGGCCCTTGCCCGGTGGCATTTATGAAGTGGAAGTGCGGTTGATCGAGGACGGGCAGACCACCGCCACCAGCCAGGAGCTGGTCTACAAACCCAATAACTGGAGCAACTCGGAGGACCGCTGGCGCTACAACCTGTTCGCTGGGCGCGAAACCAGGCTGTGGAGCAACTGGGAAGACCAGCCTTCGGGTTTCACCACGGCGGGCGTGGGTCTCAATTATTTGCTGCATCCCCGGGTGATCCTGGGCGCTTCCACGCGCCAGGTGCAGGACAAAGTGCAAGTAGGCACCTCGGTGGACTGGACGCTCGCCAGCAACACCAGCCTGTACGCCAACGTCTATCAGACCCAGCAGTACGGCACCGGCATGGACGTGCAAGGCCTGTACAGCTATGGCCATGGCAGCGTCGTGGCGAGCCACAACCGCAGCTGGCTGGACACCCGCAACACCTATGAAACCCGGCCGGACGGCACGCGCATTCGCCAGCGCAACGTGTTCGTCGGCCAAACCAGCAACTCCTCGTTGTCGATCAACCATCGCTTGAGCAACAAGACTTCCATCAATGGACGGCTGGCCTACAGCGAAGGCAATGTCCAGGGCACCGGGCTCGACCTGGGCTGGACCCAGCGCGGCAAGCTGCGCGGCAGCGATGCCAACTGGCGGCTGTCGCTGTTCGACCGCCCCGGGACTTCGAGTACCGACGACCGGCGCAACCGCGGCGTCGACCTGAGCGTCAGTGTCGCGTTGGGCGGGCCGGGCGAGTACTGGTCGGGCAGCATCGGCAGCCGCACATCACGGGACGGCGACCGTGACCACAATGCCTCTGTGACCTATCGCCGAGACCTGCAGGACCACGTCTTGCAGAGTGTCTCCGCCACGGCACTGGCCGACACTTATGGCGTGGGCCTGTCCAGCATCGCCAGTTTCATGACCGACTCGCTGTACGGCGACGGTTTCGTTCAGCGCTCGTCCTATAACGACAACCTTACCGGCGGCTTGAACCTGAGCAGCACCGTGGCCGTTGGCGGGCAGAAAACCGCCTTCACCGGCCAGCCCCAAGGGCGCGGCGCGGGCCTGATCGTCGACGTGGAAACCGACCTGGACGATGTCGCCCTGCGTGCCGACGACTTGACCGGTGGCAGCACGGCGTTGCGCCCGGGCCGCAACTTCATCCCCATCACCGCCTACAAGAACAGCATGGTGACGTTCGACTTCGACGGCGTGCATCCGCCAGCGGCGAATATCGAGCCTGCACGGACCCGTTATCACCTGAACAAGGGTGGCGTGGACTACCGCAAGATCCAGGTGATGAGAACCGTGACCGTGCTTGGACGCCTGGTGGACGAGCACGGCGAGCCGCTTCGGGGCCATCACGTGATCAACCACGCCAGTCGCGGCGTCAGCGAGGCCGACGGGTTCTTCTCCATGGAAATGAACGCCGGCTCGCCCACCCTGGAAGTGCGTTACGGCAGTGAACTGTTCTGCCGGTTCCGCCTCGATCCGGACAACACCGACCGCGAAGGCGATGTGTTGATGATCGGTGATTTGCGCTGCACGCCGGACACGTTGGCCGACACGACGATTGCCGGGGCGGACAGTGCGAAGCAGCGCTCGTGAGGGGGTTGAATATGGGGGCAAGGCTTGCCCCACAGGTGAGTTCGCTCGCCATTTTTTGCAGCGATTCGCTTTGATGCTTGAGGTTGTATTGATGAAATATTTATCGGTGGCAGGACGCAGCGTGGCTTCGGTGTTGTTGTTTGCGTCGCTTCTTGCTGGCCCGACGACGGCTAATGCATTGACCCAGGATATCAGTGCAGTTTTCAGGCCTGACCCTGCGAAACCCCAAGAAAATGTATTTCTCAATACCACTCCGGTCAGTGGTTACTGTGCCAGTCATCCGTCGGAGTGCAGGGCTACAAAGACATTCAGCATTCGGTTACCCATGACTTTCAATTCGGCTGGCCCCATTCAGGCCAATCATGGAAGTGCTCGTCAGGGTGCAATGTTTAAAGTACCTGCCAACTGGCGTACGGCACGGGTGACCCATGCAAGTACCGGTGAAACCGAAGTCGTTGAAGTGCGCTTTTCCGGTCTCGGCTCGAAATACCGGATCCCTGCTGGCGTGGTCAATGTTGTAGGTGGGGGCGTGGGCGTCCTCACCGCTCATCAAAGGCTCTGGGGCGGTGTTTCGCATACTTGGGTAAATGCTCCCGCGCCCTGTCGATACAGCGGTGTAGGTTATTACACCTCCACGGATTATGAGTTTTTCTGGAAGACTCCAGTAGAAGATGTATGCGCCAAAACATCCCATTATCTGATCCCCGGCATGAGTTATACCCACCTGGATTTTGCCTATGAACTGCGCACCCCCAACCCATTGAAGATGTCGTCCGGCCAATACACCGGATCGTTGACCTATAGCGTCGGTCCAGGGCAGGACGTTGACATGGGGGATGTGATGATCCCCACCGATTCGGCTATCACGCTCAACTTCAAACTTGACGTCGAACACACCCTCAAAATCGAAATCCCCCCCGGCGGCAACCGCGTGGAACTGGTCCCCCAAGGCGGCTGGCAAGCCTGGTTGAACCAGGGCCAAAAACCGACCCAGCTGTTCCGCGACCAACGCTTCCATATCTCGGCCTCCTCCCGTTTCAAGATGGGGCTCGAATGCCAATACGTCAGCGGCAATACCTGCGCGATCACCGAAACAGGCACCGGTCATTCAGTGCCAGTAGACGTCAGCGTCAGCCTGCCCGATGGCCTGACTGACGCCGCCGGACAACCGGTCAACCGTCGCCGCCTGTTGCGTGACGGCAGTGGCACCGAACTGTTCCAGCCGGGCTTCTATGTCGATCGCCGGCCGGGAATGCTGCACTTCGAAGTTGGCCGCAGCCAGGTCGAAGCGATGCTGGACAGTGGCGCCAAGGACTATAGCGGCAACGTTACCGTGATCTGGGATTCGGAAGTTTAAAACCCCTGGCCTGTTCAATGGATGTTTTACCCCCTCACGATTTGCTCGGATGCATGAGGTGCATAGATGAAACTCTCGAGAAACCTGGCAAGTGGCATGGCTGCCGCGGTTTGGCTTGGCTGCTTGCCGGCTGTCGAAGCCGCCACGCTGGAAATTACCGCGCAATTCAGAGCGGACAGCGCAAAGCCCCAAGAGAATAAGTTCGTCAATACCACTCGAAACAGCGGTTATTGCGAGCAATTTGTCGTGCTGTGCCAGTCGGCAGGGATATTCAGCCTGTTCATGAACGTAGGTGCTTCAGGGGGGCCTGTCCAGGCCAATCATGAAGATGTCCGGCAAGGTGCGATGCTTAAGGCACCGGCCAACTGGCGCCCGGTGCAGGTGATCCATTCAGGTACCGGCCAGACCGAAACCCTTGAATTGCGCGTAGTCGGGTTAGGTGGGGCGATCGGTCTGACTCCCGAAGCGGCTGACATAGTCGGTGGCGGTGTGAGTGACGAGACCGCCTATAACATGATCTTCGGCTCGACCTGGTGGCAAGCCCCGGCGCCCTGCGTGAGACAGGGCGCGACCCTTTCCCACGCGTGGTTTTTCTGGAAGACGCCGGTAGAAGACGCATGCGCCAAACCAGCCCGATATCAGATCCCTCGATTCGAGTACCAGGGCCTGAGCTTTGCCTACGAGCTGCGCACGCCCAATCCGTTGAAAATGGCCGGCGGCCAGTACCGGGGCTCGCTGACACTCGGCGTCGGGCCGGGCCAGGATTTTGATTTCGGTGACGTCGTGCTCCCCAGTGATTCGGCGCTCACGCTCAACTTCACCCTGGATGTCGAGCATGTCCTCAAGGTTGAAATTCCACCGGGAGGAAACCGCGTGGAATTGGAACCTCGTGAGGGCTGGCAAGCCTGGTTGAGCAACGGCAGCAAACCGACCGTGCTGTTTCGCGACCATCAGTTTCGTATCTCGACGTCTTCACCGTTCACGATGAGGCTTGAGTGTCGGTACATGGCCGGCACCGAGTGCGGTGTAACGGCGCCTGGTTCCGAAATTTATTACCCGGTGGATGTCGATGTGACGCTACCCGACGGCTTGACCAATACCAACGGGACACCGGTTATTCGCCAAACGGTGCCTGTCGGGGCCTTCACCAATCCCGTTCGATTTCTCCCGGTCCGGTATATCGATCGCAAGCCCGCAACCCTGCATTTCCACATCCGCAGCAGCAGTGTCGCGGCGATGCTTGACCGCGCGCCCGACACCTATACCGGCAGCGTCACGGTGATCTGGGATTCGGAGGTTTGAAGGGCCTGCCGTCCGACAGTCTTCGGTGAGCAGTATTCAGTGAGTTGCGTTTAATACATGAGGTTAAGAGAAGTGATGAAGCATCTAGTGGCATGGGTTGGTTTTCTTCTGTTCGGCAGCATGGCCCACGCCGGGCCGCAGATTGGTGTCGGGGTGGTCTACGACTATCTGGACGGCGACAAAAGCACCTACATGAAGCGGGTCTTCAACGGCGGAACCTCCACCGCGTTCGTCAAGGTAAACATCCTCGAAATCGTTTACAACGAGGACGGCAGCTACCAGGAGTTACCCCTGGAGAACCAGGCCGGCGCCACCTCCAAGGATGGCCTGATGGCCAGTCCGGCGCGCCTGATAGTGCCGGCCAACGGCATGCAGGGCACCCGGTTGCTGTTCATGGGCAACCGCGACAAGGAACGCTACTTCCGGGTGCGTTTCGTGCCGGTGGTGCCGGAAGCCGAGGATGAATTTGCCGTCAGCGCCGAAGAGCGCGAAGCGTACAAGAAGGAACGCGTGGAGGCGGGAGTCAAGGTCCTGGCGGGCTATGGCACGGTGTTTTTCGTGCGGCCCAAGGACACCCGTTTCGACACCGTGATCGATGACAGCGCCAACCGCTACGTGATGCGCAACAACGGCAACAGCGTCGTGGTGATCGATGAGTTCAAGGACTGCCAGGCGAAGAAAGAAACTGATTGCCGCCCGACCACCAAGCACCACGTCATGGCCGGTCGCACGTTTTCCTTCGACAAGGAGTCGGGCCGCGAATACCGCTTCACGCTGATCGAGGGCGGCAAGAGCAAAGCCGTCGAGATCAAGGGTTGACGGCTGCCGCCGCCGAACCGTCGCAGACGCCACAGGTAATCAAAATGTCCAAGCCATTGCTACACCCCCTCGCGTTGACCGCCCTGATGCTGCCCTGGGTCTCGGCCTGGGCAGCGGTCGAGCGGGAAACGTTCGAACTCCACGTGACCATCCCGACGGTGGATTTTTATGTGCTACCCCTCGACCCGCAACTGGTCCAGCGTGAGCAACGCTTGCCGTTCAGTTCCATCACCAGCGAGCTCAGCCCGCTGCGGGCGACCTACGAGGTGAAGAACACCACCGGTGCCATCGGTGCGCGCTTGGCCGAGGAGGCTTATTTGTCCAACGGCCGTGAGCGTATCGACTTGAAGGTGAAGTTCAACAACGTCGAACTGAACCTGGATTCGACCCAGGTCGTGACGGCCCTCGAGGCCAGGCCCGGCCGCCATGTGCCCCTAGAAATCGCCGCGATCAAGCCCGACGACGGGTACAGGTCGGGTGATTACTACGGCACGGTGCACATGGTGTTCGATGCCCTAGCGCCGTGAGTTGTCACAAGGACTGATGTTATGGGCTGGCCGCGTGATCGATTGACCGGCTGATGAGGTTGGCCGGTTGACCGGCTTTTGTGGCGAGGGAGCTTGCTCCCGCTCGGCTGCGCAGCAGACGCAACGGTGGCATGGCTGAAGATTCCTTAGCGGTTGAAGCGCGGGGGCGGCTTCGCCACCCAGCGGGAGCAAGCTCCCTCGCCACGAGTTTGCATTTCGTTTTAGTACTCAGAAGAGGTGTCACGCATGTTTAAAAAAATAGCATCCATTACGCCCTTGGTTGTTGCAGCCCTAAGTCCTTCATGGGCATTAGCGGCCGATGATGCACGAACATCCATCCACATCACCGCGAACCTTCCAAACAAGCAATTCCATGTACAACCTCGCGATCCGGAGTTCGGCAGGGACGAATACATGCACTACAACCCTGCCAATAACTCCCTGAGTTCTGTAAGGCAAACCTTTGACGTGAAGAATACCGATGGCTCGGTCCATGCCCATATTCAGGAGGGCAGGGCTTACCTGGACAATGGCTGGGATCGCATTCCCCTGAGCGTGACGTTCAACGGTGTCCACCTCGATGGCGTACCTCAAGAAGTGGTCGATGACGCCTCGTCCACACCAGGCACTCAGGCCGAAATGGTTATCCGCCCGAATGCCATGTCGGTCGAACGCCATCCGGGTTTGTACACCGGGCAATTTACCGTGATTTACGATGCAGTTCCTCGGGTGTCAGCCCTGTAGCTCGTAGTGTCATGGGAAGTTTTCACTGCGTTTCATTACTTATAAGAAGATTGAGCATGTTTAATAAAATAATGCCTATTACCGCCCTGGTTGCTGCCGCCCTGAGCCCTTCGTTTGTGTGGGCGGTTGATGATGCACTCGCATCGATCCATATCACGGCGAATATTCCGAACAAGCAATTTCATGTGATGCCACGGGATCCGGAGTTT
>Ga0308169_10006090_pt1 | contig 10730 bp, 11 predicted proteins | sample PhyBR1_2_FD_202139 | JGI IMG/M metagenome (GOLD analysis project Ga0308169, IMG submission 202139) | Phyllosphere microbial communities from UC Gill Tract Community Farm, Albany, California, United States - DLSLSB.R1 | ecosystem: Host-associated > Plants > Phyllosphere > Unclassified | place... | reverse complement strand
AATCAGAATAAATTTTCAATATACCAGTTGCTTAGTCTTGGTTTTATCGGCATGGCCATCACCTGGGGCATTTTTACCGCCGTTCTGGTTTATGGCCTCTCGGTTCAGGTCTCGTTAATCAGCCTGTTTGGCTTGCTCATGGCTGCACGTGCAGGAACGGGCATATTCATGGCAATGCCACAAATTGCCCTGCAAACCTATGTAATGACGCGTTATGCCGATGAACAGCAACGCAGCCAGACCATGTCAAAGTTTGGTGCGTTGAATAGTGTAGGGGTGATTATCGGACCATTTTTAACGACTTTACTTTTAGCGTGGGGCATACTGGCGCCGTTATGGGCTGCGATAATCATCTTGAGTTTGATTAGTCTGATGATTGTGCTTGGATTTGAGCGCAGCAGCTCAGTGCAATCTTCTAAACTAGACTCTGTCATTATTGAAACCAATAGCACATCGGACTTTTCTGTTCAGCAATGTTTTGCCTGGTTAATGCTTGGCTTTAGTTTATATCTGGCCATTGTGACGGTGAACCTGACCGCTGGTTTTTATATCCAGGATCATTTTCACATGAGTATTGCGCAAAGCGCCGTATATTTTTCTCAGTGTTCTTTAATTGTGGGTATTGCATTAGTGGTTATGCAAAGCCTGATTTCTAAATATCTGCAATGGTCGGTTTATCGTCTGTTATGGGTAGGTATTCTGTCTATGACCGCAGGGCTGCTCATTTCTGTACTGACCGAACAGATTCGTATTTTTCAGTCCAGTTATATCCTGTATGGCATTGCTGTGGCCTGTTTAATTCCTGCTTTTACAACCGGGGCGGCACAAAATGCACCGAAGATGCTGCAAGCCAAAGTCGCCAGCTGGTGTACCGCAACTCAAGCCTTAAGTTTTGTTTTAGGGCCGATCGTGAGCACCGGCTTGTATCAGTGGCATAAAAGTTACCCCTATTATTTTTTACTGTGCTTAATGTTAGGTTTAATGATCTATTTTTCTATGAAAGTTATGGTACAGGATAAGAAAAATATCATTGAATCATCATGATATAATCAATAAATCAAGAATTTATTAGTCTGATCTTAAGGAATAATATACAAGGCTATCAGTTTGCAAAATAGCAATTTGCATCCGGACCTGCCTGCTGAGCTGAATAAATTTCAACATCGGCTGAGTATTGTTAAGCCAATGCCTGAATCAATTGCATATAATTCATGGTTAAATAACGTGATTGAATTTAATGTGAATTTTACGTGTTTTTGAAACCCTCTATGCCGGTTGTACCTACGCTTGCACAGGACTATCCTGAGTGGCATAAGGGGCGTACGCATTATTCACTCTGGTATCTGGAAATACAGCAGCCCGAATTGGTGAATTATTTACATCAGCTGCGTCAGCACTTTGCTGACATGCTATATACGCCCAATACTCGCCAGTTTCATATCACCTTATTTATTTGTGGATTTTTAACTGCACATGAGCAAAAGTGGGATGATGATTTTAGCCATCAGCAATTACAACAGCAGATTGAAATTTTAAATCCTGAGCAAAAAATTTCATTTAAACTGAAGTCTGGATACTTAAACAGTTTTGAAAGTGCGCTTTTTATTGAAATTGATGATATGCAAGGAAGTTTGGCCGAGATTCGTCAACAGTTATATGCCTGCTCAGAAGAAGTCGCACCCTTGCAATATTGTCCTCATATCACTTTGGGTCTATATAAAGACTATATCAATAGTGATGCAGTGTTTGAGCGCATGCAAAATATTCCACAGCAGCAATTTGAATTTCAGGTCCAGCAATTAACATTTGGAACCTATCATGCACAAACCTTGCAGGGGCCATTAACACCGTACCATCAATTTATTCTGGGTGATGTATGATCCAACTCATTTTAGGCGGCGCCCGCTCTGGCAAAAGTCGTCTTGCGGAACAAATCGCAAAAGATTCAAATCTTAATGTGGCATATATTGCAACGGCACAAGCTTTTGATGCGGAAATGCAGCAACGTATTCAGCATCATCAGGCACAACGCCCAGCACATTGGACGGTGATTGAGGAACCTCTATATCTGGCCAATTGCTTGATAGAACTGGATCAACCCAAGCAAGTGATTCTGGTCGATTGTTTAACCTTGTGGATGAGCAATTTATTGATGCATGAAAATCCTGAATTACAGATGCATCAATGCCAAAAGCTGCTGGATATTTTACCGATATTAGAGGCAGACGTTATTTTAGTCAGTAATGAGACTGGTCTAGGTGTAGTGCCCATGGGCGAGATCAGCCGCAAGTTTGTGGATGAGTCCGGGCGTTTGCACCAGCAGTTGGGGCAGATTGCCGATAAAGTGATGTTTTGCGTCGCAGGTTTTCCGATGATTTTAAAAGGAGAGAAATAATGAACTGGTGGTTAGATGCGTGTAAGACGCCGAGTGCAGAAGCCAGACAACAAGCTGCAGAGCGTCAATTACAGCTCACCAAACCGACCGGTTCGCTTTCCGCATTGGAAAATGTTGCGATTCAACTGGCCAGTTTGCAAAACAATCCGCGCCCTAATGTAGATCGCCCTTGGATCAGCATTTTTGCCGGTGATCATGGGGTGATGGAAGAAAATATTTCAGCTTATCCGCAAGCGGTAACCCGCCAAATGCTGCAAAATTTTACCACTGGTGGCGCCTGTATTAGCGTAATTGCCAAGGAATACAACGCTAGACTGCAAGTGATTGACTGCGGTTCAGTCGGTGAGGCTTATGAATATGCAGGCGTTGAACGTCATTGCATTATTCCGGGTACAGCCAACTTTGCCAAACAGCCAGCCATGACTGAAGCGCAATGTATAGAAGCAATGAACCTGGGACGTAAAAGCGTAGAAGATGCTGTTGCTTATAGTGCTTCAATCTATGTCGCTGGAGAAATGGGCATTGGTAATACCTGTTCTGCTTCTGCAATCGCCTGTTTTTTACTGAATGAGCCTGCCGAGCAACTGACTGGTGTAGGTACAGGGATTCGTGAAGAACAGCTTAACCATAAGAAAAATGTCATTAACCAGGCGATTGCATTACACCAGGAGTATGTATGCAATGATGCATTTAAAGCTCTGTGCGCTGTGGGTGGACTGGAAGTGGCGGCAATGGTCGGTGCTTATATCCGCTGTGCGCAACTGGGTTTGCCTATGGTGGTAGATGGTTTTATTACTACAGCCTCTGCATTGGTAGCAGTACGATTAAATCCGGCTGTACGTGACTGGATGCTATTTGGACATCAGTCGGCAGAATATGGCCATCAGCGTTTATTGCAAGAAATGGATGCCAATCCTTTGCTGCAACTTAATTTGCGTCTAGGAGAAGGTAGCGGTGCAGGCGCTGCATTAGGGGTGATTAAACTGGCTTGTAGTCTGCATAACAATATGGCGACTTTTGCTGAAGCCGCCGTGACGGGTGAAAAAGTTTAATCCGTTTAGTTTGAGGAATGATTGAACATGTACAGGATTGATCTACTACGTCATGGTAAAACGGAACTGAGCCATACTTTGCGTGGCTCGACCGATGATGCCCTGACAGATTCAGGCTGGCAGCAAATGCGCCACACAGTAGATCAATCTATAAAAAAACATGCGCCTATTCAACCTTGGGATGTGGTGTTTAGTTCACCTTTGCAGCGCTGTGCTTTATTTGCTGATGAGATTGCTACCAGTTTAAACCTTGAGCTCATTTTAAATCATAATTTGCAGGAAATGCATTTTGGCGATTGGGAGGCTGTTTCGACTCAAGAGATCTATGAGAAGCAGCCTGCATTGTTGGCACAGTTCTGGGAAAAGCCGACTCAATTTAGTCCACCAAATGCAGAAAGCGTACAGCAGTTTCAGCAACGTATTTTAAATGCGTTGCAACAGATTCAGGGTTTCATGCAGCAAAATAACTATGCACATGCAATGGTGATCACGCATGGCGGGGTGATTAAGCTTTTAAAATGTCTGGCTATGCAACAGCCTCTTGATGATATTTTAAAAATGTCAGCCGAATTGGGACAATTCAATCATTTTATTCTGCATGAGGATTTAAGCATTGAATATGTGGAGCAATCAGCATGATGCCTTTTCTTATTGCACTGCAGTTTTTAACAACCTTTCCGGTTCATTTAAAACAGATGCCAAGCAAACAGCAAAATGCTAAATCGTTGCTGTTTTATCCTGTGGTTGGATTGATGATTGGATTGACGCTGTTTGCTATTGCCATCAGCCTAAAAGCCATTCCAATCATTTTATTGAGCAGCTTAATTTTAGTGGTGTGGATCTGGCTAACTGGCGGTTTGCATCTGGATGGCTTGGCGGATACAGCAGATGCCTGGGTAGGCGGTTTTGGCGACCAAGAACGCACCTTAAAAATTATGAAAGACCCCAGCTGCGGGCCAATTGGCGTGCTCAGCCTGATTATTCTGTGCCTGCTGAAATGGTCAGCCCTTTATGTTTTATTGCAACAGCAATTCTATTCAGCCCTGATTTTATTTCCGTTATTGGCCCGTTTAGCGCCGTTATTTTTATTTTTAACGACTAATTATGTGCGTGAAAAAGGTTTAGGCTCTTCAATTGCAGAATTTATTCCGAAAACTGCTGCCGTTATGGTATGTGCATTATGTTTGCTTGCATCGGTCTATTGGGGATGGGCGGGAATCATTTGTGCCATATTGATGACAGGTACCTTGCTTTATTTAAGACATAAATTTATCAAGCGTATTGGAGGAATTACCGGTGATACGGTAGGGGCGAGTATTGAAATTTGCGAGACGGTGGGTCTACTCATTTTTGTGATCAGTCTATTTTATTCTGTTCAATGATAACGTTCTTATATTTGATGAAAAATTTTCATAAAATTTCTCACGTATAATTAAATACTTTCTAAACGATAAATATAATATAAAAATACATAAAATAATTAGATAATAAATTAAGTGAAAAGTATTTTATTCATGAGTTAAGTATTAATAATGCCGCGAAAATAATACTAATTTAAAAAACTTAATCAAAAAATAAAAAATAAGATTTATTGTTTTTTTATGTAATTTATTTTTATGTATATATTTGAAATAAAATAAAAAATTTAATAAGCAGTGGTTTTTATTTGTATTTTTACATTGTCTTTTTGTTATAAAAATACCTATTTATAGTGATATGAATCTCTTTTTATTTGGCATTTAATCGCGAGTAATCATTTTGATTAAATACGTGGTGCTGATGAAGAGTGGCAGTATGAAATTTTCCAACATTTTATTGATGCCTATTCTCTTGCATTTTTCAGGAAATATTTATGCGGCAAACCAAACTTATTCAGTTGATGTAATCACAACTATTCCTGTGAGTTGTCAATTTTCAAATGTCAGTCCACAAATCATTGTTTCTGAAAAGGGTGGTGTTTCTACAGGAAGTTTTGGTTTGAATTGCAATAAGCAATTTGATCTGAAATTCAGTGCCAAGTCTCTGGAGGAAGGTGGGGGATCTACTTCAGTGAAAGCTGACAATGGAGTGAAGTTGAATACTGTCATCAAGCTTAAGTTTATGGGAAATGACTATGTATTGGATGGGGTGAAACAGATTCGTGCATTAGATCCATCTAGTTCAGAAACAGGAACCATCAGTATAAACCTTGCAAATTCAATTACTCCAGCTACACCTGCTGGAGTGTATCGCGACATTTTGTATTTAGAAGCAACTTTTTAATTACTCATTTTATGAGCGAGAAAAACAATGAAAACATTCACAAAATTTGCTGTGTTCGCAGCAATGCTAGTGGGGAGTGGCTTGACTCAAGCCGCAACAACTACAGCCAGTATTCCTATGGGAGTGGACGTTCCTAAAAGCTGTACATTTTCCAATGTAAGTGCAGGAATTATTATTCCTGAAGATGGAACTAAAGCAAGAGGCTCATTTACGCTGATGTGTAATACAGGTTCTTTTTCAGTTGAATATGCAGCGAATTCCCATGCAAATGGTTCAACAAGTCTAACAAGTACAAATGGGAAAAAACTAAACACGCTTATGAATATTTCTCGTGTTGATTGGGAGCCGGGATTTCCATTTAATGGTTCAGGTTCGGTTGGTTACGGTGGTTTCTATGGAATACCGGTAAATGGTTTTTTTGAAGTCGGTCTGCAAAGCCCAATCACTGCAACAACTGAAGCAGGCGTATATACCGATACTTTAAATATGAATGTGACGTATTAATTTTTAATAAAAAAAGCCAAGAGAACAATCTTATGAATATATTCATAAAATCTGCTGCAATTTTAACAGTCTTATTGGGGAGTGGCTTGACTCAAGCTGCGAATAATACAGCCAGCATTCCTATGGGAGTAGAAGTTCCTAAAAGTTGTTCATTTTCAAATGTCAGTGCAGGAATAGTACTTCCAGAAGATGGTAGCGAAGCTCAAGGTTCTTTCAATCATACTTGCAATATAGATGGAGGATTTAATGTTACTTATTCCCTCGATTCAAGAAGTATTGGTAGCCCAAAAGTAAAAAATATAGATGGTATTAGCCTTCCAATAACAGCACGTATCAAAAGTGAATGTTGTGATTTGTCCTTAGATAATGGTTCACAAACTATTAATTTTTACTACAGCTTTTTGAGTCGACCAGTATTGGGAGTGGTTACAGCAAAATTAATTACTCCAACCACAGCAACCACCCCCGCTGGTGTGTATACAGACACATTCCGTGTCAATGTCAATTATTAGTTTTCACTTCAACTTAAAAACAAACGAGAAAAAATTATGAAAACATTAACAAAAATAGCTTTAATAACAGTTGCAGCTTTATCTAGCGCTTTAACTCAAGCTGCGACCACTTCTGCAAGCATTCCTGTTAGCCTGACAATTACAAAAAAATGTACCATCAGTGATGTAGTTACCAATATTGTCATTCCAAATGATACAACAAGTGGTACAGGCAGTTTTAAAGTAACTTGCAATACCCCGTATAGCATTAGCACAAGTACTTCAAATACTACAAATGCAACAACATTTGTAAAATCCACTACAAATGCAAGCCATACATTAAATACCAATATTACGGTTGATTTGAATGGTGCGGCTGTACCGGTAAACGTAGGTACACCGTTGGCTAAACCAGGTTTAGTAGTAGATACCTATAATGTAAATGCTGCACTGGTAGCTGCGGTGGTCGCAACTACACCTGCAGGTACATATAACGATACTTTAAATATTAGTGTGGATTACTAAATTTAAATTTTCATGGAGAATAAAATCATGAAAAAACTATTTTTAGCCTTAACAACATTAATGCTTGCTGCTCCAGTTTTTGCTGCAACAGCAACTTCATCTATTCCGATGAGTGTTGAAATTGCCAAGCAATGTACTTTTTCCAATGTTGGGTCTGAAATTATTCTTAAGGAAGATGGCTCAGATACGACTGCAGGTTATACAGTAACGTGTAATACTCCATATAGTATTTTTACTGATAATGCAAAATGGTACCAGGGTTGGTATTCGTATATTTCAAATGCTCAGAATGAGTGGTTAAAAACTGGTGTAGGCACTCGTGCAGTTCGCGATAATGCGTTAGTTACCTTACATACAGGAACACCACTTGCTAGACCTGGTTATTCTGTAGATGACTATGAGGTTAGGATTCATGTTTCGACGCCTATCACGGCAACCACGCGTGCAGGTGTATATACAGATACTTATTTAGTAAGTGTATATTATTAATTTATAAAATAAAAAATGCATAAAAGGTAATTCATTTATCTTTTATGCTTGTTTCATTGTGAATAACAAATAAATTTTAAAACTTGGGGTGAAATAAATATGAAAACTGTAAAAAATAAAAACGGTTTTTTATTTGCATTATTAACGTTAATAGCACCGGTAGCACATGCAGATCTCACCATTTCACCCGTTCAATTATATATTTCTGGTGTACAGCAACAACGTAGTACTACTGCAAATTTAAATACCAAAGGTGAAAAAACAGATCGTACCTATGAAGTCAGTGTATTTCGTTGGTCTCAGGATGAACAGGGAAATGATATTTTAACCCCTGATACTGAGTTAGTGGTAAATCCCAAGGCTCTTATTTTAAAACCCGACAGTAATAAAGTGATTCGTTTCGGATTTCGTCAATCTATTGAAGCCATGAATTTAAAACAAGAAGCCACTTGGCGGGTGAAATTCATCGAAATTCCATCAGCACTACAAAAAACAGGCATGAGTATTGCGTTGAACTTTAGTGTTCCTGTATTTGTAGGTAATGGCTTTCAACCTGACATGTCTTTTCATTTTGTTAAAGACTCAAAAAACAATACTGTTCTCGTGGCTAAAAACAATGGTAAAGCACATTTTCAAATGACTAAATTTAGTCTTCAAGATGTATCAGGCAAAGTATTAAAAGATGTAGATATGATGAAATATGTTTTGCCAGATCGTCAAATTTCTATTCCTTTGGATGGTTTTCATCCTGCCTCTTTAAAACAATTAAAGTTTGTTATGGCATCTGCTAACTCAAAAAAATCCGTTATTTATGATATTTCGGAGCAATAGCGTATATGGGTAAACCCAAATATAATCTGATATTCCTTGCGCTTTTGCTTATGGTTCGACCCGCTCACGCATCAGCAAATGCAGTGCCGGGGGCTGAACATAACGAAGACATACAGCAAGATGCAATTCTTGGATTATGGATCAATGGCATAGATCAACAGCAAGATGCTGTACTGACAGTAGTAGAGCAAAAAAAATATATTGAATGTAGTGTTTTACAAGCTAATTTTATGGATATTGCCAAGTTTCAGCAAATCAACCAAATGGGAATCCCATATTGTCTTATTTCTGAAGCTGATATTAACGTCGTTGAGGATATAGATTCACAATTGCTTAAAGTGAATATTCCGACCCATTATATGCAAGGTCAACATATCCAGAATGCTGAAATGCAACTGCCAGAATTACCAGGTTTAGGCGGATTTTTAAATTACGATGCCTTTTATCAACAGGGTGACTATTCCAAACAAGCCAATGTAGTGGCTGACTTAGGTCTATTTTGGAAAAATACATTTTTTAATCATAGTCATATTTTTCGCAAAAATTATCAAAATGGCGATAATGAAAACTTTCAGAACAGTACCCGATTAAATACCTCTTTAATCTTTGAGTTTCCGAAAAAATTAACCACTTTGCAATTGGGGGATAATGTCAGTACCAATACCGGATTGTCCCAGTCATATTATTTTGGTGGTTTTCGTTGGGGTACTAATTTCACGTCACGGCCAGATTTTGTCTATTGGAATACGCCGTCATTCAAGGGTAGTGCACTGGTTCCTTCTACTATTGACTTAATTATTAATGGTAATAAAGCCTATAACTCAAAAATAAACCCCGGTGAATTTAATATTGATAGCAATATTAACTTTCGCGGTTTAGGCAGTGCAGAAATGGTGGTGCAGGATATTATGGGCAATAAGACGGTACAGAATATTCCCATTTTTGTGAGTGAACGCTTATTAAAGCAAGGTCTGACAGATTATAGTCTTTCAAGTGGCAAGTTACGCTATAACTATAGTGAACAAAGTGATGATTATCGGGAATGGTTTGGAAGCGCTTATTACCGGCGTGGCATCACAGATAAAACGACTTTGGGCACCGTCATGGATTATAGCCATGACTTAAAAAGTACAGGATTATTGTGGAGCCAGTATTTATATAAATTAGGTTTATTTGAACTGAACTCTGCTTATAGCCATGCAGAAAAAGGTGATGGTTATACGGTCAGTACAGAATTTAAAAGAGATAAAGAAAAATACAGTCTGGGTTTAAAGACACAATATTACAGTCCCAAATTTCTCATGTTAGGTATGGAAGATATCAAGGATCAATTTCTACCTGAGCGGGAAAGCTTAATTTATATATCTAAATCGGGTATTCCTGTTTTAGGGAATTTATCTTTTAGTTATGTCGAACAGAATTATAGAAAAGCGACCGAGCGTGATGATCAACGTATTTTTACCCTGCGTTCCAGCCGCAGTTTATTTGACAATTTAAGCATGTCTGTTGGGTTTAGTTATGATGCAGGCGATCAAAATGATCATCGTGTCGATTTATCACTCAGTTATCGTTTTGACGATAAACATGCTGCATATTTTAATCAGACCGATTCAGATTCGAGCAATCTGACTTTTGTTAAAAATACCTCACAGGCCGTTGGCATGGATTATGCGATCGGGGCTGGACGAGCGAATGAGCAATACACTGGAAATGTGGCGACACGTCTTAAAACGCAAGTAGGTGATTTAGATTTACAGTATTTACAGACTGGAAGTAACAACAGTTATAGTGCGACTTTCCATGGCGCATTGACCTGGCTGGGGCGAAGTGTGGATTTAACCAAATCGGTCAATAATGGTTTTTCTTTGGTCAAAGTAACCGATAGTCCACAAGTCGATGTATATCGTAATGATTTATTGATTGGTAAAACCAACAAGTACGGCGAAATATTTGTGCATGATTTAATTGCATATACCAATCAACATCTTTCATTTAATGAAAATCAACTGCAAATTGAAGACAAGGTAAGCATATCGCGTAAAACCATTATGCCACTGAACAGACGTGGCTATATTGTGGAATTTCCAGTGCTGCATACACGAGAAGCCAGCTTTAAACTGGTCAATGCACAGGGGCAAAGTTTGGCTCAAGGCAGTCAGGTGACAGTCGATGGAAATAAGG
>Ga0308169_10006088_pt1 | contig 10731 bp, 17 predicted proteins | sample PhyBR1_2_FD_202139 | JGI IMG/M metagenome (GOLD analysis project Ga0308169, IMG submission 202139) | Phyllosphere microbial communities from UC Gill Tract Community Farm, Albany, California, United States - DLSLSB.R1 | ecosystem: Host-associated > Plants > Phyllosphere > Unclassified | place... | reverse complement strand
GGGTGCAGAGACCCTCGGCACAACACGTTTGCAGATCGCGGGCGCTCATCTTTGCATGCGCACACATTGCTGCTCCGCTCAGTCTGCCCCACTAGCTCACATGCTCGAGTGTGGCTAACGATCGTCCCCAGTTGAAGCTACACGTCCCGGACGACGTCGCCTGCCCCGATGCAGAGCCTACAGCGAGTACTTGAAGCTACGCAGCTGCATGCGGACCCGTCGAATGGATCGAGCTTGCTGCCGTTGCCGACCACATGCGTGGTCGAGGGTATCGTGCGTGACGGCCAAAGTGTCCAGCGCAGGGCCCGTCGGCCCTGCCGCCCGGAGCGTCCAGCCCTACTGGCCGGGTTCTGATTTGTATAGCAAGATGCCCGCGTGATGCACGGGGAGGTTGAGGAAGTTGGGCAGTAGCGCTCGGTGTGTTTCTCTGGCCGTGCTGCGGCACCATGCATGAAACCTGATGCGATCTCTATCACGGGATGGCATGCCAAGTGTCAACAGAGACGGGGTCAAACGCCACATGGTCGAGATCGTTGCCACACTGGTCCAGCGCGTCGCGACCGTCCAGCTCGACGCACTCAAGCCTACCTGCTGTGACCTATTGCACCCACGCACCAACATTCACCACCACGCAGACTTCCATGCAGGGCCAGATCGAGAGCGAGGCGGGCCCGTCATCCCCGCGGAGCTCAACAACCAACTCGATCGACCTTCCCTCGCTCGCACCATTATCGCACGAACACCCTCTCCTCTCCGCGCCGACATTCTCCGCCGATGCGTTCCTGCTGTCCCGGTTGCACATCCCGCTCGAGGAGCTCCGAGGCGAGCTGCGGACGTACCTCGGTCTCCTACGTGAGGAGCTCGTGCAGCTGATCAACGACGACTACGAGGAGTTTATATCGCTCGGGACGGGGCTGCGGGGCGAGAACGAGCGGTTGCGGCGGCTGCAATATCCGTTGAAGAGCCTCGCAGACGAGGTGGGCGGCGTGCGGGATGTGCTCCTACGGCATCAGGACGAGGTGCAGGCGAAGCTGGATGAGCGGTCGAGCCTGCGCGAGGAGCGGGTGAGTCGAATCTCTCACGCAGGCCAAGCTGATGGCAGTCGCTGCTGGATATGCTGCAGCGGCTGTTCGAGACGCTCACGCGGGCCGAGAAGCTGCTCGAAGACGGGCAGGAGGAGGAGCGGTCGAAGCTCGTGCAGCGGGTCGCGGGCGAGTACACGCAGCTAGTGTACCTCCTCGGCAAGGCGAGGGCGGAGGGATGTCAGGTGGTGGACACGCTCGCGGAAAGGGTGGACAAGATACGCTCGCGCCTCAGCGGGGAGCTGTCGCAGCTGTTGCTGGATGCGCTGGAAGACGCCAGCAAGCTCAAGCAGGTGTTGAAGACGTACGAGGTTATCGAGGGCTGGGAAGAGGCGGAGGAGGTGATCCGGGTTCATTTCCGCCAGTTCTGCAAGCAGGCAGGTTGCGACCTCGCTCTGCGATGGCTATGGGCTGATGTCAGACCATCACCGCGTCGGCGCTCATCCAACCCCCAACGCCCGTCGCGCCAATCACGCCCGCGACTCCCCACGCGCTCAACCCCTTCAACAAGCTGCCGGAGTCGACTCCCCTCGCGGCGCTGTACAACAGAATCCTGGCGGAAGTGAGCACGTATGGGCCCTTGCTCGAGACGGCCGAGGAGCTGTCAGAGCGCTTCAACTTTCTCGCCTCGGTGTTCTGGCCAGAGATCGCTACGCGGATCAGCTCCGAGCTGGGCAACACCATCTTCGCAGCTGGACGGCCGGACGACCTGCACAAGGTGAGTGCTGCGCATGCGCCTCGCTCAAGTGCGACACCGCTGATGACAGCACTACACCACCACCCACGACTTCGTCTCCCTGCTCGAGTCCCTCGCGCCGTCCGCACACGCCGTCCTGGCGCTCCGGGCGTCACAGGCGTACGAGACGTTCGAGAAGCGGTGGCAGCTGCCCGTGTACTTTCAACTACGTTGGAAAGAGATCGTCACGACGTTCGAGAGCGCACTGAACGGACCATCAACACCGTCTGGCGAGTGGGCGTTGGCGCAGAGCGCAGCGGCCTGGAAGGCGTTTTCGACCTGCTGGGACCCGGACGTGTACATCCCGGAACTGTCCAATCGGTTCTGGCGGCTCGCTTTGCAGATCTCGGTACGGTATGCGACGTGGCTGAAGGCGCAGTTGAAAGACGGAGGGGAGGACGCGGCGGTCGAGGAGCAAACGCTAAAGGTCGCTGCGGCGGCAGTGTTGGACTTGCAGCTGTTTGAGCGCAAGGCGAAGGATGTGCAGGCAATCAGGGCGAATGGTCTCGAAGGTGGGCGGGATGGTCTCATGCACGTACGGACAGGGAGCTGATCGCAGACCACCTCACCATCCCCATCGCGCCATTCTCGGAGAAGATCGTCGCGATCCTCACGGAACGATGCACCGAAGCCCTCAAGCTGGTCCGGTCCGTCGCGTCCCAGCTTCGCGCATCCCCCAGCAAATCAACGGCAATTACGCCATCGTACTTCGTCCCGTCCATTCTCAAACCCCTACATGGGTTCTACACCTCCCGACCGGCGCTCAAGACGTCGCACGGCCAGGAGTGGTCCCCGCAGATCGTGGATTCGGTGTGCACGTCATACGCGGGCATCCTGGCGGGCGTGCGCAAGACGGAGGATTTGCTAAGGCGGCACCGCAAGTCGAAGAAGACGGGCTTCTCGCTGTTTGGTGGTGGATCCGCTGCGACCGAAGAGGGAGACGAGGACGAGCGGTTCAAGAAACAGATGGAGGCGGATGTGCAGGGCTTGAAGGCGGATGCGGAGAAGCTGGGTGTGGATGTGGAAGGTCTGGCCGGGTGGAGGGAGCTCGTTCAGGTGATCAACCGTCCGGCGGAGTGAGTTGTACATCAGGTACACTATGCATAACGGCGCATTGCCGTATCAATCCTACAAGTCGATGCGCAAAAGTTGCTACAAGCTGTGTTACCAGGGTCTTCTGTGATTGCTACATTTTGACGGGTATTACGGTCCATGAGGGAGAGTATAACGAGACCAGGGGTAAGGCCGGTGACAGCCGCGACGCGAGGCTACCACAGCCGGATGAGATGCCCTACGAAGCAGGTCTCCTTCGTTTTCCGTTATCAAGAGGCATACCGGCTATCAGTGGTGGTCATCAGTCTGTGACTCGGAGCATTGACCGGAATCGAGTGATACTCCTTGACGCCGCCCGTCTTGGTCGGCTCATACAGGTACGTCATGGCCATGCCCGGCGTGGTTGGCACCTTCTTGCGTCGTACAGGCGGCTCCTCGTCCTCATCCTTCTCCTTGGGCTTGAGCATACCAGCCAGCTCAGTAGCGAGAACGTAGTATATCAGTCCTGCAAGACACAGCACCGCGGCTTTGCGGTGGACTGCGCTCAGCTCCACGGTCGGGACTTGGAGTCCACTCACACATGCCGAGCAACACGATCCCGCTCAAGATCTTCAGGTTGGTCAGTCGTTTGGCCCACTTCTCCCGCGCCTCCTTGTACGACTCCATCTCCTTCTTCGCCTTCTTCGCCCGTGCGTTCTCCTTCTCCTCCATCTCCTCGCGCAACGCCTCTCGAGCCTCGGGCGTCTCGCGCTGGTTGAAGTGGCCCCTGCGGTCGGTGTAATCGGCGACTAAACGTCCGGGACTTACACATGGGGCGTGTTGCCCGCCTCCCACCACAGCTCGCCTTTCACTGATGTGCTCCCTCCCGCTTTGCCCAACGGAAATGGGAACAGCCTCGGCTTGCCATCGCGCGTCGTGAGGAACTGCGAAGGATGGGAAGACGGGTTGTCCTGCTCTCAGTCCGGAACTCATGCACATCCAGTCTGACGAGGCTCACCCAGAGGTTCGCCTCTTTCTTGAGCTTCTCAGCTTTGTCGAGCTCTGAAACTCGCAGGGCCGCCGCGAGGCGTTGCGTCCGCGCCCGGTGCATCGAGACTTGATGGCTGATCAGCGAGTACACGACGAGAGAGCTGCCGTCAGCGGAGTTCCCCATCCGTAAAGCCCGCGGCCTACACAACCAGCAGGACCATAGCCCGCCTCCACATCGCAGCGAGATGGCACAACTCGGGCGGGAGGTCGAGCTGAGCAGTGAACAGTGACAGCACGCCGAACAATAGGACCACCAGGTGGAACGGGGTCATGATGCTGGAGTGAGCGCGCCCTGTGTGTGCATTACACTTACACCCCGGTCGGAGGATTGAACGGGTCTACGATCTTTACGTCTGACATGAGAAGGTTTTGTGACTGCTGATGCCAGGCGGACGTTGTAGACTGGCTGTAGCTAAGCTGTCATTGAGGCATAGCGCAAACAGGAAGGGGTCAGATGTGAAAGGATCATCTCGGCGCAAACGTGACCACGGGAACAGGAGCAATCCCTTGGCCCGATGTCGTGCTTGCTCGACATGAGATGCTCTTCGGCGCGCATGTAGGACCAGATTGTCGAGGCTGCGTGCATGATGTATGAGAATGAGACGTGAGAAGACGGGGGCCGTTGACGAGATGACGCACTTTTCCGGCGACTTCACCGAGCACGTTCAGGTTGATTCATCCCGTCCACTCATCCTTTCACCCTTTCCACTCATCTATCCGTTCCATCATCATGCCAACCCCTCCCCCCCCTCGGTCTCCTCGTTCACCACCGAACCAGATTCAAGATCCCATCGCATCATCGTCAAAGCCCCGCCGGAGCGTGCGATTACCGCCTAGATTGCCCGACGAATCAAGTTCGGACGAAGAAGAGGCCCTGGATCGTTTGCCCAACCCCGTCGACGGGCTCCTGGACGGAGATGGTGCGTTGGACGGTGGTCAATTCGGGCTGCGCTGACAACAGCACACCGGTACGCCGACACCTCTCCTCAGTCACGCTTCCTGCAGAACAAACGACCCACTTCCACCCGCTCGGCCTCCTCAGTCCACCACGACTCGTATCAGGACTGGCGGAAGCAGTACGACCGGACGATCAGCTCCCGCTCTTTACAGTCGAGCTTCAGAGAACGACGCAGTCCGATGGAACACAACCCGTATTGGGTCTCACAGCTGCACTCGCCGGACGAGATCCAGTCAGACGAGGATGACGACGAGGCTGTTACCCCACTACCGAACGGCGCGGCGTTGATCCCCCCTCCGCTTCCCCGGACACCGTCAAACTCGGCCGAGGAACGGGAGAGGCTGGAATGGCAGAGCATGTTGGCGTCGGTGCTGGCTGGTGATGTGTTGCAAGGGGAAAGTTCGAGAATAGGAGAGGAGAGGGGGTCGGACGAGACGTTTAGGGCCGAGCTGGGCCGGAGCCTGTGGTGGGGCCTGAGGGCGAAGCTGAGGGGACGGTCGGTGGTGCAGGAGCAGCAGCGTGTGGAGGAGAGACGTAATCGGGTGGTGGACGCTGTCTTGGAGGAGGTGGAGCAGTTTGCAGTCAAGAAGAGCCCGGGTCCGGCGGGTTTGGATCGACGTCTGTCAGCCGAGGCCACAACAGGAGGGCACGAGGCGGCAAACGGCCAGTCGCAGGACCCGGAAGACCTAGCGCCCGCCGAATTGACGGACGAGGAGAGGGAGGAAAAGTTTGCCGAGGCGTCGGCGCTCGACCAAGTGTCCTACATCCTCCAAAAGCTCAGTCTGGTCGAGGGCTTGTACCCGACTACTGGCGCTTTCCGAGCCGCCAAACAGACGTACGGATCGGAGCAATTTCAAGCGCGAGTCGACGCTCTCACGTCCTGGTCGACGGTGGTATACCTGCTTCAATCGCAATTGGGCATCCTGCAGAAATGGACCGGTTCCGAAGACCTCGACATCACCAAGCCGAACACGACGAGGGAGAAGGCGCTGGTCGGCAAGAACCGATACCACCCACTCGATACGAAAGCCGCCGCGCACGCCAAAGCGGTAAATGACCAAGCGGCGGACGATTCGACGTTTTTGGAACGTATCATGAAGGAGGACTCGCTGCAGCGCGTCTTCGGCAAGCGAATCTTCGTCGACCTCGCGACGTTGATCTTGAACGCAAAGGAGACGGTCATCAACCACCTGCCCATCTTTGACGACCTTAAGCTGCCGGACTTCCAGTTCGAGCTCGTCCGGCTCATCGGTTTCCCCGGTCGGCTCGTGATCGAAGCGCTCAAGACGCGTTTGGACGCCGCGCAAAAGCTGGTCGACCCAAACTACATGGTCATCAACGATATGATCGAGAACTTTCGCACGACCATCAGCCTCGCCGTCCTGATCAAGCGGCAATATCTCGACGTGGTGGAGCCGGACTCGGAGCGGCACTGGAACATCCCGCACAGCCTTCCGCCAGAGTACGACTCGGTCCTCCTCGACGGTCTTAGGATGTACTTCCGGCTCCTACACTACAAGCTGAAGAACAGCAGTCGGACGCTGTATTTCCGCGAGACGGACGTGCTCGAGGGCGAGATGGAATTCCTGTCGGAAACGGCCGAGTCCACCCCGGGCGGTGATCTCTTGGTTGCGGAACACCTTTGGTGAGTTGTGGCCGAGCCTTGGGTGACGCTGACGGCAGCGCCCTTACCAACAAGCTCATGAGCCGAGTAGTGAAATACTTTGACCATCAACTGCTCCAGTCCGTACAAGGTCAGTCCGACCGCGGAGCGGTCTCGAGAGTGCGATCCGCCGCAAACGACGCTTCGCCCGCAGAAGACCCGCGGCAGCAGGATCCGGTAGAGCGGTATGGGAAGATACTCGACGCGGTCAGGATGCGGTATCGAAAGCTGCAGAGATTCGCCCGGCGCCTGACGAACAAGTACGACAACTCGGCCGAGTACTCTTTCGACGACGAATCGGTGCAAACTATCATTGATCAACTGGTAGAGACGGACCACTTCCTGGTCTGGAACGAGAAATACGCCGCGGAAGGGACGTACATTGTCGCGCCGATCACGCTATGGAATGACCCTAGCGCCGTCCAGCGGTTGCTCTCCCGGGTCCCCACGCGGACCGGGCAGTACGCTCGGCGCAAGGCGGCAGAAGCCGAGGCAGCGGTCCAGGAAGAGGTCAACGAGAATGGCGAGCCGCAGTCGAACTCGCAGGAGGACGCAGATGATCAACCACTGATCGAGTATCTGCTGCTGTTCTCGCCGACGAGCCGATGGCAGTGGAATGGCTCGGTCATGGCGGCCGAGCTCGACTTTACCGACTTTGCGCTCGAGGACAACCGCTTGCGACTGGTCGCTGACACGTACAAGTCGAGCCTGTCGCAGTGCAAGCGCTTGCTCGCGGCGGCATTGCTGGATCTCGAGACCGGCGAGCCGATCGCGACCCTCGAGTGCGAGGTGGAAGCGCAGGCGCACCTCCCGCGGATCCAAAAAGTCCTGCACAAGATCGCGCAGTCCAACTATCGCTTGACAGAGTCGATCATCGAGTCGGCAACGCATGTTCGGCGCGCGCTAGCGAACGTCGATCCGAACTTTCAGCGGCAGGTCACCAGCGGTCCCACGCCACAGGATATGACTGAAAACTGGTACCAGTTCGCCTCGGAGCACGGTCGCCGAGCTGCCAACCACGTCGACGCGACCGCGCATGGACGTATAACCCGGCTGCTCATGCGACTGGCCATCTCGTGGTGCTCGTTCATCTGCGACTCTTGTAATCACCAAGATCGCAAGACGTTCCGGTGGACGGTCACCGCGCTAAGAACGACATTCTGGGTCACCGAGGGCGGCAACATCCTGTACCTCGACGCGCAAGAGTTCTCGCTCTTGCGCAAGTCGGTCGCGCAGCTCATCCAACTCCTCATTGGGCACTTTGATATCCTCGGGGCGAAGAGCGCTGCGGAGGCGAAGCGCGAAGCGGAGAAGGAGGCGGTACGAAGAGCCCAGCGACAGCAGGAGAACTTTGACGACGAGTTCATCCCCCGCTCGTCCCCTCCGCATGGGATCAACAAGTTTCCGATCGACCGCAGTATCCGCTTGGTTCAGGAGCAGCGCCTCCAACTCATCGAGGAGCTCGAAGCGACCCGGGCGGGCTTCTCAAACGACCAACACCTCATCGGCCAGGTCCTGGACGAAGAGGTGTCCGAGGACAGAGCGCTCGTTTTCCTCGCGGCCTCGTCGTCCAACATCGCTCTGCGATGGCAGCAAGGCGCGTTCATCGGTGGCGGAGCAAACGGAAACGTCTACATTGGGTTCAACCTCGACTCGGGCGGTATCATGGCGGTCAAGGAGATCCGGGTGCAAGATCTCAGCAACTCGCCGGCGCTGTACAAGCAGATCAAGGACGAGAGCGACGTCATGTCGATGCTGAGTCACCACAACATCGTCGAGTACTTTGGTATCGAAGTGCACCGGGACCGAGTCTTCATCTTCCAGTGAGTGATATGTGTTCCGTGTGATGGAATGGGCTGACGGGCAGGGAGTACTGCGAAGGCGGTAGTTTGGCGAACCAGCTCGAACATGGGCGGATCGAGGACGAAGAGGTCGTCATTTACTATGCGGTGCAAATGCTCCACGGATTGGAGTACTTGCATTCCAAGGTGAGGCCCATGACCGACCCGAACTACAGAGACGTGGCGCTGAAGTGCAGGGTATTGAGCATCGAGATGTCAAACCGGCGAATATCCTGCTCGGGACAAATTCGGTTCTCAAGTTTGTCGATTTCGGCGCGGCCAAGGTCATCGCCAAAGGCAACAAGACGCTGGCGAAGACGAGGGTGATGAAGACGCGGCCGAACGATGGTGGCGCGATGGGACCGGGCGAGCTGGCTGGTACGCCTATGTACATGGCGCCCGAGGTAATCAGGTCGAATGAGAAGATGAGTGGGCATCTCGGCGCGGCCGATATCTGGTCCATGGGTTGTGTCATCTTGGAGATCTCGACAGGGAGGAAGCCGTGGTCGAACTTGGACAACGAGTGGTGAGTGGGCTGGAGGCCGAGTTTCGGCGAGATGTGGATAACAACGCTGACGACAGGGCGATCATGTTCCACATCGGTATCGCTACGCAAGCACCGCCCCTGCCCGAGATGGGCGAGCTGTCCGAGCTCGGTATCGACTTTGTGGACCGGTGTCTCACGCTCGACCCGTCCGTCCGGCCCACCGCGACGCAGTTGAGAGGACACGAATGGGTGCAGAGGATGGAGTCGGAACTAGTACGTCCAACATGACCATCAGGGCTCGGCTGACGTGCAGCAACACCACGACGGCGGATATGCCCAAGCGGGGATGGTGGATGTGCTGGACAACGGTGCCACTGCCGATACGGAGAACGGACAAACGCCAAGCGACGAGATGTCGGCGTTCAATACGCCCGCTTCTTGGACCCCGCCAGAGGGGAATGGGACTAGCTACGGCTTTGCGCCCGAGCAGCAGCAGGAACAGCAGCCCCTGGAGAGCTAAGGCTTGCAGGGCTTCGATTTGGATCTGTATCATATTGTACGTAGCCATACTGTATCTATGGGCATGCTTTGGGAACCAGAGACGGAACTGCGCGTGGTCGTGGGATAAACTAGGTCGCGTATCAGGGCGACGAGCCGTTATCGCGGTTGTGGAGGCCAGGTTTCAGGTTTGTTCTTGTTGTTCACCAATGGTCGGCGACAATCACGCGCGTCCCTTGCAAGACCTGACGACGGTACGATGCCCTTCGCGATGTAGTCGTGCGGAGCAAAGCGGGCTAGCAGGGTCACGCGATTGATGGCATGCATCCCTCGCTGGCTATACTTGGCTACTGATGGCTTGCCCACGCGCTCTTCGACTGCTGTGCACCCGTGCACCCCCTATTTCACTGAGAATGAGGCTCCTCTCGATCTCGGCCTGGCTGGTCCGGGGGCGTGCGTCGATCGTGAGTGCATGGACGAGCTTCAGCTTGACTCGCGCTCAAGCTGGGGCTACGCCGGTCGTACGGCTGAGCCCAGCGAGATCGACTGCGGCATCAACCCTTGCTCATCTTCCTGATCGTGCACTTCACAGCTTTGGCCCTCCTGTGTTTTTTGACGCTCACGCTCCGCGAGCTCAACGCGAGCAGCTCGCACCCCCTCCGACACATCATCGACCAGGCGAACCTCACCGACGTGGTCTTCCGCAGTCCGGAGGGTAGAGTCGGCGACTGGAAAGACGCCCCCAGCTGCACGTCTTCGTCTTGACCACGTTCTTTGCGCTCTGGCTGGCCCAGGTGAGCCGACGGGGCAGGATCTCTCTTGAGGGTGGCGAAAGCTGACGAGAGATCACCTACGGGGTGACCAACTACTACATGTACAAGTGTAAAGTCTGGCAGGCAGTCACGGCCTTGCTCATTCTCTTGCTCTTGCCATGGCTTGTAAGCGGATGGGGATGTGTCCGACAGGAGTCACGCCTGCGGTTCAACATCTTTGTTGGTTGTTCCATCCTGTGAGTCGTTTCACTCCGCCTGTGAGAATATGGAAGCTGATCGTAGGCTCCTGGCCGGCTGGTCCGCGTCGTTTTCGCACAATCTTTTCCGCCTCGAATTCGTCACATGGCCGTTCTTCGGGGCCCTCGTCACCCTCGGCGCTGTCCTGACAGTGACGTCCATCGCTCTGGCCATCCTCAGGCGAACGACATTCAACAAAGGATTGGCGGATCACCTCGAGTTCGACATGATCAGCGATAAAAAGGCCCAGCCTATGGCGCAGGGCAAGTTCGACCCACTCGTCTTGCCCGCGACGAGTCTGCCGGCGTTCTCGTCCGCGTTTACAAGTGGTCCGGCTCCACCGTCGGTATGTCCAATGTTCATGCCACCGGGGG
>Ga0308169_10006087_pt1 | contig 10732 bp, 11 predicted proteins | sample PhyBR1_2_FD_202139 | JGI IMG/M metagenome (GOLD analysis project Ga0308169, IMG submission 202139) | Phyllosphere microbial communities from UC Gill Tract Community Farm, Albany, California, United States - DLSLSB.R1 | ecosystem: Host-associated > Plants > Phyllosphere > Unclassified | place... | reverse complement strand
AACCTTGGCGAATTCCGCTACACTCTGCCCTTCGCTCAATTCGACAACATCCTTCGGATACCGGTTGTGAGAATACCTCGGCAGCGCTCCTGCCGCTTCCGATTCGACTATCCGCAGGACTGGAGTAGACGATGTAGATAGGGTGGAGAGCTCTGAGTAGGTGAAGAGGAGGGGATCTGTCGAGGGCGAGTACGGGTTGAAATCGATGATGAACGTTTTCGATTGATCCCGCGTTAGGTAAACGTCGAGGGTATCTGGTGGAGCGCACACAGAATAGATGAGTTGGGAGAGCACTCAGCGAGAGAGAGATAGAAGGAGAAACTGACAATTCGACATGGGAAAATCATCTTTGACTGTATTTGACCAAAACGACGAGATCTGCTCGACGAGTTGCCTGCGGACGTTCTCAGGTTGGAGGAAGTCGTAGAAGGTCGTGTCTCGTTGAGAGATACCTGTGGAATTCGAAAGAGAAAGAATCAGCCCAATCGTTGTTTTCGGATTCTTCGTCGAGGGTCATCTCACCTATCAGCTCGTGATCCCGGATGAAACACCTCCATTCTTGTGATTTCGGCATGTCGAACCATTTCTTGAGAACGAGTTCGAAGGAATAAGGTCGACGAACTCGTTTTGACGGAGACGGAGAAAGAGGGGAGGTAGAATCTTCAAGCGATAGAGACGAAAAGTCGGGAGTATTCTGACGACTAGAGGAGGTTTCAGGCTCGTCGGAGCTGACAGCGAGGGGAGGAGAGACGAGGGAAGTAGGATCGAAATCGACACATTCGTCGAAAGCGTGATCGAGGTCGTGAGAGATAAAGTCGCTAGATTTTAGGAGGAGGTAGACATCTGCTGGATTTTGACATTTGAGGTTCTGACCGGGGATCATCCATGCTGCATCCTACACGAAAGAAAGCGAAGAGAATCAGTTCGAGTTCGCAAAGTAATACACTCGAGACTTCGCCGTACCTGAGGAGAAGACCAATTGAGCTTCGGAAACACTGCTCCTTCGTATTTTGATAGGACTGAACGAATCTCGCCATCGAGTTGAGGGAACGAGAACTGTTTGACTGGTTCGTCGTCTGAAGAAGTCGACGAGGAGTCATCGTCTCTTTCCTGTTCCTCCTCCTCCTCATCCGAGTCGCTCAGTTCACTAATACTGTACCATTACGAGCAGCAGGTCAATGTCTTATTGAGTAGATCATCCGCAAACGGTTCTTGCGAGAATTGTGAGAATCATGAATTTGTTGGACTCACCCATTTGGACCACTTCCTTCTGGTAAGAATAATCCATCACTCTCAAGATACTCCAAGAACTCTTCTTCTTGAGGGATAGGCTTGATAATGGTAGCTTTTGGTGCATGCCTTTTGAAGAGCGGATACCAAGAAGAGAACTGGCATGCAAGGACGTCGCTTGTTCGTAGAGGTGGAAAGATGGTTGTATCTGATGTGCTCATAGTGAGGTACGGCTTGTTGTGCTGCGTCAAGTTGAGCGATGTAGAGGGAGGAGAGGAGAAGAGTCGGAATTGACTGGAATTGGTTCGCGCTAGTCTTGGTGTGTGCTGAGATGCTTGATATGACTTTCTATGATCTTCGTGTGCGGTCTAGTGAGTCTGATGTGATGTGGGTAAAACCGAGAGATCACTCGGGCGAACCCGATCAGTTTGACTCCACTCTCGCTCTCACTCTCTCCACTCACTCGTGGCTCACTGAGCACGCCACCAGCATAGCAGCTTCAACCCAACACCACTCAAAAGCAGCGCCGACTTTTCACAAGTTCCCCTCGCTGTCCTCGCTCTTCTCAACTTTTTCCTTGGAATCCACTTTTCTTATCGACTATCTACATCAATTCGATCCTCGAGCAGTACTCCACAATACCAAGCCATCTCGACAATAAACCGGCGTAGTCCTCACAAGCGAAGAACTTTACCTTCGCCGCTTTCCTTCCCCTCTTCGCCTTTCCTCTCCTTCGCAATGCATAATCCCTCGTCCCCTTCCAACCCGGAAAGCATGTTCAAATCCACTTCACTCGAAGAAGGTATCAACACTCCCTACGCAACTGAGGATCACTTCAAACCTCTCCCCTCTCAACGAGCTGAACCAAGTTCACTCCCTGCGAAACTCTGGAGCAAAGTGACAACGGCGGATTTAGTCGAAGGTCATGGTGTAGCTCCAATAGCAGAGGCGCAAAGAACGGATGCCAAATTCATTCAGAACTTTACTCTATGGTGAGTCGCTCGCTTTTTTCAATCGTTTCTCCTGATTCCCCTCGCTGAATTCTCCTTTTCCTCTTTCTAGGCTCACGATGAATGCGACGATTGCGTGTTTCTCGACGGGGACTCTCGGTCCAGTGTTGTTTGGGCTGTCAATGAGGGATTCATTCTTGATCATCGCATTCGTCAATTTGTTCTCTTGCGGCGTACCGTCGTACGTCGCTATCTTTGGACCAAAACTAGGAGCGAGGACAATGTTGGTCGCGAGGTACTCTTACGGATACTATCCTGCTATCTTACCGGCTCTACTCAATCTCATGTACGTTCCTGCTCGCTTATTCTCTGTTTCCTCTCGCTTACTGACTCGAATTGGTACAGATCATTCGTTGGTTTCTGCGCGGTCAACTCGATCGTCGGTGGTCAAGTCCTACAAGCGGTTAATCCAGGAGAGCTATCCACAACAGTAGGAATCGTCATCATTGCGGTCGTTTCGATGATTATTTCTTTCTTCGGATATCGAGTACTTCACGCTTGTGAGAGATGGGCTTGTGAGTCGAGCTAGTTCCTACTCACTCTGTCCACAATTACTGACCTCGGATGATGCTACTAGGGATTCCAATTTGTATCTCTTTCATACTTCTCGCTGGATTTGGAGGTCGACATCTCGGTGCTGCTACTTCGTTCAACCCTGAAGGACCCAAGCTAGGCGGAGCTCTCTCGTTCGTCTCGATTATCGTTGGATTCACTCGTAAGCTCGATTGGTAGTTAGCGCAATTTCGCGAAGCATGCTGACTTCCCTTTTTCGAGTTCACAGTCTCATGGTCCGGTTGTTCAGCCGATTTCAACTCCTACATGCGACCAGACATCCCAAAGATCAAAGTCTTCATCTACACCTTCCTCGGGCTCTACCTCCCCGCCTGTCTCCTCCAACTCCTCGGATCCGCTTTCTCTGCCGCCGCACTCTCCGGTCTCGTTCCTTCCTGGGAAACTGCCTACACTGAAGGATCTGTAGGAGGACTCGTTGGAGAAGCTTTGAAGCCATTAGGAGGATTCGGGAAGTTTTTACTAGTCCTCTTCGCTCTGTGAGTTTCCTTCACACTCCCTCATCCAAACCGCGACTGACCCAATGCATGAATGAAGAGGGATGATCTCCAACAATGCTCCAACAACCTACGCGTTCTCGCTGTCGATGCAGATTGTATTCCCCTTCTTGACGAGGGTACCGAGGTTCTTTTTGGCCGTCGTATGCACCGCTTGCTACTTGCCCATCGCGGTTGTCGGCGCGAATCAGTTTGAGGAGGTCTTGAACAACTTCCTCGGTCTTCTGGGTTACTGGTCATCTATCTTTGTATCGGTCTTGCTCGTCGAGGTGCGTTTCATTTCCTCTCGTTTTCTTTATTTCCTCGGTCGAGCTTACTGAATTCTTCACTTGTCACACAGCACTTCCTCTACCGCCGACACTCCTTCACTTCAGGCTACGATCTATCAATCTGGGATCGCTCCTCGAAACTGCCTCCAGGAATCGCAGCTCTGTTCGCTTCGTTCTGCGGTGTGAGTCGAGATGTTTCTCTCCATCCCTTTGCGACCATGAACGGGTGCTGATACATTGTCGACTCAAGGCTGCGTTCTGTGTGATTGGAATGGATCAAGTTGTAGGTTTATCTCTACTGCCGATTCTGTCGGATTCGAACTGATCATTTCACTCGAAAACAGTGGTTCCGAGGACCTATCGCGAGGATGATCACAGGACCTGATGAGCACCACGGAGGTGATGTCGGGTTCGAGACTGGAATGGTCGTTGCTGCGTTGGTTTATGCACCGAGTCGATGGTTAGAGAAGAGGGTGTTTGGAAGATAGAGATTCGTCTAAAACGGTCATTCGGGTTGTTGGAATTATGGGAATATGGTATTGCTATGGATTATATCACGAAATGTATATATCGTAGATCTGCATGAGAAAACTCATTGCAGCGAAATTGACGAGAGATTCTCTAGTTTTCCGGCTCGTGAAGAATGGAGGTTACAAACGAGGTCAATGCGTTACAAGGGTATAGTGTAGATAGAACAATGACGCGATATGCTGTAGGGGAACTATGTAGAACGGAGGGAAGAGGAAAGGAGGATCAAAGGAAAAGATACATTAAACGAGAGTGCGATTGAACAGAGTTTCCTCCTCCGGCTAACACAATACAGAGATTATCTTCCGCCGTCTCTACAGGAGTTGTCCAACTCCAGCGACTCCCATCAAGCCGACTACTATCGTCGTTCCCACTAAAATCGCATTCTTTAACCCAACCTTGTTCGCACTATTCGGTCTCGGTGAATCACTAGCCCTCGCACTCCCACTCGTTATCGTCAACGTCGTCAAGCTCCCGCTAACTGTCGAAGTCGCGACACTTTCGCTTGGTTGCGAGATGGTGAAATTGGAGGAATCGGAGGCCGAGACGAGAGTTGTCGGTATCGCAGTTGACGAGTTCATAGTTGTCGGAGGGAGGGCAGAAGATAGATAAGAGCTTGGAGGGAGTGCTGGTCCTGGACCGTAACCTGATGACTCGAAGATTCGCGAAGTTGAACGAGAATTTGAGACCGAGGTGGTCGAAGAAGGGGAGTTGATGATGGAAGGGAAAGTTTCGAGGCTGTCACCATCTAGTACAAGTACTCGTTCATGTCAGCTTGTGCTCTCTTCTCCCTTTGGAAAGGGGTTGCGATGTGGGGGTTGGAAAAGAGGAGGAGAGAAATCAGCGAGGAGACTCACCTGATGGTTGAACTTGAGCCTGGGTTAATGATAGAGCTTGTAGTATAGTACATATCAGGAGTAGAGGATACATTCTGAGGTTGCGGAGGAAGGGAAGTGAGATAGAAGCGAGCTAGCTAACGTTAGAGATTAAATAGCTTTAATTTGCTGCAAGACTAGCTTCGGGATTCGGCAACACAAAGTAAGACTCCCCTTGAGTACGGAATCGGGTCTGAAGCATTTTTAGTAACTTGCTCTGCTCCCTCCTCTTTACTCCTCAAACATCGCAACTCCCGACAACGCATGATCAACATTTCAGTCTCAAATAATGCTACTACTCCCTCCACACTCACCTCGTCAATTGAACTCGACACTCCCTCAGCAGATGAGGAACCAGGCAGTACTAGTCCTAAATTGCTTCACCGCCTCAGTAAACTCATGAACTCGAACGAGATCATCTTCTACCTCGCCATCTTCATCACACTGTATTGCCTACCATCAGTGACAGCAACAGCGACTCCGACCACAACTCGACTCGTCGAATCGCAAGTTTCCGACGTCGGGAAACTTGAACTCGGCTGGACTAGTCTCCTCAAACGCGCTACTACAGAATCGGCAGCTGCTGCGAGTACCTGCGCTTGCAAAGTCGACGAAGGAACGAAACATGACGCTGCATTCATCGCAAAGGTAAGTCGGAACCCTCTCGCTAAAAATCTGATCGAAACTGGCCTACTCACGCGACCTGACTTGATCCTCGCAATACAGGCTTGCGTGATTCCTCTACTCGTCATCTGCTCAGGAGCGACGGCTGGTACGTCTCGACCGGAGCTCTCGCTGCTACTCCCGTCGCTTCGTTTCTTGACCCTCTTTTTATTCCTTCGATGCTTTCGCAGGTCTCACTCTCGGTTTGATGAGTCTGGACACGACCCAGCTTCAAGTTCTCATCAGGAGCGGATCGCCTCAGCAACAAGCCTGGGCGTCGAAAGTATTGCCGATTCGTAAGAATGGTCACTTGCTTTTGATGTACGTCGCAGGACAGTTCTCTCCCTTCGAGCCTCGACTGACGCTCTCGATTGTGACCAGTACTCTGCTCATCGCCAATATGCTCGTGAGCTCTCTTTGTTTCCGAGTCCTGCTCAGAGCCCGCTGATTTTTTGTTTCTCCCAGCTGAATGAGATCCTCCCAGTCCTCTCTGAAGCCGTGATGGGGTCAGGGATTGTGGGCGTAGCAGCCTCTACCGTTCTTATTGTCATCTTTGCGGAGATCATCCCTCAGAGCGTCTGTAGTCGGTTTGGATTGCGAATCGGAGCTGGTGAGTTTTCGCATCTTTCGATTCAGTGTTTCAAGTCTGACATCTAGCTGCGCATACACAGCTATGGTTGTTCCCGTTCGAGTCTTGATCGCAATCTTCTTCGTCGTCGCATGGCCTGCAGCGAAATTACTCGAGCTCGTTCGTCCAAATTTCCCAATCGCTCCTTCTCACTCTCGCTAATCTCTTGCGCTCTCGCTTCCAGATCCTCGGTCCCCATGACGGTATTGTCTATCGTCGAGCGGAATTGAAAGAGCTAGTAGCTCTTCACGCTCAATCGGCCGGACAACACGGAGACCTCGAAACGGACACCGTCGCCATCGTCGGAGCAACGCTCGACCTCCAGAGCAAGACCGTCCGAGATGCGATGACTCCTGTTTCCTCCCTCTTCTCTCTTCCCATTACCGCCAAACTCGATTACGAAACTCTCGGCAAGATCCTCAAAGCTGGTCACTCTCGAATCCCCGTCTATGAAGATACCCCAATCGAATCGAAAGGTGAAAAGAAGAATCAGAGGAAGATCATCGGTGTCCTGCTCACGAAACAACTCATTCTCCTCGATCCCGAAGACGCTGTACCCCTTCGCGACATTCCAATCAACCCCCTTCCTCTCGTTGCCGACGATCTCTCTCTTCTTCAGATTCTCAACACTTTCCAAGAAGGTCGTTCACATATGGCTATCGTTTGTCGTCGCAAATTCTCTCCCGCTTCAGCTCCGACTCCCCTCGAAACGATTCCTTCGGTCGACTCGACTGTCAATTCCGATCTCGAACGAGGAGAAGGCAGCAAGAATGGATCAAGCGAAGGATTCATTCGTGGTCTGTTCCGGCGAAAGAGATCTGGAAGCGGTAGCTCGGACAGCTCTTCAACGAGGACTCGGAAGAAGATGCTAGAGGAGAAAGGAGAGAAGCCGTCCCTTTCGACGCTGAACTTGGCAGAACTCGACGAAGAGTTCCCTCAAGGTATCATCACCCTCGAGGATGTACTCGAAGAGTTGATTGGCGAAGGTGAGTCTGATCCTCTCAAACTCGCTGCTTAACGCAGTGCTGATCTTCGCTCTTTGTGATTCGCAGAGATTCTCGACGAAACCGACGGAGACGACACTCACCTTCCTTCCATGACCTACTACATTCCTCCCGAAGCTCGTGGAAAAGTCGGAAATCTGGGACCTCCACCCGCACCCTCAGCTCATCTCGCTCAACAAGCTCGTCAGACCTCTTCGACTACGAAAGGAGGAGGAATCGTCGGAGTAGTAGGAAGAGGATTCGGAATGGGTAGGAGTCGATCTGCTCCCGGGCAGAAGCGAAGTGGAGACAAGTCGGGAAGTAGCTCAGGAACGACGACTCCGAAAGAAGAGACTGGAGGGAACAAGTTTATGGGAGATGGAACACCGGTTACAGGCAGCAATGGAAGCGGTTTAGGAGGATTAGTTGGGGCAGCATTTGGTGGAGGGAACGCAGGAAGGAGACGGAGCTCGTCGCCGTCGCGTTCAACTTCGTTTCCAACGACTTCTGGCTCAAACCCTCGATCGATCGACTTCGCAGCTCAGTCTTCTCCGACTACAATCGCTTCGCTCACTGGTCAGCCTCAAGTCGAAGAGCCCCAATTACTCGACGCAATCGACGAATCGACCTCTGCGAAACCGACTCCCTCTTCCTCCCATCCGCCTCTCACTATCCGTCAACCAGTAGCCGCTGTTCCAAATACCGCACTCCCTTCTCCCTCACTCCTCTCCGACGCCGTCTACCTCGAACGAGGACGTCGAATGCTCATTGCGAAGGGATCCGATCCGAATCAACTCAGTCTAGCGAATCTTCGACTTGCCGGCCTCACTCGTAGTCAGCCTGGGTCTCGAAGCGCTACACCGACACCATCGACACCAACTACTAGCTCCACTCGATCTCCTCACTCAGCTTCTCCGCCGAACACGGAGAGAAGTGCGAGCGGTTCAAGAACGAAGGGGAATGCTTTCAAGAGTCCGGCGTCGTTGAGTGCTCTCCCGCAGGTCTCGAAGGTGCCAATACAGAAGGAAAAGAGTGCAGAGGGCAGGGGGGGAGTCATAGAAGGAAGCAAGGCGGAGAAGGAACGGAAAGAGGAGGAATAGTTTTCGATCTTCGTTCATGAATTTTTCACCTTTTGACTTATTTTGATAGCTCTAGTAGTCGGTGCTCACCTTGAGTTGATCTTATTGTCGCTAGAGGGGTCATTCGAATCTTTGTTCATCGCGATTTGTTCGTTTTTCTCTATAGCCGCTTTATCTCGCTCCTTCGTTTGTCGCCGGTTCCCTCAGAGGTTGACCGCAGTGCTCTTACAAGGTCGATCTCTCCGTCGTCTTTTCGGTCTGAAGCGTCAGAACAAGTATTTACAGTGATCAAGCAAGATCTGATCCGACTGATTCGGAATCGACAGACCGATATCCTTCCTCCCGCTTCGTACCCCGAAACTCCTCGATACATTGTCGCCAATCGACAGCTTGCGCTGCGAAGACTGCGATGACGAGAAAGAATGCAAGAGCGCCCCAACTCATGCGGAATCCTGTCCAGTGAGCTGTATGTTGCGAAACGAAGGAATTCGCTCTGAACGGATCCGAGATTGGAGTCGCCTCGACTGGAGATAGCATCTGCAGGAGTACGAGGAATCATGAGTGTCAGAGCGAAACTTGTGAGGAGAACGAACGAAAGAACCAAACCCTTACCTCCTCAATGACGAGAGACATGAGTCGATGAACAGCCCAAGACGGACTATACAGCAGAGACCGTCAGTGTCTGATCGTGGAAGCTGTTCGTAAGGGTTTGGCAAGACACACTGATAAGGGTTGTACCAGACGAGATTCTTCAACGGCGCATCGCAAGCTGTGTGAGTGTTGTTCGGGTTGTTCGAGCTCCAGGTATATTGATTACAGAAACCAGTCGACTGCTTGAAGCCGTACGACTGCGGAGAATCGAGGATCGTGGTGAAGAAGCTTTCAGTATCGAATAGAGCGACGTTCAACTGAGGATGTAGTTCGACGAGGTTTGTCACAAAGTTGAAGAGACGGTGGTTGTAGCTAATGAAGGAGCTCAGATCTTCAGCTCGTGCGGGTGCAAGTCAAAAGGTACGACGAATCGTACCTTGCGATGAGCGTCTCGAAAGTTGCGATGTCTTTCGCACTCTTGGTCTTGACATACGGAGTCTTGTAAGTCGGCGGTACATTGAGGAAGAGTACATTCCGAGCTGCACATTAAGATCACAGAACATCAGCACGTTTGCTGAGCGAAGCGAGCAATCCAGGTACTGGACGAAAAGCTTACCTCCAATATCGTACAGCTCGTTGATGAGTTTCGCGTAGGTATTGAAAATGAGAGGCTCCTGAACAGTTCCGTTCAATCCAAGCTCAGTCATGTAACCTTTCGACGATTGGACGAGAGTGAGCTAACGTCGGAAACAGGGTAATCAGCGAAATCGTTGAAAAAAAAGCTTACCGACGTCGTTGATTCCGAACCAAATCGCTATGAGTCGTTCGAGTGGCACGTTGAGTCCCATCACACGAGTAGACGCGACGAGAATCACTCACTGAACAAGGTCGAATCAGAAGCCCACTTCACTTCGCTTTCATTTCCGACGAACCACTCCTTCCATAGTCTGAATTGATCGACGAAAGATTGCGCATTCGAAGGGACAACCGAGTTGTTGACCGTCGCTCCCGAACGTGCGAAATCGTAATAAGATGTCGCGAGTTTGGGTTGAGAGTAGGCTAAGAATTGCACCCAATTGTACCCCCCTGAAGTAGTCTAGAGAGCAAGAGAAAATTGAGATGCCGTCCTTTCTGATTGTTGCGAAGCGAAAACTAACGTACCTCTCCTATTCCCTTCAACTCTTTCACCTTCCCCTTCCGCGGTACGTAGCCTGTTGTACTATATGAGTCTACGTCAACAGACGAGAAAGAAATAAGCGGACGAGTCAGGCGCAAAGCAGGGTTCTTGAGAAGAGGCTCGCTGCGAATCGCTTCGAAACTTGAGCTCACCTCCGAAGTTGAACCTATCGTGGTCGTAGCAGAGGTATTCTGTCAGTGATGCTGCTCGCTCGCATCGAAGAGGCCCTGAAGAGAAGGGAAGACCTACATCGTCTCCATATTGTTCAAATTGATTCCTGTTTGTCCGTTCTCCGCAAAGGCTCGTGTCATCATGGTACACGCTACCAGCAGCGAGAGTAGTCTTGACATTGCTGGTGATCGCGCTCGACGGAAAGAAGTGAGAGTAGGCTGGTTCCGTGTTGAAGTTGCGACTAAAGGAGTGCGAATTTGACGAGGTTTACGTTGTCGAGACCTTTAATCAAGAAGGAGAAGTATGTCGTGAGTAGTAGCGTTCAAGCAAGGAGCGGAAGGAGACGAAGAGTTGAACGACAAGAATGAGTGAAGTCGAGCCCAAAGAAAGGAGTCTCACCTCAAAATCTTGGTCGAGAGGAGGTTGTGAGACCAGACACGCGAGCGAGACACTAGATTACT
>Ga0308169_10006085_pt1 | contig 10733 bp, 8 predicted proteins | sample PhyBR1_2_FD_202139 | JGI IMG/M metagenome (GOLD analysis project Ga0308169, IMG submission 202139) | Phyllosphere microbial communities from UC Gill Tract Community Farm, Albany, California, United States - DLSLSB.R1 | ecosystem: Host-associated > Plants > Phyllosphere > Unclassified | place... | reverse complement strand
CCCGATACATCCGCTGGTACCTGCTGCTCTCGCTGGCTGTCTCGGCAGTGTGGGCGGCGACGAACGGCATCCTCATGCCGAACCAGATCCAACTGCTGGAGTTCGGATCCTTCTTCAATGGGGCAGACGCCGGCGTCGACCTGCAGGCTCTCACCGAGTTGGGTCGCGCCGTCGCTGCCGGCGAGGTCACTCCTACGACGGATCAGACCAGACAGCTCGCCCTGCTCTCTGACTTCGAAGCAGCGCGAGCGAACGGGCTGGCGCTCGTCACGACGACCAGCGCCATCATCGTGATGATCCTCCAGCCGGTGATCGGCGTGCTGTCCGACCGTACACGCTCCCGCCTCGGACGCCGGGCGCCGTGGATCCTCTACGCCGGACTGATCGGCGCCGTTCTGTTGGTCGCTGTCCGGTACGCGCCTTCGCTCGTGGTGCTCGTCGTGCTGTGGTCTGCCGCCGAACTCGCGCTGAACGTCGCAGGAAACCCGCTGCAGGCCACGGTCGCCGACAGAGTGCCGCGCGACCGACGCGGCCGCGTGACGTCGTGGACGAGCATGGGCTCGATCATCGGCGGAATCCTGGGTGGAATCGGCGCCGGTGCACTGTTCGGACTCGTCGGGCTGGACTTCTATCTGATCCTCGGCTTGCTCGTGGCGATCGCCACAGTGCTCTTCGTAACCCGGAACCGTGACGCGTCATCCGTCGATGTCGAGCGTGAGCCCTTCGCCTGGAAGCCGTTCCTGCTCGGCTACGCGAGTGCTCTCAAAGCCCGCAACTACCGGTGGCTGTGGATCTCGCGCGTGCTCTTCTTCTTCGGCTACAGCACGTCGACGGTGCTCAATCTCTACATGCTGCAGAGCTACGTGCGCCCCGCGCTGAGCGCCGCCGAGGCATCGGCGATGGTGCCGATCCTCGGGCTCGCGGGCATCCCCTTCACGCTCATCGCCGTGGCGATCTCGGGGCGGCTCTCCGACCGTGTCGGCCGTCGCAAGCCCTTCATCGTCGTTGCGTCGCTGCTCATGGCGGTGTCGATGGCGATCCCGCTGATCTCGCCGACGCTCCCGGCCCTCTTCGCCCAGGTGATCATCACTGGCCTCGCCTTCGGCATCTACCTGCCGGTCGACAACGCGATGTTCATCGACGTGCTCCCTGATCCGGCGCGCGCAGGGCGGGATCTCGGTCTCGCGATCGTCGCCATGAACCTCGGTCAGGCGCTGGCGCCGGCGCTCGCTGCGGTCGTGGTCTCAGCGACCGGCGGGTATCAGCTCGTCTGGGGAGCCGCACTCGTGCTCGTCGCCCTCGCGACGCTCACCGTGGCGCCGATCCGCGAGCGGACGGCCACCGATGCTTAGATGGGGCATCGTCGGCACCGGCGACATCTCCGATCGCCTCGTCTCCGATCTGCTCGCCATCGGCGGTGACATCTCAGCCGTCTGGGGGCGAACCGCCGAGCGCGCGTCCGACTTCGCGACGCGGCACGGCATCCCGACGTCGACCGACGATCGGGCAGCGCTGTTCGCTCGCGACGACGTCGACGTCGTCTACATCGCCACCCCTGCCGTCACGCATATGGCGATCACGCTCGAAGCCCTCGACGCGGGTAATCACGTACTCGTAGAGAAGCCGATCGCGACCTCGGCCGCCGACGCCGAGCAGCTATTCGCGCGCGCCGCAGAGGCGAACCGCTTCCTCATGGAGGCGATGTGGATGCGGTTCAACCCGTTGCACGTCGAGGTCATCGACCGGATCGCCGCAGGAGAGCTCGGCGCGATCGGAAACGTGCGGGCGAGCTTCGGCACCCCGTTCTTCCCGCGCCCGGGCAAAGAGCGGCCGGAAGACGGCGGGAGCATCTTGCGCGACAGGGGGATCTACCCGGTCACGCTGGCCCATTGGTTCCTCGGTGCGCCCGACGTAGTGCAGGCGCGAGGAGTCCTCTCTGAGGGGGTGGATCTCGCGGGGCATGCCACGCTCGAGCGCGCCGACGGCGCCTTCGCGCAGCTCGCGTGGTCAGGAGTGGACTTTCTTGATCTCTCGGCGGCGATCAGCGGCGAGCGCGGCTGGATCACGCTCGATCCCATGTTCTGGGCGGGCAGCGACGCCCGAGTTCATGCAGGGTCGGCGGAGCGTATCTTCCGCGAGCCGGAGCAGCTGCGGCATCCGCGGGTCGGCAACGGCTACGGCCCGATGCTCGAGGCAGTGACGGCGGCGATCGCATCCGGTCTGCGCGAGCACCCCTGGCACGATGCGGCGACGACGATCTCGATCACCCGTACCCTCGACCGCATCCTTGCGGACATCTCCTCCGAGTCGCGCTGATCGCGGCCCGACCCACCCAGAAGGAAACCATGGACATCTCAGGCAAGGTCTTCGTCGTCACGGGCGCAGGAAACGGCATCGGACGCGAGGTGACGCTGCGTCTGCTTGCCGGTGGCGCCTCGGTTGCCGGCGTCGACCTGAACGCCGCAGGCCTTGAAGCGACCGCAGCACTCGCGGCTGTCGGCACGCGATTCACTCAGCACGCGGTGAACATCACCGACCGGAATGCGATCGACGCGCTTCCCGACGCTGTGATCGCGGCTCATGGACAGGTCGACGGCGTCGCGAACATCGCGGGGGTGATCCAGAAGTTCGTCACGGTGAACGAACTGCCGTTCTCGGAGATCGAGAAGGTCATGAATGTGAACTTCTGGGGCGTCATGAACGTCTGCAAGGCTTTCCTTCCGCACCTGCTCGCCCGGCCTGAGGCGTCCCTCCTGAATGTCGCGAGCATGGGTTCGTACGCCCCGGTGCCCGGTCAGGCGGTCTACGGGGCATCCAAGGCCGCGGTGAAGCTCCTCACCGAGGCGCTCTATGCCGAGCTGCTCGAGACGAACGTGCACGTCACGGTGATCTTCCCGGGCGCGATCAGCACCGGCATCGCCGCGAACTCGGGCGTCGATCTCGGGGGCGATGCGTCGGCCGAGACCAGCGCGTACAAGACGACCACGCCGCAAGAGGCCGGCCGGGTGATCGTCGACGCGATCCGCAAGGACCGCTTCCGAGCGACCATCGGTTCGGATGCTGCGGCCATGGATCGCCTGTCGCGCCTCAACCCCAAGTTCGCGACGACCATGATCGCGAAGCAGATGGGTGCGCTGCTCGCCTGAGATCAGCCCGACTGACGAGTCCGTGGCCCGAGCACATGTGCCACGGACTCGCGTGCGCGTCTCAGCCGCCAGTCATCGAGTCAAGCTTGTCCGATTCTGTGACGACGTCTCGCCACGCGAACTCGTTGTTGTCACTGAAGACGTAGTAGCTCGACCCGTTGGGCATGAGTGCGACGGTGATCCCTCCGAACCCCGACATGAACGGAACCGAGAACGGTGAGGTGAAGGCCGCGTTGTCAGCGCTGCTGAAGTCTCGCGCCCAGAAACCGTTGTTGTAGTGAAACGGGGTTGGCCCACCGGTCGTGATGCCGCGATCTGAAGCGTCCCGCTGGAGCGATGCGTCCAGGAGCCCGGGATGCAGCCCTGGATACAACGCCCGCCAGCCGCAGAACAAGGCCGGGATCGCCGCGATGCTGCATGACTACGGATACACGAGCTTCTGCATCGGCAAATGGCACAACACCCCGTCCGAGGAGACGGGAATCTCCGGTCCCTATGACCGGTGGCCGACGGGCCCGGAAGCCGATCTCCACTCTTGCCACGGACAATCCGCACGCTCCGGTGCGAGAGTAGCGACTGACCCAGAGGCCGGGAATCGGCTCGGCATCCGACTGGTGCACGAAGCCGAGGGACTCGTACAGCGCTCGAGCTGGCGCATTGTCGCGCCCGGTCGCGACGACCGTCTGGGGCGCGAGCGACATGACCTGCCCCACCAGCGCGGCGCCCAGGCCTTTCCGGTGATGGGTGGGGTCGATCATGAGACGGTCGAGGTCGACGACGTCATTCTCGATCACGTATCCCACCGCGCCGGCGATCTGGTGATTCTCGTCGACGCAGACCAGCCACTCCAAGCCAGCCGAAAGCCGAGCGCCGCTGGCATGTGACACTCGATCCCCCGACGGTCAGCGGCAGTTCAAGTTCTACCGAAGCGACCCGGGGCGATGGGAGGACGGTCACCCCAAAGGGGTGACGACGACCGTCGTAGAGACTTCACGCGGGCCGAGAGGGCTCTGACGCTGCGGTCCCCCGCTCACGCGCAGGATTCGTACGGCGGCTCGTCGAGCGTCGTCGCCGTCACTCCCCAGATGATGTCGGTTCCGGCGGTGTAAGTCAGGAAGACCGAACCGGTGCCGGCTTCCGACTCGATCGCGAGATAGCGGCGATCGCCGACGCTCTCGACTTCGACCGCGTCAGGGTAGACGGCCAGCGCCTGGTCGAGCCGAGAACCGAGACCGATCCCCTCAGCGGTCAGCGGGCCGACGGCCGGCTTGCCTTCGAGGTCGACGGGCGAGGCGGACACCTGCACGAGGTCGACCACCGCGGGGTCCTGTTCCGAGACCTCGGGGCGCTGAACGGTGAGCATGTATCCGTCGGCCTCCGTGGACGCGAGCCACGGGCAGGCGTCCACCGGAGCGGCACCCGCCGCCGCCACGGCTTCGTCGTAGGGCGCGCCGAGTTCCACGTCTCCGATGCCCGATGGGCTGACGCCCGCGGCCGGCGTGGAGGATGCGCTGGGCGACGGACTCGGCGCGGGATCAGCGGATGCCGTCACCGTCTGCGTGACAGTCGGGGTGGGGGACGCGGGGGCGGCGCATCCGGCCAGCAGCGCAGCCGTGACCGCCATCCCGAACAGGGGCGAGAGGATGCGTGCACGGCGAACCTGGCGTCGTCTGGTGTCGATATCCATGCTTCGACGCTATCGGCGCGGTCGTGACCAGCCCGTCGATTCTCACGGGATTCCCAGATGCCCCGGCATTCGACGGCGCAGGCCTTCTGCTGTCCCCCTGAGCCCGTTCAGCGCTGAGGTCCAGGTCTCCTGCGGGGCGGCGTGGGCTCGGGAAAGTAGTGCACCTCTGTGGGCTCGCCTTCGGTGTGCGCCCGCGCGGTCGCCTGGATCTCACGGTCGCGACCGGTCAGTCTCTGGGTCTGCTGTCGTCGGTACTCTCCCCAGGAGGGGACCATGAAGGACTCGAGCAGCAGGTCCTGCTCTTCGCCGCTGCGGAGGAGAGTCCATCGGTACCCGCCGGTTCGCCGCCGCGAACTCTCCACCAGTCGCATGGATTCTCGGAACGTGTCGATGCTGTCGGGTCGCACGGTGTAGGTGATCTGCACGAGAACGGGGCCGTCGGTCGGCTGGGGGTCGAGGACGAGGGTCGGGGTGGGCCACGACATCGAGACGGTCCTGTCGACGGTGCTCGTGCCCGGCAGAAGCGGCAGCCACATCACACTGCCTGCGATGACGACGAGCAGCGCCGCGGCCACGGCCAGCGACGTCGCCGTGCCGACTGCTCCGGCCAGGGCACCCCAGCCGAACGACCCGACGGCCATCGTTCCCATGAAGACGAGGATGTAGATCGATGCTCCTCGCGATCGCACCCACTGCGGGAGGGTCAATTGCAGTGCGGCGTTCAGCACGGTGAGCGTGCCGATCCAGGCGACCCCGGCGAGAACGAGCAGCAGCAGCATGGGGGCGAACGGCAGCCATGCCGCGGCCAGCGTGCCGGCTGCGAACAGCACAGCGCTCACCGCGATCACCGCGTTGTCCGAGAACCTCTTGCGGGCGATGGGCAGAACGAAGATGCCGAGCACGGCCCCGGCGCCGAGCGCTCCGAGCAGGAAGCCGTATCCGCTCGCTGTGAGGTCGAGCCGTTTGGCGGTCACGGGAAGCAGCGCCCACAGTGCGCTGGCGGGCAGGGCGAAGAGAGCGGACCTCAGAAGGATGCGGCGCACGAGGTGGGCGGATGAGACGTACCGGACTCCTGCGCGCAGCGCGGCCGTGAACGGTTCCCTGTCGTCGAGTCCGGTCTGCGGCGGCCGTCGCCACCACAGAAGGGCGACGACTGCTCCGATGAAGCTGAGCGCGTTGATGCCGAAGACCACGGGCGCGCCGAACAGCGACAGCAGCACGCCAGCGAGCGCGGGGCCGACGGCGCGGGCACCGTTCACCGTGACGCCGCCGAGCGCGGAGGACGCGCCGATGAGCGGGCGGGGCACGAGTTCCGGTTGGATCGCCTGCCAGGCCGGGGACGTCAGCGTGGAGGTGATACCGAGCAGGAACGTGAAGCCGAGGATCGTCCACGGAGTGAGCTCGTTCAGGGCGGCGATGACGGTCAGCGCCGCGGCGATCACGGCGCTCGCCACCGACCCCCAGATCAGCAGTCTGCGGCGGTCGAGGGAGTCGGCGAGCACCCCCGCGGGGAGGGAGAACAGCACGGCCGGGGCCAGACTCGCCGTCTGCACGAGGGCGATGATGGTCGCGCTGGCCGCGGCGTCGACGAGGTACCACTGTGCGCCGACGGTCTGCATCCAGGTGCCGATGTTGCTGCCCAGCTGCGCGAACCACAGCACCCGGAATGCCGGGATGGCCAGCGGCGCCCAGGCGGAGACGGCGGCGGATCTCGGTGCCTCAGGTCGAGAGGTCATCGGGTCTGCTGACATATCCGGCTGTCCTTCCGCAGAGCACATCGGGCCTGGCGCCTCGATGCAGATCGTATAGCCGGAGAACGCAGGCGGAGGTCGATCGGTCGATCTTTCGACTTTCGTCCGAAGGTCGGCACGCAGCGTTCCGATGCGCGGTCGAGCGGCCTCAGCCCTCGGCATCCGTCGCGGAGCCGAGCTCGGACGGGTGGGTGAGCCGCCACCACTCGGTGGGCGGATCGATGGTCCCTGCGATGGTCACCGGCGCAGTGACGGTGTTCGGTCCCGCGGTCCAGGTGACGGTCCCCACGGCCGTGCCGTCGCGGTAGGTGGGAGGGGTGTCGATGTCCATCGTCAGCTCGATCGGCGTGTCCGACCAGGTGAAGATCGATGCGTCCTCGCCGATGACCAGGGTGGCGGTGGACCCCCAGGGTGTCGAGATCGTTCCGATCTCCTGGCCCTCGCTCGCGACGGGCACCTGATGGAAGCCGGAGCGGATGCTCTCGAGCTCGGCGATCACGGTGGCATTCACCGACTCGCGCGATGATCCGCCGAGGACGACGCCGGTGATCGCGAGCGGATCGGGCGCGCCCACGTCGAGCGTCGCCGTGTACAGCAGGCTGTGCGTGCCCTCGCCGAGGTTGCCGGTCTTCAGTCCCGTGATCCCGGCGGTGCCGAGGAGGGCGTTCGTGTTGATCAGCTGACCGGCGCCGGGGATCGAGACCGAGGGGGTCGCGACGATCCGAGCGATCGCCGGATGCGCGGCGGCGAGCTTCGCGATGGCCAGCAGATCGGCGGGCGTGCTCGTGTTGCGCGGACTGATGCCAGTGGGCTCGGTGACCGTCGTTCCGGTGAGGCCGTGGGTTGCGAGCCAGGCGCGCGTCGCACTGAGGAAAGCGCTCTGCGACCCGAAGATCCGGGAGGACAGCGCGTCGGCGTAGTTGCTCGCGGAGGGGATGAGCATGACGGCCAGGGCATCGTGCAACGACATCGAGGTGCCGGTGGGCATCGGAGCGATGGTCGCACCCTGCACGTAGTACTGGTCGTAGAGGTCGTGATCGGCCTTGCCGAACGTGATGGTCGGTCCGGGGTCGTCTGCGGAGGCGAGCGGTGACGCGTCGAGGATGACGAGGGCGGTGATGAGCTTGGTGATGCTCGCGATCGGGAGCGGCTCGCCCGTCCCCGTCGCCGACCACGTGCCGCTCGCCACCTCGCCCAGGTACGCGTCGGCGCCGGACACGCTGATCGCCGATGCCGCAGCCGTATGCGTGGCGACGGCAGCCGCGTCGCCGACCGGGACCTGCGGTGCGCGTGCGGTCACGGCCGGCGGATCCACCGGAGCCGTGAGCGCCCACCCGACGTACCCTCCGGTCACGGCCAGCAGCAGGACCACGCAGACGGCGGTGATGATGAGTCCTCGTCGCCGGCGTCTTCTGCGCACCGCGGGGTCGATCCGATCACCGCTGAACTCCTGCTCATGCGCCATGAGCTCCGCGAAATCGGACAGCCCATCCACCGGCTGCCCGGGTGCCGTCATCGAGAGCCCCTCATCGCGTCCACCCGTCGCTCGCATTCCGCAGAAAAGGCCATCCTCTCGTATGCCGGCATCCTCCGGTATCCGCCGTTCGGGGGACAGCAACGGGTTGAAAGCCGAACGGCGATCCGATGGACTGACGGGATGCGATCGACGACTCCGATGCCGGGCAACCCCTGGCCGCACGACATGTCCATCACCGTGGAGGACAGGCCACAGCTCCTGCTCGAGTTGCTCTGGATTCGAGAGGCGCACGATCTGCGTCCCGTCGGCGAGACGCTGCCGCCGAGGCTGATCGAGATGCCCGCGGCTGCGGCGAACCCGGTGGATGCCGTCACCCGCGACCGCTGGTCGGCAGCCTGGTCGCGGATCTGGGAGGACGTGCTCGCGCACGCCGCCGTCGAACCCGACCGAGGTCTGCTCGATGCGGTGTTCAGCTCAGACCTGAGCTCGACGGAGCGGGAGCGCCTTCTGCGCGAGCTCGTCGGGCCGGCATGGCGAGACGACTTCGGCGGCGATGTCTTCGACGATGAGGCATATCGGGACTGGGAGCGGCGCGGCTTCGATTCTCACGTCGAGACACGACCGACGACGCTCGCCGAGAGTCCCGAGCATCGAGACGTCGAGGCGCTCGCGGATGCCTGGCGTCGCGGCCTGCTGAAGGTCGTGACCATCCCGTGCCGCGAGTTGCACGTGCGACAGATCGGCCCTCACGCGCTGTTGGTCACCGATGAGGTGCGCAGCGACAGCGCGCAGTATCGGTCGGCTCTGGGCTCGTTCGCTCCGAAGGGGTGAGCGACCTCTCTGCGTCAGTCGGCGAACGACGAGCGGAGGTTCCGCAACCCTAGGATTGCCTAGGAGACCGGTAGCTCGCTCTCATGCGGCGTCGGCGGGGCGCCGTCCGCCGGATCAGGGGGAGCCTCAGGATGAAGACCGCAATCGGACGTCCCCGCAGCATCTGGCTCGCACTCGGGGTCGTGGTCTTCTACGTTCTCTGCGCGTGGGGGCTCGGCAACCTCCTCAGCGGGCTGGTCGGCGACGACGGCTCGTTGGCGGACTTCTCCCTCGGTCACTTCATCCCCCTCGCCGTGGGCATCGGCGGCGTTCTGCTGTTCCTGCGGTGGGCAGGCTGGGGTGCCGAGGTGTGGAGGGAGCGACCGACCCCGACCCTCACCCCTCGTCGGTGGTGGCTGATCTCGATACCCGTGCTCGCGTTCGCCGTGCCGGTGGTCGAGCTGTTCGACGTGCCTTGGGCTGAGCGCTCGCTCGGCTTCCTGGTCGTCGTGGCGCTGGGAACGCTGATGGTCGGCTTCGGTGAGGAGCTGGTGATCCGGGGCGTCTTGCTCACAGCGGTCCGCGCGCGCTTCGGCGAGTTCGCCGTGTTCCTCCTCACGTGCTTCGTGTTCGCGCTCGCCCATATTCCGGGTTACCTGTTCAGCGGTCTGCCGCTCTTCATCATCGCCTTCAATGTGATCGCCCTGATGTCAGCCGGCGCCACCTACTACTGGATCCGTCGCGTCACCGGACGCATCTGGGTCGCCATGCTCATTCACGCTCTCACCGACTGGGTCCTCTACGTCGGGTCCGACGTCGGGCTTCCGTCCGCATCGGTCCCCGTGCAGCATTCGCCTGCGGACGACTCGGGGACCGGAGCGCTCGGGTACGTGGAGAGCCTGCTTCTGATCCTGCTGGCGATCAGCGTCATCAGCGTCATTCGGGAGAGCCGACGCGACAAGCGGAACGCGCTCAGCGACGACGCGGGGGCCGTAGTCAGCGACCGGATCTGACGTCGCGTCCCGCGCTCTGGCAGGCTTCTGGCATGCATGTGACGATCACTCCGGCGCCGTCTGCGACGTGGGAACGCTACCGAGACCTTCGGCTGGCCGCGCTCGCAGAGTCCCCGGAGATGTTCGGGTCGACGCTGCAGCGGGAGTCCGCGTTCGGCGACGACGTCTGGCGGAGCCGTTCGACTCATCCCGGAGCATTCATCGCGAGCATCGATGGCGAGGACGTCGGCATCGGCGGCGTCTACGACATGAGTGGCCGCTGGGTGGTCAACGGTGTCTGGGTCGCACCGGATCACCGGGGTCAGGGAGCCGTCGACGCGCTGATGGTCGCCTGCGTGGACCATGTCTCCTCCCGCGGAGCGGACACGATCCATCTCGGTGTGATGGAGAGCAACCCCCCGGGGGATCGCGGCGTACACGCGCCTGGGATTCACGCCAGATGGGGCGAGCGAGACGCTCCCGGACGGACGGATCGAGATCATGATGTCGCGGCCCGTGGCCACGGGCGGGGCCGAACATCCCGGCAAACGGTCGCCTTCGGACTGAGGTATCCGGAGTCCGAGCTAGTCGCGGTCGGCGTCGATCAGCTCGAGGAGTTTGCGCAGCTCGTCGCGGATCTCGGTGTGGTCGTACTGCCCGGCACGGCTCTCACCGGAGATGACTCCCGAGCGGCGTACCGAGCGGAGATCCCCGAAGGGGAAGGAGTATGCCTTCTTCGTCTCCGGGTTCTCGCTCTTGTCGATGCCCAGGTGCCAGTGGGAGAACTCGGTCCATCCGTGCTGCTCGATGAAGCGGTTCTCGTCGTCAGCGCTGGGCGCGGCCTCCGACCAGTCGTCGCGCTCGTCGCGG
>Ga0308169_10006084_pt1 | contig 10734 bp, 7 predicted proteins | sample PhyBR1_2_FD_202139 | JGI IMG/M metagenome (GOLD analysis project Ga0308169, IMG submission 202139) | Phyllosphere microbial communities from UC Gill Tract Community Farm, Albany, California, United States - DLSLSB.R1 | ecosystem: Host-associated > Plants > Phyllosphere > Unclassified | place... | reverse complement strand
GAGGACATCCATGTCACGCGCATTCATCCTCCTGCTTGACTCCTTCGGCCTGGGCGCGCTGCCCGACGCCGACAAATACGGCGACACGGGCGCCAACACCTTCGGCCACATCGCCGAGTGGGCGGCAAAAGAGGGCAAGCCGATGTCGCTGCCCAACCTCGAGCGCCTCGGTCTTGCCGCTGCCGCGCACAAGGCCAGCGGCGAATGGGCCGCGGGCTTCAACCAGCGCGACGGCTTCACCGGCGCCTGGGGCGTCGCGCGCGAACAGTCGACCGGCAAGGACACGCAGAGCGGCCACTGGGAAATCGCCGGCGTGCCGGTGCTGTTCGACTGGGGTTATTTTCCGAAGACCGTGCCGTCCTTCCCGAAGGAGCTGACGGACAAACTGCAAGAGCTGACGGGCGTTCCGGGCTGGCTCGGCAACTGCCACGCCTCGGGCACGACGATCATCGACGAACTGGGCGACGAGCATGTCGCGACCGGCAAAGTCATCCTCTACACCTCGGCCGACTCGGTGCTGCAGATCGCGGCGCACGAAGAACATTTTGGTCTCGAGCGCCTGTACGCCGTGTGCGAAGCGGCCTATGAACTGGTCAAGCCCTACAACATCGGCCGCGTGATCGCGCGTCCTTTCCTGGGCGCGAACGGCAAGTACAAGCGCACCAGCAACCGCCACGACTACGCCGTGCCGCCGACCGCGCCGACGCTGCTGGACCACGTGTCCAACGAAGGCGGCGAAGTCATCGCCCTGGGTAAAATCAGCGACATCTTCGCGGCGCAGGGCGTGACCCGCCTCGTGAAAGGCGTCGACAACATGGCGCTGTTCGACCGCCTGCTGGAAGTGGCGGATGAAGCTCCGTCGAAGTCGCTCAGTTTCGTGAACTTCGTCGACTTCGACATGCACTTCGGCCACCGCCGCGACGTCGCCGGCTATTCGAACGCGCTGCACGAACTGGACGCGCGCCTGCCGGAATTCATGGCGAAACTGAAGGATGGCGACCTGGTCGTCATCACCGCCGACCATGGCTGCGACCCGACCGCGCCGGGCTCGGACCACACCCGCGAACACATCCCGATGATTTTCTTCGGCCCGAACGTCAAGCCGCAGGAACTGCCGATCGCGAGCACCTTCTCCGACATCGGCGCCACGCTGGCCAAACACCTCGGCGTCAAACCCCTCTCCAACGGAACCGCACTGCTATGACCCAGAACCTGGACTTCAAACGTAACACCGCCGTCGGCCTCGACCTCGGCTGGGTGAACAGTATCAAGGTCAACCGCAATGCGGCCGACCGCCGCGCCGCCAGCCTGGCGAACCGCCGCACGGTGAAAAAGGAATACCAGGCCGCCTGGCTGATCCGCGCCGTGCAGTGCATGGACCTGACCACCCTCGGCGGCGACGATACCCCGGGCCGCGTCGAGCGCCTGTGCATGAAGGCGATGCGCCCGCTGCGCGCGGACCTGATGCAGGCCCTCGGCCTCGAGACGCTGACGACCGGCGCCGTCTGCGTGTATCACGAGATGATCACGCCTGCAGTAAAAATCCTGCAGGGCCACCTGCCGATCGCCGCCGTGTCGACCGCCTTCCCGGCCGGCCTGTCGAGCCTCGAGACCAAGCTGCGCGAAATCGAACTGTCGGTTGCTGCCGGCGCCACCGAGATCGACATCGTCATCACCCGCCAGCACGTCCTGACCGGTAACTGGCAGGCGCTGTACGACGAGATGGTCGCCTACCGCGCCGCCTGCGGCGAAGCGCACGTGAAGGCGATTCTCGCCACCGGCGACCTGGTCACGCTGGACAACGTGGCCAAGGCGTCGTGGGTCTGCATGATGGCCGGCGCCGACTTCATCAAGACCTCGACCGGCAAGGAAGGCGTGAACGCCACCATCCCGGTGTCGCTGGTGATGGTGCGCGCGATCCGCGAATACTACGAGCAGACCGGTTTCCAGGTCGGCTACAAGCCGGCAGGCGGCGTGTCGACTGCAAAGTCCGCGCTCCAATACCTGACCGTCATGAAGGAAGAGCTGGGCAACGACTGGCTGCAGCCGCACCTGTTCCGCATCGGCGCGTCCAGCCTGATGACCGACATCGAGCGCCAGCTCGAGCACTACGTGACCGGCGCCTACTCGGCCGCACATCGCCACGCGCAACCTTAAATACCGAACGGATTCGTCATGCCAACAATTAAAGAGATTCTGCAAACTATGGATTACGGCCCCGCACCCGAGAGCACCAAAGAAGCGCAAGCGTGGCTGGACCAGCACGGACGCCGTTTTGGACTGTTCATCGACAATGCGTGGACCGAGGGTAGCGAGACCTTCGCCTCGAACAACCCGGCCGACGGCTCGGAACTGGCGCAGGTAGCGCAGGCGACTTCGCAGGATGTCGACCGCGCCGTGGAAGCCGCGCGCCGCGCGCAGCCGGGCTGGGTCGCCATGGGCGGCCACGGCCGCGCCAAGGTCATGTATTCGATCGCACGCTTGCTGCAAAAGCATTCGCGTCTGTTCGCGGTGCTGGAAACGCTCGACAACGGCAAGACCATCCGCGAAACCCGCGATGCCGACCTGCCGCTGGCCGCACGCCATTTCTACCACCACGCCGGCTGGGCCCAGCTGCAGTCGGAAGAATTCGCCGACTACCGCGCCGTCGGCGTCGTTGGCCAGATCGTTCCCTGGAATTTCCCGGTCCTGATGCTGGCATGGAAAATCGCGCCTGCGCTGGCCGCCGGTAACACCATCGTCTTCAAACCGGCCGAGTACACCTCGCTGACCGCCTTGCTGTTCGCCGAGATCTGCCAGCAGGCCGGCGTGCCGGCGGGCGTGGTCAACATCGTGACCGGCGACGGCCGCGTCGGCGAAGCCATCGTGAACCACCCCGGCATCGACAAGCTGGCCTTCACCGGTTCCACGGAAGTCGGCCGCATCATTCGTAAAGCCACCGCCGGCAGCGGCAAGAAGCTGTCGCTGGAGCTGGGCGGCAAGTCGCCCTTCATCGTCTTCGACGACGCCGACCTGGACGCCGCCGTCGAAGGCCTGGTCGACTCGATCTGGTTCAACCAGGGACAAGTCTGCTGCGCCGGTTCGCGCCTGCTGGTGCAGGAATCGGTGTACGACCGCTTCATCGCCAAAGTCAAGGTGCGCATGCAGAACCTGCGCGTCGGCTCGCCGCTCGATAAATCGAACGACATCGGCGCGCTGGTCGATCCGGTGCAGCAGCAGCGCATCCACGGCCTGGTGGAAGCCGCCCGTGCCGAGGGCTGCGAAATCTGGCAACCAAGCTGCGAAGCCCCTGTCGCCGGCTCGTGGTACCTGCCGACCCTGATCACCGGCGCCTCGACCTCGGCCGCTGTCGCCCAGACCGAAATCTTCGGACCGGTGCTGGTCGCCATGAGCTTCCGCACCCCGGGCGAAGCGGTGCAACTGGCGAACAACACCGTGTACGGCCTGGCCGCCTGCGTGTGGTCGGAATCGATCTCGCTGGCGCTGGACGTCGCGCCGCAAATCAAGGCTGGCGTCGTGTGGATCAACACCGCCAACCAGTTCGACGCAGCCTGCGGCTTCGGCGGCTACAAGGAATCGGGCTTCGGCCGCGAAGGCGGCAAGGAAGGCATGTACGAGTACCTGACGCCGCTGTCGGAAGACGCGCGTCCAGCCGCGCCGATCGTCGCCGAAAAAGGCAAAGTGAAGTCGTCGGAGTCGGGCAGCCCGTTCGCCGTCGACCGCACCGCCAAGCTCTACATCGGCGGCAAGCAGGCCCGCCCTGACGGCGCCTACAGCCGCGCGATCAATGGCGCCAACGGCGCCTTCCTGGCCGACGTCGGCGAAGGTAACCGCAAGGACATCCGCAACGCCGTCGAAGCGGCCCATAAAGCTGCCGGCTGGTCGAAAGCCACCGCGCACAACCGCGCACAGGTGCTGTACTACATCGCCGAGAACCTGGCGATCCGTGCCGAGGAATTCGCCGCCCGCCTCGCCGCCATGACCGGCGTGCGCGACCCGCAGCGCGAAGTCGCGGCTTCCATCGAACGCCTGTTCTACTGGGCCGCGTGGTGCGACAAGTACGACGGCGCGGCCCACCAGCCGCCGATGCACGGCATCACCGTCGCATTGAACGAGCCGGTCGGCGTGATCGGCGTGATCTGCCCGAACGAGAACCCGCTGCTGGGCTTCATCTCGCTGGTCGCCCCTGCGCTGGCGCTGGGCAACCGCGTCGTCGCGGTGCCGTCGGAAGCTTATCCGCTGTCGGCCACGGACCTGTACCAGGTACTCGATACCTCCGACCTGCCGGGCGGCGCGCTGAACATCGTCACCGGTTCGGCCGACGAGCTGGCGCGTACGCTGGCTACCCACGGCGATATCGATGCCGTCTGGCGCCACGACGGTTCGGCGGAAGGCTGCGCCGAAGTCGAGCGCCTGTCGTCGGAAACGCTGAAGCGCACCTGGGTCGGCGGCGGCAAGGGCCGCGACTGGTTCGATGCGAAGCAGGCCTGCGGCCGCGTCGTGCTGCAGCACGCGAGCCAGGTGAAAAACGTCTGGATTCCGTACGGCGTTTAAGATCGTCAGAAATGCGGTCACGTTTGACGAGTGACCGGTAGGGTGGGCGGGTCTTCCGCCCACGCGGTGATAGTTATCCGCTCCGATCACGTGCTCGGTCCGGCATACGCTAACTATCACCGCGTGGGCAGAAAACCTGCCCACCCTACGTCGTTTTAATCAAGAGTTAGCAGCCGCGCACCGTAGGGTGGGCACCCGTGCCCACGCGGAAGCCGGCGTCGAGTTATCGGTGGTATTTGCGCAGGTATTCGCAAGACGCAAAAGCGTCGAAAAGCGCACCCGCGGCTCCACCACGCACCACCCAATTTGAAAGAGAGAATCCCATGTTCCTCCCCCAGGAAATCATCCGCAAAAAACGCGACGGCGGCATCCTCACAAAAGAAGAGATCCAGTTTTTCGTGCGCGGCATCCCCGACAACACCGTCACCGAAGGCCAGATCGCAGCCCTCGCCATGGCCGTCTATTTCAATGACATGACCATGGACGAACGCGTCGCCTTCACGCTGGCGATGCGCGACTCCGGCCAGGTGCTGGAATGGAAATCGATGAACCTCCCGGGCCCGGTGGTCGACAAGCACTCGACCGGCGGCGTCGGCGACGTCGTCTCCCTGATGCTCGGCCCGATGATCGCCGCCTGCGGCGGCTTCGTCCCGATGATCTCGGGCCGCGGCTTGGGCCACACCGGCGGCACGCTCGATAAATTCGATTCGATCCCCGGCTACAGCACCGTCCCCGACCCGGAACTGTTCCGCAAGGTCGTCAAGGACGTCGGCGTCGCCATCATCGGCCAGACCGCGCAACTGGCGCCGGCGGACAAACGCTTCTACAGCATCCGCGACACGACGGCGACCGTCGAATCGGTAGCAATGATCACCGGCTCGATCCTGTCGAAGAAGCTGTCGGCAGGCCTCGACGCGCTGGTGATGGACGTGAAAGTCGGCAGCGGCGCCTTCATGCCAAGCTACGAGAAATCGGTCGAACTGGCCGAAAGCATCGTCAGCGTCGGCAATGGCGCCGGCACCCGCACCTCTGCCATCCTGACCGGCATGGACGAATCGCTCTGCCACGCCGCCGGCAATGCGGTGGAGGTGCGCGTCGCGATCGACTACCTGACCGGCAAGGCGCGCCCGGCGCGCCTGCACGAAGTGACGATGGCGCTGTGCGCCGAGATGCTGGTCATCTCGGGCCTGGCGGCGAACGACGAGCAGGCCCGCGCCAAGCTGCAGGCGGCCCTCGATTCCGGCGAAGCGGCAGAACGCTTCGCGCGCATGGTTGCCGCCCTCGGCGGCCCGGCCGACCTGATGGACAAGCCGGACGCCTATCTCGAAACCGCGCCGGTCATCGTGCCGGTACCGGCAACGCAGGCCGGCTATGTCGGCGCCGTCGACACCCGCGGCCTCGGCCTGGCTGTCGTCGCGCTGGGCGGCGGCCGTGTACGTCCGCAAGACGCGATCGACTTCGCCGTCGGCTTGACAAGCCTCGTCGAACTGGGCGACCAGATCGCCGTCGGCCAGCCGCTGGCGATGGTCCACGCACGCAGCCAGGAAGCCGCCGAGCAGGCCGCACGCCAGGTGCAGGCCGCCTACCAGATCGGTCTCGAGAAGCCGGCTGCCCAACCGATGATCCACCGCACCATCCGTCCAGAATAAGCAAACGCCATGAACTACGAAAAACTGATCGACGAAGCACGCGCCGCGCGCGAACTGGCCTATACGCCGTATTCGAAATTCCAGGTCGGCGCCGCCCTCGAATGCAAGGACGGGCGCATCTTCCGCGGCTGTAACGTTGAAAACGCTTCCTACGGCCTGTGCAACTGCGCCGAGCGCACCGCCTTCTTCAGCGCCATCGCCCACGGCTACAAGCCGGGCGACTTCACGGCCCTGGCCGTGATCGGCCAGACGGACGGCCCGATCGCTCCCTGCGGCGCCTGCCGCCAGGTCATCCTCGAACTGGGCGGCAACGCGCTGCCGGTCGTGCTGACCAACCTGAAGGGCGATATCCTGGAAACCACCGCGGCCGGCCAGTTGCCGAACGCGTTTGGCGGCTGGGACCTGAACACGTAATCGCCGGCCTTGCCGATGTGAGAGAACGCTGCACGGGTGACCGTCGCAGCGTTTTTTTTCGCGTCACCATCGGATCATTCCGAACCACTTCTTTCCGACTTCTCGCAATCGTTGTCGCGCCAAGAGCGCATTCCATGCCCGGCGGCAAACGGCCTGATCTTCCTCAACAGTAAAAACGGCAACTCGACGTGTAATCGTCGGGTTCACTTGCGCGTGCGCATGCTGTCCGCACCGCAGCCCTGGGTTTGCCGCATTTATGGGAGAGATCAATGCCGGACCAATCCGACGCCGCAAGCCTGCTCGCGTCGTTCAACCGTTTTACGCAAGACACGCGCCTGATCAGGCTGACCACGCCGCTGGGACAGGATCTGCTGGCCGAATGCGTACGCGGCGAAGAAGCCATCAGCCGCGGCTTTTCGTTCAGGGTCGACGCCTTGTCGACGGACGCGCACCTGCCCCTCAAAAGCCTGCTGGGCCAGCCGGCGCTGCTGCAATTGCTGACGGCGACCAGCGGCCAGCCGCGCTCCTTTCACGGCCACGTCACGGCCGCCGAGATCAGCGGCGCCAACGGCGGCTTCGCCCGCTACGTGCTCACGATCGAACCCTGGACGCGCTTCCTCTCGCTGGGCAGGGACAGCCGCATCTTCCAGGACATGACCGTCATCGAGATCCTCGACAGCGTCTTCAAGACCTGGGCGGGCCGCGGCAGGCTGGCGCCCGACTGGCGCTTCGCGCTGGCCGACAGCCGCGTCTATCCGAAGCGCAGCTTGACGACGCAGTACCAGGAAAGCGACCTGGCTTTCGCCGAGCGCCTGATGCACGAAGAGGGCCTGTTCCACTTTTTCGAGCACAGCGGCGATCCGCGCAGCCCATCGCTGGGCGCCCACACGCTGGTCATCGCCGACCATAACGGCGCCTTCCAGCCGAACGCGCAGGCATCGGTCGAGTTTACACGGCCGGACGCCGTCATGCGCGCCGACAGCGTCGACCGTTGGCGCATCGAATCGCGCCTGGTGACCGACGCGATCGAGATGGGCAGCTGGGATTACCGCAGCGTGCGCCAACGCCGGGTCGACGCGGCAGGCGTCGGCGGCGAGGTGTCGCTGGCCAGCCGCGACGCGCCCGGCGTCTACGCCTGGCCAGACCGCGCGCAGGGCCAGCGCATCGCCCTCAACCAGATCCAGGCGCTGGAAGCGACGCGCCAGGTGCATGTCGCGGCCGGCACCGTGCGCAGCTTCGCACCCGGCACGACGTTTACGCTGCGTGGCCACGCGCTGTTCGACGCGGCCGACCACGACGACGGCCGCAGCTTCCTCATCACGCGCGCCGTTCACCTGATGCACAACAACCTGGGCGCGGATGTGCTGGGCTCCGTGAACAATCTGTTGGGGAAGGGGATGGTGACGGCGGCGGCCGCCGATGAATTCCGCCTGTCCGCCGACGCGCGTCCGATCTACCGCAACCGGATCGATGCGCTGCCGGCGCGGACGCCTTATCGCAGCAGCGGCACCGATGCCCACGGCGTGCGCCTGCATCCGCGCCCGACCGTGCGCGGCCAGCAGACCGCGATCGTCGTCGGCCCGCCCGGCGCGCCGATCTACACGGACCGCGACCACCGCATCAAGGTGCAATTCCACTGGCAGCGCGGTGACGCCAGCCACAGCCGTGCGGTCCATCCTTACCCTGACGGACACACCGGCGCGCCGGGTGATGAGACGGCCGGCACCTGGGTGCGCGTCGCCACCCCCATCGCCGGTGCGAACTGGGGCAGCAACATGCTGCCGCGCGTGGGGCAGGAAGTGCTGGTCGATTTTATGGAAGGCGACATCGACCGTCCCGTGGTCATCGGCAGCCTGTACAACGGCCGCGGCCAGCAGGATGCGCAGCACAACCAGATGGCGCACGGCGCGGCCGGCATAACGGGGAACGCGCCGGCGTGGTTTCCGGGCGAGGGCGGCGGGCATGCCCACCCGGCGGTGCTGTCGGGCTTCAAGTCGCAGGCGATGCAGGCGAGCCAGGAGGGCGGCGGCGCTTACAGCCAGCTGGTGTTCGACGACAGCCCGGGTCAATCGCGCCTGGCCCTGCAGCGGCACACCAGGCCGCACGATGGCGCGGCCGAACTCAATCTCGGCCAACTGCGCCACCAGAGCGACAACGCGAGATTGCAGCCGGCGGGTTTCGGTGCCGAACTCAAGACTACCAACAGTGCGGCCGTGCGGGCGGGGCAGGGCTTGCTGTTGTCGTCGGATGCGAAGAGCGGCAACCAGCTCGATTCACGCGAGGCTGTCGCGCAGATCGCGGAGAGCCACGAGCTAATGGTTTCGCTCGCGACGCAGGCGCAGAAACACAATGCGCGGCTGAAGGATGAGCCCGAGCCTGAAAAGCTCCTTGCACTTGTTCAGGTGGGGCATAGCGCCCAGACCATCAGCGCCGTCGATAAGGCGGCGACAGCGTATGGCGAGCCGCAGCTCCAGCTGTCGAGCCCATCGGGCATCGTCGCTGCCACGTCGGCCGATGTGGTCCTTGCGGCGGGGACGACCGGCAGCATCAGTGCGGGCCAGGATATCAATCTCATCGCCCAGGCCAACGCTTCGGCCGCCGTTGTGGGCGGCATCAACCTGTTCACCTACGGCAAAGCCAGCAACAAGACGAAGCCGAATCAGGAGGTTGGCCTCAAGTTGCATGCTGCCAGTGGGAAGGTGAGCAGCCAGAGTCAGTCGGGCACGACGTCGCTCGTTGCGGACAAGGCGGTGACGGTGGCCAGCGTGACTAAATCGGTGGCGATCTCGGCGCCGAAGAAGCATGTGCTGCTGACGGCGCAAGGGGCGTATATCAAGCTCGAGGGCGGGAATATCGAGGTGCATGCGCCGGGGAAGGTGGATTTTAAAGCGAGCGCGAAGGAACTGGCGGGGCCGCAGAGTGCAAACGGCGAAAAAACGATGCCGAAACCGGGCGACCTGAAGCTGTGCGAGTTCCGGGCAGCAGGTGCTGCGGCCGCGGGTGACAGCACCGTTCCTTTGTCCTGACGGGAAATCCAATGAACGAGCCTTTTTTGAATTCTGAAGAGTTGCGCCATTACGCATTCGCCGTGGCCGATGCAGGGATGGCCGAGCATCTTCCCGACGGACTGATCACTGAACGATTGGTGCCCAACAATCTGGAGCCAAGCGCTCACCTGATGCCGGTGCTGATCGATCTCAACCGGTCACCCAGCGACCGGCTGGACGCCTTGTCGGTCCAGATACGAGATGCCTGTGAGAACGCGGAGGTCCCGTCTGTCGCGCTATTCATCAAGACGAAGGCTGGCATTCGCGAAATCGCACGGCATTGGAATGCGATGCAACTCGCGCAGCCGCAACCAGGGCGCAAGTTATGGCTGCGCCTACATGATCCGCGAGTCTTGCACCAAATGCTGCGCATATTGGACCCGATGCAGCGCCGCAGACTATTTGGACTGTCACTAGGGCTTACCTACTGGATAGACGGGGCCTGGCTTACCGCAGAGCGCGACGCTGATTTCCAAGCCTACGGTCACGCTAGTCCCAATGATGGCGTCAAGCCGTATGCAGGCCCGGCCAGATGGAATTGGCCCCGTATCGAGCGCATTGGTCTCGTCAATCGCGCATTGCATGGCGCTGGGATTTGGCAGGCCGCAATGTTGTCCATTTCCGGAGCGTTGGCTGAGCAATTGATGGACCGCGCGGCCGAGCGCCATGGCCTTGTCGCACAACCCGATCTGATCGAGTTTGCCACGCGTGGCCTGATGACACATATAGCGTTCGACGACCATCCCGCAGTGGCGCGCGTTCTCAAACCGGACGCCACATCCACCGAACCGTCGAGCCTCGCCGACCGGCTCGCATTAATCCAGGAGTACGTCTGGAACGAATTGCGCCAACCCGAAAAATTGCCACAGGAAAGCGGACGATGACTTCAACGGCGAAATGCGAATTTTGTGATAAGCGTGGTCTGCCCTTGCTCTTGGTACGGGATGCGGTGGCATCCGCAGGCGCTGGCGCGCCGCTCGCCCCCTCTTTGCCGATCGAGCTGAGTGCCAAGGCTGCACATTACACGAAGCGGCTGCTGCGTAGTGGTTATGTAAACGTCTTCGACGAAG
>Ga0308169_10006080_pt1 | contig 10740 bp, 17 predicted proteins | sample PhyBR1_2_FD_202139 | JGI IMG/M metagenome (GOLD analysis project Ga0308169, IMG submission 202139) | Phyllosphere microbial communities from UC Gill Tract Community Farm, Albany, California, United States - DLSLSB.R1 | ecosystem: Host-associated > Plants > Phyllosphere > Unclassified | place... | reverse complement strand
CAAGTACAGGCAGTAGGTTCCTGATGGCCCCAGACTTTCCAATTGAGTCAAATAGGCCACCGATACCACGAGATTGCCGATCCAGTTGGCGGTAGTAGCAATTGCAGAGCCGGTCGCTCGAATCTCCAAAGCGAGGAACTCGGATTGTTGCCAGATGACATGTGCGTATGTCGCACCGAAACCAGTCACAAAGACCACTATACCGCCAATGACAACACCGACCATCTGGCGATCGTAGTCGTAATTGACGTCGAGTCGGCCGCCGGTGGGTTCACACAAGTAGTGAAAAGCGATAATATTCCACACCAGTCCAGCGAGCTAGGGTCAACGATGCACGAATCACTTTTGTGAACGCTCACCATCACCGGGACAAACCACATCATCAGACCCCGACGTCCAAGCTTGTCTATGATGTTGAAGCCGAGGAACTTGGCGATCAACCCCCGGCCATGTTCGTATGACTCACCAGGAAGAATGCATTGACGGATGAGGGGATGAGAGCCCCAAGCGCGGGATTGGAGAGCCCGAGTAGACCGAAGAGTTGCCCTGCATAGTAGAGGAGCTGAAGCGTAAGCCTTTGGTCTCAGGCCACGTAAACAATAACTTGCCGTGTTAAACCCGGTTAGCTGCCCAAAAAGCTGAAGCAAGCTAACAGATATGATGGATCGACGATACTTCGGTGTCTTGAACAGCATTTTGAATCGTTGCAGTGGTTTCATATTGCGTTGAAGGACGGTCGACGTCTCTGCCGTGTATTGGGCAACTCGCAGTTTGAGCTCGATGATACGGGCATCCTGGTGTTTGTTGATTTGCTGGAGAACTAGACGAGCCTCCTCGACCTGGCCTCTGAGTAGGAGCACCCGGGGTGATTCTGGCAGCCAGTGCATCAAACACAGCTGCAGCATCGACGGCACGACCCCGAGAGCAACTGCTGTTCAATCCGAGTTGGCAAAGGTCCTGCCACTCACATAGCAGTCGCCATCCGTGCTTCACATTCTGACACGCAGCACCTAGCGCCGCCGATACGACTTGACCGAATGGAATGAAGAAGCCCTTCAGGTGAGACCACACAGGAGTCTAGCACTCACGATGACGCCAACGCACCGCCCGCGGGCGTATGTCGGCGCGAGCTCGGTGATGTACAACGGAGCAATGACCGCAGCGCCTCCTACTCCGAAGCCCATGACGAGACGACCAACGGACATCTGAGCCAGCGAGTAGCTGGATGCGATGAGAACTGCGCCAACAGTGAAGCTGAACCATTAGATCCACCACTCCCTTCCACTCGACTCACAAGAGATCTGAAATGAACATCGACCACTTGCGTCCAATCCCGTCCGAGTAATACCCAATGATCGCCGACCCAAATATCGCCCCTATGGTTGTAGCCGATGTAGCGATCTCTTGTTCTGAATAGGACAGATTGTGACCGAGATCGTCCCCGACGAGTGGAAGCGCGACTCCCACGACTCCCGTATCATAGCCGTACAGGAAGCCGGCGAGGGCGGCCTATGGGATTAGACATGCGTGCCAAAAGGCGCGTGTGACGTACAGCTGCTATGAGGAAGCAGAGAAAGCCAGTGACTTTGTCGTCCTGCTCAGCCTGTACAAGTTCTTCTTGCTGTACTTTAGCGTCGACAATCGGGCGTACTCACGAGTTTCTCCAGCTCGTCATTGGCGACGCCCCTCGTAGGAATCTCAGACTTGACAACCGTACGCGGTGGTGGGACCTCTGACTGTTCGGAGTGAGCCGTGGACCAATATGCTTGCGAAGAATCCATGAGTGCTGGGGGTAATGACGTTTGCGCCAGCTTGAGAATTGTGGAGGGAACAGGAGCGAGGTGACATGTTATATCGCTCTTGCCTCTCACGTTTTTCAACCTAAGCCAAGCGCTAGTCTGACCGCCGGCCCGACTGTACAATTGACTACCACAGCGTCATGGCAACGGTGGTGTGTGGAGCACGTGGAGCCGACACCTTGGATTCTCGGAAGGTTGAGCGACGCTCGAAACAGTGATGACAATGAAATGGGCAGCGATTGGCAGAACGGTTCGCTATGTGACGTATTGTTCGGCCGGTTCATGAAACCCACCGAACACGAAGGCCTCTTGCGGTAACAAGATTCAGCCAGTTAGTCGGCGGCGTGAGACACAATCACGGCAAGTTTTCACGACCTGCACGGTCCGGGAACCAACCTGTAGCATGAGTATTCGGTGTATTTCGATTCGTCTGCCGCTGCTGGGGGGCGATATAAGACAACGCGAGGTAGATTGATTCGATATTCACTTCCCCACTTGCAGCTATGCCCATCGCCATCCCCGACGTGCAGTCTCAGAACTTCGTCCGCCCCGATGGTGTGTAGTCGACTGTCCAGAATGATCCTCAGAGCTGATTATCAGACCCGAATGGGCTCAAATTCGAGAAGATCTCGGATGCAGTGGACGATATCAACGTCGCCAAACTGAAACAGAAGCAATCCGAGGCGTACGATGCATCCGAGTTTGACGCCGACAAGGAAAAGGCGGGTTTCCGTCAGTTTGTCGACTCGAACGAGTCTTCGAGGCGATTCTACATGTGTGTAGGCGATATTATTTGCGGCCATAACTGATGTAGTAGCGAACAGCATACCAAACAGACTGTCGACTTCAACGTTGAAGCGCGACGCAAGGCGTTCGAGAAGCCCCGGGCCTCCCTCAGTATTTGGGAGGCAATGGGGCTCCTGAATACCTTGGTGGACGCTTCAGACCCCGACACTGATGCGACTCAGATCGAGCATCTTCTGCAGACCGCAGAGGCTATGCGAAAAGACGGCAAGCCGGACTGGATGCAGGTGACGGGCCTTGTTCACGACCTGGGGAAGCTCCTGTACTTTTTCGGCTCGGACGGCCAGTGGGACGTTGTGGGAGACACTTTCGTTGTGGGATGCGAGTTCCCGACCGACAAGATCGTTTACTCGGACACTTTTGGCGCCAATGCCGATCTTCACCACCCCATTTATTCCACCAAATACGGCATGTACCAACCGGGTTGTGGATTGGAGAAGCTGTTGATCTCTTGGGGCCACGACGAGGTGGGTCAGATGCGCGCGATCGCAGGGTCACTAATGCCAGTACTTGTACCTCGTTTGCAAGAAACAGTCATCGCTTCCGCAAGCGGCGCTCAACATGATCCGCTACCACTCGTTCTACCCGTGGCACAGGGAGCGAGCATACACCTACTTTGAGAATGAGGCGGATCAGCAAGCACTCAAAGATGTGCTCGCGTTCAACCCGTACGACCTCTATTCCAAGTCGGACTCGCGACCAAATGTCGCCGAGCTCAAGCCGTATTACCTCGGCTTAATCGAGAAGTTCTTCCCGGAAAAGATCGACTGGTAGACTTGTTGTGTAGATTTGTACCGTTAGCATAGACGTATTCACTGAATGTGCTGGGTTTGAGGCCGATATTACTGAATGTACTCGATTCTCGCGTTATTGCTCAATGCCCGCGATTTGCCGCCCTGGAAGCTTGCCTGATCAACAACTGCGTGCCAGTCCAGACCATCACTAAACTTGAACACCTGTCATGTCATGGCGAGATCAACGTGGGAGCCCGTCGTATGACATCCTTCAGCGGTCCCCGATGCTGCAGTAGTCTGCGCTCACTCAACATTTTACACATCGCATGCATAGGGCGCTATTTATATGGCATCTCCGGCGCAGAAGTAAGCTCAGAATCGAGCATATTCAGTAAATCCTGGGACACCGAGCACTTTTAGTGACATCGGCCTCCAATCGAGGTGGTTTAGTAAATACGTCGTAACCAGCTCGACCGACCGAGATTCAGGAAACACTCCGCTTCGGAAGTTTGAGTTCATTCTCCAACCGCTCCAGGAGGGCGTCTAGCACTGTCACCGAGTTCCGCGTGTCAGGGGAAGGCTCGCAAAAGAAGATTTGACCGAGGCCGCCTGGTACCGCCTAGCTGCGGGTATCTCCGGTTGCAAGCGACTCCGCTACGGTCTTTATGGCTGAGTGATCTGCCCGAGGCTCTCGGGTCTCGCGCCTGGCTCCACTTCCCGAGCAGGTCTAATTCCCCGAGCTCCAACTCACATATCACCGAACGAGCATCATAAAGCACAGATGTCATTCGACCTTCATTGTCAACATATCGAGTGACGACTGCGAGCATGATTGTAGCCGAGAAAGGTACGTCGGACTTGGTTGAGCCAGGCGCTGAAGACAGCGTTCATTGTTACTGGTGGTCTTGGGGCAATAGGATCCGCGTGTGTGCGGGGTCTCGCCGCCAAGAACGCACTGGTCATCATATTCGACAACGTCCCGGAGGATAAAGCACTTGCACAAATCGAAACACTCTACGCTGCCAATGTCCTATACGTGGAAACGGATATAACAGACATCGATGGACTCAACAAGGCATGCAGCAAGGTTCTGGCGCAGATTCCGAAGGGCAGTTTGTACGGAGCGATCCATTGCGCCGGGATTGCGCCTGGAAGGATATGGACAAACAAGTTGTCTGACTCGGCCCTAGTGAGTCGGGCAAACGGCACTACCACGCTCTCCTCGCTCATCTACAGGACTTCCAAAAGGTGTTCAACGTCAACGCGTACGGCACATTCGCAGTTAATGCCGCTGTTGCGGACGCGATCAACTCTCAGTATCCCGATGACGGGCCCTTTCACCCACGAGTGACGGAAGAACGGGGCTGTATCGTGAACATTTCGTCCGTCGTCGCCCGTCCTGTGCCGGGAAGATGCCTCACGTACGGGCCCTCTAAGAGTGAGTACGAGTCAAGTGTAAGTATAGTGCTGACGGCAGCCGCTGTGTTAGGGATAACCGAAGGCATGGCCGACTTCCTAGGACCGTCAGGCATCAGAGTCAATTCGGTCGCTCCAGCGGTAGTAGCATCGACCCTCATGGGCCCAGACCGACTGGTATGTGCTATGGCAAGATCCTCAAAACGCTCACATTCTAGCCGTACTTTCAGAACGAGTTGGAAACGGGCTGCATCTTCCCCAGACGCGTCTCACAGCCCGAGGAAGTCGCGCAAGGTTGCATCTTTTTGATTGAGAATTCGATGATGAATGACCACCACCTGCGTGTCGACGGGGGCTGGCGGGGCACGACCAACTGGGCCGGTAGCGACCCACGATCCGCAGCCATCTCGCTCGAATGATTGTAGGCACGCGTACCATGCATGCATGTGAACCCATGACGTAAACCCGAGGCTCCCGCTTACCATCCGAAGCGGGCCGCTTGCAAGCGAAACCGACCGAGGTCGGTGTTCCATTCCGGCATATAAGCGTGGAAACCCTCCCTTGTTTCACTCTCTCACTCAACTACTCCAGCATGGGATCTCGATTCGGCGTTGCGACTGCATCCTTGGGCTTTCACAGCAACCACACGATCGAAAGCAAGTTCCTCGCTCTCGAACGCGCAGGCTTCCATTATGTTTGCGTTGGTTTCGAGGACTACGTAAACTGGGTGCGACAAAAACAGCCAGACTTGTACGCTCATTCTGAAATATAGCAGAGGCCGCGCTGATCACCGGACCCCCGTCGACGTGCCCGCAAGAGTGGGGAGAAGGAGGCGAACCCGATCCTTCGGATGGTGACCTATGGCAGGCGCTTTATGATCACGCAAGCGTGCTGAGGCGTCTTGCGTCCAGGCACGGCCTAACAATCTTGGGACTCCAGCCGTTGAACCAATTCGAGGGGTGGGCCGAGGGGCACCCGCGGAAAGAATGGTCCAGGAGAAAGGCGACGTGTTGGCTTCCACTGCTGTCCAAGCTCGGATGCGAGTTTCTCCAGGTGAGTGGGGAATGTCGGCCAGCTCAGCTAATCACAGGTTGGCTCCAACAACATGCCCGATGCAACGGATGATCTTGACATTTACGCTGCCGACATGCGATGGCTTGGTCAACTTGGCGCCGCGCAGGATCCGCCCGTCAAGATTGCCTACGAGTCGTGGTGCTTTTCGGTCCACATCAATACATGGGAGCAATGTTGGGAAGTGGTAAAAAGAGCTGTAAGCTGGCTTGTCGCCCCCGGGCAAGCGTATGACTGACTTTTACAGGATCACAACAATGTTGGACTGTGCCTGGATGTCGCCCATTTCCCGCTGGCACCCACCTACGGCTGGGATGTGCGAACAGGCGAGGGCTACACCGACGAGGACTTTGCTGCACTTCTGTCGCGGCTGCGAAAGGTGCCAGGGGACAAGATCTTTTACGTTGAGCTTTCCGACATGGTTGTGCCCAATCCACCTCTAGGCCGTGGCAGTGATTACGATGACTGGGCCGACCAAAACAAGCCTGCTCGCGGCGACCGCTTCTCCTGGACCATCTGTGCTCGTCCGGTGCCCCTCGTAGGCCGTGCGGCTGGATCCATAGTCGCCAGTACCAAAGATCGAGGCGCGAGAGTCGTCGAGTGCGTCCAGGCAATTCTAGCCACGGGTTTCGGCGGGCCGTTTATATTCGAATTCTTTGAAGCGGAGGTTATGGCGACACCAGATGAGGACATTCCCGAACGGTACGCCAAGGCCTGTGCAAAGGCTCAGCGCTTGCTGCGGCAGCAATGTTGGTAGCTTTTATCTATATGCATGGCACTTTTCAGCGGCAGTCGCAGCAAGACTTTGCGCCCTGGACGCCGTTGGTAGGTCTTGCATCCGTCCACCATAGCCTTCCGCGCGCCACCATAGCCTTCCGCGCGGGTAACAGTGGGATCTTGCCTTGTGCATAACTCTCGCGTGATGCTGGCTCGGCGCCGGCTTTGACTCTCAAACAAAGCACGGTCCTGTGTGCACCTGTCCGCTGTACAATCAACGCATCGTTCATGTGCAGGAGGGTATCCAGCTGCGTCGGAGAAAGTGCCGAAGGACAAGTTGAATTCACTCGCGCAATATTGAGCCCGTTGCATACGATCAAACACGACTGGGACCATACATACTCGTTCGGCCATCACACTTTGGATAATTTCTGTCCCCGCTGCCCTGTCAGAGCCTCGGTCGTAGACCCCCAACCACATTGCCTCACACCTCGTCACCTCACACCTTCTCCACGTTCTCCACGTACGACGTGTTCGCCTTGTCGTCGATACTCGACTGCTCGATACCGCCGGCTTCCAGGTTCATCCTGGCCATCGACTCCTTCTTCTCCCTGCGCATGCGTTGCGACTTCTTGACACCGAAATCGTCCTGGAACAAGGAGAAGGCCTCGTCGACGGAAAGCTCCTTGGTCTCCGGGTAGCAGTAGTAGGCGAGGATCAGACCGATGCAGATGAAACCGAGGTAAAGACCATAGGTCCCCGCCGGGGTCAAAGCCGTGAGCTGTGACAAGAATGTGATGGCGACAACGAGGTTGGCGGAGAAGCTGGCAGTGGTCGAGATGGCCGATCCAATCGCGCGGATTTCGAGGGCCAAGTATTCGGACTGATACCAACAGAGATGAGCGTAGGTGGATCCAAAGCCGGCGCAAAAGACAACGATGCCGGCGATGACAAGGCCGACACTCTTCTGCGAGTAGGCGTATCCGTCCTGCAAAAAGCCGCCCGTGGGTTTGCACATGAAGTAGAATGCCAGCAGGCACCAAACCATGCCAACAATCATAATCGGCCCAAACTTCATCAACAATCCCCGTCGCCCGATCTTGTCGACCATGACCATACCGCAAAGGAGGAAGAACGTGTTGGTGATAGAAGGGATGAGACCGCCTACGGCCGGGTTTGACAAACCGAGTCGCCCAAAGAGATTTCCGGCGTAGTAGAGCAGCTGGACATGAGTGACTAATCGACGTTACGCAGTAGGGCCAAACTGACCGTGTTGTAACCCGTGAATTGCCCGAAGACTTGGATCAGGCAGACCGTAAAGATTGAACGTCGATACGGCTTGTGAGTCCAGACCTTCGTGATGCGTTGCTTCAATGGCGTGCTTCGTTGAAGGGCTGTTGTCGCTTCGATGTGGTGTTTGATGACACGCAGCTTGAGCTCAAGAATTTGAGGCGTGGCGTGTGGGTATATCTTGGCAAGTACCGCCTGCGCACGATCATCCTGTCCGCGAAGAATGAGGACCCGAGGCGATTCCGGGAGGAAGTGGAAAAGACAAAGTTGGACGATGGAGGGTACGATTCCAAGACCGACTTGAATCGTCAGCGACCCAGCTTTATGAGAATCATCCGGCTCACAAAGGATGCGCCAGTTCCATTTGACACCTTTCATCCCCGCGCCTATTGCAACGGCCACCGTCTGCCCAAAGGGAATACAAAAGCCATTGGTTCCCACACATCTTCCCCGGGCTGCGGTGGGAGCAAGCTCAGTGATGCTGCAGGTTTAGCGGTGTGACGAGTCCCACGAGGTCAGGACTCACTACAAGGGACAAATGACAGCTGCTCCACCCACACCAACTCCGAGCAAGAGCCGACCCGCGATGATCTGTCCAAGCGAGAAACTGAATGCCATCACTATCGCGCCGATCGTGAAACTAACCATCAGTGTCATGACATGGTTGCTTGGTGCATATGCTCACAATATATCGGCGATGGCCAAGCACCACTTTCGACCCCAAGCGTCTGAGAAATACCCGATGATCGCGGCACCGAGGATAGAACCGATAGTGCATGCCGCCGTGGTAATCGTCTCCGACGTACGGCAGCGCGACCCCGATGATACCCGTGTCGTATCCGTACAGGAAGCCTCCCAGAGCCGCGGCCGTTATCAAGAAGACAAGATAAGGGGTCATGCGGTCTTCTCTCTCCGCCTGGACCAACGACTCGTCCTGAATGTGAGCGCATATTACAAGACCTTCGAAACAAGAGCTCACAATGATCATGTCATCCGCGTTTTGCTGCCCGTGCCCAAAGGTAACAACGGGTCCGGAGACGACATCGTGGGTAGTGGGCCCTTTGCGGGGGGCAGGGGTAATGCTGTCGTGTGGGTTGGACATATCAATCGCGGTCGAAAGAGGAGCGAGGAAAGCGATAAACTACGAGCTCTGTCGACCCGATCGACTTTATACATAACAAGGCGGCCCTAGTCAATCACCCCGAGATCCTTGGCGGCGAGCGATCTGCAGCGGCGGCCCCGGCACGGGGCGACGCCGAGTGTCGGTGGGGCAAGCTGATGTTGCATATCCGCCGAGGTAAGCAACGTGAGGAAGCGGCCGAACACGAAGGATGGATTGACCAATCGCGCTGGGCCGAATGTGATTAAAACCTCCCGAGGTAGTTCGGCAATATTGGGGCAAACATGTGAGGCACCAGTAGTCGCGCATGTCGCCGCTCACATCTCGGTCGCTATTTGGCACTGGACCACTGAACCGAGACTAATGGAGGATTATGACGATTGATTGCAAGGCAGATGCAGCCACCGAGATAAGAAGCTCGTCGCGGGCCGGCGGAATGATGTTTGCCACGTTACCGCCCGGGCCGCCGGAGCGAGCGGAAGCGCGAGCACATACCACAGCTTCCATGGGGCAAGGGAGAGGGAGTTATTCGTCCCTTCGGAGGTATGGGGGTCATGGATATCCCACCTGCCGGTTCGGATGGTCATAGTCTGGTAGAACCAGACGAGGGCTATCAAACATACCCGCAGAAACCGTTCCAGCTGCTCGAGTTCGGCTACCATGCCCGATCTTGAGTCGGGAACCCTTGAGGTCCAGACTGCTGATCCGGCCATGCCCGCCTCAGACTGAATGCATGCGATTCGACACGTCACCGCTAGTAGCTCTAACCCTCAGCGCACCCGCACCTCATCGAGATGTACTATCTGGGCCTTATCCACCTGCCGAGTCATGTCTGCGAGTGTATCTAGGGGACGTTTGGTGGAGCTCGTTCAGTAGGGCCGAGATTCGAACCGCAACTGCGGTCTCGACCTTGCTTCCGCGTACGCTTCAAGACTTCGGCGGACCGACCGCTTACGCTCGCACATGCACCATAATGTGAGTCGAAGCGTTGTCTATATATCGCCCAACCCACCCGCAGATATCAAGAGTACCGCAAGAAGTTGAGGCCCACCGACCTATTGCCTTGGGGGTACAAGGGCAAGCGGGACCGACGCGCTCTGTGCGTAAAACAGAGGTAGAACCTCAGCGGGATATGCAGTTGGCCACCTAGGTGCGGAGTGAGCAGATGGAAAGAAAAGGAGCGCCCTACACGTATGGGGCAAACACAGTACACGGTTCGGGTTGTAATGGGAGGATTGTAATGGCCCCTTCCGGAATCGTATGTGGATTAGTCCTGCGCGCGTCTCGCATTAGGAAGCGAACTGTGTCGATTAGGAAGTGAACCGTGTCGATTACAACCTGAACTGTGTCTATTACAAACTGAATTGTAATCCGTCAGTGGCAAAAGACCCCCAAGAGCAGGTACTCAAGATCGGATCTCATCGGATGGGGAACAGCTAGAACGGTCTAATAACTTGCAGTCTGGTGCATCTTGACGTTCTCTACCAGGATCTTCTTGGAGCTAAGCTCTAGCTGCAGCCGTTCAAAATTCGCATCCAAAAAGCACTTAGTGGCAAATGACCCTCATAGGGATCTCAAGATCGGACTTGATTTGATGGGGAACGGCGAGAATGGTCTAATAACTTCCAGTCATGTGCATCTTCACAACGTCTACCAGAGTCTTCTCAGAGCTAAGCTTTAGCTGCGACGGGTTAGGGGGTTACACCCCGGTCCGGGGGTGGGGGGGGGTCCAACGTCCGGGCCGGCCGGGGGCATCACCACCTGGACAGACCACACTCGGGGCCACCAG
>Ga0308169_10006078_pt1 | contig 10741 bp, 19 predicted proteins | sample PhyBR1_2_FD_202139 | JGI IMG/M metagenome (GOLD analysis project Ga0308169, IMG submission 202139) | Phyllosphere microbial communities from UC Gill Tract Community Farm, Albany, California, United States - DLSLSB.R1 | ecosystem: Host-associated > Plants > Phyllosphere > Unclassified | place... | reverse complement strand
GTAGTTCGGAAGCAGGTTCGAGAGGTCGAGTTTTACCGTGGTTCGAGACTCGTTGTCGGATCATATTGTTCTCGTCGAAATGAGGGAGGTGTCCAGTAACTCGAATGATTCCATCAGAGTATCTCGCGGAATTTGAGGTTGATCCTCCTTCTTCTCGATCATCGTCCGAGGAACATGAAGCGGATGATCCAGAATCTGGTGATTCGTCCCCTTCGATCTCGTGATGAATCTTCGTGTTGGCGAGTTTTAGATCGATGTTTGTCAGAGCTTGTGCAACGATTGCTTGATCATTCACTGCAGAAGTCGTCACTTGCGCCTCCTCTCCAGGTGTAGTTTCGAGAGTAGAAGATCGAGAGGGCTGAGATGAACTGTTGCGGGAAGAGTGGTGGAGGTGGTGAGATGAGTGTCGATGATGAGAGTGGTGACCGTTTGCGTTTCCGTTCTCTCGATCTTTCTTCGCTTTCGCTCCAGTGAGGAAGAACAGACCAGCATTCGCTGCTCCTCGATAGATCTAATATCATTGGTAACGCATAATCAATCACCGCTCATCTGAAGGGGACGAGAGGAAAGGAGGACACTTACGTATTTAGCGATTGAAGCGACGGAGAGTGTAGTGGCGACATGACATCCTCCTTCGAACAATTGGAATTGAACTAGTGTAGCGGGATATTCGGCTTCGAGGTGCGCTCGTTGAGTAGGGTAGGTTTCAAGAATGTGAGAAGAGGGAGGGTAGGCAGAAGGGTTCGCAGCTTTGTGAGCGATGTAGGTGATCTCGTCTCGAAGTAATTCGTCACTTCCAGCAGCCTGTGATGAAGACGAGCGACATGAGGAACGTTTGGCGAGACAAGTAAGCGGAGGAGAGGGAACTAACGATGTAGAGAGGACAGAGACCACCTAGAGAACCTTGATTGACAGGAGAAACGAGTGGGTGATCCATCAAGTTATTCGGGCAGTACATCTGTGCGCTTTCCATTCTCCCATCAGTCTTGACTCGAGCGAGGAGAGATGCGAGAAGAGCTGAAAACTCACCTGTACTTGTTCGTACAATTGAACGACTTGACCTCCATCTTCCCCTAGTAACACTTGTTCCAAACCACATTCTTTACTCGGTGGAGGTGGCCAAACAAGATCGGGTTTGTAAATGAATCCTTTTGAAGGGATGTAATCTCCGGAATCTGCCAATGGATTCGCCGCCGACATCAGTCTTCCCATCGAAGGAGAGATGTGAGGGATAAGACTGACCGTCACCGTTGACTGAAGGGAAAGAGTGCGCAAGGTCGACCCAAGGAGAAATGAGAGTAGCTCCTGAAGGTTGAGGTAATCCCAAGTCTCGCAACAGAACAAGAAGCTAATCACTCAATTCGACGTGTCAGCTCAACCGTGATGATAGAAGAGAGGGGGAGGTGTGCTCACAGATAACGCTAATCCACCACCCGCTGAATCTCCCGAAAGAATGATTTTACTCGGATGAATCGCTGAATGTCCTGAACCGCTAGGCGGGTCGATGAGGAATAAATAACTTGCGAATGCGTCGAGTAAGGCGCAGGGGAATGGGTATTGAGGTGCGAGACCTAATGGAGAACGAGAAGGTCAACTCTTTTCATGAAGAGCAAGGAAGGAGATGCAGAGAAAAGAAGTCACGTTGTGAAGGAGCGAAAGCGAGCGCGCCGAGTTTACGGGCATGTCGTTGGATTTGATACCGATGCGTTTCAACTGTTTTCCGTTGAGCGAATCAAGGGAATTGAGAGAAACGGTTAGCAAATTCGATTCTCTGAGACAGAAAACGAAAACGATGCTGACGAGAACTGAAGAAATGCGCTCCACCTGTTTGAGCGTCGCTATAGTATGAGTGAGATCGAAGAGAACGGAGAGCAATGAGAAGACGAACCGTGAAGATACAGTAAAACTCGTTCTGGAGGAGCGGCACCTCGTTTCAGCTTGTCCTTCTTCATCTGAGCGATGGAGGTATGGTGCAACGTCAGCTGAAACACTTGATGTGTTGCGATTACCAGCGATAGCTCACCTCTATCCATTCTCCTGTCAAATCTCTCCCTCTCATCCTCCACCATTTCGTTCCTCCCACCAATTCCATCGTCTTCGGATCCATCTCCAACGCCTTCAACAAGAGTTCCGCCGCTCGATCAATATTGTAATCGGGTACAGTTACGACAGATTTGAGAACCCATTTAGGATTTGGAACTTTTGCTGCCGTGAACGCTTGTAGATCTGAAACGCCATGTGTCGAAGCGTACTCTAGGAACTTTCTCACGATTTGCAGACCTAAACGCCGCAAATCCATGTGTCAGTGAGGATTGAACGAGAGGTAGAAAAATGAGCAAACTATTTGAACTTACCTTCGAAATAGATCAGTTCAGAGGATGGGTGTTGACGCTTCTTGTTCTTCCTGTACTTGGCAAGGTACTTGAAGAAGGAGGTAGCTCCAGTAGGTGCAGTATGAGCCGCGATCCCGCTGATAGTCAAATTGCCCGTCATTCCTTTCGACTGTGGGTCGGCGAGGACGTTTGCTGCAAAGTCGGCCAAGTCGATATCGGATGAGAACGAGGTGCTGCTTTTCGAGAGAGTGGTAGTTTGAATTGAACAAGTGAAAGAGGACGGAGCAGATGAGAGTGAAAGAGCCTGCTTCAAATTGTCAAGGTTTGCCTCGCAAGATTTGAGGGAGAGCAAAGGTAAGGAATTCTTGCGGGTTTCGCTTCACTTTGACACCACTTCCAGTAAGTACCCCCAAACTCGCTGTAGGCTCTATAGTAACCTCACTAGAACCCTCAACTATCCCTACATCGACACGTACTAGACTGACGAATCTTCTTCCCCGAATCTTTCCACCTCACTTTCTTAGATCAAACAGTTCAATCGATGCGTTCCTCGGCTCCCGTTCTATCTGGTATGCCCACCGGGCACAAATACATGGGTTGGTGGGGAGAGGTAAGTACAAGTCGCTCTTCTCTTATTGGACGAGGGCAAGAGAAGCCACTCAGATGAAACCTAATTCTGATCACCTCGACTCTCGATGATTATGATTGAATAGATGGGTGGACCTAAACAAAAGGGTATCGCTACCTACAGTCAGTCTTTACTGTCGCTCTCTTGTCCGTCTTGATGAGCAAGTGAAACTGATTCCCAAGTGGATCAATTTAGCCCTCTCTCCTTTCCGTCAAGATCCTATGCGAGGTGCTTACAAGCACTGGGCTGTTAACGGTGCCAAGCGTCTAGGTCAACAAGCCGTTTACTTCGCGGTTCCTTTCGGTCTCGGTACGCATCCCTCGTCTCCCATAGAAACCTCGTGAAACTGAACCGGAATGTGTTGCTCTAGGTTACGCACTCATTCAATGGGCTATCAAGGATAACCACCTCCGAAACTCGAAGCATGGTCAAGCCAAGGGTCTCTTCCCATAAACGTACCCCCTTTTCATCTTCCCTTGTCTTTTCAATTTTTTGTGTCTTGCTTCCTTCTCCCTCCTGCAACCTTTATAGTTCGTTCACTCCCACTCTCTCTCGGTCGTCCGATTCTCGACGTCAACAAGGTGTGACGATTCGAAAGCGGAGTTTCGGATCGCGAAGTCTACGAAAGAATTTGGCTCTCGCTCCACTGATCCTTCAAAGCTAGTGAAGCTTTACAACAACAACCTCACGTCCCCTTGCTCAACCCCTACTTTGCTTCTCCAAATTCTCTTTCCTGTTCCCTCAAAATCATTCTGTGAGCATCATTCAACCTCTCCTGCGTCCTAATCTTCTCCACATCCTTCTTCTCTCCACTCTCCAACGAAGCTACCGTCCTCACCAAACCCTTATCAGCTCTTCTCCCCAAATCGAGAAAAGAAAGAAAACCGTGAAGCCGCACCTAATAGACGTTCTCCTAACCATAATCCCAACCTCGCGTTTCCAACCACACACTCGTCCTTTGTACCCGCCGATTCGGGTGGTACAGCTTTCCCTCCCATTCCTTGAACCAACCTCAAACTAGAATTCAACATTTTCAATGCCTTATTCTCCCAAAAAAACCCATTCCTTTCATCAGTTCTCTCTCAAACCTCGCAGAGGAAGAAAAAGACTCACCTCGGTATTCCTAGTTTGTTCAAACAGGTTCGCCAATAAAGCTAAAGTGAGAGCCCTAGCATGATTTGCAGACATTTTAGAAGTAGCGTTCAAAGCGTTCGAGAGGTTTGATTTCGATTTCGTGATTTCTTTCGAAGTGAGGGCTTTCGTGAAAGATATAACGAATTGGAGGGAAGGGGTTAGGTGGGAGTTGGGTGAGGAGGTGGAAGAGGAGGAGGGGGAGGGGGAATCGAGGGATGTGAGAGAGAGCGAGAGGGATTGCAAGCGGTTAGAAATGGTGTTGGAGGTTTGGCGAGCGAGAGAAGAGGAGGAGAGCGAACGGGACATGACTGGTGAGGATGAGATCGAGGAACTTGAGTGAGGGAGTGTGTGACCTTGAGAGAGCTTGAGGGAGAGTAAGGAGAGTTCCGCTAGTTGTACGATCGTAGCTCCACTCGAGACGATCTCTTTCGTCCTCGGGTTGTTCTTGGTCGAGCTTGAGTTGTTGGAGGAGAAAGCGATGACAGCTTCGAAACATCTTTCTGCTTGAGATTCGTCGTTTTTGAGCAAGTGGATCAATCCGAGATTGAGTACTAATCGAGCGATGAAATCTTCTCCTTCTCCAGATTGAGGACCATACTTTCGCATTGTCGAGACGGCGGAAAGGAGGTGGGTAGTCGCTTCAGTGGGTGAAGATCGCATGATCGCTAGTTCACTCGCAAAGATGTGAAGGTGAATCTTGAGTCGAGCGGTTGAAGCTAGTGAGGCAGAGGCGGAGCTGATTCGATCTATCGGCAGGAGAGCTAGCGGAGCAGGAGGACCAGTAGTCAGCTTCGAGAAAAGCACAAAAAGATGAAGCGAAACGTACGTTCTCTCCCGTCTAGTCTGCCGTTTGCAGCTCTGATACCTTCCTCAACGAACAAAGTCGAGCGAGGAGCTTTCCCGTAAGGATCTCGATGAACAGCCTACAAAGAAGTGTCGTCAGCACGATTGAGCAGCCAATTCGAAAAAATCGGGTACTCACGACACTTGCGAGATAGGTGAAGCTATACAGCGAAGAATGCGAAGGGAGCTCGAACCGAACAGATGCTGGAGCAGTAGCCTTCGGATCGTTCTGTCCTATTACTCGTACCTGCGAATCAAAGCCCCTCAACTCAGATCTCGTTTCTCGCAAGACGGTCTGATTGGTGATTCGACTCACGGCACCGTCGTTGAACGCAGAGCTAGCAGCATCCGACGAATCGAGTAAACGATGCGTAGTCTTCAAAAGATCCTTCGCTTCTTTGACATCTCCCAAATGAGCCGCCAACAACGCCGCAATCAACCTAAACTCGACTTTGACTGCCGTTGTAAACCTATATTCCGGTTGTGCCTCGTCCCCTTCTTCCATCTTGACGTTATCAGTCGCCGGACCCAAAAACTGTTGAATCTGATTCAAGCATCTCTTCGTAGTCTCGCAATCGTCCGCCTCCAAACTCAATCTCGCCCTCGCAAGAGTCGCGAGAACCTGAACTGGGGTATCTCCGTTAGATTCGGCGATTTGAGCGACGGTTTGCCAAGCTGTGATTCGTTCGATGTAAGGGAGAGAGGGGAGAGTTGCGAGAGTCGAGTGAGTCGTGTAGAGTGCTGCGAGGGATTGAGGGGAAGAGGAGGAGAGGAGTGGGTTCGAGAGAAGTTTTTTGAGGACTGTACGGGCGTATTTGACTCGTTTTGGCGTGAGAAGAGCGAGGCGAACTTGGAGGAGAGTGAGAGAAGGGATGTAGGACGAGAAGGAGGGGTGCTAGACGAGGGAAGAGGATGGTCAGTGTATCAATGGTGAGATAGTGGATCGTCGTCTGCTTACAGATTGAGCGATTGCTTGCTACAATCGAGAAGCGAGAGGCAAACGAGATTAGTCAAGGAATTCGCGAGAGATCAAAACTGCCGAACTCGAGACCTACAGCTCTAGTGATCGCTTGTTCCCCTTCTGAAGCTGCAGTCGCGACATGTTCTGACCCTTCGTATACGTCTGCGAGCTGTTCAGCGAGCATTGCGTTCGCCCTCATTTCGATTCTTCCTCCTCTGAACTCTCGAGAGCTTGACGCGTTGACCGCTGCTCTCAATACGACAATCGATGCTGTAGCGAGCCTGTAGTAGTCTGACCATGCCTTGTAGTACCTCGTGTGAGAGTTTGTTGACTGAGGAGGTTTAGCGAGGGAAGGAAGAAGGGATAGAGCAGAGGACCTGAGGGATTGAGCGACGGTGAGGAGGGCAAGGGGAGCTGGTAGAGGTCTGAGGGGAGTTGCGATCGATTGACTGACTGCAGGTTGAGGTTGAGGAGTTGGATCAACTCGACGACGCTTTGATGATGGTGAATCTTCTGTGACTTCGACTTGATAGCTCGATAGAGAGCTATTCAATAAGTGGTTCAAGTTCATCTCAGGATTGGCAGAGTGAGGTTGGAGTGAGAAGTGGGAAAGACAAGATCAAGCGGGTCGAGAATCTCGCTCTCCTTCCTCTCACACTCCACTGATTCAGCTTAGACCTATCTAGTGAGCCACACTAAATCTCTCTGACTCGCTCGAACGCGTAGACTAACCAATATGTTGAACAGTGTCGCTCTCGGATCTCGAATATCTCAATCAATCAATCTCGTCATCAACTGCCTCTAGACCCTCTGGAACCTCAGTAGGCGCTACAGAACCATCACAAGAGGCGGCAGAAAGCGACTCTACCGATTCAACACGAACAGAGCCCTCAAAAACTCGCTCAACTCCCACTCCCTCGCTTTCTTCCCTCCTAGCCGTCCTTCAAGCGACGACAAACTCTACGAACGAAGCACTCGATACAACAGAAGAAGGAGAAGAACTCGATGAGCAGGATTTGGAGAGAATGTTGGAGAAACTGAACGAGGCAGAAGGAGCGGCAGATGATCTCGAGGGAAGACTGGATGGATTGATCGGGAATTTGGACAAGATGTTGGGATTACTCGGAGTGAATCCAGATGATGTAGTGGACGAGGCGGAAGAGGAGACAGCGGAAGAGGAAGAGGAGGAGACGAAACGGAATGGGGAGGAATCGAAGGAGAAAGAACGAGAGGGTCGGTAGCAAGCACTCGATATGTTTACGGAATGTAGCGCTATAGCCTTATGACCTTTAGAAGCGAAGGTGTCTCTCGCGTGCGTCGCCTGCCAGAGATACAGAACAGAGTTGACATTGAATCGGGAAGAAGCGAGACAAATTAAACAGAAGAGGGGAGAATTGTAAGCAAGAGGAAGGGAGTTTTAACAGATCCAGTAAGCTACATAGCAACAGAAGGGCTGGGATCAAGAGGGTGATTGGGGAGATCTGGGGAAGAGTGTCATTGTCTCAATCGAAATGATAAATCGCTTCTTGGCGAAGGGAAAGATAGCGAGGAGAGTGGGAGAGAGACCGTTCAGGGAACGAAGCCGACTCGGGCTAATCACGTACGAGCACAAGGCTATAAGCACCGGATTCGAAACGTTCTCAAGGCCGATTGCGATCACTCACGTCGTAAGCGAAGAAGTTTGCAGAGTTCAATCTGGGATAGCGCTGATGCGAAGTGCGAGGGTCTGTGGGTCTCGGTTGCGGATGGCTTTGGGTTCCTTGTTCAGGTTGTGACGAAGAAGACGCGGGCTAGCCATGCACGGAGTCAGCCAGAAACTTTATTCGCAAAACAGAAAAGAAAGCTGTACCGCATGGATGGTGAAACGTGCTATTTCGTCCTTGATTTGCTGGACTCGGGGCTAGGTATGAGGTTGACAAAGGTAAGCTTGGTGCGATCAGGAGAAATTGGAAGAGCGGCTCACAACCCAAAGGTAATAGAGATTCTTCGGAATGTCTTTGTGCTTCTTCACGTCCTTCAAGGTCTGCTGTATGAGCCACACAAGATCCGCAATATGACCACGAGATTCTGGAGACCAGGTGGCCCACATTGGCGCTCGACCGAAAGTTTGTTTCAGTCCGGCAACAATGTCCTCGTATTCCTGACAGCCGTCACAAGCTCAGGCAGCATCTTGTCGGGGATGATTACACGCGTCTAGGTTCTCACGGATTTCGCGTATGGCTGCGTTGTATTGCTCGCGGCTTGCCTTCTCTGTCTTGTGCTTTTCTTTCAAGAGTGCTCGGGCGCCTGCATAGTCCTTGAAGATATACTCTTTCTGTCGTCAAGCAAGAAGGCTCGAGAATATAGTTAGCTTGCGCAATTCAAAAGGAGAATAACGAAAGGACAATACAGAAGCTTCGCGGAACCAAGATTTGCGAGGTTGCGCTTTTACGGCTGCCAAGTGGCAGAGGACCTCGAGGGGCGGCTAAGCGGCTAACAGAGTCAGCATGGTCAGAAAGACAGGAAGCTGTAGAACTCACGATAGCTCCGGAGAACACAAATTTCCGTGTTGAACGATACTCAAGCGTCAACCGGCCGATCTTCTGCGCTACGCTATGAAGTATAGACACAAGCGCTTCCCGTGTTTGTCGACTTTCGAGGTACCAACCGGCAAGACCACTCGGACCCGGAACGATATTGTCGAAGAACGAGTAGATGTCTCGTCGCCAGGCTGTGACACAAAAGTGAACGGCATTGTTGTGAGCTAGATCAGCACATATGATGAGTAGAGCTCGATCCAGGTCCTCCAGTGTTCTTGAAGGTGTAACCTCGACTTGAATCGCCGGACCTGCGTTTTGAGCGGTCGGTTCCAGGAGCGAATTGATTTCCATCGACAGCGCGAATTTGGCTGTTCAGACCGTGTCAATATTGAGGATCCAAGTACAGAGAGGGAGCGTACCGATAGACGGAGGCGCGAGAAGAGGTGGGAGAGATAGGAAGAGAGTGATGGAAAGAGAGGAGGACAGTGAGCGGTAAGAGACAACGGAGTTTCCGCGGTCTACTAATGGGCAGCTTGATTATGATGCGATTGATGAGCTTGGTTGAGAAGGAAGAGCAGAAGAAAGGGAAGAAGGGAGACCCCCGAGCGAAAGACACCAGAAGCACGAGGACAGCCAAAGTCGAGCGAATTCCGAGCGCGATCGGTAGACAGAGCAATCTGAGCACTATCTAAATGCTTCGTAGGGAGGTTCAGAGGTTGTGGAGAGGTTAGCTCCCTTTATGAGATGAAGAAAAGGAAAGGGCTTACAAACCGGCTTGGAGGGTTCAGGGCGAGTTGGCAGTAGGCGTATCGTATCCTGAGCATAGCTATGAATAGCTCGAGCTGGTCAAAAGCTACTCGGATGAGTTTGAAGAGGTTGGGAGAGGGAGAAAAGGAAAACTTCGCTTTTCGACTTCTTAGCCTTGACTTCGATTCCTTCGATCCATTCAAGACTCGCGCCGAGCTCGCGATTGGAGCTATACAACATTGCCACAAGGTACGAATCGATCCCAGTCGGAGAAACGTCTCCCCGAATGGTTCTCCAACTTCTCGCCCAATCTCGACAGCTTCGATCCCGATAGGTTGAACCGTGACTGTGCGCTATGCCCTGTGCTGACTCTCTACGCCTTGACCCATCATAACAACGACTTCGACAGCTAGCACGCGCTCGTCGTCCCTCCTCAACTTCAAGATTCTTCCCTTCTCCCTCGCCGCCTCGATTCGCCTTCCTCCTCACTCTCGACTGCTATAGATATCACTGCAGATTCACTCATGCTCAGCTCCGAAATATTCCGCGGTTCTCGACATTTCAGGCTTGCTTTGGTCGCTCTCCTCGTGGTTCTCTCCCTGACACTCACCTCTATGGACAACCGATTCAAGGTGACAAAGCGACCGAAGCGACCGAGACGTCCGCCGACCTCAGAAGACAGAGCACGAAGAGCAGCGAGGTTCGCTGAGCAGCGGGAGGAGCGCAACATTGAGGAGGAACGGCAACAAGTAATCACGGTTTGGATGGGAGAGCTCAAAGACAGTGTAGAGAATAGTGGGAAGCGTATGAGGGAGCAATATACGGGATTGGGGAACGAGCAGGAAATAAAGAGTTGGGAGGACGGAATGGAGTATGCCTTTGTTGCGCCAGACTTCATCAAGAGTCGAGAAGCTCGAGAAGCAGAGACGATAGATAGGCGACGTCGATACTTGCTCGACGACAATCGGTGGGACGTGTTGTTCGATTATTTACCGTTGATCGCAGATTTGATCAAGCACAACTTGGTGAGTGCAGAAGTCTCTAGTTGGACGCTGACTTCTCCGGCGTAGGAGCTAATTTGATACGGATTGGTAGATCCTTCATCCGGTCAACCACAGAATGTGGCGCGGACTAACTGGCGTCGAAATCAAAAGCAAAATCGATGAATGGCATGAACACCTCGTCGGTTCAAACAGCTTGCAGGCGGAGGTCAGCAAGGTGATACATCAGCTGAGGGGAGACTCTCCGGATGAACATCTGTCACAGGAGGAGGCGTTCAAAAAGGAAACCGTCGAATCTCTCCAACGATTGTTCACCCTGAAACCTCCGGTCACGGTATCTTCTCGTCCGAGGCGGAGACTGAGAAGTAAAGATGGTAACTCTGCTCAGTAGATCAAGGTGGAGGTTGGCAGGTATCAATGGAGGAGAGAAAACGGGTTTCTGCGAACGGTACTTGCACTTGTTTCAAATTGTTCTGTATCGCATCTCTTTTCCCTATCGAGGCCGTATCGTCGGAAGAAATTGGGATCAAGGCCATCTGTCTTGTGGGAAGCTTAGCGAGGATCGTTCAACATGT
>Ga0308169_10006077_pt1 | contig 10743 bp, 17 predicted proteins | sample PhyBR1_2_FD_202139 | JGI IMG/M metagenome (GOLD analysis project Ga0308169, IMG submission 202139) | Phyllosphere microbial communities from UC Gill Tract Community Farm, Albany, California, United States - DLSLSB.R1 | ecosystem: Host-associated > Plants > Phyllosphere > Unclassified | place... | reverse complement strand
CACTTAAAATGGCCACCACAAAACCGTGCGTACTCATTCAGGTGCGCGCTCGTTGGAAGAGGTACTGATTAACAGAACGAACCCGGATTGGACGGCCGAGGATGACTGTGCGTTTGCCTCGCCGTGCTGACTGACTAGAAAGTCCGAACTGATTAATCAGTCGAGCTGCCGGAGCCTACAGAGACATTAGGGGCTGATGGGATCACGACCATTGTGTCGTGGAAGCTGGACGAGCAGGATCGCAAGGTCAAGGTGGGTCATGCATCGATTTGTCACCAAGGAGGTGCTGACAGCAGGTGACCCGGCGCGTGAGGAGGAAGCTGCAGACGCAGATTGTCTCGCACTCGGTTGCCGAGCGCAAGCACTGGGCCAAGTGGGTGACAACGAATCCTCACGACTGGTGGAACTGACGACAGGTTCGGCGAGGACAAGGGCAAGCCCTCGGGCCCGGACAGGAAGACGACGATCATCGGCGAGAACTTGCACTTCAAGGTCTCGGCAGTGAGCAAGGCTGAGCCGGCTGCTGAGCCCGAGACCAAGGCCCCGGCGGGACGGGCGCTTGTGTGTCGGTTGTGTCAGGGTGCCCACTTCACCGCCAAGTGCCCGTACAAGGAGCAGCTGGCCGCGATCGACAATGTCGACATGGAGGAGCCGGGAGAGCCGACGGGTGGATTGGGCGCCGCGGCTCCGGGCGGTCTTGCGCGGGGAGTGGGCGGAAAATACGTGCCTCCGTGAGTGGCGTCGCTGATCACTCCCACCCGGACGAATTGCATCACCTGGATGAGACTTGCTGACGGCAGGGGCCAGCGAGCAGGCGGCGGTGCAGGAGAATCAATGTTCCGATCGCGAGACGACCTGCCCACCCTCCGAGTCACCTCTCTCTCCACCGACGCAGACGACGACGACCTCCGCTCCCTCTTCGCGCCCTTTGGCTCCATTGCCCGTGCCAACGTGGTGCGCGATCGGGAAACGCGCGAGAGCAAGGGATTCGGTTTCGTCTCGTTCAACCTCAAGCAGGATGCGGAGAAGGCGCTGGCGAAGATGAACGGTTTCGGATACGACAGTCTGATCTTGAGCGTGTCGTGGTCGTGTGAGTGTTACGGTGGGGGGAGTAGGACAAGAGCTGATGTCAGTGCCGAGGGAGCCGCGACCGGCGCCTGCTTAGTACCGTCGCCCTGTTTCGTTTGCGTGGCATTGTACCCATGCATGACTTGGACCCCCAGGATACTGACGAGAGTATGATCTTTGCGCTGTCGATGGGTTCTGGCTGAGACTGCTACAAGTGCTGTTTACATGCCGGCGGTCGAAGCAATGTTGTCGCTGGCGCTAGCGCTAAAGTTCGCTGCGCGGCCAAGTCTGGCGGTGCTGATCTCTCTGTATCGAACTGCCTCCCTCAATGACCTAACCGACGGTGGTCGCGACCGGTCTGTAGAGACCGTTGTTTCCGTCTACGCGGTGATCCGCTTCGCGGGTGCTCGATAGTGTCAATAGCCCCTTCGCGTGGTCCGGGATGCAGAAGATGCCGAAATATCAGAGCGATCACTCCGTGATGGTCAACCGCAGCTTTGTTTGACCACCGCATGTGCCAATCCTCATCCCGCGTTGGGCTATGAGTCTTCCCTTTGCGCCCATAAGGCCTTAGTCCGCACGACGTGCAGACGAAGCGCAAACCTCGCCGTGATGAGGGTGAAAGGTGGTTTGCCACACTCATACTAGGCGCGTTAATTCCGCCACGCTCGAGCGGGTCTCGCCGCCGCCTCCGCCGCCGCCCACCTCACTGGTGTTGCCTCTGACTCTAGACCATCCAGCTACGCTCTCTCGTGTGTGTCATCGTTGTCTCTGTGTTCGTGTTGCGTCCTGCCGATTCGCTCGTTCGAGAAAACGGCATACACATCGCTGCACGCTTGCCTCGGGCCATATCGACATTCAATTGATACCTCCGAAGCAGCTAGCCCAACATGGTAGGTCGTTAGCAGCCGATCTGAAAGTCGTTCTCGACTGACAACGTGCAGGTGCGAATCATCATCAAGGGTGGTGTGTGGCGTAACACCGGTGAGCTGTCGTGGATTCTTCTGTCCTTGGATGAGCTGACGGGCAGAGGACGAGATCCTGAAGGCTGCGATCTCAAAGTACGGCAAAAACGTACGTGCCTGCCTCCGTACACGAGCCTGTAGGGCGAGGCTGACGTCCAGCAATGGGCCCGAATCTCGTCGCTCCTCGTCCGAAAGACACCCAAACAATGCAAAGCGCGATGGTATGAATGGCTCGACCCCTCCATCAAGAAGGTCGAGTGGTCCAAGGTGGAAGATGAGAAGCTGCTGCACCTCGCCAAACTCATGCCGACGCAATGGCGGACCATCGCGCCCATCGTGGGGCGGACGGCCACGCAATGTCTGGAGCGGTACCAGAAGCTGCTGGACGATGCAGAGGCGAAGGATAACGAGGAGCTTGGATTGGGAAGCGGGGATAATGCGGAGGCCATGCCGGCGGAGGGAAGCAGCCGGGCGGGCGTGCGGGGATTGAGGGCGGGAGAGATCGATACCGACCCGGAGACGAGGGCGGCACGACCGGATCCGATCGACATGGACGACGACGGTGCGTATGCGTGTGCCGCGTGGGCTTCACGGCGAAAACGGGGGTGACGGGGAGCACATGGCTGACGGGCAGAAAAGGAAATGTTGTCCGAAGCGCGGGCGCGATTGGCGAACACGCAGGGAAAGAAGGCGAAGAGAAAGGCGAGAGAGAGGCAGCTCGAGGAGGCGAGACGGATGGCCTTCCTGCAGAAGAAGCGAGAGCTGAAAGCGGCCGGTATCAAGTGCGTTGGAAGGGAATGCTCCGGGGCTTGCGCTGATGGACAGCTTGAGAGCCAAGACGAAGAAGAAGGGCATGGACGTGAGTTGCTAAACCGACAATCCGAGGCCGCTGACGTGCAGTACAACGCTGAGATCCCGTTCGAGAAGCAACCGGCCGCCGGGTTTTATGACGTGACGGAAGAACAGGCCAAGGTCTTCGCTGCACCCGTCGGATCGTCCCTTCGTGCGCTCGAAGGCAAGCGCAAGCAGGAGCTCGAGGAGATTGAGGACAAGAAGAAGAAGCAGAAGGGAAACGACGGCAAATCGAATGTCACGGCGCAGTTTGTCGCGGCAAGGGAGGCGCAGATCAAGCGGTTGAAAGAACAGGAGCAGGTCATTCGGCGGAGGAAGCTCAATCTGCCGATGCCCCAAGTTGGCGAGGCGGAGTTGGAGGAGATTGTCAAGATCGGACAGGCGGGCGAGTCTGCGCGGGAGCTTGTGCGGGGCGAGGGAGCCAGCGAGGGCGCGACGGGACGGCTGCTGGGCGAGTATGAGAGTCTCGGACAGGCGAGGATGGCAAGAACGCCGCGGACAGAGTCATCCGGTAAGTGCAAGCGGAGATGTGGCGGAGATGTGGCGCCATTGCAAGGCTGACGAGACAGAGGACAACTTGCTCGCCGAGGCTCGAAATCTGCGACTGATGACTGCGACGCAAACGCCGCTGCTCGGCGAGGAAAACACGCCGATGCCTTCGCGAGGGATCAACGGTACGGGCTTCGAGAGCGCCACGCCCCGGGCAGGTGTCACGGCGACGCCCAACCCGCTCGCTACGCCCCGTGCCGGCGGCGTCTTGCAGACTCCTCGGACGATTGCAGGCGTAGGAGCGACACCGCGGTCGGTACGAGACAGCCTCAGCATCAACGACGACTACGCGGTCTACGGCCAAACGCCTCAGAACGAGAAGCAGCGACTCAAGGCCGCTCGCAAAGCCCTTCAAGCCGGTTTCGCCTCGCTCCCTCAACCAGAGAACAACTTCGAATTGGCGGAGACGGAGGAAGACGAGGAAGAGCCGGAGGAGCAGTTCCTTTCGGAGGAGGACGCTGCGGAGCGGGACGCCAAAATGAAGGCTGCGAGGGAGCGGGAAGAGCAGCTCGAGCTTGCGCGTCGATCATCTGTCGTCAAGCGCGGCCTGCCACGTCCTATCGCGGTCGATCCAATGGCGCTGCTCACGGAGCTGAATTCGACAATTGAGGAGACGGATGCGCTGTCCGAGGCTCTGCGGGCGGTCAACCTCGAAGTGGCGCTCCTTATGCGACATGATTCGCTGGCGCACCCCCTTCCCGGATCGTCGACTCCGGGTGTGGCGTCTGATTACGACATGCCGGAGGACGAGTACGTCGATCACGCGCGCAAGGCGATTCACTCGGAGTTGGCAGGCTCGATAGGCCTCCCCGGCGCGACGGAAGAGCAAGTCAAGCTTGTCATCCGCGAATCGATCGACGACGAGGCCGTGACGGACTCGTGGGCAACCGAGAGGGAGAAGATGGTCCTAGACCCGCAGACCCGCACGTGGGTCGACGCCGACTCGCTGTCCCCCGAGGCGCTCACGGCGGCGTATCAGCACATGATCCTCCTCTCCAAGGAGCGCATGATCGCCGACGCGACGCGCGCGAGCAAGGCGGAGAAGAAGCTCGCGAAGCAGCTGGGCGGATACCAGGCGCTCAATGCCAAGGCGCGCAAGGGCATCCTGGACGTGATGGAGGAGATCCAGGCTGCCCAGAGGGAGCTTGAGACATTCAGGATGCTACGCGCGATGGAGGAGGCGGCAGCGCCGTCGCGGCTGGAGAAGCAGAGGGAGGAGGTGGGTGTGCTGGAGAAACGGGAGAGGGACCTCCAGGCACGGTATGCCGAGATCAACGATGAGCGCCGCGCGCTCGTGGACAGCATCGAGCAGGTGAGCTGGTTTGGGAGGCTGAGACGAGGCGGCTACAGAGTGCTGACACCCAGCTTGAGGAGGACAAGGTCGTCCTTGAGGCGCAGAATGCTTTGGAGGCACAGGGCGGCGAAGGCGAGGAGGATGCGGAGGGAGCAAACGGAGCGAATGGCGTGGACGAGATGGACGGTGTGGAAGTCCAGGCATAGATCAGTGGTCAGAGATGAAGCTGTAGCAGTTGACAATCATGCATGGTAGTGTCATCCACAACATCCCCAGCCGATCGACGGACGTCTGTCGGTAGACTAACCATACAGCTCCGCATCTGCCCCGGTACCGCCGCTCCAGCCGTCCACGACGCCGAACAGACCCGCCCACTCTTCCGGCTCGCGCAGCTGGGTATCGCCTAGCGTCAGCCATATCAGGGGAAGCAAGCCAGGCGTATGCTCACCCCTGCCCAGAGTGTGCAGCACGACGGCCGCAAGCGCATACGCGTCGTCCCGGTTATCTCCCTCGACGCACCATGCGCCGATGGCCGCGTGGGGTGTCGAGCTATCCTGCAAGGACGACAGGATCCGGCGTGAAAGACCGCCGCCGGGTATGAAAGGTGGGTAGGCGTCGACCTGCAGTCGGGGTATGGGCTCGAGGGAGGGGAGAAGCGGGTTGGGCGGGGCTGACGAGCTCGCGGACGGCGGTACAATGGACACGTGCGGGGTGCTGAGGTGAGTGATCGTTCATGCTGGTCCAGCTGGTACGGCACCCACAGCAAGCTCTGGTCGTCTTGGTTTGCGGCGTCCAGACTTGTCAACAATAGGACCGACGACGGTTGGTTTTCGTCGATGAAGCGCTTGATGAGGTCGACATGCTCGTCCTTTTTGTTCTGCCCGTAAACGCGTGCATTTGAGACATCGATAAGCGGATGAAGCTACCTTCAGGTTAGGGGACCGTTGTTGGACGACCACAAAATCGACGCCGTCCTTCGCATACACTGGCATGAGCTTTCGTCGTTTTGCAGAGAGCGGCAGAGCTCACGCTCGAGCCCTCCAGTGACGAGGCCACTTTTCGAGCTACCTATCAAAGGAGCGACCGTCTCGCCCGTTCCGATGCACCCTACCAGCTGCAGCTCGAGAGTATGTATCAGAAGGTCCACGGCTAGTTGAGGGAGGTTGGCGAGGGATACGGACGGCTGCGCGTCAGCTACAACGGGGCCGAATAGGGCGGAAGCTGACCAGTACGAGCGTCTTCCCCTTTATGACGTCCTTGCTCGAGCCTTGTGCGGGGTAGTATGACATTGTGCTGGATGTTGTGGTCGACGTCGATAACGCGATGCTCGACGCTGGATCATCGTCTTTCGTGCGGGACACGCCCCTAAAAGTGATGACGTCGGCGGATTTTCTGAAACATTGCCCGGAGCGAAAGGCACTGGTCTGGAAAAGTCGAGTATCGTCAACCTGGACATCGTTACAACAATCATCACAACGGCAATGCGCCCGTCAAGCTCGCGCATACCCCTCCAGGCTGTCAGAAGCCTCTGCCGGAGATGTCACTCGACGTCAGCGACGTTACCAGCGTCACCACGGACGACATTAAACGAGCCCACACCACGGTTACGGTTCGCACCCTCTCCAACCGGGCATCTCCACCTGGGCGGGCTGCGCACGGCTCTGCTGAACTACCTGGTCGCGCGGAAGGGCAGAGGGAAGTGGATCTTGCGGATAGAAGATACCGACAGGGTGGGTCGCTATCTCGTCGCCTGAGTGGTGCGGTGGAGTGGTATGGCTTGTGCTCACAGCAGGCACGGTTCGTACCGGGTGCGATCGACTCGTTGCGGAGCTCGCTGGAATGGGCGGGACTAGACTACGACGAAGGTGGGCTTGCTGTGACGTGCTCAATCACCGCGCATGGATGGCCTGACCCGCAGGCATTGGTGCTGGGGGGAGTCATGGGCCGTACATACAATCAGAACGGAGAGACCTGTACCACGCCCACGTGAAACAGCTCCTGGAGGTGAACGATCCGATCACCACGACCCGTATAAATCGTCTGACCTCAGAACGACCACGCGTATGAATGCTTCTGCTCGAATGAGACGTTAGCAGCGATCAAAGCCACATTGCACGCAAGCGGGAAGCGAACAAGCTATGATGGTCGCTGTCGGCACCTGACGGACGAAGAGCGCGTACGGCGGAAACAGGCGGGCGAGAAGTACATCGTCCGCTTCAAAGTGAGTGTCCCCGTTCGTGATGCTGATAACGGAGCTCATGAGCAGGACCCCGGCGGCGCACCGCCGATGCCGCGCGACCTCGTGTTCGGCGAGGTGGCAGCTCACACGGACACGGGGCACGAGAACCAGGACGACTTCATCTTGATGAAGAGCGATGGCTACCCGACGTACCATCTTGCAAACGTGGTAGACGATCACGACATGCGCATCACGCACGTCCTACGAGGGGAGGTGAGTGGATCCGGAAACATATGGGGGGGGATTCGAAGCTGACTCCAGGAATGGCTGCCGAGTCTGCCGAAGCACGTCAACCTGTATCGGGCGTTCGGGTGGGATATGCCCAACTTTGCGCATCTGCCCTTGCTGGTCAATGAACAAGGGCTCAAGCTGTCCAAGCGGCGCGACGACGTCGCCATAGACTCCTTCAAAGTACGCCACAAGCCGGTGATCCCGATGGGCGATGGCGCTGACGATAGCAACGGGGATACGAGCCCGAAGCGATCCTCAACTTCTTGGCGCTCCTTGGGTGGGACTACCAGTCTTCCTTGGAGCATAGGTTAGGCGAAGCGCTCCCATTCCACGAGCGGCGCGATAAACACTCATTATACGATATCTTCACCCTTCCCCAATTGGTTCAGGCGTTCGAGTTGACGAGCCTGAGCCGGCGGAAAGCGATGGTCAACACGGACAAGCTGGACTTCTTGAACAAGATGACGTTGCGCCGGAGGGCGGGCGTACTTGGCGAAGAGGCGGACTTGATCGAGATGGGCAAGCGGAGGGAAGGGTGGGCGGAGAGGACGGGAGATGGGAAGAAGGAGTTGGTCAGGCGATATCGTGCGGATCTGAAGGACATGCCTAGTCTGGCGGGAAAGTGAGTGGATCTCGTGATGGCATGAGTAGGCGCTGAGGGTAGCCCGTTAGTGGATGATTTGGCCTATGTGCAGAGGGTGTTTGACGTGGAGCTGGTAGGTTCTGCTTAGCTTCCGCACTCGGAGCTGATCATAGCCTCGCATCACGTTGTTGAACGAGATGGCCCCCACATCAGACTACTTCTACCTCGATCCGAACTACACGACGCGAGAAGCTGCTGAACTGTTCAAGACGGTCAGAGCGGATACATACGGTCAGCAGCATGAGGGTGGTTCTCGCACCGGTGACTGACCGCAGTCACCAATCTCGAGGCGATGATCGCCATCCTGCAGAAGATCAAGACACAGCCGCTCGACACCGACTTGCTCTGGGGTATCATCAAGGGCGTCGTGGCTGAGCTCAAGGTCAAGCGGCGCAGCGAGATCATGCTGCAGATGCGACATGCTCTGACCGGGCAGAAGGTCCGTCCGCGCTGTTTGTCGGGCCATGGCGGATGCTGATCAGGCAGAAAGGACCGAGTGTGCCAGAAATCATCGTCATTCTCGGTGCCGAGCGGTCGTTGGCTCGTCTACGAGCGGGAGTCGACCACGTCGATCGCTTGAGTCGTAATGAGACATCGCGATGAGGCCGTCGCGGCCGTCGCCACACCAAGCTGTCAAGCCACAATTTCGACGTTCAGAGCAGTGGTCGCGTAGCATCGTCATCATGTCATACAACTCATTAGCATACAATGCACGCCTCACCCGCCCATAGGTCCAGTATACGTTCACCGCCGCTTGCTGAACCTAGCCGCCGCGGCTTTCTGTCTCAAGCGCGTAAAGCTCGCGCCCCGCTCCGCCTTCATCCGCTGATACTTTGCTATCCGTTTCTCCTCCTTCTCCTGCTTCTCCTTCTTCCTTTGCTGCGCCCCGCTCAAATTCTCCCCCCGCTCAGCCTCCATCTTCTGTACCTCCAGCATCTCCAAATATTGGCCCACGCTCTGCCACACCCGCCAATCCAGCTCCTCGCCCGTCGCCCCCAACGGCGCGAGGTCGTCGATTGTCCACCGCCCGAGCTTCCCCTCGCGGAAGAACTTTTGCACAAAGGCGAAGGCGGCGTTGTAGTCCGGTTGCCCACCTTTTCCGAGCGCGCCGATCTTCGTGCACAGCGGATCGATCAGGGAGTAGAGGTCCTCCGTCGGCTGGGTGAAAGTCGATGGAAGGGGGAGGACGTCGACGTAAGTTGGATCTGGGGTGAGCCGGGTTCGCGTCGCGCACAGAGACGGTGCGGGAATATGAGATGGAGGGGGAGCGGACTCACTGCGCTCTTCGGGCGGTAAGTGCTGTTCCATCGCTATGCGCTGGTTCATCCGCCATAAGAGGTAATCCACCGCGACCTCCGATTCGAACAAACTCTCCTTGATCCCCGCTGCACTTCAGCTTCCTGCTTGAAGCTCATGCTCGTGTAGATTCACCTGTCAAGGCGAATTTGAGACCCCTCTCGGCGCCTAGGTCCCCGTGTCCCAGGAACGGAACCATCACCCCCGGCGAGTCGTGTACATACACCAGCGGGTCCTCGAATATCTTCACCACTCCCGCGAGCTTGCGCGTCATGCCCGGCATGGAGCTCGTCTTGAAATGTTTTCCTGGGCGTCAGGACTGTTCAATCAGATCCCACGCACCTCGCTTCGTGCCTACGCGGCGCAGTGCGTTGAGCAGACTCGATTTGCCGACGTTTGGCATGCCGACCACGAGGACTCGCAATGGGTCTTTCGGGCTCAAGTTCGGGTTCTCTTTTGCTGCGTCTGGGATCAGAATACCTTGCGAGAGGACAGGAGGAGACAAAGTGACGCACTCACGGCGATCCTGAGCAGCTGTTTGACATCGTCGTCGTTGCGGTTGTCGATGAACAGGACGCGTTGGTCCAGGCGGTCCCGGAATGCCTTGATCAGAGGCTGAAGTCAGCCATCATCATGCCGCCCGCAGGCACGATAACAAGGCCGCTCGACGAGTTCACGCACTTCCTCGTACTTTGCCTCCGCGAGGTCCCGCTTCGTATACGCAATGATCTTCTCCCTCATCTTCCCCTTCCGATCCACCTTCCCGCCAACCAGATTCTCAGCCAGGCTTGAGCCCAATCCCAAACTGCCAGATCCGGTTCCCCCGTCTGGTCCGTTCCAGATGGGCCCCCAGGACTGCGCGAGCAGGTCGTCGAACGCCCCGTTAATGCTCGTCAATGGCAGCCGGGCGTCCCGTGCTTCGATGACCAGGTCCACATCCGGGAGGAGGTCGCCCATGAGCCGCATGGACCGCGCCATGTGCCCCGCGTACCATGATGCCGTTTTCGCCGGGTATGCAAACGTCGCACGGGGTATGAACGCCATCTTGCCGTCCGGGAAGCGAAGTATGAGGGTACAGATGCATTGGGAGAACGGCTTCCAACTTTTGGAGATGCAACTGGAGCGGATCACGTGACGTCATGCGTCAACTCGAGTGAAGTGCTCATTCGGCCGTTCGGGGTGTTGACGACCTGAACATCTTTGACTGTCGCCCGCTCATACTTTACGACAGCCTCCTCTGGACCTAGCAGTATCGCGTGGAGCCATGTTCAAGAAGTGAGTGAATCGGATGTGGCAGGCCGACTCTCGCTGATCCCAGATTCCACCCCAAAGATGACGTCTCAGGCTCGACATCGCTGAAATCGTCCGTCCAGCGACATATCCGGACCGCCCTCTTGGAACAATACCCGCTTCTGTCCCAACCGGCATACAGAGAGCAGTCGGCGGCCGCATCAGCCCCCACTGAGGCGCCTGCCGCGGACGAGGAGGCACCGAAAGAAGAGCCGAAGGAGGAAGTAGAGGAGAAGGGTAGCAAGAAGAAGGGTGGGAAGGGGAAAGGCGGCGGAGGGGGGAAGAAGGGCGGAAAGGGCAAAGACAAGAAGGAGGC
>Ga0308169_10006076_pt1 | contig 10747 bp, 7 predicted proteins | sample PhyBR1_2_FD_202139 | JGI IMG/M metagenome (GOLD analysis project Ga0308169, IMG submission 202139) | Phyllosphere microbial communities from UC Gill Tract Community Farm, Albany, California, United States - DLSLSB.R1 | ecosystem: Host-associated > Plants > Phyllosphere > Unclassified | place... | reverse complement strand
AAGGTCGAATGTGTACAGCCAAAAACACCAGCGGGAGAAATCGCTCATCCTGCAATTCTCGAACGAATCACTCTAGGTTCACCACTCTCTGGTCAATCCCTCGACACTCGCAAATACTCTTTCCTACAATCTCGAATCAACCGAGACGAGACACACGATGTGTTTGACAACGACATTTATGCGGGATTGACGGATTTCTGGACGAGGTTTCAAAAACCTTTCATGACGGGGAGTGAGACGATGCATTTGGATGAGCAAGTCGTGAGGGGAGCTATCGATGAGTTATTGGGATTCAATGGATGGGCGGCGGCGGCGTGTTCGAGTTTGACGAGACCGTTTGGATTGGCGAAGAAGGAGGACGATTGGAGTGATCTCGCTCGACCTGGAGCCCTTTACTATTTCGCCTTGGTCGTTCACGGTGCCGATCACTTCCTCATCGATCAACTCGCAGTCATCGTTCAACTCTCGAAACGATTAGGTCCCAACTCAGTCTTCGTCTCTCTCGTCGATTACGCTTCTACCGATTCTACCCCCTTCATCTGCGACATGGCAGAAGCCATCATGATCCTCCTTGGTATCTCTTATCGTATCCGACAAGTCGACCCTATGACTTCCGATCCTACCGCTTCTTACTATCCTCTCGAAGAAGCCTACACTCGTAACCTCGCCCTCGAACCTCTTCAAGAACTTTGGGAACGTCGCAAGGTCAAGTTCGAGCGAGTCATCTGGCTCAAAGGATTCACCTGCCCGAACGACATCCTCGAAACGATTCGAGTTTCGATGATCAACGAGGCTTCGATGGTTTGTTCGATGGATTGGAAAGAACACAACGGGTTCTTCATCTACAACGATCGATGGCGTACTCGAGATATGGACGGCAACTTGTTCAGAGGTTCGAAATCGACTTCCCCTATCGACGAGGCACCACCCCGAGACGCTTACGGAGGAGCTCGTTACACCCTTCACTTACCCTTCCAAGTCTTCTGTTGCGAGTCCGGTACTCACATCGTCGATCCTCACAAATCCTACTACCACGGAGTCACGTATCAATCATCAGTCGAAGGAGTCTTCAATACTTCGGCAGCTTCAGATGGAAAGACCCCTCGGTGGAGCGAAGGACCTTGCATGGATTCGGCTCAACTTCACTTCTGTCGTGACATGTGGATGGTTGCGTTCAGGGAAGGGATCAAGACGGAAGCGAAGAAGTTGTCGAACGATGAACGATTAGGGAAATCTCGTCAAGCTCATCCCTTCATGGACGAACTCATACAATCGATGTTGGCAAGTTACGCTCCTACTACCAACGCCAAGATCGGGTATCCGAACTCGGGAGATTACCTCGCAGACGAAACTGGAGCCGCACCTGGAGGAGGACCTGGGATGGACAACGAGATTGGAAAAGCGAAGGAGAATTCGGCAAAGGCTCAAGCTGCTCAGAAGGGTGGAAAGGATGCGGTGAAGGAACCTGCCGCTGCTGCTGAAGAAGAAGAGGGGGAGGACGAGGAGGAAGAAGAAGATCTCGGTGAAGAGGAGGAAGGAGGAGCTGGAGATAACCCGAACGTACCTCAAGAAGCTTACAGTGATGACGATGGAGGAAAGGGACGACCTATCGATCTCGCCGTCAAGATGGTCGATGAGGAGGACGATTCGGATGTCGGTGCCGCTCAAGATGCCGCTCAAGTTGGAAGAGGAGCTCAAAAAGTTGCACCTGCTGGAGGAGATAACATCAAGGCTGGAGCTGGATCAGATGAGAAAGCTGGAGCCCCAGCCGCTGCTGGAAACGGACCTGAGAAACTCGAATGGCACCTCGTCAAACCTGATGGACCTCTCGCTGGTAAACCCGATTCTGGACCTGCTGGATGGCACAAGGTCGACGCGGACGCAAGGATCGCCAATGCGAAAGAAGTCGCCGCTCAAGGATGGGTCAAGGTCGAGGACGCTGACAAGGGAGCTCAACCTGGAAAAGCGAAACCTCAAGCCGACGCTCCGAAACAGAAACTCGCCAAACGTTCTTTCGAAGTTGGAGCTGTGGAGGAGGAGGAGGACGAGAAGCACATTCTCGAGAAGCGTGGATTCTTCTTCGCCAATTCACCCGCCGCCGACAAAGTCGAGTCTCCTCAAGTTGACGAATCCGATTCTTCCGCTTCCCATCACCTCGAGAAACGCCGACCTCGTTCTTTACCCAACAACGCATTCCCCAACGCAATCGCACGTATCCTCGTCAACCCTCGATGCGTCACGACTTATGCTGGAGTTTCGCACACTCAACTCGCTCTCGATTTGTTCGGAGAGGGAGAAGATCGAGAACCGACTGCGAGGGAAGGTGGCAAATATGAGTTGGACGATTGGAGGAGCGCTCCAGAGAGTTTCGTTTGTCAGGAAATGAGAACAACGGGAGGTCAGTCCGAAGATCGCTTTTTGCTCTTTCCTCTTTTCGATGAGCTGATCCCTTTCCTCTTGTGAGCACTTCTAGGACGTGTGGCGCCGAAGCAGCAACGACGAACTGGGTTCCAACAAGCTCGATTGCTGCTCAACGGATGGAGACCAACGTAGAAACGAGGGAGAGAGGAAAACTTTTAGATTTCGAGAGGAAAGAGGAACGAGGAAGGGGATCAGTATTCGAGCTTTCATTTCTATTTTGCATTACAACACATACCCGGCATCGTTCTCTATACTTGTGAACGAAAGAGAGAGTTCAACATTGAATACAATTGCGAGACTATTCGAAATTACCGAGCTGTCGAATGGAAACTTTCTTTTTTTCTGGAACCACCTCCACTCAACACTACACACAAGATGGGCAGAACAGCACCTCGTGGACACAATGGAATGAAGAAGAAGGGAGAAGCTGGTGCATCCAAGAACGTAAGTCCATAGTCTTTACTCTCTCATCTCAAGCTTCTTCTCTCAACTTTTATTAACTCTTCACCTACAACTCCTGACTGCAGTACATCACCCGTAATCAAGCAATCAAGAAGCTTCAATGTACTCTGGGAGATTTCAGACGGCTGTGTATTCTCAAGGGTGAGCAAAATCGAATCTCACTTTCCAGCAATTATTTCTCATCTTTAGTTAACTCCCTTGCGTTGTCTAGGTATCTACCCTCGTGAACCCCGAAACCGCAAGAAGGCGAACAAGGGATCCTCAGCACCCGCTTCTTTCTACTACGCCAAAGACATCCAATATCTTCTTCACGAACCAGTTCTCGACAAACTTCGAGAGCACAAGGCATTCGCAAAGAAGTTGAGCAAGGCAGTAGGAAGAGGAGAATGGGCATTGGCAAAGAACTTGGAGGAATCGAAACCCGTTTACAGGTTAGACCATATCATCAAAGAGAGGTGAGTTTCCATTTTCTCTGTCGACTTCCGTTCTTCGCGTGACTCAGCGACTTCCCATCCCCTTAGATATCCTACCTTCGTCGACTCTCTCCGTGATCTCGATGACGCCCTCTCCCTCATCGTCCTCTTCGCTTGTCTCCCCGCTTCCCAAACCGTTCCCGCTTCAGTCATCGCCAACTGCTCTCGACTCGCCGCAGAATGGCAACTCTACGTTATGCGAACAAAGTCACTACGAAAGGTCTTCCTCAGTATCAAGGGAATCTACTTCCAGGCTGAAGTTCAGGGTCAAACGATCACTTGGCTAGTTCCTTACATGTTCACTCAAAACGTGCGTCTTCACTTCGAGGCGGTCATCGACTCCTGTATGCTGACATTGCCTCATCGCTGATTCCGCAGATCCCCTCCGACCTCGATTACCGTATCATGCTCACTTTCCTCGAACTCTACCAAACCCTCCTCGGATTCGTTTTCTACAAACTCTACACCGACAACAACCTCGTCTACCCTCCCAAGCTCGATGCGGCTCTCGATGAGAACGGTGCTGGTATCGGAGCGCTATTGCTCGAAGAAGCTGGTGCGAAGGGACTCGTTGTTGACCGAAGAGCAGAAGAACTTGCAGAGGGTGGAGAGGCAGTCGAGAAGAAACGAGTGTACGCCAAGGATGTCAGGCAACAGATTCATGAGATCAAGCAAGGTGGTGCGAATGGAAAGGAGGATGCTGAGATTGAGCAAGAGGCGGATTCAGCAGCTGCGACTCTCGCCGGAGCGACAGAGGATGCCGCTCTCGGACTCGACGTCTTCCCCGAACCTTCCGGAGCCGATTCCTCTGACCCAACAACGACCGTTGTCCAACCTTCTTCCCTCTCCGCCACCACCGATCTTTTCGCCCCCTACTACTTCTTCATCTCCCGAGAAGTTACTCGACCTACTCTCGAATTCGTCGTCCGATCCTTCTCTGGACGAGTAGGATGGGACCCAGTCTTAGGAGCCGGTTCACCTTACAAAGAAGACGATCCTCGAATCACCCATCACATTCTCGATCGACCTGTCATGCCTTCTTCCGCCGCTTCTCACCCTGGCAAGCGTGCCTATGTTCAGCCTCAATGGGTCGTCGACTGCATCAATCGCAAGACCCTTCTACCGACAGATGAATACAAACCTGGAGCCGTCTTACCTCCTCATTTGAGTCCGTTCGTTGATGATGACGAGGTCCGACAACGTGGTGGATACGTGCCGATGGAAGCTGAAGATGGTCAAGACGTCGAGATGGGCAGTGAAGAGGAGGATGACGATGAAGATGAGGAGGAGGAGGAAGAACTTGAAGAGGAGGAGGAGTCAGTTCCAGTACCGACGAAGACTAGCAAGAAGGCTCGACCAGCGCTTCTCGCCGCCGCTCGTGAACCTACGAACGACGCTCTCCGACACGCCGCTGAGCTCGAGGCTGAGGGTAAAGGTGTCGCACCTGCCATCTTCGAATCTGAACTCGCTGCCGAATCGAAGAAGGTCAAGAAGGACGCTGCTGCTCAAGAAAAGGCAAAGGGTCCCAAGAAGGTTTCGAGGAGTCAAGAAGAACAGCTGGCTAGTATCATGCTCACTGGTAAACAGAAGAAGTTGTACAACAAGATGGTCTACTCGAAGGATCGCAAGGCTGAAGAGGTAAGCTCACACTCTTACTTCACTCCACCTCTCCAGGTTGCTCAGAGCTGACTCGTACTGTTACATCTGCTAGACTATGAAACTTCAAGCGAGGAAGAAGGAGATCGAGAAGCGAAAGAAGAAGGACGCCAGCAAGGTCAACTTGTAGATTCGCTGATCGTTGTTCGGGGGCTTTCTCTCACATCTATGGCGTTGTACTGTTACTCTGTTACTTTTATCTGGCAACTTTAGACTCATCCTTTTCTCTCCGGAGTCGTTGCGATCCCCTGCGTTTATAAGATTGCGCGAGATGCTCGTGCTGTTCTGACGATGCAATTCCGCTGGGTTTATCAGCTGCTCGTCAGCCTTGATACCGTTACAGTTTTTCGCTCTCTTCCTTGCGAAATTCGAGTCTTGCGAATTTGTCATTCGACCTAAAGTCTTCCTCTGCTGTCCCATCTCGCTCTGTTTCCATCTCACGAATACCGGAATGGCTGGACTACCTGCAGAGGCTATTGCATACGCTCAACAGGTACGCCTGGCTCTACCTCTCACCGATATCATCATCATCGAACTTCTACTGATCTCTTGTCTCGCTCTCTCGTCTTGCCACCTTCTTGCGCTCCTCATACATCTTTCTCATTCAACAGTTCTTTCAAGCTGCGCGGACAGGAGCCATTGACACTCTTCGACCACCTCTCGAAGCAGGATTACCGGCGAATCTTACGAATGACAAAGGAGACACTTTGATCATGCTGGCAGCTTACCATGGCCATGTAGAAGCTGTCAGACTACTATTGAAGCATGGAGCGGATCCAAAGTGAGTCTTTCAATCCACATCTCTCATTGACAATCCGATTACTCAGCTCCCTCGCGTCCAATACTGCCCGTCCGGCTCGATCTACAGTCGACTGAACGATCGAGGGCAGTCACCTGTGTCGGGAGCGATCTTCAAGAACGAAGAAGCAGTTGTCGAAGCTTTACTCGAAGGAGGAGCAGATCCAGATGTTGGACAACCTACGGGAACAGAGACTGCGAAAGTGTTTGGAAAGACCGAGAGATGGGAGAAGGCATTCGCAGATGCACGAGAACGGAGAGATGCGAAGGGAGGTGTCAATGGAACTTCTTCGTAGGTAAGTTCTCTTTTTCGCAAAATTGGATATGCGATTGGTTGAGCTGATGTGAGCGTGTCTTTTTAGCGTCAAGCTGTAGCTTCCTCGGTGTATATATTGATTGTTGTAATGAGGGCCTACGTTCACAGGCGTTACTCTACGGATCCGAACGAATAGCTTCGAGAGGGTTTGCGACGTCGAGCCTTAATCAGTCAGTTGCCAGAGAGTCTTCAGGTGCTTCAAGTGCCGTTCTACTCGTGGGTTAACCGCAATGGATGAGCTTGATGGAGGGTGGAGGAGGAGGTTCAGCGAATTTGCGAAGAAAGCTTTTCGCGAGGAGAGAGCAGATAGACGCACCGACCGTATTTCCGCGAGCCCAGGCGTATCGCAGTTGCTCCGCTACGATTCATAGGGAGAGCAGGCCAGGTCAGGGAAAGGGACTCCTTCTGTAACGACGAACCTTCGCAATCACTTTTTTTTTTCGTGACTTTGATTTCTCGAAGCAAGACCTCAGGCAAGACCTCCCTCCCTCCCTCCGATAGACGGCCGTCGATAGATGACACTTTGGTTAGCCTCCACTGATTGACACGGAGCGAGGGTATAGGGGATTCGTAAGTGAGTTCAGTAAGCCGAAACAGTAATCTCAACGGAGGAGGACAGTCAGCTCGCTACTTTTCCCTCCGAATCCCCGAATACCCTTCTCCCACTTCTTTCGCTACAGCTTGACTCTCTCTTCTCTCTTCATACTCTACACTACTCTGCATCACTCTCACTCGGAACACAATGTTCTTTCAACGTCGCAACTCTCAAGCTTCTTCTTGCTCTTCTTCCTCTTCCTCCTCCTCTAGCTCAAGTTCGACTTCTTCGTTCTACTCTCCATTGGAACCAGTCGAAGGTGACCTCCCTCACGAGTTATACGAACGACAACCTACTCTTCCCTCAAAGAAGAAGAACTCGTCGTCGTCGTCGAAGTGTTCTCTCGAAATCGAGAAAGATTCTTGGTCAAATCCATTCGTGAGTCTACCCTTGCACTCTTCTACTCGGATAGTGTACTGACACAGTCGTTTTAGTCCTTCCCTCGATCCCACACTCATCATCACGTTTGTCCGAAGCATGGAATTCGACACGATCCTTTCCTCGCATTTCCTGGAAGAGATGCGAGATCGTTCGAAGAGGGTAGCTACAAAGCGAAGAAGGTATGTCGCATGTTTCTCTCTCCTGTGGTGTTGGTCGTATACTAACGAGCTGAGTGTACAGATTCCATTGAGAAAAACGAAATCGATGAAAACTCAAATTTCCTCTGTTTCGATTTCGGACACGAGAATCTCCCTCTATATCCACCTCAACTCGCACGAGATCGTTCAATTACCATGATCCTCGACCTCTTACGCCTTGTCCGACTCGACTCCGATCAAGTTCTGAACACTTCGCACCGTCGTCGATTTCACTCGAAAACTGAACAGTCGATTTCTGCATGACTTCTCGCCTCACTCCGCTCCACTCTGTAGCCCATCAGTACCACGATAATCTCTACGCTATACCCCCTCATCTGTCTATCTTTACCCATTCCCTCCCAGTTGTTGTCTTCTATCGAAATCTCTCAACTCGCAACCTTTGTAAATAGCTGTGAATAATGCACAATCTGAGAGTTTCTGGACAGTCGTACTGCTTACTGCCTTGCTCTGACGCGACGAAAGGTGACCTTGCGGAACTCATCTGGTCTTCTTTTCGAACTCAGCTCCGTTCTCAAGTTCTCCCGAGAAGCCAACAATCCATAAAGCGCGAGAGGACAGGTAGAACGACATTGCGACAGCGGGAAGAGAACGAAAACGAGTTTTGCTATGCGGAACGAGAGGGAAGAAAGCAGTGAAAGGGGTATCTAAAAGTAGGGTTGCCATCCTGAAGAACACGATCGGGTCAGTACTCAAGAATAGCATAGAAGAAGAGAAAGATAACGTACCAGAGAAGATGCTTGAGAGATTGCGAGGATCAGTAGCCTCTTGAATCACTTGATTGACAGTGTACTGAACGCTGAGTCGAGCGTCGAGCTTGTTTCGAACGATTGATAGAGCTCGATCGGCATCGTCAGGTAGGTCATCGAGAGCTTCAGCTTCCTCCGAACCTTGAATGCGTTTAGCCATTTCAGCAGAGACCGCCCTGATCAAGGTAAAACCCAAAGATTAGCGAGAGATCGAGTTTGAGCGTAGGATCCGATCTTGGTACTTACCAGTTCTGTAGAGGATCATGCTTGAAGACTTCGAGAATCGTCATGAGGATGTTTGAACGCTCCCGCAAGACTCGGAGCGTTTCCTCTGAACAACGTCGGAAGACTCCGTCAACACCGCTTGATCCGAATCCATCGATGATGTTCTGGGTGAGACGGAAAGGGACTAGCTCTGCGATAGGTAGACGCTTCCCCTGCGAACGAGAAAGAGCGTCGTTAGTATTGAGTCGACAAGAGGGGGAAATAGATAGCTCACTTGTTCAAAAGCGATACCAAAGTCGATATGGACGAGTTCGCCAGTCGCCTCATCCATGAGGATGTTGGAGACGTGACGGTCGCCCAATCCGAGGATGTAACCGATCATCGAAGTCGTCGCGACAGATCTCGAATAATTCAAACGCATATCGAACCAGAGTGAAGGAACTTTTTGACGTTGCCAGAAGAGGTGACGCATGAGAGGAGTCATCTCTTTGAGCGTCTTCTCGAACGCTGCGAGTTTGGCCGATTTCATGACTTCGACATTCGGCTTGTGAATTCGTTCGATTTTCGACATCTCGCTTCTCGCTTTTGCTGGCATCCCCGGTTGCATTTGCCTACTCGTAGGAGCTCCTGTTAGTCGAACAGGAGACTACGATACCAGGGAAACAGGAGCTCACTCGTATAGTCTTGAGAGACAGCTGCCGAGTGGAGCGGTGTTTGCTACGAATTCGATGAGACCGTTCTGATTCTGCAAAGGAATGACCTTGTAGGTGCGAATCTGTAACTTGCGGCGACGAGTTCCGGCATCCTGTCGAAGAAGATCGTTGACGAGAACGAAAACTTGTTCCATGACTGCATCTTGTCGAACTTCGTCGTTTCCTTTGAGCTGCACACATACGGGATGAATCAGCTGTCTGAGTCCGCAGTGGAGGTAGTGAGAGACTTACTAATTGGCGGTACGGCTTTCCATCACTACCAAGGCAAGTGACGATCTTCGGAACGTGGACACCTCCAGCGGTATCGAAAGTATCAGCGTAGTTGACGATGTGAGGGAAAGAGTTGTCGGGATAGATGCCGGTGGGATCGATGGGGAGGTCGAAAGTTGAAACGGGAATCGGTAGATTTCGAACTTTGGTCTTGAGACGCATCGAAGCGAGAATCTTGAGGGATCCCTTCTTGACCACTCCTCGACTATCAACGTACTGAGGACAATCTTTCACTTCAACAGCAGCCCATTCACCATAAGCGTCACAAGCGATTTCGAGACCATCGATTCGACTTTGGAGTTTCGTATCGGTCTTGAGACGGTCGATGACCTCTGCGGCAGCTTGAGCCCTCGAGTTCTTTGGAACGTCGGTTTTGGTGGTCGAAGATCGTCGAGAGCCTTTACCTTGAGGCGGTACTTCGCGGAGAGCGTGAACAGGGAAGAATGTGTGGAAAAGATGCTCTCGACAGAGTCGCTGGATGAGGCGTCGAATGTTCTTGCTGGAAGGCGAGGTGTGAGAAGAAGGAGAAAGTCGAGCGGAGAGTTGATAGGCGAGGAAGACGAATTTGTAGGAAGGGATCGCGGCGAGAAGTGGTTGAAGTCGAGAATGGAGAGCATCGTCGTCCGAGTGAGCGAGCCAGAGTGCACAGAAGCGGAAGATCTTGACATTCGATTCGTCGGATTCTGTGAGAGCGCGGGCGTAGTTCTCGAGAGCTCGTTGGAGCATGTTTTGAGTAGTTTGTTCGGCTTCCTCCAACTGTTGTCGATCTTCGGTCAAGTGAGCACTAGCCGTCGACTTTGACTTCTCGAGCAGATGACTGTCTGGCACACTTCCTCCACTGTTCGACTTGCGTTGACGATCGATCTCTTTGAACTCGAATTGCTTGCGGCGACGGTAGGCTTCGTATCGAGTCCGTTTCTCGGCCGTAGACTTCGAGAACTCTTGATATTGAGCGTCGGCAAATGAAGCGAAAGCTTGGAAGATGTGAGCTCGATCTTGAGGAGATGTTGTCGGTTGAAGAGAATCGATTGCTGGGTCGAAACACTCTTGCAGGACTTGAAGCGGGTTCCGAAGGTGAGCTTCTCCCGTCCACTCTCCCTATCAGATAAGTTTGAGAGTCAGTGGCCATTGCAGATGTAGGAAGGAAGGGAGAGTTTGCGAGCTCACAAGAGTTGCCCAAATCATCGCGTCTTTCTTGCTCGATCTATGATGAACTTTGTCGAGTAGAGTGATCGCAGTCGTATGTTCGCCTTGAGCCCAGAGAACATGAGCGAGTTCTCGATCCACTTCGACGGTTTGGGTGTCTTCAACGAGCGTGTTGGCAGAGGTGATGGCGTTGAGAGCGACTTGAAGGCGTCCAGCTTTGCGAGCGACGTGACTGAGCTTGACCAGACAGCCTCGTTCCTCTTCCGTGGCTATCGAGTAGACCGGCGAAGCGAAAGCGTCGCCTACAGCTTCGAGTCGCTCTTGACT
>Ga0308169_10006073_pt1 | contig 10749 bp, 9 predicted proteins | sample PhyBR1_2_FD_202139 | JGI IMG/M metagenome (GOLD analysis project Ga0308169, IMG submission 202139) | Phyllosphere microbial communities from UC Gill Tract Community Farm, Albany, California, United States - DLSLSB.R1 | ecosystem: Host-associated > Plants > Phyllosphere > Unclassified | place... | reverse complement strand
TTAGTGGCCAAGGACACCGCCCTTTCACGGCGGGAGCACGGGTTCGAATCCCGTTGGGGTTACTCCTTGCAAGGGAATCCGGTCGATTGCATCTGACGACCGTACTAAACTAAAACCGATGTCGTATAGCTCTCCGGATGAGATCGCGTTAGTCAGGGGTTCCGGCCAGCTAGAGGGTAATGCTCTAGCACCTTCGGTTCCATCGTCTAGTGGCCTAGGACTCTGCCCTCTCACGGCAGCAACGCGGGTTCGAATCCCGCTGGAATCACGCCTTCTAGAAGGAAACGCTGCGCACGACTGGCTGGGGGTTGATAGGTCCCCCACAGGTAAGACCACCTGGGCTCAAAGGTCGCTTGCTGCTTTAAACCGTAGGGGTAGCGGGACTGGCTGTAAACCAGTTGTCATAGACTCGGGGAGTTCGACTCTCTCAGGCAGCACTGTAGCATCTCATGCTACTATTCTCAGAATGGCAGGAAAGCTCGGGCGTCTTCCGGAGGCGGCGAGCTGAGGGATCGGTACCCTCTCTGAGAGCGCAGCAGTTCGGAAGTGATGAGCCGGACTGTGAACAGGATAGGCAATGCGGGAGTTGGCAAACCCGTCGGCTCCCGCTGGGGGTCGTCTTCCAAGGTGCCTCTGGGCGGGACTCATCATCCCAATCAGGTGCGAGGCTTCGTCATAGCCTCGAAAGGAAAGCCGTCCGGTTCAGCAATGATTGAGCCAAGGGCACTCGGCGTGCCAGCAGATGACCGTATGGCTTCTGTCAAGATCGCAACTTGAGGGTGGTTCGAATCCGCCGGCTTGAACTGGTCGCTTCGGCGATCTATTCCTCCTTAGCTCAGTTGGCAGAGCGCCGAGCTGTTAACTCGGATGTCGCAGGATCGAGACCTGCAGGGGGAGCACTGCTGAGGGATTCAGCGTCGAGGCAGATGTCGCAAGACTGTAGCCGTTCACTGTGAGTCCTAAGGTACGAGGCCGCTGAGAGCCGCAAATCTCAGCAATGGCGAGGTGGGATGGCTCCCAGCGCTGACTGTAAATCAGTAGCCCCTCTGAGATCGATACTCAGTCTCGCCACTCCAGTGTAGACCGTAATGGCAGCGGGTCGGCCTGTTAAGCCGTTGGGTATCCAATCCCCCTGGTGGTTCGAGTCCACCTTCTGGAGCAGGGTCCTCGGAGAACCTCGATCTCCTATTCCTCTATAGCTCAATTGGCAGAGCAGCCGGCTGTTAACCGGCAGGTTCCTGGTTCGAGTCCAGGTGGGGGAGCAATGCAAGTAGGCTGACATCATGCTCGATGCCGGAGGAACGCAGGAACTCGAAGCCCCAAGGGTTTTAGGTAAAGCCGAGAGGCCGGTTCGATTCCGGCAGCTGTGAGCATCCAGCTTAGTGATCTGGGACATGTTCGGTTTGGCCCTGAAGGCTGCGAGTTCAAACACAGGGGTATAGCTCAGTCGGTCAGAGCGCTTCGCTGATAACGAAGAGGTCCTCAGTTCAATTCTGAGTATCCCTACCAGCCTGTTCGGTTGACCCCGAGAGGGCGGCTAGTCACCGCCGAGAACAGGCACGCGCTGTTGGCGAGCTTCGAAACCTCGACTTCAGCGTAACATGGCTCCTTGGCGGAATTTTGGTAGACGCGCTGGTCTCAGAAATCAGTGTCCGTTAGGGCGTGCGGGTTCAAGTCCCGTGGGGGCCACGATCTGGCTACTTCGGTAGCTGGAAGGGAGCATCAGGCTCCACCCATCCGGAATGAAGAAGCAAGTTGAGCAAGCGACAGTCCCGCCGAACGGGTTGTCGGGACCTCGGCCCTAGTTCATCTGGATGGGCACCAAGCTTCTGTGCGGTGAAGCAGTTCGGCTCTGGATTCGTAGCTCAGAGGCAGAGCAGCCGGCTCTTAACCGGCGGGTCGGGATTTCGAAATTCCCCGGGTCTACATGAACATTGACGAGTACAGCGGCAGGCAAGTCCTGCTCAAATTCAAGAATAAGCGCGCCATCTCAGGATTGCTCCAGGGAGACCGTGATACTGGCTTCACCCTGAAGCTCGGAGTCACGCAGATCCCCATCGATCCCGAGGACCTTCTTCGGGTCACACTGAACTGAGGGTTTCGGCCCGTGGGCCTCTAGCTCATCTGGTTAGAGCATCCGACTTTTAATCGGAGGGTACAGGGTTCGAGTCCCTGGGGGCCTACTACTGCGAATGGAGTTTGTGCATTCACTCCGCGCAGGGCATAAGGAAGATGTACGCCTGCTTCTATAGCTGAGGGGATTAGCACCTGACTCTTAATCAGGGGACCTTGGTTCGATTCCAAGTGGAGGCACTCATTTCGTGGTGCGGTCGCATGATAGCGCTGCGGGATGACATATGATTGCGTAGCTCAATCGGGAGAGCGCCACCCTGTCACGGTGGAGGTAGCGGGATCGAAACCCGTCGTGGTCGCAAGCTGGAGAGCTTAAACTCACATGCCTCTATAGCTCAGTTGGTAGAGCAACCGGCTCTTAACCGGTGAGTCCTCGGTTCGAGTCCGAGTGGGGGCACGGAAGCGGTTTGGCGACTGCTTTCAGGGCACATCATTCTCCCTACATCACGAATGAACGCATCCGAACGAAACTCGGAGGGAAGATCAGGCTTCCTCGATGGACGGCAGGAACGGCAGTGCGCTGTGCAGTAATCCACCGTCACACCTGATGCGAGTGAGGTTCGCCAGCCAAATCTCGCACTTGGCCCCGTAGCTCAGCTGGTTAGAGCGCCGCCCTGTCACGGCGGAGGTCGCCGGTTCAAGTCCGGTCGGGGTCGCAGGTCCCAGGGAAACTCGGAGAAACAGCTCCATGAACTGTCTCTTCTCTCTGCGAGACCAACCACTGACAGCACTGTGCGCACGGTGCTGTCTTCGGTATGATGCGCCCTGTCGGGGACCTACAACACCCCTCGACCGCCTCTCCTACCAGAGTCGTTCTGCGGCTCGAATGCTTCTGTAACTCAAAGGCAGAGTGCCTCTTTTACACGGAGGAAGTTGGGATCTCGGAATTCCCCGGAAGCACCTCGCTGACTTCGACAGGCTCTGCGGGAGCCATGCTAGCAACACGGACGAAGTCCCCCGACGGTGTGCGGGGTTCCTGGATTCTACTCCTGCTCCTTGGGGCGCCTTCGGGGCGTCTCCTACCCTTGTGAAATTTTGTCGTAACGGGAGAAAATAGTACACACCACCCTGGCTCTGTAGCTCAGTTGGTAGAGCGCTCGACTGAAAATCGAGAGGTCACCGGATCGATGCCGGTCGGAGCCACGGAAACTCCAGTGGTACGCCGTTGGGGTTCGGGTCAGTTCACCCTCCTTTCGAGAGACCAGTGGCTGACCTTTTGCCCTCGAAGCTCAGATGGTAGTAGCGTCCGGTTGAAGCCCGGAAGGTTGTCGGTTCGACTCCGACCGTCGGCACTGCGACTTCAGGTCGCTGATCCCAGGTAGTATGTTGGCAATGCTAGCCGTGCTCTGACCGCGGTGCCCCTCGAGGGTCGTAGGTTCGATTCCTACCCTGGGAGCTCTCCACGGAAGTGGATGATGCCCAGTAGCACAATTGGCAGTTGCGCCGGCTTTTGGTGCCGGATGTTGTAGGTTCGACCCCTACCTGGGTAGCTGCCGACCACTACTGGTCGTCTATGGAAGATAAGCGAATGGTTAGCGAGCTCACTGCTAATGAGTTGCCGGTGAAAGTCGGTTGCGGGTTCGATCCCCGTGTCTTCCGCTCCTTCTCGTTAGAGCAGCTATTGATAACAGTTGTCAACAACGGAAAGGTGTTCCATGCTTCACTCACTCGTCCTCGCAGTTGCCCACGGTCACGGCCATGAGCACGGAGGCGAGGGCGTCCTCCAGGAGGCCTGGGAGATCTTCACGGATCCCGGTCACTTCCTCGCCGAGGTCGGCTTCACGCTGATCATCGACTTCGTGGTGCTCTTCCTCGGCTATCAGCTTCTCGTCAAGAGGGTTGTGATCCCGAGATTGAGAAAGCAGCTCCACCGGGAGCTCGACACGGAGCTCGGAGTGAGCAAGGAACAGCATGATGAGCACCACGGAGACGGCAAGTCCTGATCCGGGGTGCTCCCCTTGGGGTCTTAGCTCAGTTGGTAGAGCATCTGCCTGGCAGGCAGAGGGTCACGGGTTCGAATCCCGTAGATTCCACACCTTACGGGCCTGAGGGAATGAGCCTAGGTTGACAACCTGCACCTGATCTGCATTGCGGTGAGGGGATTGAGGAAGTACGCGACTTCCGTGCGAATCGTCAACCTCCAGAGTGCTTCGGTATGATGGAGTTGCAGGGATCGTCCGCATTCGCGGGTAGCGTGATCTAGCCTCGCGGCGGGAGTGTAAACTTCTGTCGCGGTTCGGGGCCTTAGCTCAGTTGGTAGAGCGCCTGCTTTGCAAGCAGGATGTCAGGAGTTCGATTCTCCTAGGCTCCACGCGCTTTCTAGATGCGCCTGTTGTGGTCGGCGACTGATACTCCGGCACGGTACGAGTATGCTGTACGGCTGTAAGCATATCCTTTGCTGGTCCGGGTAAGAGACCAGTTTGGGTCCATAGCTCCAATGGTAGAGCGGGTGCTTTGCAAGCACTAGGCTGTCGGTTCGAGTCCGACTGGATCCACAGTGAGGACTTCCAACCCTCGCTCCCTGGTAAGGGCAGCCCCCATCTACGGCGACTCTGATGCTAAAATGAATCGCTACCGTGTTGTTCTCGTCTGGGTTTGGAAGATGAGATCGCGTGGGATGCGTAGGAATCCCAAGGCCACTGTTCTCGAGACGGTGGCCGCCTTGGCCCGTTAGTTTAGTTGGTTAGAACATCGCCCTCTCACGGCGAAGGTCACGAGTTCGAGTCTCGTACGGGTCACACATTCGGCTCCCTGAAAGTCACCGCTAGGGGAGCTAGAAAGGTGGGGAAGTTCCCTCCTTGAGAAGGATGTTTCCGTGACTAGGGGTTGAGATGCAGGAGTTCCCCGGGCTGAAAGCAAGCTAAAAGCTCCCGCCCCGCCAGCGGCACCTCGAAGCTCTTCCGGAATCCGGCGGAATCGAGGTCGCCCTGTGCAACGCCCCCGTAGGCTAACGGATAAACCAGTAGGCTACGAACCTTCCATTGTCAGTTCGAATCTGGCCGGGGGCACTGAACCATGCACGCAGTTCCTCGCCAGAACTGTAGACACCCGCCAAGTGTCTCATGCGGGTTCACATCGGGATCGGCTGTCCCGGGTCTATCCGGAGGACTCCTAAACGAACCGGTATGTCCTAGCTCGGAAAGGAAGAGCGGCCAACAGTCTGGTAGGCAAAACTGTACGCATCGGGGCGGGCGCGCGATTCGATTCGCGGGTTCGAACATCTTCGGGGTGGCAGACGACTGTGCGGGTGATCCATTGGCAGTGGAAAGTCCCGCTTTGCGACAGTAGCTCAGCTGGTAGAGCGCGACCTTGCCAAGGTCGAGGTCGCGGGTTCGAGCCCCGTCTGTCGCTCCAGGCCCTTCGGATGCCTCAAATCCGAAGAATGACAATGCAGTGCCTAAGCGGGAAGTCAAGTCAGCATCAGTGAAGCAGCGCCGATACCGGTTGGAGAGCTGTGGAGGCTGCTGAGGCGACTTTTGGGGAGGAGCAGCCGGGGTGAAAGCCGGTGTCGGAAGATTGTAGGTTCGACTCCTACCGTTGTCACCTGGAGCCAGGAATGCCGCAAGGGATACTGGCTCCTCTGCAATAGTAGCTCAGCTGGTAGAGTGCGACCTTGCCAAGGTCGATGTCGCGGGTTCGAGTCCCGTCTATTGCTCCAGGCTCGCCGAGAGGTCAACTCAGCAAATGGACAGGGGTTAGCTGCCCTGAATCCGGCGGATCGCGTTTCGCTACTCGAGGATCAACGAGCCTGGCCACCTGGGTCTGTGATGTAACGGTAACATGGAGGTCTCCAAAACCTTTCTTCTCGGTTCGAATCCGGGCAGGCCTGCAGAGGATGCTTTCAGCGTCCTCCAGCTGTCGTCTAAGGCGATTATTCAAGTGCCGTGTCGGTTGATACGGTCTGCCGAAGTAGCCGCCTCAGGGGGCAGCCTACTGGCTGTAGGGGAGCTTGGCCACCCCGCCTCCCTCGGACGGAGGAGATCGCAGGTTCGAATCCTGCCAGTCAGACCCATGGATGGCTAACTCGCGCGACACGCCGTGCTGCACGATGGAGTTGCGCGAACCGCGTCCACCATGTAATGTTGTTCCTGTTGCACCGCACGGCGAAAACAACGCAAGGCGGTGACTGACACTGAACATTGAGAACTCTACAGTGGAACACATAAGCTTGGTCTGCACAACCATGCCGCCACCGGCGGCGGGATCTGCAGATCCGATCGGAGCGGCGAGGGCCCTGGCTCTTAGCCTCTCCGGTCATTCCGGAATGTGGCGCAGTTTGGTAGCGCACTCGGCTGGGGGCCGAGGGGTCGCAGGTTCAAATCCTGTCATTCCGACTCGAAGGTGAACAGTTGATAGATCGAGGTTCGAGTCCTCAGGGAAGCAAGAGCTTCTCACATGGAGATCAGGATGCTGGAATCTGGATGTTGAGAGAAAAGCTAAGCCAGTGAGCAGCTGTCCGGTCGAACGGGCAGCAAGGCAAGTCTGGGGCTCTCAGCATCACCGTTCTTGGTGGATCATCTGATCCATCGCTTCAACGGCTGGACTTCCTCCGGGAAGATAAGCCTGGCTAGGGACTGCCATCCCCGGCCAGGGAACGGGTGGCAGCCCGTCCGCATACACACTTAGGCTTGGCAGGTCGCTTGCAAGAGGCCTGTTCAAACAGTCGGCGTACGACGGCTGAATAGTTCTCGGTGACGAGGGAAATCTCAGGGTAAGTGCGCTTCGGCGCCGCGCAGGTTCAAATCCTGTCCACTCCACTTTGCGGGGTGGTAGCTCAGCTCGGAAGAGCTCCTGACAAGTACCTCATCGCCTGGAACTCCTGGGGATATCGTCTAATGGCTAAAGACTGCGGCTTCCAAACCCGCCAATCGGAGTTCGATTCTTCGTATCCCCGCAATCGCTTCTGTGCTGCTGTCCTATGGTAGCTCGACGGCGAGATTTTGGGTTCATAGCTCCAATGGTAGAGCGCCGCTTTTGCAAGGCGGATGTTGTCGGTTCGAGTCCGACTGGATCCACGACGGGATGGTTTGTCAGTTTTGTTTGGTGTGAAACGGAAACTGAACGGTGCTGATCGAAGGTCTTGCAAGGCTTCGGAGTCAGCAGGAACACCACAGTTCCAAGGCCGACTAGAACAGCTTCGGTACCACGCCGGAGCTGATCGTCGGAGACAGTGATCCTAAGTTGGTGGATGCGCTGTCCGTGGGGAAGTTGCCTAGCGGTCTAAGGCCCCTGTCTTCCAAACAGGTATTCGCGGGTTCGAATCCCGTCTTCCCCTCAGATGGATGGATACGCAAGCCAAGGAATCCCAATCAGATTCTAGAAGCTGCGTAGACACAGCCACAGTGGCGGGCAACTGAGCCTATGAAGCTCAATCCGCGGGTTGATGACCCAAACATGAGTGGATCCAACTGTGTGCAGGTCCTGTAAGCCTGCTCATCCGTCACCCTGCGAAAGTAGCTCAACTGGTAGAGCGCCGTCCTTCCAAGTCGGAGGTTGCGGGTTCGAGACCCGTCTTTCGCTCGGCCTCCAAGATTCCGGAGGTCTTGCTTCACTATTACTTAACTAGCATCAGTCATTGAAACGCATGACGCACAGCACCGCGAGATCTCCTGTCAACTGATGGGCTTGGAAATCTGGGATCTCGGCTGACTGTGTAGGGCTCATTCTCGGAGAGGCGGACAAACGCCCTCGGGTACCGTTCTTCGGGAATGAGACATCTGGGTGTAGCTCAGCTTGGTAGAGCGCCGCATTTGGGGTGCGGAAGTCGCAGGTTCAAATCCTGTCACCCAGACGGGGCGAGTGCGTCCGGTGAAGGAAGAGTTACTACTTTCCTGACGGGCATTGGTCATGAGTGCAGTGGGCTAGTAACCTGCCGACAGAAATCCAGGCGGGCAACCGTGCTGGTACCCGGGTGTCGATAGCCCGGGCGTTCCACCAGGAAGCTAGGCGAATACTGGATTGTCGCACCCGTCTTGAAAACGGTTCCGGGTTAAACCGGTGAGGGTTCGATCCCCTCAGCTTCCGCAGCAGATTAGAGCAGTTCGGAGTGCTCGCTGGGCTCATATCCCAGAGGTCACGGGTTCAAATCCCGTATCTGCAACGAGCTTGCTACCCAGCGGGAGCGAGCCTATCGAGGTCTCGGAGGTTGGACCAGCATCTGCAAACCAGCCTTCCACCTGGCACTTTCGGTGAAACCGAAGAGAAGCAGATCCGATCGGATCCTTCACTGAGAGGAACAGCCAGGAAATGTACCACTTCGTTCAGACAACTAGGGCCTGTGAGAACTGTGAGCGAGAGCTTCCAGTCTTCAACGGGTTCATCATGCTGGAAACCTTCGTAGGAAGGCTTGGAGCTCTACCGCCCATGCTCTATGTGCGGCTGCAGCCCGATCCCTATGAAGAAGAGATCCATTGCGATTCGACGCTGCACTGGCTCTGCCAGGAATGCTGCTACAACTCGGGCATGGAGATCTAAGACTTGCGCTGACGATCACACTAAGGGGAGAATAGCTCCGACGGCCCCGTGATCTATCGGAAAGGGAAACTGTCAACGCCCGGGCAAGGAAAGACGACGAACGCGCTCGGCCTCCGTAGGCCACGGATTCAGGTCGAGCGTATGGCTGCGTAGCTCAATCGGGAGAGCGCCACCCTGTCACGGTGGAGGTAGCGGGATCGAAACCCGTCGCGGTCGCGTGGGGCGTAGCTGCCCAACAGCGTCAGATGCTACAGTTCGGAGGCATTCGGTTCTGCCTGCTTGGAATCGACAGAGTGCTGTTGCTCAGTACCGCTCAACAGAGGCAATGGGTTGAGAGCTCTTCCGCCTACAGGGAAGATAAGAGGAGAGCGAAGTCGAGGGAAAGTGAATGCCCAGATCCTCGGCGGAGTGCGAAGGTTAGCTGACCTTCTAGTCTTCATTCTTCAGCTTCATCTTCCTTCGGGAAGTGATGGGTCGGAGAGAAACAGCAGCTTCAGCAACTGCTCGAAGCTGCCACGCCCTGTTAGCTCAGTTGGCCAGAGCGCCGCACTTGTAATGCGGATGTCATCGGTTCGAATCCGATACGGGGCTCAGGGCTCACCTGCTAGATCACCTCTCTGGGGTGTGAGTGCAAAAGGATCTAGACTCCACGGGAATCAGCAGCGACGGCTGCGGTGGAAGCTGTGCACGGCTTCGAGATTCCTACCTACCCTCTAGCTCAATGAGAGCAGCTGCCCATACGCAGAAGATTCCGGATTCGTTTTCGGAGAGGGTACGATTCCCCACAGGGCTTGAAGGCGCTGGGGATTCTGAGACCCGTAGGCGTTTGTCGGTTCGGCCAAGCGGGTTCAGACTAGGAACCGATCGGAGTTCAGGATGTCTTCAAGATCCTGCGCTCCACCTGCCGCTCTAGCTCAATGGCAGAGCACCGTCTTGGTAAGACGGAGGTTCCCGGATCATTACCGGGGAGCGGCTCCGGTCTTTGGTGCTGACGACTGGAAGCCCCTAGCAAGTGCAGAACGCTAGATGGCACGGCACCCGACCCGGATCACGATTGAGCAGCCTGCACGCTTCTCTTCCCCGTGAGTCCGGAACATGCTCCCTTGGTGGAATGGAAGACACGCCGGCTTTAGGTGCCGGTGCTTCGGCGTGTGGGTTCGAGTCCCACAGGGAGTACGGCATCGTGGACACTGCTTGCAGGCGGTGATTAATCTGATGGGGTCAAGGTTCGCTTTCCACGATGCGCCGCGATAGGCCCACTGCGTTCCCAGTCGACTGCAATCGGCTGCAGTATTTGGAAGTCCTTCCTCCGGGAAGGCAGGCGAAGCTCAGGAACGGTTCGCCTCACAGCTGTATAGGAGAACTGGAATATCCACTGGCCTGAGACGCCAGGCATCTGAGATGCGTCCGGGTTCGAATCCCGGTACGGCTACAAAGGGGCATGGCCCTATGAGCGCGGGTAACCGCGTCAAAGGCAGTCTTGACAGGCTGTCGGCAGGACTTCGGTTCGGCCAATCCATGCACGCCCTGAGCTTAGCGCTTCGATCCCAGTCGGAGTGAACTGAGCCGAACGAAGCTCGTCCCGGGTGCTCGCATCTGGGACTGCAGCCATGGCGAATGCTGAAACTGCAGCTCGACCACGCAGGTCGGGATTCGAGCGGAGTAAGGTTCTGGTGCTCAGGGGAGGATACAGAATCCAAGGCCTGTCAGCCGAGGGCGGTGTCCATGAAGGTGAACTGCGGAGTGGCGACTTCGTAAGGATACTGGAGATTGTGAGTAGGGTGACACTGAAAGCTATGAGGAGTGAAGCATTCTGTGGATCGAAAGGTCGACGGAACTTCTGGAGAAGCACTTCTTCGTCAAAGATTAGTCTAGTGGATAAGACATCTGCCTCTTAAGCAGAGATCGCGGGTTCGATTCCCGCATCTAAAAGCAAAAGACTTCTCCCGTCAGGATGTGAAAGCGCCCTAATGCTCGGCACGCAAGTGAACTGAGCGCCTCGAAGCTCGCAAGGCAGAGAGGTTCCGTATGGAAGTACCGCAATCCAGAGGCTTAGCGGCTTATGGATCACAGGAAACCAGCGGAGCAGCACCTGATGTAAGGCGTGATGGACCCAATCCATCGGGCGTGAGTGATACAGTC
>Ga0308169_10006071_pt1 | contig 10751 bp, 15 predicted proteins | sample PhyBR1_2_FD_202139 | JGI IMG/M metagenome (GOLD analysis project Ga0308169, IMG submission 202139) | Phyllosphere microbial communities from UC Gill Tract Community Farm, Albany, California, United States - DLSLSB.R1 | ecosystem: Host-associated > Plants > Phyllosphere > Unclassified | place... | reverse complement strand
ATCATCCCTCGCATCGTTGATCGCGTCAAACCCAAACTCCTTCGTGAACGCCTCGACATCCTCGAGGTCTCCGAATCGGCACGCCAAGACGAACTCCTCGTACTGCTCTTGTGTCGGTGTTGGTGCCATGTTGTTTCTGCGCTGAGATGATGAAAGCGTATGCGGTCATGGTCAAAAATGTTGAAAAGGGTGTCTGAGCTCGATGCGTCAGGCACGGCGTAAGGTGGAGTGACGTCACGTGACATATTCTGGTCCAGCAGTTGACTCACCTCGAGCTTGCCACCCCCGTGAACCACATCATTGAGACCCCAAAAAGAAGGCTAGCGCAAATGCCTCCGGCTCCGGCAATATCCTCAGCTTCTTTAGCAAGGCGGACTCGAGGGGTTCGACGGTCAACGGGAATGTCAAAGTGGAGCAGGTCGAACCGAACAGCAGAGCCAAAGGCAAGGGCAGGGTGGCGGCGGAGGTCGGATCAGTGGCCGATCCGGTAGTCATCAGCGACGACGACGAGCCGATAGTGGTATCGTCGACAGCGAAGCGGCGCCGTAGATCCACCGATCGGCCGGCATCGCCTGCACAGTTCGACGTCGACCAGGCGATATTCCCCGAGGCGGGACCTTCTCGCTCGCCTCAGTCAACACTTCCGGCTTCCCTACCTAAATCTGCACAGATCGAGGATCGGAACCCATTTCCGGCGTTTCCCGGGTTTCAGAAACCACCGGCATGGCCGGAGATCATCAACACGGCTTCAGGCGCGGAGGACAACGACGAAGTGTTTGATGTGGACGAGGACGGCGATGGGTCTGTGATAATGCAAAGCTCGGACGAGGAGGATGAAGATCCGGGAGGGACGATGGCGAACGCAATTGGGGATGATACGGCAGAACTCATGCCTTCACCTATCGCCCCAACCAAGACTGTCGAGCAACCTTCACCCCTCGCTTCGACTTCGCGGCATCCCTTGTTGGACGGTGAGGACGACTTCGATCCGGGGCTGGTGTGGGACGAGCCGGAGGACGAGGGGATGGGCATGGAAGAAGAGGGCGATGAAGAGGCCTCGGAGATCATCGCCACACCGCCGCCAGTCACTATGAAGCGGAAGAGGGGAGGCACGGGAGAGAAGATGGATGAGTGCCCGGTATGCGGCAAGTCGCTCAAGGGCAAGGTGAACACGGTACGTGTCTCTGCCGCCAGCCATCGTCTGACTTGCATGTCCGAGCTACGTGCTGACAGCAGGTCGCATCGCAGCATATCAACTCCTGCCTAGATGCGTCCGCGTCCGGGTCATCCTCTTCATCTCGCAAAGTGATCCGACCGATCACCTCCATCTCCCACACATACTCACCTGCTGGCTCGCCATCACCTCCACCGGAAGAGTCGACGAAAGGCCCGAACGCATTTTCAGTCCTCATGAGCGGCCACAAGGAGAAGGAGCAGTGGAAAGACGCGGAAATCGATCTGAAGCGCGATGGAAAGAGACATTTTGGACGGAGGAAAGCTCCTTTCTACAAAGTCTTGACGGGAATGCCGGTTGCGGTCGATGCGTTCCGGTACGGCGCTATACCCAAGGTGAAGGCGTACCTCTTGACGTCAGTGCGCCCGAGCGGAGGAGTGCGGAGAAGGGCTGATCGGCAGACACGCGCACTCTGATCATTATACCAACTTGAGCAAGGCATGGAAGGAAGGACCGATCTACTGCTCGGAGACGACTGCGAACTTGATCGTGCATATGCTGGGTGTCGAGCCGCAATGGGTCGTGAGTGGTCGAGCCGAAGTCAATGCGGTGCTGACGGCAGCACGGCCTGCCAGACAACATCCCATTCGAGATGCCTGGCACCGGCGGCGTCAAAGTCACGCCCATCGAGGCGAACCACTGTCCTGGCTCTTCCATCTTCCTGTTTGAGGGCCCTCAAACGGTCAACGCCGGCGACTCAAGCTTCAAGAGCCCTTACGTCGGCAGCAAGCGGATATTCCGGTACCTTCACTGCGGCGACTTCCGGGCGTAAGCTGGCCTTCGAGTAACGTCACGTCCAGAGCTCATGACAGCTGCCCGAAGATGGTGCTTCATCCAGACATCGCGCGGGCCAAGATCGATACCTGCTACCTCGATACGACGTATCTGAATCCTAAATACTGCTTCCCGCCCCAGCCCCAAGTCATCGACGCGTGCGCGATACTCGCCCGCAAGGTCGCCATGGGCGTATCGGCCCAGGCGCCGAAGTTGGAAGACCTCAGACCAGAGGCCAAGGTGGATACGCGATTTGATGTCAAGCCGGATGTAAATGCGGTGAAGCAAGAATTGGAGGAGAGGGAGAGGGGCATCATGCGGGGCTGGCTGGTCAGCCGAGAGAGTGACGAGGATGTCAAGCTCGAGGAGAGTGAGGAGGTCAAGCTTGAGGATGAGGACGTTGTCAAGGTGGAACATGGAGAGGATGAGAAGTTGAGAAGCGTGAATGATTTGATGGAGCCCAATGCGGTCGTCAAGGCCAAGCCGAAAGCGCGGACGTTGATCGTCATGGGCACGTATTCGATCGGAAAGGAGCGGATTGTCAAGGGTGAGTCGCGGTTGAGCTGGGTGTGGAGCAGGTTAGCTGATCTCCAGCCGTCGCGAAAGCGCTCGGCACGAAGATCTACTGCGACCCGCGTAAGCGGGGGATCCTCCTCTGTCAGACCGATCCGGAGTTACACTCGTTGCTGTCCACCGATCCTATCGAGGTCAGTCACCAGGAAGCAGACGTTTCTGGAAGCTGACATGCAGAGTCAGGTGCATCTGCTACCGCTCGGTAGTATTCAGCTCGACGCACTACAGCCTTACCTCGCCCGCCTGCATCCACACTTTGACCGCGTCCTAGGCTTCCGACCTACCGGGTGGTCGTACTCCCCGCCGGCTGGGACGGACATGCTTCCGGACGTGAATATGGTGATCAAACGGGATCAGAGTCGGACATTCGGCGATGCAAGCTTGAAGCCTATGCGGGGGAGCTGCAGGCAGTTCATGATGTATGGTGAGTGCGCAGTGCGGCAAACAGGCTCAGCTTTCCTCTGGGGCGGTGTTGGGCGATCGTTGGTCCGGGGCCGGTTGTGAAGCAGTACGCTGACCGCAGGCGTGCCGTACTCGGAACACTCGAGTTTTTTCGAGTTGACTTGCTTCGCGCTGTCGGTACCGGGCCCAGACGTCAAGATGATTGCGACGGTAAATGTGGGAAACGAGAAGAGGTGAGATTGGGCAGGTAAGCTGCGTTGAACGAAGACTGACGGGCAGTCGTGCGAAGATGAAGAAGTGGTGAGTTCAACGTTATCCAGCATGTCGCGCCAGGTGTCCCGTCGCATGATCGTTATCACATCATGCAGAGGCTGATTGACAGGTTCGAAAAGTGGCAAGTGGAGAAGATGAAGCGTAAGGACAAGGGCTTGCCGGCGATTGTAGACTATCGAGACGAGACTTATGTGAGTGGCCGCCTGCTTTGTGCGAGGGACTCGAGACTTTGCTCCGTCGCTACGATTTGTAACATGTAACACGCCTCGCGCTGATACCCAGTGGTGACGACCTCCGTGTACGATATCATCTCGCAAGCTTTCACATTGTATCTGTTTCATCACGTTTTGCACATGCACGCTCATCCTTAAGCTGCTTCCAGCGCCCCGTCATCATACATGTGCTAACACTGAGCCGTGAGCCCGCCACGTCCTGCCTGCCGCCGGTCGCAGAACACCTCAAGCTCCGCAGGGCGGGGTGTGCGGGGATGGGGTATCAGGCAGCATCTGACAGCAGAACGTGCACCATCCTCCACAAACTCTGCTCGTCGTCTCGAGCGGTGCATCGACATCTGATCGCGCCGAGAAGATAGTTTCGCCGACTAACTAGTTAGGCCACTTGCAGCGGCAAAGCACACTGCGCCCTAATGATTGTCTTTGCCTTCCCGCTCGCGCACCTTGAAAGCCCCCCGGCCCCGCACCCCTTGCACCTGCTCCAAAGCCCACCGCCTACACTCTGTCAGCTCCTCGCTGCTCTGTGTCCACCTCTTGCGCGCTATCGTCAGCACAGTTCTCGATACTCTTTCGCTTCCCCCATTCGGTGTGAGGCCAGTATACTCACCAACGATGCCCCATCCTTTCGTGCTGGGTATCCGCAACCCCTCCTTCTCCCACTCCCACCCGCACATCAGCCCCACCCATCCCAGCCAGACAAGGTACGCCTTGTACCGGCTCTGTCCATCTTCCAAGCCCTTCTCGAACCCGCCTTCAGGCGTATGAGGATGCGGAGGCGGGGCAAAGCTGAGGGCGTTCCACGAGTCGTCGAGGGTATGGAAGCAGCACGGGAGGGAGAGGTACGGCACGGGCTGCGAGGGGATCAGTGACAGGAGTGGGATCCACGGCTGAAGTAAGCTTTGTGACTCTGCTCGTGCTGTTGGCCTGAAGTGACGAGTGACAACGAGTCACTCACGGTGATCTCGTCGGCGTGGTTGCCGATGAGGAAACACCCTTCGCGTATCGGGCAGTCTTCCCGTCCCGCCCAATCGCCTTCGCTCCACTCCTCTGAGGACTTGGGGAACCAGTCGGGGAATGTAATAGATTTTTCGACGAGGACCGCCCGAGTGCGAGGCGGATAGTTCGGCCAGGTCTTCCTGGCACGAAGCTCGTACCCCTTGCCCAGATACCCCTGCGCATGAGTTTTTCACATTGTCAAGCCTTCCTCGCCCCCTCCAGCACGCACCTCGGATGTCAGGACATGAACGAGCAGTCCGTTGCCCTGAGCATCAGCTTCACCACAGAATTCGTAGTCGTTCCACTCACACAGCCAAGGTCAACGAAGCCCCCCGGTGGCCGTCCCCATGTATCCCACTCCCTAACCTCCTCGTCCCCCACGTCGTCCGAGCGCTCGATCGCGGGGTACATATCCTTCCAAAGAAGCATTAGAAACGTGGCGATAGCAACATCCTGTGAGCCCCAATCAGACAAAGCGGTAGGTAAAGAAGAATCGTGAGGTAAGCTCGAGTCCGAACTCTGGATATCGGCTCCCGCCCGGGCATGCCCCACGGAATGACACGCACCTTCCAGACGTGCCGCTTGACGTCCTCCACGCGCAGACTGCGCGGGTTGGACACCCGGCTGTCGAGGTGCCGGTGCCGATCTTTGAGGACGAGATAAAGATCCTGGAACGATTCACGGTTGACCACGACCTGGCGTGAGCGAGATTTTACACGTAGAATCCGCGATGCGTACATCGTGCAGGACGCGTTTCTGGTATCCTACGAGATCCCCGTACGCGTGCTTGTAGACCCGTTCCAGGAGGAGGCGGCATGTGCGGACCGTCCGCTTCGCGACGTCGTCGGCGCTGGGCGGGCTTGACAAGTTGGCCGATTGGACGTCGGCGGTACCGTCGGGAGCGAGGATGACCGCTGGCGGCTTGGCGGGGATTCCATCCGCCGTTGAGCTAGCTAAGGGCGATCGTTTGCGGGGAGAACGGGTGGGCCGCACGCCCAGGAAAGGAGAGGAGGCGAGGGGGGCCTGGCTGATGCTTGCCATCGACGAAGCTGTCGGGGACCGGTCCACCACGGCGTCTTGTCCGGCTGGGAAGGGCAGATACGCAATAGTTACGACCCCTCTCATCGGCAACATCGTTTCCGCCTCTCCGTCCTCGGCGGTCGTGGTTCTCGCGAGGCCATCCCGCTGCCCGTGGCCATGACCATCCGCATTCTCTTCCGACTCGATCGGCTCGAACAAAAACGCCAGCTTCTTCACTGGTGGATGGTAAAAAGGCACATCGCCGACGTCCTGCACCTCTGGCACCATCACTACAGCCCCCCTCCCGCTTTCATCCTCATAGAATGAGACCCTCTGGTCGAGCTTACCATCCCGCTTCACCTGCTTCGGTTGAAGTTTGACTCGAAGCTCCTCGCGCCGGGACAGACCCGCTTGCAGGACCTCCTCGTCATTGGTAGGTTCACGGGCGGGGAGCGGATCAGCCCGTAAGATCAAAGACGAGTTGCGTTCCGGGTGGAGCGTGAGCTCTTTGATCGCTGCAAAGAAGTTGTTGAGAGTGAAGTGTACGGCATGAGAGAATGTCGGGACGTAGGCGAGACCGGATGGGGAGAGGAGGGTCGATGAAGAGGGGGACGACTCGGTGGGCCGGAACGGCGGTCGTTGGAGAGATTCGTATGTAGGCGGTGGCTTTGTCGAGGGACCAGCGTCCTCGGGCCCGGGCATGCTGGCGAGGAATCCCACGATCGGCTCTTCTTCCACGTTTGGAATAGGAACCTCGCTGCACTTCCGGGCTGATCGTTGAGGAAGGCGATGAAAGCGACGTGCTAGTCACTGAAATTTCCGGGTCAACCTCCCTCCACCTTGGCGTCTGTTCAGCCGGGCGGGCCTCTACCGAGCATATGTATGGCGCCTCGCAGTCTGACGGGGGTTTTCATCAAACGAATGTGTTGCATCGCAGGAACAGCAAGTCTCAACAAAATGTCCGTATAAGCTACGAAAGTAGAAACGAAGAGGAACGACAGCTTTGTCGAACGGGGTTTAAAAGGCTGATGCCTCGATCATAATCTGTCCTCGTTCTGCACATCCCCCCCGGTTAGTGTACGGCGCTGGGACTTAAAGCGTCACGCCCATAAGCGCCGCAGCACCGATCAACACCGACAGGACCGCGCCGTTCTTGAGCGACTTGCCCTCCAGGGCCGCGTTGCTCGTGACCGCGTTCGGGAGCGCATTGGCCGACGAAGAGGCGCTGTTCGAGGCGCCAGCCGCCTGTCCGTTCGTGTTCGTCACGGCGGGGATGGTCGACGCCGCGGACGTGGTGGTCGAGCTGCCCGAGATGGTCGTGGGAGCCGAGCCTGTCGACGACGAGCCGCTAGACGAGCCACCCGAGGTGATGTTGAACTGGTTGGACTGGGCGAGGATGGCCGAGTCGGAGCCGGTGGATGAGACGAGGTTGATCTGGAAGGCGGTTCCGGTGGGCCAGGCGCCGTCGGGGTACGTGACGGTCACGGAGTTGACTTGGTTGGCGGCACCGGTGCTTTGGTTCTGGACCAGGGTGACGGGCGAGTTTGTGAGGAAACCGGCCTGCAGTCAGCGCCAGCCCGGAGAGGAGCCGAAGCGTGGGCAGGAGTCGGACAGACGTGGGAGCTTTGCTGGCCCTTCCGCAGACGATTGCAACGCGTCCGAGCAAAGCAAGGTGAGATGATGGGAGCATCGCCAGGAGAGGATGTACACCGCGACGCACCTGGTTGACCAACAAGATGGCAAAGCTCGTCTTGTCCGTGTCGACGGCCTGCCACGAGACAGTCTGCGAGCTGGTGCCCGACTGCCAGATCGAGTCCTTGGAGGGGGACGTGACCTGGATGGCCTGAACGGCGGCCGCGAGGCCGAGCGCGAGGAGGGCGGACTTGAACATTGTGTCGTGTATGTGTTGCGTGAACGTGGTGCGTGAGAGCGTGAATACGTGAGTGAGCGAGCGTGATCGGCAAGCCGTGTGGGCGTGGAATAAACTAGAATGGGTGCACTGGTGAAAGGATCAATGACGGAGACTAGACCAGATGTAGGAGAGTTGGGCGAGGCGGTGGTGGGTCGGGGATGAAAATACAACCGACGAAAGGGACGTCAGGTCAACAAAGCCCTGCGAGGTCCCCCGACCCTCCCTTGTCCCTTGTCCGCCTTGTCCTCGAGCACGCCCGAGCACGCGTGCGCTCGAGCAACACGACGTAACCGACGCGAGGCACAGCCAGGACCGACGGCAGGACAAGCTCGCCCGCTCGCGGAACGGGGCCGGGGGCGCGTCGTCTCGGCGGACTGTATCGCGCACAAACAACAACAAGCAACCCCTCCACCCTGGACTCAGGGTCCACCATCACCACCGGGCACGTTACACCTCCCTCCCCTCTCGCTCGCGTTGCGTCCAGCGCCCACAGTAACCATTAGCACAGCATTGGGTGGCGCTGAGTCAGACTTGGCCCGCCGTACATGGGGGAATATGCATCCATGGGTCGTATGCTACAGCTCCGTGCGGCCGGAACCCATGCCCAACACGTCCGCGACACGCGCCAGCGCGTGGCCTATCCACCCCTTCTCGAGGCTCCGCCAGCATATATCCAGACATCCCCTGCAGCTTCGACGCAATGCCTCCAGTGCCGACAACGCCACACCAGCGATCGTGGACAGCGACAAGCCTTGATCTTCCGAGCTGAGCCGGGCTGTATCTGACGGCACCGCTTTCTGGACACGTCAGCATCGCGCCATGTGTCAGGCGTGTTCTGTGACTCACCTTGTCCCGCACCTGGCCCTTGCCCGAGCGCCGCTTGGCCGATTCGGCTGACGTGGCCTGCGTCGCAGCGTACATCTTGCGGAAGTCGTCCACGGCCGACAGACTTTCGGAGATACGGTGTAACGTGTTGAAGAGCGCGACGACCTCGGATCGCTGCAGCAGGTCGGGATTGACCTTCGGGCTACCGGTTAGCGCTTGACCAGGCAACGGACGGCACGTGGTGACCTACTCCAGAGCCTTCTCGTCCAGCTCAAACAGGATCTTCAAGGCGGTGCCCAGTCCAGATACCTGCAACTTGCCCCACAGCCTGCACTTGTCGCAGCCTACACAGTCCATGATTCTCGACACGTTCCTGAAATGCGTCTTGAACTGCTCCTTGAGCAGCTGCCATTAGCGCTTGCCAAGGCACTAGCCGCCAGACTCACGCCGGCATCGTGGCCGGTGAAGAAGTCATTCTCGTCGAAAGCCCTCTGCATCCCATTGCTCCTCGCCAGGGACAGCACCTCATCAAGCGTCGACTTGGCCTCGACGTCCTGCGAACACTGCTGCGTATGCTTTGAGTCGAGTGTGCGCGGCGCAGGTGCGCCCGTCCCGATATCGTATGCCTCGAGGTATGGCGCCGCCCTCGCGACGGCGCGGAGCAACAGCACCGCGTTAAAGTAGACGTTTGAGAGGCGTTCGGGGTGAGATGCCAGCCTGGACACAAAGCACTCGAGGTTTGGCGCCCATTCACCCGTGGACTGGTCGAGGTAGTCGTGGCAGATATGGATTGAGATGGACGCGTGCAGGCCTGCGTCGGATCAGCAACAGCCCTCTAGGGAAATCTGAACTTGGGCTCACCTGAGATGACACGGTAGTACACCCTCTTCTCCTCGCACATCTCTCCGCCTTCCATATCCCGGCCACGACCCTTGATCATCTCGGTTCCCCATCCTTCCGACAGCTTGCTGAAGCCGATACCGCCCGACGTGGCGCCCTGCAGCGCATCGGCCATTTGACCAGGCGACGAGCTGCCCGCTTTAGAGGCGTCCATGGCTGCCTCGGAGAGGCCAAAGCAGTTCTCCTCGTAAATCGCCCGCCAGACATTGTGCGCCGAGTCGCCCGCATACCCCGTGAATCGCTCGGGATTTTTCAGCAGATCCACATATTGCCCGTCTATCATCAGCAAGGCGCATCATTGTGGGGTTGTATGACCCACCTTGTGTCGCGTCGTCTTCAATGTAACAAAAGTCCTGCTCTCTATAGTAACAGCTAGTGATGGGATCCCACTGCTGTCAGCGCCGCGCATCTCCTCCTCCTAGCTCCAGCTCTGACACACTTCCGTCTCCGACAAGTCCACCTCGGAAAGCGCCTGGGCCCTCCACTTCTCAGGTATCTCACTCTGCCATGAGCACCGTACACCTGATATACATCGAAGGCGTGCTTACCTCATCGGCCGCTTCTACGCCGCACGCCCGATTCATACAGAATCCATTCTCGTACCAGAACGGGCACTCCCTGAACAGATCCACCTTGTAATGTTTGAAGAATGGGTATCCCACCAGTCGGTGCAGCGCGGGGTAGAGGTCTTTGTTGAGAGATTCGACCTGCTCGTATGCGCAATGCGTCGATTCGATCGGACCTGATGGCTAGGAGTCAGTGGCAATGCGGAACGCGCAGGGCGAGTACTATGAGCCTGGGGTCCCGAACATGTGTCCAGCCCTAGAGAGGCCGAGGGGAACCGCTGAGCAAGAGATGGCATACTGCCGCAGGACGAGCAGTATCCCAACCGCGGATCTGAGAGGGGGAGGGAGGGAATGGTCGGGCCTACGTACCGAGCAATATCCCTCCGCTTTACCCTCGAGCACATTCCTTGCAATCTTCGAGTCGGGCTTGAGCTGTCCAAGATGATTTGCGGACGAACTGGACAGGCCAGAGCGACCCGAGGGATCGGCGAGACCCAGGCGAGCGGCCGTGAGGGATAGGGCGGCGAGGAGAGTACCGAGCCGGACCATTGCGAGGGTGTGAGGGCGTTCGTAAGTCTCCTAGGCTATGTGTATGCAATACGTGATCCGAAGTCTATGTGCGCTTGCTGTGAATCTGCGGTGGGGGGGGGGTTGAGATGGCTCTAGAACATGGTATGGTCGTCGACGGTGCGGGCTGAATCAGCTTACAGAGAGGTGGAATCCGTCGTCTTTTGTCTACGTCACGTTTCGACGTGTCTCAACTTTGTTGTAACACGTAGACAGCCCGGCTCGGGCAACACTCGCCAACCCGGCCCTCCCCGCCCCACTCGCCTTCCACGGCGCTGCCAAAGGCTGAATCGGACAGGAGACTTATGGACATAGCTAGACTCACATTTCACCAGAGATACCGACAATGCATAGTGTAACATGGCACCAAGAGCAACCAGCATCTAATCTAGTACACCTCGAGGACATACCTCTCCTCCTCCTTGAGCTCCTCGATCCACTCTTCCGCCCGCTTCCTCTCCATGCCACCCTCGTCC
>Ga0308169_10006069_pt1 | contig 10755 bp, 17 predicted proteins | sample PhyBR1_2_FD_202139 | JGI IMG/M metagenome (GOLD analysis project Ga0308169, IMG submission 202139) | Phyllosphere microbial communities from UC Gill Tract Community Farm, Albany, California, United States - DLSLSB.R1 | ecosystem: Host-associated > Plants > Phyllosphere > Unclassified | place... | reverse complement strand
ATGGTGCCGGGTGACCGTGAAACGCCAGATGTCCAATGGGCTTGTTGCTGAATTCACTGCCAACGAGCGGTGGCTTGAAAACTATGCGACGGCCAGCAAGGACACTATCGCGCCGAACTCTATGTGGAAACGCCGTGCCTTTGCCCAGCTTGCCAAATGCGCCGAGGCCCAGGCCCTGCGCAAGGCGTTCCCTGAAGTCGGATCTGCACCGACGGCCGATGAAATGGAAGGCAAGGCCTTCGATGACACGGTCCGCGATATCACACCGCAACATCAGGCACAGCCCGAGCCTGAAGCGCTTCCCGACTATCCCGAAAGCCTGCTCGACGAAAACATCGTCAAGTGGCAGCCGCTGGTCGATGCGAACCGGACCAGCCCCGAGCACCTGATCGCCACCATCAGCAGCAAATACACGCTGAATGATGCCCAGATCGAAAAAATCAACAACCTCAAAGCCATCGACGGAGACGCAGCATGAAAATCCATAACGTAGCTCAAGGCTCCGCCGAGTGGCACGCACTGCGCGCCAAGTACTTCACCGCCTCCGAAGCCCCGGCCATGAAGGGCGCATCGAAGTACCAGACTCGCACCGAGTTGCTGACTCAAAAGAAAACCGGCATCACCGCCGACGTAACACCGGCGCAGCAATACATCTTCGACAAAGGTCACACCACCGAAGCAATGGCGCGCCCTCTGGTCGAAGACATGATCGGCGAGGAGCTTTATCCGGTCGTCGGCACCGAGGGTAACCTGCTGGCTTCCATGGACGGCGCGACGATGCTTGGCGAGACCCTGTTCGAGCACAAGCTATGGAACGAATCGTTGGTCGCCCAGGTGAAAGCTGGCGAGCTTGAGCCACACTACTACTGGCAGCTCGAGCAGCAGTTACTCGTGAGCGGTGCCGAACGCGTGATTTTCGTATGCTCGGATGGCACCGCCGAAAACTTCGTGCACATGGAATACAGGCCAGTCCCTGGCCGCGCCGTCCAACTGGTCGAAGGATGGAAGCAGTTCGAAGCCGACCTGGCGACGCACGTAATCGCGGATGCGCCATCGATTGTGGTCGGCAAGGCCCCGGATGAGCTGCCCGCGCTGCGCATCGAACTGACCGGCATGGTCACCGCCAGCAACCTGAAGGTATTTGAAGATTCGGCCCTGGCGGTCATTGACTCGGTGAAAACTACCCTACAGACAGACCAGGACTTTGCCGACGCCAAGAAAGCGGTCAAGTGGTGCGGTGATGTCGAAGAGGCGGTCGCAGCAGCGAAGAAACAGGCCCTGTCGCAGACACAAAGCATCGACGACCTGTTCTCATCCCTGGACCGGATCAGCGCCCATGCCCGCGAGACTCGGCTGAAGGTCGACAAGCTGGTGAAAGCGCAAGAGCTGCTGGTGAAGACGACCATCAAGCAGAAGGCCGAACAATCCCTAACGGACCACATCGCGGCCATCAACAAAACACTTGGCCGCGTCACGTTGCCGTCGGTGGCTGCCGACTTCGCCGGAGCCATGAAGAACAAGCGCACCATCGCCAGCCTTCAGGACGCCGTCGATACTGAGCTAGCCCGCGCCAAGATCGACGCCAGTCAGTCCGCTGACGCGATTCGCTTGAACCTGAGCACCCTGGCCGAACTGGCACCTGACCACGCCTTCCTGTTCAACGACATTCAGCAACTGGTCTTGAAGGCCAACGACGACCTGGTGTCGCTGATCAAGGTACGGATCGACGAGCACAAAAAGGCAGAAGAGCAGAAGGCTGAAGCCCTGCGCGAGGAGATTCGCCAGCAGGAACTGAAGCGGATCGAGGATGAAGCAAAGGCAAGCGCTGTAATTGAGCCAACGCCCCCCGCTTCACCTGCACCGGGCCGGGCCGCCCAGTCTGCACCGCCAGCAGCGAAGCCGGTTAGCGTGCAGACGCCAGCGACCAATCTTCAGGCCGAGGTCTTCGACTTGGAGGCCCTGATTAAGGCCGTGGCATACGGGCAGGCGCCTATCTCGGTGCTCGCTGTGGACTGGGAAGCGCTCGACGCACTCGTCGCTGACCAGGGCTCTCAATTCAGCATGGCCGGCGTGAGGCTGGTCAAGGTGGCAGCATGATCAGCAATCACTTGAGCCTGGTCGAGCATCATCGGCCACAGGCGGACGCCATATCCGAGCAGATAGCCCAGTTCCTGGAAGCTGGCGGCAAGGTCAGCGAACTGCCAAGCCCGCCGCGCAATCCCATCCCGCCGCCCCGCTCGACTCGGATAGACCCTGAAACGGTCCTCAAGCGCAAGCCGAGGCCTCTGTCCCTGGCCGAGCGCCGCGCCCTGCGCAAGATGGCGGACTCGCTATGAAGTCGAAACGCAAACCAAACAACAGCTTTGCCCGGGCCGAGCGCAGTTGTCGGGCGCTGCTGCGCACCAATCACGTTGCGGTGGTGAACATCGACCCCAGCGGTAGCCAGGTCATGGTGAACTGGAAGAGTTGCCGCCAGATCCGAAGCGTGGCGGTCGCCAATGCCATCTTCGACTTCTCCTACCACTGGACGATTTACATCGCTGCCATGTGTCGAGACGAGCGCGGCGCCGAGTACATCAAGTCGGTGGAGATCTCGCCCGAGGGTATCTACAAGGTCGAGCGCCTGACCGACGCCATCGAGCATTACTACCTGGAGCTGCGCAACAGCGCCAACCCGAACCACCTTGTGGCGTCAGGCTGGATCGCCATTCCAGACGAGGTTTCGATGGATGAGGCCCAGGCCGCGAAGCTGTTCTATGCCGCCGGCGCCTGGCACAAGGTAAAGATCGCCGCATGAGGCGAATCAGCAATTAGATACGCCGGTGCCGACGATAGACACGGCTAGAGACAATACTTGTCCTGAACAGATCAATCTTGGGGTGCCTCAACCGGTGACGTGGTTGCAGGTTTAGCTTTGCTCTTTCTTTTAATTGCGAGGCTAAAACCATTAGGTATATCGTCAAAAGTAATGTCACCCATATTTTCTAGTTCGATCTTTATGAGTTCGAACGCCCGCAGTCTTAAAGCTCTTTTTTCCTCTGCGTACTCTTGCTGCGATATGTAACCGTTTGACATGTCGATACACAGGTCGGTTGCGGAGTCTCGGAAATGCTGGAGTCCCTGAGTCCTCTTGACCAGTTGCTTCATGGAAACTGCCAAATTCGACTGCACCTCAGCGCTCGCCGGGCGACCTGCAGGAGAAGCGGACAACGCAGCAGCAAAAGCGGAGGCAAATTGGCCTGCCACATCAGGCGGTGGCTCCGCACAAATGGGCGAGCCCGGTTTAATTCTCACATATACAATTCGGTAGTCAGCTGATGTCGCAAGGACCCCCGTTGATTCGCTAAGAGGCGAACCCATTTTTCGCTCCATGATTGGTGGTCGCTGAGTAAAATAATAAGCGCACCCGTTCAAACATGTTACACAAATAATTACGATCATTAACAGCCGCATTTTCGACACCCTCAGTGGTCTGAGTTTGGTATAGCATGCAAAAAATGCCATATAGATAAAGCGTATAAAATATTACTTATTAATCGACGATCGGTTGCAATTCTGAGCCGATTACATACAAACCAGGTTACAAGCATCCCGATTGAAAAACCACGCAGACAACCGACACGGCTGGAGCTGCCAGCCAGCGGAATTGAAGGAGCAGGCCATGGCCGAAACACAGCAGCTGACGGCGGAAGCGCTCAAGCAGCGGCGAAAGCGCGAGAAGGCAGCGGCGAAGGCTGCCGCCCTGGGCATCGAGAAGTTTACGGTTGAGGTGGCCGGCGTGTTCAAGGCCGACCTCAAGCGGGTAATGAAAGCTCATGGCATCGACAACCAGCAGGACGTTCACCAGCGGCTGCTGATGAACCTGATAGCGGCTGACTTCGAGGCCCAGGCCACGATGCTGCGCTGTGTCACGACACCTTACGTAGTTAGCGAAAGGGTGTCGCAACTCATCGAGGAGGCCGGAAGGAAGTCTATCGCCGACGATCCGCCAGAGGCTGAGGACGAAATCGAAATACCTCGATAGCTGACCCAAGCTGAGGATCCTGGGGTCATTCGTCCTGCTGAATGTTGAGCTCCAAATCGATAGGGCCAAAGGCATCTTCAGGCACGCTTACCGGGAAGCTCGACACCACAACCCCTGTGAATGGCGTTCCATCTTCCAGCTCTATCGTAACGGTCCCGTCCCCGGTCTCATTGCCAGCCCAGCTGTACTGTCCAGGCTTCAGCCTTACCTTGAACGCTCCAGGCCGCCCCTCCCACTCCAGATACAGGGGTGCAGTCCCGTCACCGGCTTGATAGGTCAGATGGGCAGGCGCGCGATCAACAAACATGTACTTGATGACGGGGTCCGACATTTTCTCTCCTTGATCCGGCCTCATGCCGGTCACCCGTAATACCCCAACCCAAACCAAATTGCCACCACCGGTCACGGAGGGCGGCGCCTGACTCAGGGGAGCATCGGATCGGGCGGATAGGGTCCCATCACTTTGCTGATATTTGGCCACACCATGTACGCCTTCCAGTTTTCGTTGTCCCGAGAGCAGTACACCAGATATTCGCTATCGCTGCTGCGGCTCACCCTGTATCGATAAATGCCACAGCCTCTCACCTTTGCCTGAACCAGCGCGCCGGTGATGGCGTTATTGAAATCCCAGACCCAAGGCCCCGGATACATCTCCTTGACAGATTCTGCCGAGGCGGCCATCGGCATCAGTAAGCCGAGCGCGAACAACAATCGCTTCAATTGAAAATTCCCTCCGGCCTCATGCCGGGCCATCAACCAATAGCCCACAAACTCGAATCACGCCAACCGGCGAGGATCTTCTATGTCTGCACAACAGAAGAAACACCCCTTCGATTTCAAAACCCAATACGGACTCGGCTTCAATCCTCAGGACGATGAGATCGTGGTCGACTTCTTCTGCGGTGGCGGCGGTGCCGGTACCGGGCTGGAAATGGGCCTGGGCCGCACGGTGAACGTCGCGAAAAACCACAGCCCGCAGGCGATCAGCATGCACACCGTGAACCACCCGGGCGCGATGCACTTCACCACGGACGTGTTCGATGGTGACCCGGATACCGAGTGCGGCGGCAAGGCCGTTGGATGGTTCCACATGTCGCCGGACTGCACGCACCACAGCCAGGCCGCCGGCGGCCAGCCACGCAAACGCGAGATCCGGAACCTGTCGTGGATCGGCCTCAAGTGGGCCGGCAAGAAGATGCCCCGCGTCATCAGCCTGGAGAACGTGAAACAGATCCTTCAGTGGGGGCCGCTGATCGCCAAGCGCTGTAAGGCTACCGGCCGCGTCGTGAAACTGGGCGGCAATGTCGCCGAGCCTGGCGAGGTGGTCCCAGTTCACCAGCAGTTCCTGGTGCCTGACCCCAAACGCCGCGGGCAGACCTGGGCTGTGTTCGTCGCCGAGTTGAAGCGCCTGGGCTATGCCGTGGAGTGGCGTGTGATCAAGGCCTGCGACTTCGGCGCGCCTACCAGCCGTGAACGCCTGTTCATGATCGCCCGGTGCGACGGCCAGCCGATCGTGTGGCCGGAGCCGACCCACGCGAAGAACCCGGTCAAAGGCCAGCAGAAGTGGAAGACCGCCGCCGACTGCATCGACTTCAGCGACCTGGGCAAAAGCATCTTCGGCCGCAAGAAGGATCTGGCCCCGGCAACCCTGCGCCGCGTTGCCAAGGGCATGAAGAAGTTCGTCATCGAAAACCCGGCGCCGTTCATTGTGCCGATCGCGAATTGGTCCGGCGAGCTTGCGCAATCGTCGGCGGAGCCCCTGCGCACCATCACCAGCTGGCCCCGCGGCGGCTCGTTCGCCATGGCGAGTCCGGTCATTGCACCCGCCACGCATCAAGGCAGCGTCAGGGTGAACGATCCTATGGAGCCCTTGCCGACCGTGACATGCGCCAACCGTGGGGAGCTGACGCTTATCAGTCCGGTGATGGTCGGCGCCGGTGGGCCTGAATATAGCGGAAAGCCCACGACGGCCGATCAGCCGGCCGGAACGCTGATGACGCAGAACCATCGCGCGATCGCCGCGGCTCATCTGGTGAAGTTCCGCTTCAACGATGCAGGTAAGGCACTCGACGAGCCACTTCCGACCATCACCAGCGGCGGCAACTACCAGCGCCCGGCCGGTGCCGCCCACGCCATGGGGCTATCCACGGTCTTCATGGCCCAGATGAATGGTGGCTTCAACACCACGTTTGCCAAGGGCATGGACGAGCCGCTGACCACGGTGACCAACACCGGCAGCCAGCAACAGTTGGTGAGCGCCAGCCTGGCTACCCTGCGCCGGAACTGCGTGGGCCGGGGTGCAGATGAGCCGGTGCCGACCATGACCGCGGGCGCCGAGCATCACGCATTGCTGCATTACAAGCTGTCGCCAGAGCATGAAGACGGCGCCCTTCGCGTCGCGGCTTTCCTGATCAGCTACTACGGCACCGAGAACATCAGCGCCTGCGATGCACCGACGCCAACCATCACCACCAAGGATCGCTTGGCGATGGTCACAGTGATGGTCAAGGGAACGCCGTATGTGATCGTCGATATCTGCCTGCGCATGCTGAAACCTTCCGAGCTGTACAAGGCCCAGGGCTTTCCCGCCGACTACATCATCAGCCACGGCGCCGACGGCAAGCCGTTCACCAAGACCCAACAGGTCCACATGTGCGGCAACAGCGTCAGCCCACCGCCGATGGCAGCACTTGCCAGGGCGAACGACCCATGGCGCGCAGCAGAACGCCAGGCCGAAGCCGCATAGCTCCCCCACTCCACCGCCCGGGCATGCCCCGGCAAGGACATAGCCATGCCCGCAGAAAACAAACAGGCCGAGCAATCGCGCAGCTTGGCCACGGCCAGTACTTTAGACGCCGACACCTGGGCCGACTTCGTTAAGCGCCTGCACCATGACTGCGTTGGCGCCGGTGTACATGACCACTGCACTGCCAATGCGGTCTTCATCGTCCAGGCCAAGCGGATCGTCTACGGCATCGACACAGATTACAGCGACAACCGCGTTCTGATTGATCACTGCAACGAAGGCGAATGGTTCTCGCCGAAAGAGTTCTGGGAGGACCAAGAACGCGACCAGCGCGGGGCTTTGAACAAGGCAATGCAGGAATTGGCGGGCTGCCAGTTCATGAAGGCCGACGAGTCGAATCAATGGGACGTGCTGGGCGAGCTGGAGGGTTACGCCGTCACAGGCTGGCAAGAAACCTGGGAGTACGTCAGCGCGCACTTTACCAAGGACGCCGCCGAGGCATTCATTCGACGCAAGAAACACGACTACCGCAAAGGCATGCGGGTCTATGTCGAGTGCCAGTACTACGCATGGGAATTTAACGCCATCAAGGAGGCGATCCTCGACGGCACGTTGACCTATACGCCCAAGGAGGCCGCATGAAGCGCATCTACATCAGCGGTCCCATGACCAACATGCTGGACCTGAACTTCCCGATGTTCCATTCCACGGCCGCCACCCTGCGCGCCGCGGGGCACAGCGTCATCAACCCCGCCGAGCTCAACCCAGACCCGGGCACCTGGAGCGAGTGCATGCGCCGCGACATCAAGGCCCTGATGGAATGCGACACCGTAGCCACCCTGCCCGGCTGGCAAGACTCCCGCGGCGCCAGCCTTGAAGTTCACATCGGCAAGGAGCTCGGCATGCGGGTTGTGAATGCCGATGATCTGGTATCGATGGAGGCAACATAGTAAGCAGTTTGAAAACGTCGCAACGGGGCACGTCAGGAGCCACATCAGGCCTACGACAACTTTTGCATGCCCAGCACTACTAGATCTCCGAAACCGTTTATCAGGGTGCCAGCAATGAGGATGCTCAATTCCACGGACTTAAGCCGCTTGACCCGTCGCTCAATGTAGTTGGCGAACATTGTCTCGAGCCCTTTATTCACCAGCGACTCCAGCCCTTTCTTATACGCGGCGTCTAGAGGGCGACCAAAAAAACGCTCATGCACCTCATAAAGCTCTTGCAATTGCTTTTCATCGCTCATTTCTCGGAAGCGATTTATTTGAGAGGTCAGCACTTCCTGAAGTCTGACAGATGCCGCGATCACCCCGATAACGATGATCACCGAGCCGGCCCTATTCAGCCATGGCGGATCATAGAAATAACCGGATATCGCGCCACCGACCGCTATCGCAATACATACCCCAACGATTATCCGCTCCAACCAGCTGGTTCTAACTTTCATCCTAATAGCTCTCGCAGTAGATGCGCGATTCTCAGGCAGAAGGTCAACCAGCGCAAATTTCCCCCTCCCCCTTCAAAGTCAGCCGCTATAGCGGCAAGGACGAAGTCATGACCATTGAAAACCGAGAACAAGTATTCGAACTCAACGGCAGCCAGCCCACGCCACCTAAATTGCTCGCCTTCATGGTCGGCGATTGCGATTGGGTTGCGGCTGTCGATGAGGCAGGCGCACGGCGGGTGCTCGAAGAAATGAACGGCGAAGAGCCTGGCGCCTATGACGACTGGGATGTTGAGCTGGTCAGTGCTGAATGGCTCGACAAGCCGTGGTGCGATGAAGATGACCGCACGAAGATCGTCGGCACTTTGCGTGAATGGCTGGCAGCTGCCACTGAGCCGGCATATCTCGCAGGGACGGAATAGCGCCATGACCACAATCAAAGAACGCCCCATCCTGTTCTCGGCGCCGATGGTGCGCGCCATTCTGGAAGACCGGAAAACGGTCACGCGGCGCGAGGTGAAGAAACGGGCGGCGCTGGACTGCTTGGCCGCTGGGTTTGAGCCGGCGTTCTTGGCCCTGCCTGGCAATGCTGACCTTTGCCCATACGGGCGGCCTGGCGACCGGCTGTGGGTGCGAGAGACGACCGAGGCGGATTACGACACAACCAACGGTGCCGTCCTCTCGCGATATGCCGCTGACGGGGAGCCGGTCCTATATGCCGGCTGCGGAGATCCCGAGTACAACGGCTCTGTTGCCCACTGGAATTATCCGCGAAAGTCCCGCCCGAGTATCCACATGCAGCGCTGGGCCGGTCGCATCCTGCTGGAGATCACCGCCGTCCGGGTTGAGCGGTTGCAGGACATCAGCCGCGCCGATATCCGGGCGGAAGGCCTGCAATGTCCTCCGGAGCTGGCAAGCGATGACGTTTCACCAAACTACCGCGACTGGTATCCAGCGGCGTGGCGGGAACTGTGGGAATCCATCAACGGTGCCGATTCATGGACTACCAACCCCTGGGTCTGGGTCGTCGAGTTCAAGCGGGTGACGCCATGATCGCCACTCTCTGGTTCGCCTACGTCGTCATCTACAAGGGGACAAACCCTTGAATAATTTCAACTGCAAATAGTCGGGAAACCGACAGTTTAATGCGCCGACCATCAAGGCTCACCCAAAAAGGAGAGCCTCATGAGAGCGTTGGCACAAGCAATTATCGCCATTGCACCAGTGACCACCCGAAAATCCAGGAATCGCTTCCTCCGTGAATGCGACAGATGGACCAACCGCCTATACAGGCGCGACCTGATCAACCTTCAACAACGCCAGGAATTGCGGCGCCAAATCGCGGCGGCGTGCCTGGTGGCGATGATGTAACCCAATGCACCTACAGCCTGTCGGTAAACGGCGGGCGGAGCCATGCCATGAACAAACAAGAACTCGCGGACCGTATATGCGGGATCGCTTACCCCTGCCGCATCCACAAGGATTTGATCCAGATCGCCGAGGAATCAGGACTGATGATCGTCTACGGCGCCAGCGACGATCTGATGGAATTCGAAGGCGCCGCCCAGGAAGAGATCGGTTGCTACGAAGGCGGAACCGCGCTGGTAGATGCCCAAGGCGTCCTGCCCGACCGGGAGAGCATCGACGATGACGACGAGCTGCAGCAGTACTTCCAGCGCAAGGCCAAGGCCAAACCCATTGAGGCGCTGTGGTGCAAGGAGGAAGGCTACGCCTGGACTTACCAGACCGATATCCCACATGCCACGTTCGAGGTTGTGGAAGACGGCGGCATCTATTGCCGGGGCATCGTCTTCGCGCTGGCTGACCTGGCCTAACCCCTCACCACCTTCTGCCGCCACCCGCGGCATGGAGCACACCGTGACCATCACGAAGATCATCAAAGGCCCACACCGCTTTGGCGGATTCTGGTGGGTCATCGCCGACTGCGGCGGTATCAAGCAGCACATGTCCTTCCGCACCGAACAACAGGCACGCCAGATTGCCGTCGGCCAGGACAGCGAGACCATTCATTAAACGTCTGCCGCTGAGCGCGGCGCGGAGCAAGACATGGCAAATGCCACAGCGGCAAAAGCAACGAGTATTCCGCCGCGGTTCATCCGGTTTATGGATGCGCCAGGCTACCTCGGGATGTGCCGGGACGAATTCAACAGAACGGTCAGGCCCAACGTCCGTGAATTCCCTATCGGGAAACAAGGCGTGGCGTTCGACCGAATCGAGCTTGACCAGTGGGCCGACGCCTACGTCGAGAGCAAGTCGATTGAAAAGGCAGCGAATCAGGACAACAATCGCCCCCGCAGCGAGTGCCGTGGCGAACCAACAGGAGGTAAACCATGGCGAGAAAAGCGATCTCCGGCCTCTACCAGAAAGGTGGAGTCTGGCAAATCGACAAAGTTTTCCGAGGCGAGCGACTTCGAGAAAGCACTGGCACTAGTGACCGGCAAGAAGCTGAGCAGTATCTGATTCACCGCCTGGAGCAGCTTCGGCAGCAAAAGGTCTATGGCGTGCGCCGGGTGCGCA
>Ga0308169_10006067_pt1 | contig 10756 bp, 11 predicted proteins | sample PhyBR1_2_FD_202139 | JGI IMG/M metagenome (GOLD analysis project Ga0308169, IMG submission 202139) | Phyllosphere microbial communities from UC Gill Tract Community Farm, Albany, California, United States - DLSLSB.R1 | ecosystem: Host-associated > Plants > Phyllosphere > Unclassified | place... | reverse complement strand
TAGCGCGCGCCGGATTAGCGCGAAACCGGGGACCAGCGGAAGCCACAGCGTAAAGACGCGCAGCAGCAACGTCGCCGCCAGCGCCGCCTCGACCGGCACCCCCATCAACGCCAGCATCCCCGTTGCACCCGCCTCGAACGTGCCGAGTCCGAGCGGGATCGGGCCGAGCGTCGCGATCATCGATGCGGTCATCACCGCGACGAACGCGACCGGGAACCCGACCGGCTGCCCGAGCGCGAGGAAGCACACCATCAGGCTGACGGCATCGGCGAGGAAGACGAGGCCGTTCACGCCCGCGACGCGGACGACCAGTCGGCGGTCGACCAGCAACCGCTTCGGCGCTTCGCCGACGATACCGACCAGTGCGCGGATGCTCGCGAACCGGGCGAGCGTCGACGAGACGGGGCGCCGCCCGCGCCGGCGGATCCACAGCGCCAGTCCGGGAATCGCTGTCGCGACGGCGAGGAACACGAGCACGAAACCCACGATCCAGATCGACGCCAGCCCCTTGATCCACAGCGTGACGAGCATCGCAACCGCGCAAACCCCGTACGCCGCGTAGAAGCCGATCATCGCCACCAGCAGCGTGGCGACCGCGTTGCCGCGTTTGACGCCGAGTGCGGTGAGGCGGTCGACCAGGAACATGTTGCCGCCCATGCCCGCGACCGGAAGGACCTGATCCGCGAACAACTTGCCAACCGCGATCGGATAGAGCCTCCGCAGTGGTTGCGGCGTGTTGGTCTGGCGCAGCACGATCTTCCAACCCGCCGCAACGCTCGCATAGGTGGTCGCCTGCAATCCCAACGCGACCAGTAGCCAGCCGGGACGCGCGTTCTCGAGCATCGTCGCGAACGCGTGAAGATCGCCTATCCGCAGCACCGCGCCGACGACGATCGCGATCAACGCGAGGCCCAGCACCCAGCCGATATGGCGCAACGCCCCGCGCCAAAGTGTGGCTACGCTCATTCAGCGCCGCGCGCGTTTGGTGGGGCGGTGGTCGAACAGGAACGTCTTGAGCAGTTCGGCCAGCACCAGATAGGCGAGCGTGATGCCGCCGATGCTCGCCACCACGACAAGCGGCGGCGCGACGAAGCCGAACCAGCCGCCGACCGGGGTGAACGGCAGCAGCATCGCCACCAGCAGTGCGCCCAGCGATGACAGCGCGAGCGCCGGTCGCGGCAGGTCCGCCCATTGGTGCGGATCACGAAGATTACCAGGATCTGCGTCGCCATCGATTCGAGGAACCAGGCGGTGCGGAACTCAGGCGCGGCGACGTGAAAGACGAGCGAGAGCCCCGCGAAGGTCAACAGGTCGAACGCTGACGACAGCGGACCCATTACCGCGGCGAAGCGGATCAGCGCGGGCATGCTCCAGACCTGCGGCCGTGCGACCGCCTCGGCACGGACGCCGTCGAACGGGATGCCGATCTCCGACACGTCGTAGAGCAGGTTGTTGAGCAGGATCTGCGTCGGCAGCATCGGCAGGAAGGGCAGGAACAGCGATGCCGCCGCCATCGACAGCATGTTGCCGAAGTTCGAACGCGCTCGAACGGGGAGGGGGCCGCGGCGGTGGCCAGCGCGGCGGCGGCCGAACCGAACAGCGTGGCGCGGCCGGTGCCGACCACGAGCGCGGTCGCGGTGCCGGTCTGCGCGATCGCCCCGCGGAACAGCGCGTTCCACGCTTCCGCGGCGGTCGTCGCGGTGACGCCGCCGGTGCGTTTGTCGACCGGATAGGGCTCGCCGGTCAGCGCCGCTTCGTTGGCGGTAAACGCGGTGCTGTCGAGGATCAGCGCATCGGCGGGGATGATGTCGCCGGCGCGGACCTCGACGATGTCACCGGGCACACCGCCTCGATCGCGATCGCGACCAACGCGCCGTCGTGACGGACGCGCGCGGAGACGGCGACCGACTGGCGCAGGATTGCTGCGGCATGGACAGCCTGTCCCTCTTGATAGGTGTCGAGCAGCACCGAGAAGCCGAGGATCACGACGATGATCGACCCGCCGACCGCATCGCCGGTCGCCGCTGACACCAGCCCGGCGGCGAGCAGGATCAGCGACAGCGGCTCGAGCAGTCGCCGCGCGATCGCCCGTGCGGGGCCGGTATGCGTTTCCGCGCTGTCGCTGTTCGGACCATAGCGGGCGAGGCGCAACGTCGCCTCTGCCGCGCTTAGCCCGTCACGCGACGTTCCGAGATCGGCGAGCAGCGCGTCGGCCGACCGGGTTCAGAACGGCGGTTGGTCCTGCGTCAGGCGACCGGCTCGGCGATCGGGAGCTTACCGGTCAGTTGTGCATGCGGGGACGCGTTACTATGGTCGTGGTGGACGGTGATCCGACGAGGCCCGAGCGGTTCGAGCACCAGCTTGGCGCGCTCCATCTCCGCTTCGCTGCCATGCGCCATGACAAGGAACCCGTCCGCTGCGATATCGGTCTCGTAGGTGACGATCGAATCCTCGGGAATGCCGAGACTGGCAAGCGCGGCGACCAGCGCGCCGGTGCCGCCGAGCATGACCGCGCCTTCGATCGCTGTGATCACCGTGGCAGCGAGATGCCCGAGCAGCACGACCCCGCCGACGACGGGGACGGTCGCGTAGAGCCCGCCCATGAACAGCCCCCACAGGCCACCCCATAGCGCGCCGCGCGAGCCCCAGAAGCGGATCCGGTCGCCGCTGTTGTAGAAGCCCGTCGCGACCTGATCGCTATGAAAGCCCTTGCCGACGATACTCAACCGCCGCAGCCCGAACCCCGATCCGGCGAGCGCCTTTACCGCGGCATCGGCCTGGGCATGGTCGTCGAACACGGCGACGATCGAATGGCTGAACTTCATGGCAAGGTCCTCGGTTGGGGAGCGTTGCCAAACCGTACGATCGGGGTGGAGCGGCACCAGAATCGGGAACTACCTAACGCGGGTCTCGCGATCGGCGCAGGAGTGCAGCTATAAACCGCGGTCGATCGAGGTGGCGATTGCGGTCGACATCGGGGCATCGTCGCTGGCGACCGTCGTCATCGATGGCCTAATATCCGCTCCGAGACGGACGGGTGATGCGTGGATAGGGGCGGTTTCCCGCCCCTATCACCGCTTCAGTCGTGGTGCATGCCGCCCTTGGCAGGATCGCAGCAATCCGCAGCCTGGGCTTTTGCGCCATCTTTGCAGCAGTATGCGCCGTCCTTGCAGCAGGCCATGTCGGCGCAGCAATTTGCGACCGCGGCAAATGCGCCGGTCGACAGCGTAAGGGCGAGAGCGGTGCTGATGAGCTTGAACTTGGTCATGATAGTCTCCGAAAATATGCGCGTGTGAGAATGGTTTCACACGGTTTGCGGAGGGGGCGTCGCGGGTGCGCTGGTAAGGCCGAACAGGCCGGTATGCGCAACCGCCCATGGTGAGAGCGGCGCAAACGCGATCGGCTCGACATGAGCAACCATTTCGCCGGGGACAGCCGCGCACGGCGTGGCGCAGGCCGACAGCGCGGTCTTTTTTGCCGGAGCGTTGATCGGGGTGCTGGCACAATCCATCATCGTCGATGCGACCGGCGTTGCAGCCATCGCCATTGTTTCGCACCATGGTCCTAGCCGCACCAGCATCATCATCGCGAGCATGACGAACGCCGCAGCGCGAACACCGTCGAAGATTGGCCGAGCCCGAAGCGACATACGTGCGGTTTATAGTGGCCTTCCGTCGCGTACAATGCTTGTATCAGAACGACTTACCATTAGCGGCTGTGCGTGCTTGCCGCGTAGCAACCCACCCGCCCGCGCCAGTGCGGAAGAGGCCGGATCAAGCACCGTCATGGGTATGTTACGGTGTCGAAACGACCGTCAGCGCTGTTTCTTCGTCGTGGTCGCGGTGAAGTCCGGATCCTTGTTCGCTACCCAATCGACGAACTTGCGCACCGCGCCGTTCGCGAGGAGGCTTTCGACATCCATCGCGTGGCGCTGCAGTTCGGAATTGGTGAAATTGGCAGTCAGCGTCTGTTGGCAGATCGGATGCATCGGAACGACATCGCGACCGCCCCGGCTCTTGGGAACGGGATGATGCCAGACGATGATCTTGCCGGTAGGCCTGCCACACAGCCAGCAGGGTATCGGGGCGGCCGGAGCCTCCTCGCCGCGCTCCCCATCGTCATAGGGGCCGTGTCTTGAATGCTTGCGCGCCATGTGTTCACCAAATGCCTGATCCCGCTATCGCCTTTAGCGGTCGAGCGGGGATTTTACAGCGCCGTCGACCAAGCCTCGCGGTGTGCCCGGTCAGGACTTTGCCCTAGAACTGGTCCGGTCGACCGCGTCCTGCCACCCCTGCATGAGCGTTGTCCGCGCCTCGCCGGTCATTGTCGGGTTGAACACGCGGTCTTCCTGCCAGGCGGCGGCGAAATCGTCGGGGCCGTTCCAGATTCCCACCGCCATGCCGGCGAGAAACGCTGCACCGGCCGCCGTCGTCTCGATGTTTGCGGGCCGGACCACATCGGTGGCGAGCATGTCGGCGAGGAACTGGCAGAACCAGTCGTTAGCCGCCATCCCGCCATCGACGCGGATCTGGCGGGCGTCGCGCGCGCCGTCCGCGACCATTGCCTTCATCAGGTCGGCGGTCTGGTAGGCGACCGATTCCAGCGCGGCGCGGGCGATGTGCGACCCGGTCGCGGCAAAGGTGAGACCGGTGATGCTCGCGTGCGCGTCGGGGTCCCAGTGCGGTGCGCCCAGACCGACGAATGCGGGCACCATGTAGACGCCGCCATTGCCGTCGAGCTTGGTCGCCATGTCGTTGGTATCGGCTGCCTGATTGATCAGACCCAGTCCGTCGCGCAACCACTTCACCGCCGCCCCCGCGACGAAGATCGAGCCCTCCAGCGCATAGGTGATCTCGCCGTCGAGCTGATAGGCGATGGTGGTGAGCATGCCGTTCTTGCTTGTGACAGCCTCCTTGCCGGTATTGAGCAGCACGAAGCAGCCGGTGCCGTAGGTCGATTTTGCATCGCCACGCTGGAAGCAGGCTTGGCCGACGACGGCTGCTTGCTGGTCGCCCGCCATCCCGCCGATCGGGACCGACGTCCCAAGCAGGTCCGGCGTGGTTTCGCCGAAGATCGTGCTGTTGTTCTTGACCTCGGGCAGCAGGCTTTCGGGAATGTCGAGCATCCGCAGCATGTCCGGGTCCCAAGCGCCCTTGTGGATGTCGAACAGCAAGGTGCGCGAGGCGTTGGACGCATCGGTCGCATGGACCTTACCGCCGGTCAGCCGCCACAGCAGGAAGCTGTCGATCGTCCCGAAGGCGAGTTCGCTACGGTTTGCACGGTCGCGAACGCCGTCGACAGTGTCGAGGATCCATTTGAGCTTCGTGCCCGAGAAATACGGGTCGAGGATCAGCCCGGTCCGCGCGCGCACCAGCGGTTCGTTACCGTCGGCTTTGAGTTGCGCGCAGAGCTTGGCGGTGCGGCGGTCCTGCCAGACGATCGCGTTGTGGACGGGCTCGCCGGTCTTGCGGTCCCAGACGACCACCGTCTCGCGCTGGTTGGTGATGCCGATCGCGGCGACCTTGCCGCCGTCTGCCTCGGCCGCCTGCTTGAGCGTCGCGACGGTATCGCGCCAGATGTCCTCGGGGTCGTGCTCGACCCAGCCGGACTGCGGATAATGCTGGGCGAATTCCCGGCGTACCGTCTGGCGCGGCACGCCGTCGCTGCCGAACGTCATGCTGCGGGTCGAAGTCGTACCCTGATCGATGGCCAGGATGATGGTGTCGGTCACGCTTCACTCTCCTTCGGTCGTGTCGGCGGGCGTCGAAACGGCGCGCTCGTCATTGGGGCCCTGCGATGGGCGTGTCGCGTGGCAGGAACGGCCGGATCAACAGATGTTGCGCGCCGCCGCCGATTGCTGCGCCAATCAACGGCCCGGCGATCGGCGCCCACCAATAGTTGCCCACGCCCGGAAACGCGGATGCGTCCCATCCCATCAACCAGGCAAAGGTACGCGGTCCGAGATCGCGCGCGGGGTTGATCGCCCAGGCTTCCAGATACCCCATCGATGCGCCGATCACCGCGACGAGCAGGCCGATCACGATGGCGCCGAAGTTCGCTTGTGGTGCCATCGTGTTGAACTCGTCGGTGATCGCGAAGATGCCGAAGACGAGGATCGCCGTGAGGATGATTTCGTCGATAAAGCCCTTCATCGTCGTCACCGCGACACCCGGCGCGGTGAAGAATACGCCGGCTGCACCGCCACCGGCGCGGGTCATGTGCTGCGTCGCGTTGAAGTGATCGATGACGTTGTAATAGAGCGCATAGACCAGCGCCGCGCCGAGGAACGCGCCGACGAGCTGCGCGCACCAATAGGGCAGTACCTTCCTCCAGGGAAAACCGCGGTACAGCGCGAGTGCCAGCGTCACGCCCGGATTGGCATGCGTCCCCGAGACCGCGCCGGTGACGTAGATCGAGATCGACACCGCCATCCCCCAGGTCATGCAGACTCCCCAATAGGCGGTCTTGTACGGACTGGGATCGTAGAGCGTGTACATCGCGGCGACCGACAGACCGAACGTCATCACGATGAAGATCGCGATCGCCTCCGAGATCAATTCGCCGAGATACGCCTTGCCAGGGCTCATCGACTTGGGCCGATCGGTCGTTGCCGGCGCGATACGGTTCGTCCTGCCTGCTCGATGGGCATCCTGTGCTCCTTCTTGAACGCCGACCCTTTGGGTGCTGGTCTTTGGACCCTCTTTTACCGGTACCGATACCGTTGTCGACCAGCGGTACCGGTGGCTCCCGCCCGATGCCCCGTTTCCGCAGGCACCGGCCGTACCAACGGTCCTGCTAGACATGCCGGCAGCATCATGGTTTCCGCCGGTAATGATCGACCTTCTCTCTCCCGCGTCAGACGCGATCGCGCAGCTGGACACGCTGTTCCGCGGTGGAGCGATCGGGCTGTTGCTGCTGGCTACGGTGGTGTTCGCGCGGGCACCGGCGTCGTTGCCGAGCCGGTTCGGGCTGGCGCTGACGCTGTGCACGGTGGTCGGTACGCTGGCGGGATTGCCGCACGCGCCGAGCGCGTTCGATCCGCTGCTCGATCTGAGTTCGAGCGCGGCGATCCCGCTGTTCTGGCTGTTCGCGCGCGCGTGGTTCGACGATGCGTTTCGCGCCAAACCGATCGATCTGGTGCTGGCGGCGGCGTTCCTGTTCGGCACGCTGTATGCCAGCTTGCAGGGCCGCGGACTGGCGGCGCCGATCCAGGGGCTGGATATCGCGGTCTATGCGGCGGGCATGGCGTTTGCGATCCATGCGCAGTGGCTGGCGTGGCGCAACCGGCAGGGCGATCTGGTCGAAGCACGGCGGCAGGCCCGGGCGATCTTCGTCGTGTCGATCGGGCTCATCATCCTGTGGCTGCTGGGGAGCGAGATCGTCGGCCGAGAGACCGGCGAGCTTGCCGTGTCCGGGATGGCATCGGCTGCCGGGCTGTTCGTGGGTGCGTTCGTGATCAGCGCGCTGCTGTTCGGCTTACGCCATCCAGAGGTTTTCCCGAGTGCGGTTGCAGGCCCCGTTGGTGGCGAGGTGCCGGTGACCGCCACTGTCCCGGAGCCGCTCGACGCGACGCTTGAGCGCTCGCTCGCCCGGATGATGACCGAAGACCGCGCCTACCGCGATCCCGAGCTGACGATCGGGATGATCGCCGCGCGCGTCGAAACGCCGGAGTATCGCGTGCGGCGGCACATCAATGGCGGGCTCGGCTATCGCAACGTGAGCGATTATCTCAACGAACACCGGATCGCCGAAGTCCGCAGCGCACTGGTCGACCCGACACAGGCGGACGTACCGATCCTGACGATCGCGATGGATGCGGGGTTCGGCAGCCTCGTGATGTTCAACCGCGTGTTCAAGGACCGCCTCGGCGAAACCCCGAGCGCGTTTCGACGGCGGCATCTCGAAGCCTAGCCAAGCCGTTTTACAGGCGTGCAGACCGGTCGTTTTCGAAAACGACTGGTCGGTTTCGAGGATCGGCAGGCCAGGATCGGCCCGGACCTTCAGGGCGACCGCGTTCACCAACGGGACGCGACGATGCCGAAGACTTTCCACTCGACCACCGGGCTGATTGCGGCCGGTTTCACCCTGTTAGCGTGCGCCGGCTGTTCTTCCGAGCCGGTCGCCTCACTTAGATCCGACGCCACGCTGGTCGATGTCGTCACGATCCATCACGCCGGCGGCCAGACCGCAGCGTTCGACGGCGTGCTCCGCCCGCGCCGCGATATCGCGCTCGGGTTCAAGACCGGTGGACGCGTGCTCGCGCTGAGCGTGCAGGTCGGCGATCACGTCCGCGCCGGGCAGGTCATCGCCCGCCTGTCGCGCGCCGAAGCGATCGCCGATACCGGGCAGGCGCGCGCTGACCTCGCCGCTGCGACCGCCGAGGCGACGCGGGCAAGCGACGCGGCACGCCGTGCATCCGGGCTCGACGGGATCGGCGCGCTGTCGGCCGCCGAGGTCGGCGACCGTGCACTGACAGCCAGCGTTGCGGCGGCCAAGCGCGACGCAGCGCGCGCGGCGTTCGAGCATAGCCGCGCCACGCTCGCCGACGCGGTGCTGGTCGCGCCCGAGGACGGCGTCGTCACGGAGCGCGCCGTCGACTCCGGTACCGTGGTCGACGCGGGCAGCGTCGTCGTCCGGCTGGCCGCAGGCGCTCCCGAAATCGAGGTGCGCCTGCCCGAACGCATCCGGCTGAGCAGCGGCACGATGGCGGATGCGAGCTTCTGGTCCGCGCCCGACACGATTGCCGAAGCACGACTGCGGCTGGTCGGGCCAGCGGCGGACGGTACGCTTCGGCTGCGGACCGCGCGGTTCAGCGTGCTCGGCGACGTCTCGCAGATCCCGTTCAACAGCTCGGCAACGCTCACGCTGCGGATGCCCGATCCGAAGGCGACGATCCGCGTGCCGCTGACCGCGCTCGGCGCACGGGGCAACCAGCCGCACGTGTGGTCACTGTCGAAGATCGGCGACCGCGTCCACCGCCAGCCGGTGCATCTGGTCGAGCTACGGGGCGACGACGCGATCGTCTCCGGCCTGCCCGATGGCCAGCGGATCGTCGCGAGCGGGGGCGACACGCTGTCGGAAGGGCAGCGCGTCGTCATGGCCGGCGTCGTCCCGGGCGGCAACTGAGCGATGGACCGCTTCAACCTGTCGCGCTGGGCGATCCGTCACCCCGCGCTCGTCGGCTTTCTGATCGCGCTGCTGTTCGCCGCGGGTACCGCGCAATTCTTCGCGCTCGGCCGGGACGAGGATCCGACCTTTACGCTAAAGGAGATGATCGTCGCCGCGTCCTGGCCCGGTGCGGCGCCGGCGCAGATGCGCGAGCAGGTCGCCGACCCAATCGAGCGCCGGCTGCGCGCGACCGAGGATCTCGATTTCCTCCAGACCTATTGCGTCGACGGGCGCTGCGCGATCCGCGTATCGCTGAAGGACGGCGCGCCGAAGGACCGCGTGCCGGTGATCTGGCAACAGGTCCGCAAGCAGCTGAAGGATCTCGAGCCGGGTCTGCCGACCGGGGCAACGGTCGCCGCCGATGACGATTATGCCGACGTCTATGGCTATGTGTTCACGCTGACCGGCGCGGACAATGCGCGGCTCGTCACGCTGGCCGAGCAGGCGCGCGACGCGGTGCTGCGCGTGCCCGGCGCGGGCAAGGTGCAGATCACCGGCGAGGTGCCGCGCCGGCTGTACGTCGATGTAGACTCGCGCCGGCTTGCCGCGATGGGCCTGTCGCCCGACGCAGTCGTGCAGGCGCTGGCGAAGCGCAGCAGCGTCGCGCCGGCGGGCGTGGTCGAGCGGTCGATGCGCGTCCCAATGCGGATCGGTGGTGCGGTCGACGGTGTCGATACGGTCGAGAATACCGCCATCGCCGGCGCGGGCGGTACGATCAGGGTCGGCGACATCGGCACAGTCAGCAACGGCTATGCCGATCCCCCCGACGGTCTGGTCCGCCACGCGGCCAAGCCCGCCGTGGTGCTGGCGATCGCGATGGCGCCGGGGGCCGACGGGCTCGGCTTCGGCAAGCAATTGTCGGAGGCTGCCGCGGCGTTCGGCCGGACGTTGCCCGCGGGCGTGACGATGACGCAGGTTCAGGACCAGAGCCAGAATATCCGCGAGGCGGTCGACGCGTTCCTCATCAAGTTCTTCTGCGCGCTGACGGTCGTTCTGCTGGTCGCGTTTGTCACGCTGGGCTGGCGGACCGGCGTCGTCGTCGCACTGTCGGTGCCGCTGACGCTCGCGATCGTCGCGCTGTTCATGGGCGTCAGCGGAATCGGGCTCGAGCGGATCTCGCTCGGCGCGCTGATCCTGTCGCTCGGGTTGCTGGTCGACGATGCGATCATCAGCGTCGAGGCGATGGTGGTCCAGCTCGAAAAGGGCGCGAGCCGGGCCGATGCCGCCGCCTATGCCTGGACGCACACCGCGTTCCCCATGCTGACGGGGACGCTGCTGACGATCGTCGGCTTCCTGCCCGTCGGGTTCGCGCAATCGACGACCAGCGAATATGCCGGCGGGATCTTCTGGGTGACCGGGTCGGCGTTGCTGGTCAGCTGGGTCGTCGCGGTCGTGTTCACGCCGTATCTGGGCGTGCGGCTGCTGCCTGAGGCTCGCAAACACCACGATGCGGACGCGATGTACGATACGCCGGTGTACCGGCGGCTGCGCAAGCTGGTCGATGCGTGCATGGCGCGGCGCAAGACCGTGGTCGCGGTCACCGCGGCGCTGCTGGTGGCCAGTCTCGCCGGCGCGATGCTGGTCCGCC
>Ga0308169_10006065_pt1 | contig 10759 bp, 11 predicted proteins | sample PhyBR1_2_FD_202139 | JGI IMG/M metagenome (GOLD analysis project Ga0308169, IMG submission 202139) | Phyllosphere microbial communities from UC Gill Tract Community Farm, Albany, California, United States - DLSLSB.R1 | ecosystem: Host-associated > Plants > Phyllosphere > Unclassified | place... | reverse complement strand
GCAACCGCAAGAGGTCAGAACAAGCGGCGCCCGGGTCCCGGTGCATGCTCGCCGCCCCCCTCCGCCGACTGTCCCTCGCCCGACTTTCCTCCCTCCGCCCCGCACACGCCCAGAGCCGCCCCCTACGCTCCACCAGCACCACCATGAGCACGCCGCCAATCCTTCCCGCCATCGTCCTCACGCCCGACGAGCACAAGCTCGTCGACCTCCTCGTCGGGTGCGCAGACTGGGTCGACCACAACCCGCACCTCGTCGACGCGCTGCGCCTGAAGGACGACACGACGGGCGAGTGGATCGGGAGGGAGCGAGGGGACGAGCCGGTCGAGCTGCGCATCGCTGGAGGGTGGGTCCGCGACAAGGTGAGCCCGTCCGTCTCTCTCGCTCCGAAGGCTCGCACTCTCGGCCTGCGCGCCGTCCTCTTCGAGACGGCGTTTCACGCCTGGAGGTCGCAGCTTGTGCCGAATGACCAGCCAGTTGACCCTGTACTCGCTCGCGCCGCAGCTCCTCGGCCGCCAGTCGGACGACATCGACGTCTCGACCTCGCCCGACCCCATCACCGGCCTCAAGTTCGCCATGCTGTTTGAGCAGTACCTCGAGACGCTTGGAAAGCGCGACCTGGTGCGTCGTCCTCGCTCTCTCCCTCGGCGTCCTGTTCGCTCGCTCGCAGGCAACGCTGATTCGATGGAGACCTTCGGCTTCGCACAGATGGGCCGCCTCACGAAGATCGAGGCCAAGCCCGAGCAGTCGAAGCACCTCGAGACGGCGACGGCAAGGGTGTGCGACCTGTCGGTCGACTGGGTGCAGCAGCGAGGGCAGGAGGTCTACACCGAGGGCAGCCGCATCCCGACCGTCGTGCGTCCCTCTCCTCCTCCTCCTCTCGCCCCTGCACTCGAAGTCTTGACTGACTCAGTCTCATGCACGCTGCATGCAGGCCTTCGGCACCCCTCTCGAGGACGCCGAGCGCCGCGACCTCACGATCAACTCGCTCTTCTACAACCTGCGCACGCGCCTCATCGAGGACCAGACGCAGCTCGGCCTCGCCGACCTCGGCTTCGTCCCCGGCATGCCGCGCAAGATCCGCAGCCCGCTCGAGCCCGTCAAGACGTTCCACGACGACCCGCTCCGGGTCGTGCGGGCCGTGAGGTTCGCGGCGAGGTTCGGGCGCGAGTGGGAGCTCGACGGCGAGATGGAGAGGGCGATCAAACGCGACGAGATCAAGGTGCGTCTCCTCTCGTGCTCTCGGCTTCTTGACTGAGAAGCCGGTCGAGCGAGACTGACTCTCGACGGCTGCACCGCTCGCAGGAGGCGCTCCGCAACCCGCTCAAGATCAGCCGCGAGCGCGTCGGCGCCGAGCTCGACAAGATGCTCCTTGGTGCGTCCCTCTTTACCTCACGAGACGTTACAGGTCGAGCAGCCCTGACGCCCAGCCCTTCGCACAGGCCGCGACCCGCTCTACGCCTTTGAGCTCATCGAGCGTCTCGAGCTGCACCCGCTCATCTTCCTCTACGAACACGACAAGGTCTTTGCCGCCGCCGCACCAACATCGCACAGCTCGGCAACGCCTCCCAGCGGCGCCGCCGCACCGTCGCCTGTCGTCGTCCCCGATCCGAGCGAGCCGGCACCGCCCGAGCCCGACACGGCGCTCTCGGTCGCCGCCGCCGCCATCCTCACGCAGCTCCTCTCGCCCTCCCTCAACGCCGCCTCGCCTGCGCCCCTCCCGCCGCTCCACCCCTTCCTCCAGCTCCTCGCCGTCCCCCTCCCCGACCCCCTTCCGACCTCTGCCCCGCCCGTCTACCCGCTCGTCTCGCCCTCACCCTCCACCGCGCCGCTCCTCTCGTGCGTCTACCCGGGCACGGTCAAGCGCCTGTTCCTCTCGTGCGGCCTCCTGCCGCTGTACGCGCTCGCGACGCTCGACAAGGGCAAGGTCGTCTGGGTCGGCGAGAAGGTCGTCCGGGACGGCGTCAAGGGCCCGACGGTCGACATTGCGTTCACCAAGCGCGCGAGGGAGGCGATGGGCGGGCTGAGGGGCGCCGTGAGGGCGTTTGCGGGCGAGGAGGGGAGCGGACTCGAGGAGGGCGAGCTGAGGGCCGAGATTGGTGCGTCGGCGCGCTCTCTTCCCTGTCCGTCTCTCTGCGCGGTTGCGCGCACGTCGACTGACTCATGCATGATGCCGCGGTCCACAGGCATGGTCATGCGGCATCCGTCCGTGCACGACGGGCAGCACCAGCGGTGGAACGTGTCGCTCCTCTGGGCCCTGTGCGTCGACCTCGTCGAGGCGCGAGCAGGTGCGTCTCCCGCTCTCTCTTCCTCGCGACGCTGAGTGCGAGCGGCGGCTCACTGTGCCTCGTGCGCTCGCAGATCCGGCCGAGCAGGCTCGGCTCGTGCACGCCTACAACCGGTTCGTCGGCCTCGTCGAGGCGCACGAGCTGCACGTTCGCGCCTTTGACCCTCCGCTACTCGACGTGCGTCCTGCTTCCTCTTTACCGCGTGCGCTCGGCGTCTCGCGTCGTGCTGTCGCTGACCCTCCTCCTCTCGCCCTTTCCTCGCGCACAGGGCAAATCCCTCAACGCCCTCCTCCCCTTCACCAAGTCCTCGCCCGCCATGCCCGCGATCCTCAACCTCATCGTGCGCTTCCAGCTCGCCCACCCGGGCGCGACCGTCGCCGACGTCGAGGCGCTCCTGCGCGCGCAGGAGGACGAGCTGCGCGAGCTCGTCGAGCGGTCAAAGCCGGTGCCGAAGGGCAAGAAGCGCAAGGGCGCGGCGGCGTAGAGCGGGAGGGGTGGTGGGTCGGTGCAGCGCAGACAATGCTGACCGTGCGCGAGAGCGAGGGAGGAGAGCGGCGCACGAGCCTCCGGCAAGGTCGGGCTGCTGCTGCTCGACCTCTCGCCTTTTCTCTATGTTGGGCGTCTCTTTCTAGACACTGTAGAGCCGCTCTCGCTCTCGCTTGAGCCGATGAGCTCGCCGCGCGAGGTCGACTTGGCTCGGTTCGCCTGCCCCGCTTTTTGCTCGCGCCTCGTCCTCTCCCCCTCCTTCTCCTCACACACTCTCTCGCCTCGCACTGCTGCGACTCGCCTAGCACGCCTACACGCCTCAGCAGATCTTCAAGGCCCCGCCTGCGCTGTCTGCGCCCGCCCAACGGCCCTCGTCGAGCTGCACCGCCTGGCCGTCGGGTCCTCATCATCGGTGAGCACCCTCCCTCACACTCCCCGTCTGCAGCAGCAGCGTGAGCCCCCTGCTGACCTACTGGAGCTGCCTCGCAGATCGTCGCCGCTCCCGACCCGCCTCATCTCGTCGACCAACCTCGCGCGCCCCTCCTGCTCCCTCGCCCTATCCTCCTCTCGGCCTCGTCTCCCTCCTCGCCCTCGCCCCGCGCTCAACGCCCCAGATGTGCACCTCGACCGCGACCCTGGTGTACGGCATCACGCTCCAGGCCCTCGAGCTCTGCATCGCCGCCGCCGGCTACACGCGCGTCAAGCCCGCGCTCATCGCCGTCGACCTCGTTCGCTCGGGGAAGGCCAACGGCACCCTCGAGACGAGCACGTCCGAGCGCCGTACGACGGCGTGTGCGCTTCCGGTCGAGCTCTGGGACCTCGTCAAGCGCCACATCCTGCAGCAGTCGTACCTCGACGAGTGGATCCGCCTCCAGAACCTGTTCGGCGACGGCTGGTCCGACGACGACTGCTGCGAGGACTACTACGACGACAACGAGTCGGGCTCCAACAGCAGCCTCACCTTCGTCGGCGCTTTGCGTGGCGACACGGCCGTCGACGACTTCTTCCAGGACGGCGGGGTGTGGTCGATGGTCAACGACAACATGGATGTGCGCCGAGTCGAACATGTGTGCCGGGCAGGGGGCTGGCGCTGACGTCCCTTCCTCTCCTGCAGGCCGTCATCGAGTTGCTCGAGTCGTTCGGGCTCTGCCTCGCTTCGGTCGACCTGATCAGCAAGCGGGAGCCCTCCTTATTCGACTTCGAGGCGGCATGGACCATTGGCATTCCGCTCGCGCACGACGGCGACAAGGCTAAGGCGTATCCGCACGTCGAGACCGAGATCCCGCACGAGGCCGACACGTCGCACAAGTTCTACCGCATCTCGCCCTCGACCTTCACCCTCCCCGCCAACGCCGACTCGCGCTTCCGCCGCCTCCTGTCGAGCTTCCCCCCCCTCGTCCCGACCTCGCACTCGGCCGGCACGATCCGCCCTCCCTCGTCGTCGTCGTCGTCGTCGTCGCTCGAAGCGCCGCAGGACAAGGACGCCGGCGACAAGGGCACGGCCAAGAAGGAGCTGAGCAAGGAGGAGCGGCGCGAGAAGGCTAAGGAGGAGGCGAGGGATAAGAAGCTTGCGGCGAGGGTGCCGGGGTGGATGCTCATGGCGTCGGGCTCGACGTGCGAGTAGCGAGAGAGGAGGGCCGCTTGCAACCAGCTTGTTGTTCGTGCCCGTGCAGTCGTCGCCCTCGTCGAGAGTCTCGCTCTCCATGGGCAGCTCTCTGAGTACGAGCTCTAGAGTGAAACGGCGAGCCTTGCGCGCAGCATTCATCTCGCGCCTCGAGAGAGCCGGCGGAGCTGGACTTGGCGATGCCGGCTGCAGCGGCCCTGACGAGGCTCGCTCCTCTCTGCCTCCTCGCCCTCCGCTAGGCGACTCGGAACTGCTCGCACTGCACTGCTGCACCGCTCTACAGCCTCTCGAGATCCAGCAAGTACCTGTCGGGCGGCTTCAAGCATCAGGACGAGCGCGGCAATCCTCATCATCGTCACCACCTTCGACCGCCTCTCTCTCGGTGAGCACACCTCTTACCTGCACAGAGGGGCCTTAACTGCGCTAAAGGGCCAGAGCTGAACCCTGTACCCGCCCTTGCTTGTCGCAGCACAGCTGCCTCAGCTCGCTCCCCCCTCACCTCCTCCTCTCCTCGCCCTCGTCCTCTCCTCGCTCTTACCCTCGCAGTCGCTTCGAGCCCGATGTGCACAGCAACAACCACGCTCTACTACGGCATCGCGGTCAAGGCGATGGACTTCTGCCTCCTCGCGGCCGCGTACGACCGCAGCCGCCCCGCCCTCCTCGCCATCGACCTCATCCTCGCCCGGCGCGCTCGCGGTCGCCTCGAGGTCGAGAACTCGGTCATGACCGACGTGCGCGCTCTGCCGGCCGAGGTGTGGGACCTCGTCAAGGGCGAGCTCATCGACCGCGCGTTCGACAAGGAGCGCAAGCGCTTTGCGAGGCGCCACCTAGAGCTGGACTGCCCGTGCTGCGCGTGCTGCGCCGCCGGCAAGCCCGGTGATCGCTTTGCAGACGTCTTCGAGTGCGACCTCGCGTACCAGGAGCTTATCGAGGGCGAGGGCGTTGCAGGGTTCGTCGGGCCGCACGAGAAGGTCCGGCCGCTCTCCGCCCTCCTCACTTTGTGCGTTACTGACTCTGCGTCCCTTGTCTCGCAGGCCGCAACCAAGCTACTCGCCGACTTTGGCCTTTGCCTCGCCTCGCACGAACTGATCAGCGTCGACGAGTCGCCCTGGACCGACCTCGACTCGGCCTGGGCGATTGCGCTGCCGTTCGCGACTGACGACAAGGGCCGCTGTCCCTCGGCCAGGACGGCCCTCCGGCACGAGTACGGCTCTACGCACGCCCTCTCCGCCATCTCGCCCTCGACGTTCGTCCTCCCCGCCGACGCCGACACGCGCTTCCGCCGCATCCTCTCGACCTTCCCGATCCTCGAGCCCGTCTCGCTCACGTCCGACACGATCCGTCCTCGCGCCGAGCAGGACACGGCGCTCCAGGCGGACGACAAGGGTGCGCACGAGGGCGACAAGGCGCAGATGAGCGAGGCTCAGCGGCGCGAGGCGGCGGCGCGGGCGAGGAGGATCGCGAGCGAGCCGAGGTGGGTCCTCTGGACCGAGGGGGACTCGTGCATCTAGCGGGCGAGGGTGGTCGAGCTTGCAGTGACGCTTGAGGGCTGTGCATGTCTCGAGCGCGAGAGTGTCGGTCGCAAGGTGAGAGCGAAAGAGCGAGTCGCTCGCGCTCAGACCAGCTCGCCGCCTCTCTCTTGCTTGGCGGGCTGAGCCGCAGGTTTGCGATGCAGTCGCTCGAGAGGAGAGAGCATGAGAGCATGCTCTACAACTGCTTCAGAGAGAGCGACCCGGGTCGGCTCTGGACTCGGTCGCGGCGGAGTCGGCGGCGGCGACGACGAGGCTCGCTCCCCTCCTCCACCTGCTTGTCCTGCACTGCTGCACAGCTCTGGAGCCTCCCTGAATCCAGCACGTACCTGTCGGGCGGCTTCAAGCACCAGGGCGAGCTCGGCAATCCTCATCACCGTCGCCAGTTTTGACCGCCTCTCTCTCGGTGAGCACACCTCTAGCCTGCGTTCGGGAAAGTCCACTGAGCTACTTAGGTCTAGAGCTGACGCGTGTGCCCGCCCTTGCTCGCCGCAGCACAGCAGCCGCAGTCCGCACCCCCTCCTCAGAGTCGCCCTCCTCCTCGTCCTCCTCTTCTCGCCCGACGCCTCGGACGACAATGTGCGTCGCAGCAAGCACGCTCTACTACGGCATCACGGTCAAGGCGATGGACTTCTGTCTCCTCGCAGCGGCCTATAAGCGCAGCCGCCCCGCCCTCCTCGCCATCGACCTCATCCTCGCCCGGCGCGCTCGCGGTCGCCTCGAGGTCGAGAACTCGGTCAAGACCGACGTGCGCGCTCTGCCGGCCGAGGTGTGGGACCTCGTCAAGGGCGAGCTCATCGACCTCGCGTTCGACAAGGAGCGCAAGCGCTTTGCGAGGTGCCACCGCGAGCTGGACTGCCCGTGTTGCGCGTGCTGCTTCCCCGGCAAGCCCGGTGACCGCTGTGCAGACGTCTTCGAGTGCGACCTCGCCTACCAGGAGCTTATCGAGGACGAGGGCGTTGCAGGGTTCGTCAAGCCGCACGAGAAGGTCCGGCCGCTCTCGCGTCCTCCTCACTTTGTGCGTTACTGACTCTGCATTCCTTGTCTCGCAGGCCGCAACCAAGCTACTCGCCGACTTTGGCCTCTGCCTCGCCTCGCACGAACTGATCAGCGTCGACGAGTCGCCCTGGACCGACCTCCACTCAGCTTGGGCGGTTGCGCTCCCGCTCGCGAGCGAAAAAGGCAGCAAGTTCCCCTCGACCATTGCCGACATTGAGCACGAGTCGAGCGCCGCGCACGCGCTCTCCGCCATCTCGCCCGCCACGTTCGTCCTCCCCGCCGACGCCGACACCCGCTTCCGCCGCCTCCTCTCGACCTTCCCCGTCCTCGAGCCCGTCTCCTTCGCGACCTCGACGATCGGGCCGCCTCTCGAGCGTGCCAAGGGCCTCGAGCCCGAGCCCGCGCGCAAGGACGAGCAGCTGAGCGCGGCAGAGCGGCGCGAGCGCAAGCGCGCGGCGGCGCAGCAGGCGAGACGGGCGGCGAGCGAGCCGCGCTGGATGCTGTGGAGCCGGGGCGGGTCGTGCTTGTAGACGGGGAGGCGGCGGGCGAGCTTGCAACGATGCTTGAGGGTCAGTGCACGTTGAGCAGCACAAGGCGCGGAGCGAGGAGAGCCGCCTCGCGCAAGAGCGAGTCGTTTCGCCGTCTCCCAGCTCGAGGGCTGCGAGGCAGCGGCGAAGCGCTCTCGCCAGTGGATCAGATACGACTTGGCAGCTTCTCCTGCGAGAGAGAACGCACGAGAGGAGCTGTGGCGAGAGGGACGCAGAGCTGACTCCGGCGGACTTGGTCGCTGCGGCGCGCCCCCTTGACGCTCCTCTTGCCTCCCTCAGCCTCACCGGTCAGTCCCGGCACCGCTTGCCCTACACCGCTGGACAGCGTTAGAGCCTCTCAAGATCCAGCACACCTCTGTCGGGCGGCTTCAATCACCAGAACGAGCTCGGCAATCCTCATCACCGTCACCACCTTACACCGCCTCTCTCGCGGTGAGTCCGCGTCCGGCCTTCGTTCAGGGCTGCTTATTGAGCTACTGAGGTCCAGATCTGACGCCAGTGCCCGCCCTTGCTCGTTGCAGTACAGCAGCCTCAGCTCGCTCCCCCTCCTCGCCTCCTCGACCCCGCACCCGACCTCGAGCGCCATGTGCCAGGCCACAGCCAGCCTCGTCTGGGGCTGCACCGTCAAGGTCGCCGACCTGTGCCTCCTCGCGTCTGCGCTGCCCAACATCGAGCCAGCGCTCCTCGCCATCGACCTCATCCTCGCGCGGCGCCGCCAGGGTCGGCTCGAGACGGCCGGCGGGTCGAACAGGGTCGCGGTGAGTGCGGTCCCGGCCGAGGTGTGGACGATGATCAAGACGGAGCTCATCAAGGAGGCGCTCGCCGACGAGTGTCTCGAGCTGTTCGAGCGCCACGAACCTCGTCCCGGCTGCGACTGCTCGCTCAAGACGGCGGACGACCACAGCGACGACGGCAAGCACGAACCGCTCCTCATCTCGCGGTACAGAGGCTCGTTCGACGTCAAGCTCGTCCTTACCTCTTGCGACGTCGCTATCTCCGATTTCGATGACAACGGCGGTTTCGAGGACGTGGTCGGCCACAGCGAAAAGGTGCGCCCGACCTTTCCCTGTCCAGCCTTTCGCAGCCTGCGCCTCTCACTGACTCGGCGACACGCGCAACAGCTCGTCGGTCAGCTTCTCGCCAAGTTCGGCCTGTACCTCGTCGACTCGACGCTCCTCTCGAAGGACGAGACCCCCTACCACGACTTCGACGCCGCGTGGCCCATCGCCGTCCTCCCGCCGCCCTCCCGCCTCATCGCCCGGCCGAGCGGCCGGTCTGCCAGCGTCGAGATCGACCACGACCTGAACCCGTCGCACGGCCTCGTGCGCCTGTCGCCCGTGGCGCTCGACCTCCCGCCCGACGCGCGCGCCCGGTTCGCATGTTTCCTCTCGGCGTTCCCCTGGCTCGAGACGACAGGCGGGGCGTCGCCGCGGCCTGTCGGAGAGGAGCGGTGCGAGGCGAGCGCGAGGCCGGGGAGCAGCAGGAGCGAGCCGGGCTGGATGCTCCTCAACGTCGGGTGGTCGTGCAGCTGACTCTGTAGCGTCGCGCCGTGCAACGCCGAGCCGTCGCTCATCGAGAAGAGGTGCGCTTCCGACAGACGGCGAGCGAGAAGCTCGAGGCTCGAGCGAGAGCGAGCCTGCTTCGCGAGCGCGAGCGAGAGCTGTGCGCGCTCTCGGGCAGAGCTCGCGAGAGGGAAGATAGAACACAGAGAACGCTCGATTTCGTATCCTGTACAGCCCGCCGCTCTCGCTCTGGCGCCCTCCCTCGCTCGCACGTACGCGCCTCGTCCTCGCTCCCGCTCGTCCTCCTCTTCTCCTCCTCCTCGATGGAGAGCGCCCGAGGCAGCTCACGCCGGCGGGAACGCAGCGAGGTACGCGGCGTGGGTCGCGGCGGCCGAGATGAAGGCGAGGTTGAGGAGCGACGCGACGCTGTGCAGGACGGCGAAGCGGCGGTTGAGGTGCTTCATCTCGGGCGAGGCCTGAGCGTGACGGCGTGGTGCGCGGTGCGCAAGGGGGAGGTGCGAGCGCGAGTGCGGTTGCGGGTGGTGCGGCGGCGAGGATGGGGAGAGGGCGAGGGAGAGGGAGCGGGGAGAGAGGAGGGCGAGAGGGAGTGGGGAGAGCGTCAGGGCTCGAGCCGCGGCGAGGCGGGTGGAGGGAGAGGGACGCACCTTGGGGTCGTTGTACTCCTTGTCCTCGATACGCTCGCGGCGGTGCCGGGTCTTCATGACCTCTGCAAGCACGAGATGGAGCAAGTCAGCGATCTCGTCTCCCCAAGCCACCTCTACTCGGCGAGTCGACGAGAGAGGAGAGCGAGCGAGAGAGGGGGAGCGACGCACTCGTGGTCCAGGGCCCGACGACGAGCCAGTTGGCGAGTCCGGTGCCAGCCATGATGGCGAGCGCCCACACGTTGCGGTCGCTCGAGCGGTAGAACTGGGTCCACTTGACGCTCGTGAGGGCGGTCGAGCCGCGGCCGTACAGGCTCGCGAGGACGACGGCCGTGCCCGTCTGGAGGAGGAACAGCTTGGGGAAGATGGCCTGCGTGCGAAGAGGGGGAGGTCAGCTGTGAGGGAGGGTGACGAGGGAGAGAGGGAGGGGACGCACCTCCTGCAGGGTCGAGAAGGGCTTGCGGCCGAGGATGCGGTAGGCGATGGGGCCACCGAAGAAGCCGTGCCACACGGTGGCGCCAAAGACGTTGCCGAGGCTGTGGAGAGGAGGGAGGTCAGCGATCGGGAGAGCCGAGGAGGCGGGGAGGACGAGAGCGAGGGCGCACAGGATGTTGTAGAAGCCGCGCGACGAGAAGACGGCGCGGTAGGCCGCAGGGTTGAGGTCGGTGGTGGGCATGCTGGCGCTTGTGCAGTAGCTTGAGCGGGGGGGCGAGGAGAGAGGAGGAGGAGGACAGTCGCCGGTCCGCCCGTCGTCACCGCCGTCCAGAGAGCCGGATCGACGCGTCGACCTCTGGCGGCGGGACTAGAGGCCCGAGGAAGCGTGTGATGTTCTACTCGACCCGCTGGGCCTCACACCGTCGCCCGGCTCTCTGTTGGCGAGGTGCGATCTGTCCCGGCGGCGGGGCCGGCCGCCGCGGCGAATCGTCCGCCCGCTCCTCTCTTCCGCTCGCTCCTCACTCTCTCGCTCTGCGCTTCAAGCGAGCCTGCGCAGCCATGGGCCTCACGCTCGCCGACCCGCACAAGCCGCACGACTCGCTCACCGTCACCGGTCCGCGCGGGGGGGCCCCGGCCCCCCCCCCCCCCCCCCCCCCCCCCCCCCCCCCGCCGCCGCCCCCCCCCGCCCC
>Ga0308169_10006063_pt1 | contig 10759 bp, 14 predicted proteins | sample PhyBR1_2_FD_202139 | JGI IMG/M metagenome (GOLD analysis project Ga0308169, IMG submission 202139) | Phyllosphere microbial communities from UC Gill Tract Community Farm, Albany, California, United States - DLSLSB.R1 | ecosystem: Host-associated > Plants > Phyllosphere > Unclassified | place... | reverse complement strand
ATCGCGTCGCCGGCCTCGCCCCGCCCCATGAAGCGCAGCGGCTTGCCGTCGACACGGAGCCATCCGGTCATTTGCTGGTCCGTACCCGTCCAGTGCCGGGTCGATTGCTCCGTCGTCGTGTCGGCGAGGCTCCAGACGCTGAAATACGGATCATGCGCGATCAGCGGGGTCGCGGGCGTGCGCGTCGTCACGGGTTCCTGCGCGACCAGCGGCTGCGCTGCGCCGCTCGCGCAGAGAAGGGACAGAGCGACCCGGTGCCGGGCAATCGATCGGAGAAATGCCATCTGGGAAGTCCTTCACGAGGCTTTCGCGCGGCAGATGCGGCGCAGGAAGCGGGCCGGGGCGAGACGGTCCTCACGTCGCGCGGAACCTCGCGCGGCTACCGTCGAATGTCGGAGACTTTACGTCCGTTCTTGAACGGCGCGCCGGTCAGGGTCGTGGCATCGAACGTCATCCTTCCCTTGGCGACACGTCGATCGCGTGTTCGGCGCCCTTCTCGCCGCTGTGATTAATAAGATAAAGCATTTTGTTTTCGTGAGCGTGCAAGGCTCGGCGGGTCATCGTCACCAGAGGCGGGTCTGACGACCGCCCGATGGCGGATCACCGGGTTTTCTCGCGACGCAAGATCCGCCGACTGACCAGGAGACAGACCAGCCAAGCTGGCCCGCTGGTCGCAACCAGGATCGCGCCCGGTTGTCCAAGACCGTCGTGAAGCGCCTCGGGCCGGGCCCAGGGCCATGGCCAGGAAAGGTAGAGGCCGTAGACGAGCATCGCGAGTGGCACGACCGTGCCGACGAGGAGGACTGCGAGCAAAGACGCATTCGGGGCGGAGCGGCTTCGTCTGACGGCGACACCCAGCACCGCCGTGATCGCTGCGGCTGGCGGCACCAGGAATACGCTCAGGATCAGGGTCATCATCATAGGGCGCAGCATGTCGGTCGAGGAGAACGGCTGCAAGTCATCCGCGCGGATCACCATGCGCGAGTCCAGCCGGGCACGCGGCGCTTCCCTGTTTCCCGAACGCCGCACGGCTTTCGCCAGCGTCCGTTAGAGCATGAGGAGCAGCGGCAACACCGTTCCAATTACGAGCATCAGGATCGATACGCGCCGCGTCACCGCGTTGTTGAGCGCGATCATGATCCCCAATACCGACGAGACGATCAGGCCGACCGACAGCAACGCGACAAAGACCTGCATCGGCAGGCGGGACGGCCTGCTGGATGCGGGCGCGGGCTTCGCGATCGGCCGGGCCCGCTCTGCCACGCTCGCGACGGGCCGTTGCGCCTTGCGTTCCGCGCCACGATCGCGGGGCGTTGCGGAATCCTTGTGGACGCTCGCCATCCACACGATCCAGGTCGGCGGCGTACCGCCATAGCCTTTTTCCTCCTGCAGCCGGAATGTCTGAAGCGCGCCGCTCAACGCGAACAGCAGGATCGCGGGCGTGAAGAACACACCGATATAATGGTGGATCCGGCGCAACTGCCGCATCGTCTGCGCCTTCATCATGATCATTCCGTCCTGATTACCGTGGTCTCGGCCACGTTGATTACGATCGCCCGGCGCACTTCATTGTTCGGAACGACGCCGACCCCCGCCCCTGCCACCGCGTTGGTGACCGCCGCGGTGCCGAGCTCCCAGCCGTATCATCACCGAGCGCAAGGACGATGTGCGTCAGCTACTGATCGTCCAGATCCGCGGACGTCAACAATATCGGCGGCTCGCCCCCCAGGCGCTTGACGAATTCGCGCCGGGCAATGTGGTGGATTTCATCCTCATGCTCCTCGAACCCTTCCATCGCGGTCTCGGGGTCGATGCCGTCGAGCGCAGGATCGATCAGTTCGGCAAGCGCATCCGCGGTGATCAGGAATTCAACGTCACCCAGGTCGGTCGTGCCGACAAAGCCGACGCTTTCCCGTTCCGCAATCCATATGCCGGAACCGCCTTCGAAACGAACGCTGGGCTGCGCCATCGCCGTCAGCCTCCGATCGCGGAAGGCGACGCAGGAAGACGCTCGGCCAGTGACGCGATGCCATCCCCGGTGAACGACGTCGACGATACGCCGTCGATCAGGACGGCCCGTTCGGTCGTCAGCACCGCCGCCGCCTTGTGATCGGGATCGAGGTCGACCCACGCCCGCACCGCGCCGGCCAGGTTGGTGACTTCGGGAAGGTCGCCATCGCCCCGGGGCACGTTTTCCAGCGCGGCACTCATGCGCCAGTCGATCTCCGGTGTTTTGGTCGTGTCGCCCCAGATTGCCTCGGTCATCGCATTCCCTTTCCGTGGTCGCGTCACTCGCTGCGCACCGATCGCGCAAATCGTCTGTCCGATGCAAGCAGGACGCGCCGATTGGTCCTATTGTTCATTCAAAGTGCGGGATCGATCGCACGCCCGCGCGTTCTGAAGGCGAGCGCGGCGACTGCGCCGCAGGAGATCGAGATGCGTACCGTCCAGATCGCGAAAGACACGCATGTGCCCTGTCTCGGACAGGGGACATGGAACATGGGCGAGGATCCTGCACGGCGCGCGGAGGAGATCGCCGCGCTGCGGACCGGTGTCGAGCTTGGCATGACGCTCATCGACACGGCGGAAATGTACGGCGATGGCGCCGCGGAGGACCTGATCGGCGAGGCGCTGGGGCGTGTCCGTGACGATGTGTTCCTCGTGAGCAAGGCATATCCACAGAATGCGTCTCGCGATCGGTTACAGAGCGCGTGCGAGGCGAGCCTTCGCCGTCTGGGGACGGATCGTCTGGACCTGTACTTGCTGCACTGGCGTGGCGGCATACCCCTGTCCGAGACGATCGAGGGGATGCAGGCGCTGACGAAGGCGGGAAAGATCCGTGATTGGGGCGTGAGCAATTTCGATACGCAGGACATGGATGAGCTGATCGATGCCGGTGGCGCCGCGTGCGTGACCGATCAGATCCTCTACAACCTCACGCGCCGCGGCCCCGAACGCGATCTGCTGCCCTGGCTTGCAGACCACGGCATGTCGGCGATGGCGTATAGCCCGGTCGAGCAAGGCAGGCTGATCGACAATGCGGATCTGGCGCTCATCGCTGCCGACATCGCGGCAACGCCCGCGCAGACCGCGCTTGCCTGGACGCTCCGGCACCCGAACGTCATCGCGATCCCGAAAGCGGCCACGGTCGGACATGTGCGCGAAAACCGGGACGCCGCCGATCTCGCGTTATCCGACGACATCGTCGCCCGGCTGGATGACGCCTTTCCTGCCCCGCGCGGCCCCGTGCCGCTGGAGATGCTATGAGCGCGCGCGGATGCCTGTCGGTCTATCGTCGCAGCGGGCTCTTCGACCGGGAAGCGCATACAAACCTCGCCATGCTCGCGCAGATTCGGCTGCAGGCACCAGAAATCATGCAGGCCCGTCTGCCGTGACGAAGACGCTGACGATCCGTGGCGAGAATATCGTCGATATCCCCACCTTCTATGCCGAGATCAACCGGGTCTTCATGGCGGGAGAGGATTGGCAGTTGGCCAACAGCCTCGATGCGTTGGACGACCTGCTCTATGGCGGCTATGGCGCGATCACGGGACGCGAGCCGGTCCGCCTCGTCTGGCAGGACATGGCGCAAAGCCGCGCGGCGCTCGGCATCGAGGCAACGCGTGCCTTCCTGTCCGAGAAGATGCAGAGGCCCGACATATTCAACGTGACCGTGATCGGTCGTCAGCTCGACGCGCTGCGCCACGGCACGGGGCAGACCTATTTCGAAATCGTGCTCGGGATCATCGCTGATCACCGAAACATCGAGCTCGTGCCGGCGTGACCCGAGACGCTCGGGATCGACCGGCAGCCAATAACAGAAGGACGATTATGATGGTGCGTACGATCGGATTGTTAGCGGGGGTCATCGCGCTCGGCGGATGCACGACTGGTGCAGACGTGGGGCCGCAAGCCGGCGCACCCTCGAAAACGCAAATCCGCAGCGTGACCTACGCGACGACACCGTGTCACGGGACCTGCCCGGTTTATAGCGTGACGGTCGCGGCCGACGGTGCCGCCGTTTTTACCGGCACCAGCAACACGGCGACGCTCGGCGAACGCCGGTTCAAAGCGACACCCGCGCAGGTCGACGATTTCTTCACGCGGTTGCAGCCCTATCGTCCAGAGGGCGAACGGCTGCTGACCGGTCCGGATAGCTGTCGGATGTACGCGTCCGATCTGCCGTCTGCGGACGTGCGATGGACCGACGGCAGCCGCTCGGGCCACCTCCTGTACGACTATGGCTGCGACCGCGAGACGCATCGCGTGATGGCGGACGCGTTGCGGGCCGCGCCGCAGGCGTTGCCGCTCGCCGCGTTGATCGGCAATCGCTGACGTGCGTGATCGCACCGCGCGATAATTGCGGCGGCGACCAAGGCCAGGCTTCACCGGCGTCGTCTTTGGTTCAGCTTGGCCCCGCTATCTGCGGTGCGACCTCGAAGGAGATACGCGATGAAGACGATTATGGCCGGCACGTTGGTGGCATTGCTCGGCCTCGGTGCCTGTGCCGCTATCGGAGCCGCGGACCGTGGCCAAACCGCGGCGTGCAAGGCGGATGCCGCCGCGACGCTGGCAGGGCAAGCTGCTCCGGACGACGCCGCCATCCTCAAGCGCACGGGGGCCACGATCGTCCGCCGCATCGCGCCGGGCGATCCGACGACGAGGGACTACCGCATCGAGCGCGTCACCGTCACGATCGCCGACGGCCGCATCGTTTCCGCAACCTGCGGCTGAACGCTCGGACATGGTCAGGTCAAGCCTGCTCCTGACGGTGGCGGCGCTGCTCGCGGGTTGCGCAGCGCAGCGGCCCATCGAGGGTCCGGTGCGCCTGGGCCAGATCGCCGCCGTCAACGGACCACGCGTGAGAGCCGACACGGTGGTCGAGGACAGCCGCTGTCCGGTCGACACCCAGTGTGTCTGGGCCGGGCGTCTCGTGGTGCGGGTTACCGTTCTGGGCGGCGGGTGGTCCAGGCAACTCGATCTGCCGCTCGGCAATCCCGTCACTATCGCCGATGGCAGTCTGACGCTCGTAACCGCGACGCCGCCCAGACGATCGGGCGGGCGACGCGACGAGCCCCTGCCCTATCGGTTCACGTTCCAGTTCCAGGGCGGGCTGTGACCGTCCGCATGCGTTGAGTTCAACGGCGGAAAGGCTCGCCGTCGCCCTCTTCCATTGACGATGCTGGCGGCATGCGCTTCGTTGCGGAAAACGAGCTTGGAGCAGACATTATGGCGTATCCCGTTGATCGACGTTCGCTGCTCGCCGGCGCCGCGCTGGGTGGCGTGACGCTCGCGAGCGCCGACGCACGCGCGCAGTCGCGCCCCGGGGCAGCCACCCGCCAGGTCATCTACGAGCTTCGGACCTATCATCTGGTCAACGGCCCGATGCGGGCACGCCTCGACGCCTATCTCCGCGAGGCCTTCATCCCCGCCGCGCGGCGCGCGGGGTGCGGTCCGGTGGGGGTATTCACGGTCGCCATCGGTGAGGGCAGCCCGAGCGTCCTCGTCCTCGTCACGCATCCCTCGATGGCGGATTTTGTTGCCATGCCCGACAGGATGGGCGCTGACGCGCGCTATGCCAAGGCGGCCGAGCCGTTTGCCAACGCCACGCCCGAGGCGCCACCCTACGCCTCGATGGACGTGAAGTTGATGCGGGCCTTCCCGCATTTCCCGGACCTCGAGATTCCAGACGCCGCCAGCGGCAACGCAGCGCGCATCTTCGAGCTCAGGACGTATTACAGCCATAGCGACAAGTCGGGCGCCACCAAGATCGACATGTTCGACACCGGCGGGGAGATTGCGATATTCCGCCGTACCGGCCTGACGCCGGTCTTCTTTGCCAAGGACCTGACGGGGCATCGTCTTCCAAGCCTGACGTACATGCTGACCTTCCCGGATCTTGCGACGCGCGAGCGAAACTGGAAGACATTTGCCACGGATCCGGCGTGGCGCACGCTGATCGCGACACCGGGACTTACCGACCCCGAAATCACCACGGGAATAGGAAACCAGATCCTGGCTCCGACGCCCTATTCGCAGATTTGACCCGCCCGACGGGCTTGGCTCTGCCATGATCACCCCGACGAAAACTTCGCCATTCGCGTTCGCAACGTCGCCACCACGCACCCATTGGACGCAGCCGGACGCGTTTAGGGCTTTTCTACTGACCTATTATCGTGGAACATGTGCCCCTGATCGTACCGCGCCAACGTCCAAAGGCGACGGACCAATCCTTTGGAGAGACCCATGCGTAAGACGGCATGCATAGCCCTGGCCATGTTGGCATTGACGGGATCGACGGTCGCTGTCGCGAAGGACGGCACCGCAAACACGCTCACCGCGCGCGAGCGGTCGGCCGGGTGGAAACTGCTGTTCGACGGTCGAAATCTCAACGGCTGGGGCTCGTTCTCGGGCGGCGCGCCGTCGCCGGCATGGCAGGTGCGTGACGGTACGCTCGAACTGACCGCGACCAGCGGCAAGATGAGCGGCGGCGATCTCGTCACCGCCGATCGATACGGTGCGTTCGAGCTGACGCTCGACTGGAAGGTCCAGGCCGGCGGCAACAGCGGCGTCCTCTATCTCGCGCGCAATCTGCCCGAAACCAAGCAGGTCTACGAGACGGGGCTCGAGATGCAGGTCCTCGACGACGCCGGCCATCCCGACGGCAAGATCCCGTCGCATCACGCGGGTGCGCTCTATGACATCACGATCCCGCCAACGGGCATCTCGCACCCGGCCGGGCAGTGGAACCACGCCCGCCTGCTCGTCGAACCGGGCCGTATCCGGCAATGGCTCAACGGCACGCCGACCGCCGACACGTCCTATGGCGACGAGGCCTGGCGCCAGCGGGTCGCCGCATCGAAATTCGCCAAGATGCCGTTCTTCGGCACGTTCGGGGACGGCGTGATCGCGTTGCAGGACCACGGCGAGCCGGTCGCGTTCCGCAACATCAAGATCCGCCGCATCGGCCCCAGTGCGAAAGCAGGCTGATCATGACGCCCCTTGCCGCCGCCGCCACAGAGTCGTCCTATGACGTGATCATCGTCGGCTCTGGCGCGGCGGGCGGCATGGCCGCGTTCAGCCTGACCAAGTCGGGGCTTCGCTGCCTGATGCTCGAGGCCGGGCGCGATTATGATCCGCAGGCCGAGGTGAACATGTTCGCCCCCGAAAGCGATGCCCCGCTGCGCGGCGCGTCCACGCCCGACAAGCCGTTCGGCTATTTCGACGCGACCGTCGGCGGTGGCTGGCAGATCGACGGCGAGCCCTACACGATGCGCGAAGGGTCCGATTTCCGCTGGTACCGCCCGCGGATGCTGGGGGGGCGCACCAACCATTGGGGCCGCCACGTTCCCCGCTGGGGCGCGTATGATTTCAAGCCGTTCTCGCGCGACGGCCTCGGCGTCGACTGGCCGATCGGCTATGACGACGTCGCGCCCTTCTACGATCGGGTCGAGCGCATGATCGGCGTCAACGGCGGCCGGCTCGATCTCGAGAACCACCCGGATTCGCCCGCAGGCTGCCTGATGCCGCCGCCGCGGCCGCGTGTCCCCGAAATGCTGATCAAGGCGACCGCGGAAAGCCTCGGTATCCCCGTACGCTCGGCGCACACCGCGGTTCTGACGCGCGACATGCCCGACCCCGTCGCGCCGCGCAAAGCGTGTTTCAACGCCACGCCGTGCACCCGCGGCTGCACGATCGGCGCGATGTTCCAGACGACGACGTCCTTCCTGCCGATGGCGAAGGCGACCGGGCGGCTGACGACGATCACTGACGCGATGGTATCGCGCGTGACGATGGCGACACCCGGCAAGGCCGCCGGCGTCGAGTATGTCGACCGCAAGACCGGCCAGCGGCATCAGGTCAAGGCGCGCGCCGTGGTGCTGGCCGCAGGGACCGGCGAGACGACGCGCCTGTTGCTCAATTCGGGCGAACGCGGACGCGGGCTGGCGAATGCGTCGGGCGAGCTGGGGCGCAACCTCACCGATTCCACCGGCGCCTCGTTCCGCGCCTATGTTCCCGCACTCGCGGGTCGCCCCCGTTACAACGAGGACGGGATTGGCGGTCAGCATATCTACATCCCGTTCTGGCTGTACGGGCAGCAGAAGCGCGGCGAGCTCGACTTCGCGCGTGGCTATCATTTCGAGATCGGCGGCCGGTTCGGCGTCCCGCCCGCCGAGGTCCTGCCCCGAGCATGGGGTGCGGCGCTCAAGACGGCGGTCCGCAACACATCCGGCTCGACGATCGCCCTCACGCTGCGCGGCGAGATGATCCCCAACAAGGACACGTTCTGCGAGATCGATCCGGTCACGAAGGACCGGTTCGGCATCCCCGTCCTGCGCTTTTCGTTCCGCTGGTCGCAGAACGAGATCAACCAGGTCGCGCATGGCCGTCGCACCGCGCACGCCGTCTTCAAGCGGATGAACGCGACGATCCTCGATCCCGATCTGCCGCCCGAACAGATCATGACCGCGGGCGGCGAGATCATCCACGAGCTCGGGACCGCGCGCATGGGAGCGGATCCGCGATCGTCCGTGGTCGACGGCTATGGTCGCGCGTGGGAAGTCGACAATCTGGTGCTAATGGACGGCGCGGTCTTCGCATCCGGCGCACACAAGAACCCGACGCTGACCATTCTCGCGCTGGCGCTGCGCGCGTCGGAGCGATTGGCCAAGCGTATCAAGACAGGAGCGTTCGCATGACGCTTTCCAGGCGCACCACGATGCAGTGGATGATGACCGCGGCGTTGCTCCCGCTCGCGCGCTGGTCGCCCGCGGACGCGACGCCGGCGGGCAGCGGGACCGCGGTGGCGTTCGATAGGGTCGCAGACTGGCCGTCCGTCCCCCCCGCCGCACCGGCAAAGGGGTATGGCCGCGACCCGAACCTGATGGAACCCAAGGTGCCTTGGCCGCTGACGTTCAGCAGCGGACAGCGCGGCGTCGTCGATATGCTCGGCGACATGATCCTCCCCGCCGATGCCGTATCGCCGGGCGCCGGGGCGCTGGGGGTCGGCGCGTTCATCGACGAATGGATCAGCGCGCCCTATCCGATCCAGCAGGCGGACCGGCAGAAGATCCTCGCCGGTCTTGGCTGGCTCGACGCGCAGGCAAGCGTGCTGCACGGCAAGCCGTTCGCCGCGATCACCGTGCAGCAACGCGCAGCGATGCTCGACGTGCTGAGCAGTGCCGCCCCCAAGGCCAGCATGACCGCGCCCGTCGCGTTCATGGACACGCTGCGCAAGCTGTTCGTGCTGGGCTTCTACAGCCTGCCCGAAGGCAAGGCCGACATGGGATATATCGGCGACACGCCAAGCGAAGGCCCCTATCCCGGCCCGTCGCCGGAAGCGCTTGCGCATTTTGCCAAGCTGATCGGCGCGATGGGGCTGACATACGCCCCCGTCTAGCGGGCGGCGTCGGTTACTCGCGCATCGCAGGCGCCTCGCGCGCCGCTTGCGTCAAAGCGAGTATCCAAAGATCACCAGCACCGATTTCTTCAGGCGACCGTCACCGCCCTGGGCCGCGCCGGATATAAACTGGCCGGCCCCGACATAGGGATCATTCCGGCCGATCAGGAATTCCGAATATACCTTGATCCGCTTCGATCGCTTCGACGACCAGACCGCGCCGATATCGAGCCGCTCGCTATCCTTGAAGCCGCGCGCATCCTTGAAGAAACGGCCGTAATTCACATAGGGGGCAATCTCGAACGGCAGGCTTCCCGTATCGATCGATCGGCCGATTTCGCCGAACAAATAGGTTCCCTTCGTCGCGATGTTGTACGACGCATCGAACCCGCCGACGGTGATCATGTCGTTGCGGCCCGGATTGCGCGGATCGATGTCCTGCCGCGCGACCAGCGTCTTGGCATGCCAGGCGCCTTTGCTCCCGGTCAGGCTTGCCGCGAGGATACGCTTGCTGCCGTCCGCGCGCGTATCGAAATTGTGGATCGTCGAGAACCAGCCCGAGATCGTGGCGCTGAGCTTCGCATCCGCGGTCGCCGCCAGCGTGTAGCTGGCGTTGCCGATCACCATGTTGCGTTCGTCGTTGCGCGAGCCGTCCGGCACATAGCTGTCGGCCCTGGCGATGTTCGTCGAATAGCGCGACGAGTCCGAGCTGATCCCCGCACCGGCTGGTCCGCTGGCGGGAAAGAAGCCGAGTTCCACGCGATAGCGAGGTGTCTCATGGCGGAATTTCACGCCAAGGTTATAGGTCTCCTCGAACCCATAGACGAACGCCAGGTCGTTGAGGATCGATGATCCCCAATACCGGTCGTCGAACGGGACCGGCTGCACGCCGGCGGTCAGGCTGTCGGCTTCGGTCAGATTGACGCCGCCATAAGCGTACATCAGGAACCGCACCTCGCCCGGATAGTCCCGGTACCCGGCCGGCTTGCCATAGATGAAATTGCCGCCGAGGAACCGGTATTGCGCCGACCCGAACACCGTGTCGGACGTATAGTCCGCCGTCAGCGCCAGCGTATCGAACGAGAGATGGCTCGACGTTCGCGGCTCGCCGCTCGCGGCCGCGTCGTTGAAGCGGAGATCGTACCGTCCCCGCAGCGTCGCACCGACTTTCAGGCCTTTCTTCGGCGATGCAGGCGGTGCGACGTCCGGCTTGGCAATTGGCGGCGACGCGGTCTCCCCGCCATCGGCCGTCGCCTCATCCGCATTGCCGGTCGGTGACGGGGCGCCCTGCGGGCACGCCGCGCCGGGAACGCATTGCTGTTCGATGACGATCGGAACGGGCGGTGTCCAGGGCATGCG
>Ga0308169_10006062_pt1 | contig 10761 bp, 7 predicted proteins | sample PhyBR1_2_FD_202139 | JGI IMG/M metagenome (GOLD analysis project Ga0308169, IMG submission 202139) | Phyllosphere microbial communities from UC Gill Tract Community Farm, Albany, California, United States - DLSLSB.R1 | ecosystem: Host-associated > Plants > Phyllosphere > Unclassified | place... | reverse complement strand
TCCTTCTGCTCCTGGTGACCAGACCGTACCAGCAAAATCCTCGGATCATCAATTGCATAGTGGCAGATTTAAAGGCGTGTTTCGCCAGACCGGTTACGAGCATCAGTCCAGTTATAAAGACCCTAGGGCCGTCGCCTCGACCTTGTATAGCATCTTGCGCATAGCCCAGAACGCCCCATGGACATGTGAACAGGAGTAATCGTGCGCATTCCCACCGTCAGACGTATCTGCTTTACGTTTCTCGCCGCCGTATCTATGTTATTTACCGCCTGCGACCACACTCCAAAACAATGGAAGAAGCCGAACATGACCGCACTTACGCCACGTCTGCAACCAGCGTTCGAGAAGATGAAAACTGTCTGCTTTGGGCGATTCATGATCGATGTGCCAGCATCGGCCATCGTCGCTTGGGGGCGTTCAATCGTTACGCTGGGTGTGGATGTCTACCCTAACGGTGCGAATGAGGTAAGGATATTGGCAGATAACTTCATCGACAAACTGAAGAGCGATAAGGCAATAAATCACGATAATGTCCCTTTACTGCTGTCGGTCGAAGAAGTGGCTCGACCTGAAGGAAAAATCGTTATAGGGTACGAAGATTTTGAGGCTATCAATGGTCTAAAAATTAATGGATATTTTAAATTGAACAACGATGGAATCTTCGTTGATGCACGTCCATTGCTGGAAGACAGGGATAGAACTATAAGCCTAATCAAAAGTATTGCCGGTCGCCTGCGCCAGCGCGCCGACAACGAAATACCCAACGAACCTGGAAATTGCATCGAATATGCCTTTCTGCCAGATGAAGCCGGTCCGCAAAAGGAGGACCCCGGCGAACTAATTAGCATCGGCTTCCGTCTGAAGGAATTCCCGGACACACATCTTTCGATCCAGCTGCGCCCTTCGAACCCCCATTACTCCGAAAGCGACTCGCTGGAATGGCAACTGGGACGGCTTGAAAAAGATTTGAAAGCGGAAGATCCTAACAACATTCGCTTAAAAACAATCTACTTCCGCAGGGGCTCACGCGAGATCCATGACCTGGGTAAGGGATTCGAAGCCTTGTCACGGTCTCCGGAACAACCGGAGGTGCACTCGGTTCACGACTTCGGCATGGATTTCAGGGGCGAACCATCAAATCCTCTGAAACCTTATGCCGACATCCGTATGCAGACCGGCGTCGCCGACAACGTCATCGGCGCCACCAAGGCCAGCCTGACTGACGAAGAAGCCGTCGCAGTCTGGGACAAGATCACCAGCACCATCCGCGTGCGACCGACCAGCGCTGTACCAGTCAAGTCCGTCGATGCCGGTCCCCGCCTGCCGCTAGGTGAGCTTGCAGCAACCGGACGCAACTGCCCTCAGACTGGCTGGTGGGAACCCGATGAGCCACGAACGACCGAAGGCGACCGGCGCCGCCATTTCAACTCGGGCGAACGAATGCCGCACGTGGTATCGCTTGGCGAGCCGTCCATCTGGCAAAAGCTCAAGGGCGAGCGCCCTTCTTACCGCACAGCGACCGTGTGGAAACTGGTCGCTTACGGCGAGCCTCCAACAAACAAAAAAGGGTAAGCCATGCGCAACGTGATCCGTCTGGGCGACCCCACATCTCACGGCGGCAAGGTCGAGAGCGTGAGCGCAACTCACTTCACGGTCGACGGCATCGCGGTCGCCCGTGTCGGCGATGTATGCAGTTGCCCAATCAAGGGACACGACAACTGCACGATTGCCGAAGGCGACCCGCATCACGTCATCGACGGTATTGCGGTCGCTTACGACGGGCATAAAACGACCTGCGGCGCCACGTTGATTCCCACAATAGGCAATTTTGGCGGCGAATAAGGTTTATTCGTCGCCCTCAGCCGCCCCAGCCCCCAGCATCAACTGCGCCGCCTCGCTCGGCAAGGCCTCGACCGACTTCAGCTTGCGCGCCATCTGCCGGCTGCGCACCTCGGCATTCTCGATGTTTTTCGCTGCCCGTTCGAGCGTGGTCTTGGTCGCGGCCAGCACGTCGCCGAACTTGCCGAACTCGGTCTTCACCGCGCCCAGCACCTGCCAGACTTCGGATGAGCGTTTTTCCAGCGCCAGCGTGCGGAAGCCCATCTGCAGGCTGTTGAGCAGCGCGGTCAAGGTCGACGGCCCCGCGATCGTCACGCGCAGGGTGCGCTGCAGATCGTCGGCCAGGCCGGGGCGGCGCATCACCTCGGCGTACAGGCCTTCGGTGGGCAGGAACAGGATCGCGAAATCGGTGGTCTGCGGCGGCGAGACGTATTTTTCGCAGATCGTTTTCGCCTCGTTGCGCACCGCGCGTTCCAGCTCGGCGCCGGCGCGCACCACGCCGTCGGCATCGGCGGTGTCGGCCGCTTCCACCAGGCGCTCGTACTGCTCTTTAGGGAACTTGGCGTCGATGGGCAGCCACAGCGGCGGGCCGCCCTCGACCGTGCCCGGCAGCTTGATCGCGAACTCGACGCGCGCGTTCGAGCCGCTGACCGTCTCGACGTTCTTGGCGTACTGGTCGACGGTCAGCACCTGCTCGAGCAGCATCTCCAGCTGCACTTCGCCCCAGGTGCCGCGCGTCTTCACATTGGTCAGCACGCGTTTCAGGTCGCCCACGCCGATGGCCAGCTGCTGCATCTCGCCCAGGCCCTGGTGCACTCGCTCGAGGCGGTCGGACACCTGGCGGAAGGATTCGGTCAGCCTGGTCTCCAGGGTCGCGTGCAGCTTCTCGTCGACGGTCTGGCGCATCTCTTCCAGGCGGCGCGCATTGTCGGCCTGCAGGTCGCGGATCTTGGTCTCGAGCGTGCCGCGCACCTCCAGCATGCGCTGGGCGTTCGATTCGGTCAGCGTGGAGATCGCCGTGTTCATGCTGTCGGCGAAGCGTTTCAGCACGCGCGCCTGTTCCTCGCGTCCGCCGGCGGCGTGCAGCTGGATCTGCTGGCGCATCGCTTCCAGCTGCTGGGCGGTGGCGGCCTGGTTCTGGGCCAGGTGGGCGGCCAGTTCCTGGCGCGTGGCCTGGGCGCTGGCCTGCAGTTCGTGGCGCAGCTCGCGCTCCAGTCGTTCGAAGGCCTGGGCCGGGCCGTCCGCGTCTTTTCCACTGCCGCGGCTGCGCGCGAACAGGGCGAACTGCAGGGCGAGTACAGCCAGCAGGCCGATCGCGAGGACGATGAACTCGATCGTGGACATATCAGTGTCGGCGCGGCCGCTCAGTGCGGCCTATTCCGCATCCAGTCGGCGGTCTGGTAGAAGGCGCCCATCAGGCGCAGGCGCAGGTCGTAGTCGTAGCCGAGGTCTTCCAGCGCCATCGCCATGCAGCGCAGCCACTGGTCGCGTTCAAGGGTGCCGATCGCGAACGGCAGGTGGCGCGCGCGCAGCATCGGATGGCCATGCTTCTCGATGAAGAGGTTCGGGCCGCCCAGCCAGCCGGACAGGAACATGAACAGCTTCTCGCGCGAGCTGTCGTTGGGTACCGGGTGCATGGCGTGGATGCCGGCGAAGTCCGGCTCGAGCTGCATGATGTCGTAGAAGCGGTCGACCAGTTCGCGCAGGCGGGACTCGCCGCCGATCAGTTCATAGGCGGTGCGCTGGTCCTGTTCCTGGTCCTGACCGGCGTCTTGTTGGGTATTCTGAGATTCTTGCATTTGTCCATGATAGCGCAGCGAACCGGGCCCGTGGGAGGGCCTTTGTCCAAGGTCGGCGATTCGCAACAGGTGCGTGGGCACACCGTGCCCACGTTCCACACCTCGGTTACGCCTCGCGCAGCGTCTGCAACGGCGGCTGCCGCAACACATTGCGCAGCCCCAGCCAGCCGCCGATCAGCGCGCACACCGCCCCCACCAGCAGCCCGGCCGCCCATACCTGGGGCTCGAAATGCCAGGGGAACTTGAACTGGTATTCGGCCAGCGCCCAGCCCAGCCCCGCCGCGCCGGTCGCCGCCAGCAGGCCGGACAAGCCTCCCACCAGCGCGAACTCGATCCGCTGCGCGCTCGCCAGCTGGCCGCGGGTGGCGCCCAGCGCGCGCAGCAGGCCGGCTTCGCGGGTGCGTTCGGCCGTCGATCCCATCAGGGCCGCGTACAGCACCAGCACGCCGGAGGCCAGGGTGAACAGGAACAGGAACTCGACCGCCGTCACCACCTGGTCCAGCACGTCCTGCAGCTGGCGGATGATGCCGCTGACGTCGATCACGGTCAGGTTCGGATACTGTCGCGTGAGCGTGTTCGCCAGGCCCACGCCGCGCGCCGGCAGGTGGAAGGCGGTCATCCAGGTGGTCGGTGCGTCGCGCATCGCGGCCGGGTTGATGACGACGAAGAAGTTGGCGCGCATCGAGCCCCATTCCAGCTTGCGCAGGCTGGTGATCTTCGCATCGACCTGCAGGCCGCCCATGTCGAAGCGCATGGTGTCGCCGAGCTTCAGGCCCAGGGTCTGTGCGATGCCCTGCTCGACCGAGGCTTCGGCCACGCCGGGAGCGTCGCGGTACCACTGGCCTGCCACGATGGCGTTCCCTTCCGGCAGATCGTTCACGCTGGAGAGGTTGAATTCGCGGTCCGACAGCGCCTTGGCGCGCTCGCTGGTATAGGTGCTGGCGGTGATCTCCTTGCCGTTCACCGCCACCAGGCGGCCGCGGATCATCGGGTAGAGCATCAGGTTGTCGACGCCGGCCGCGCGGATGGTCTTTTCCACGCCCTCCTTCTGGTCGGGCTGGATGTTGATGATGAAGCGGTTCGGCGCGTCGGCCGGGGTAGCCAGGCGCCAGGCGTCCATCAGGTCGCCGCGCACCACGGTCAGCACCAGCAGCGCCATCAGGCCCAGCGACAGCGAGACGATCTGCACCACGGTGGCGCCGGGACGCCGCTGCAGCGAGGTGATGGCGAAGCGCCAGCCCTGGTTGCGGGAAACGCCGCGCAGGCTGCGCAGGCCCAGCAGCGCCAGCCAGCCGACCAGCGCGAACACGGCCAGGCCGCCGAGGAAGCCGCCGGCGGTCAGCAGCGCCAGCTTGAGGTCGCCGGCCTGCCACAGCAGCAGGCCGATGAAGACCGCGGTGCCCAGGCCATAGGTGGCGAGCGCCATCGGCCGCGGCGGCGCCTGCTCGCGGCGGATCACGCGGTTGTGCGGCACGTTGCGCAGCTGGAGCACGGGCGGCAGCGCGAAGCCGACCAGCAGCAGCAGGCCGGTGGCCACGCCCTGCAGCGCCGGCAGCAGCGATACCGGCGGCAGCCCGGTCGGGATCAGATTGCCGATCAGCTCCAGCAGCACGTAGTGGGCGGCGAAGCCGACCAGCACGCCCAGCAGGCTGCCCGCCAGGCCGACCAGCGCGAACTCGATCAGGAACAGCAGCCCGACCTGGTTCTGGGTCATGCCCAGGCAGCGCAGCATGGCCACCGAATCCAGGTGGCGCTGCATGAAGCGGCGCGCCGCCATCGCCACGGCCACCGCCGCCAGCATCGCCGACAGCAGGCCGACCAGGGCCAGGAAGCGCTCGGCGCGGTCGAGGGTCGAGCGCATCTCGGGCCGGCCGTTTTCCAGGGTCTCGATGCGCACGCCCTTGACGTTATCGAGCGCGATGCGTTCGCGCACCCAGCGCTCGTAACCGGCCACCGCGGCCTGGTCGTTCGGCGAACGCGCGGCCACCTGCATGCGGTAGGTGATGCGGGCGTAGTTGTCGGCCAGGCCGGTGGCCTTCAGGTCGGACAGCGCCAGCATCACGCGCGGCGCGAAGTTCGAGAACGAGGCGCCGCGATCCGGTTCGGTGGCGATCAGGCGGGCGATCGTGAAGCTCTTGTCGCCCAGCTGGATCACGCTGCCGATCTTCACTTTCAGCGGCGGCAGCAGGTTGACGTCGACCCAGACCGTGCCCGGGGCCGGCGTATCGCGGGTGGCGTCGCCGAGCGCCTCGCTGGCGTCGACGGGGCTGGTGGTGATCTTCAGCTGGCCGCGCAGCGGATAGGTGGGCGAGACCGCCTTCACCGATGCCAGCACGGCCTGCGATGCGTCCCCGGTTCCGGCCTGCGCCATGCTCGGGAAGGTGACGGTGTCGGCCAGCAGCAGGCCGCGCCGCCGGGCTTCGTCGCGCCAGTCCTGGGACAGCGGCTGGTCGGCGTTGATCAGGAGGTCGGCGCCAAGCAGCTGGTGGGCGTCGCGGTTCAGGCCCGCGCGCATGCGGTCCACGAAAAAGCCGACCGCGGTGAGGGCCGACACCGCGACCACCAGCGCCACCAGCAGGAAGCGCAGCTCGCCGGCGCGCCAGTCGCGCGCGGTCATGCGCAGGGATTGCATCAGCATTTATTCGGCCTCGCTGAAAAAGCGATCGACTTCGGCCAGGTAAGCGCGCTTCTGTTCCGGCCCGAGGAAAGCAGCCGTAAAGCTGTTGCGCGCGAGCTGGCGCGCATGCGAGCGGTCCAGCGGCAGCGCCTCGAAGGCGGCGAAGTAGTTTTCGTTGAGGTAGCCGCCGAAGTAGGCCGGATCGTCTGAATTGACGGTGGCGACCAGGCCGGCGTCGAGCAGGCGGCGCAGGTTGTGCTCGCCCATCACGTCGAATACGCGCAGCTTGACGTTCGACAGCGGGCACACCGTCAGCGCCATCTGCTCGCGTACCAGGCGCTGCACCAAAGCGGGATCGTCGAGGCAGCGCACGCCGTGGTCGATGCGCTCCACGTTCAGCACGTCCAGCGCGCTCTCGATATAGGCGGGCGGCCCCTCCTCGCCCGCATGCGCGACCAGGTGCAGGCCGAGGTTGCGGGCGCGCTCGAACACGCGCGCGAATTTTTCCGGCGGGTTGCCGACTTCGGCGGAATCGAGGCCCACGCCGATGAATTTGTCGCGGTAGGGACTCGCTTCCTCCAGCGTGGCGATGGCCTCCTCTTCCGACAGGTGGCGCAGGAAGCACAGGATCAGGCTCGCGCTGACCGGGCTGTCCTGGCAGGCACGCCAGATGCCGTTGATGACGGTCTCGAAGGCGACGCCGCGCGCGGTATGGGTTTGCGGGTCGAAGAAGATCTCGGCATGGCGCACGTTGTCGGCTTTTGCACGCCGGAGATAGGCGGCGGTCATGTCGTAGAAATCCTGCTCGGTCAGCAGCACACTGGCGCCCGCGTAATAGATATCGAGGAAGGATTGCAGGTCGCTGAAGGCGTAGGCCTGCCGCAACGCTTCGATGGTGGGGTAAGCGAGGGAAACGCCGTTTCTTTGCGCTAGCTCAAAAATCAGCTCGGGTTCCAAAGAGCCTTCGATATGGATGTGCAATTCTGCCTTCGGCATTGCCTGCAGGGTGAGGCGCAGCTCTTCGTTCAGCATGAGGGATCTCCACGGTGGACCGGCGTTCGTCGCCATTTGGAGAAGTGTAGCGCATGCGCTCTCCAGACTCATTTCACTCTGGAATTTTATAGATAGCCGACGCCATGCGCGCGTGCGCCACTGCTTAGCAAGTTGGTGCACTATTGACTTACCTTTTGACAAACACGACGTTGTCCAACAGGGTCAAAAATCCTGTCAAACATGACCTCGCCAGGACCCTGCAAAACGGCGTCAAGACTGGATCGGCAGGCTCGTCAAAATGGCTTTTTTCGACGCACGGACACTGTTTTGACTTCGAGAACTAATAGGCACATAATAAATTTCATAAGCGTAAGAAGACGCTCTCAGCGGGCGCTAACCAACCGGTTTTCATAATCGGATGAGAACAAGAAAATCGCCCTCCGTTCATGTCAGGCGGCATGCCTGACCTCTCGAACGCAGACGGCGACCCCACAACAGCTTGATGCCAAAACCGGGGCCTGGGCAGTCGTCTTTCATCGGCTGCCGCGACAGTGATCAGTGTTAGCACATTAGAGGACATTCACATGACCATTTTTGATAACTACGCAGCCCGCTATGAGCGTACCCGGGAAGAGGAATACTCGCTGCCGGAGTATCTTCAACTGTGCAAGAAAGACCCCCTGACCTACGCCAGCGCTCCCGAGCGCATGCTGGCCGCCATCGGCGACCCCACCCTGGTCGACACCCGCCTCGACCCGCGCCTGTCGCGCATCTTCGCCAACAAGGTCATCAAGATTTATCCCGCCTTCCGCGAGTTCTACGGCATGGAGGAAGTGATCGAGCAGGTCGTCTCCTATTTCCGTCACGCGGCCCAGGGCCTCGAAGAACGCAAGCAGATCCTTTACCTGCTGGGCCCGGTTGGCGGCGGCAAATCGTCGATTGCCGAAAAGCTCAAGCACCTGATGGAACAGATTCCGTTCTACGCGATCAAGGGCTCGCCGGTGAACGAATCGCCGCTCGGCCTGTTCAACGAAGAGGAAGACGGCGCCATCCTGGAAGAGGACTACGGCATCCCGCGCCGCTACCTGCGCGGCGTCCCCAGCCCGTGGGCAGTCAAGCGCCTGCACGAGTTCGGCGGCGACATCAACAAGTTCCGCGTCGTCAAGCGCTATCCCAGCATCCTCAAGCAGATCGCGATCGCCAAGACCGAGCCGGGCGACGAGAACAACCAGGACATCTCCTCGCTGGTCGGCAAGGTCGACATCCGCAAGCTCGAAGACTATTCCCAGGACGATCCGGATGCCTACAGCTACTCCGGCGGCCTGTGCCTGGCCAACCAGGGCCTGATGGAATTCGTCGAGATGTTCAAGGCCCCGATCAAGGTCCTGCACCCGCTGCTGACCGCGACCCAGGAAGGCAACTACAAGGGCACCGAGGGCTTCGGCGCGATCCCCTTCGAAGGCATCATCCTGGCGCACTCGAACGAATCCGAGTGGAAGACCTTCCGCAACAACCGCAACAACGAGGCTTTCCTCGACCGTATCTACATCGTCAAGGTGCCCTACTGCCTGCGCGTGTCCGACGAGATCAAGATCTACGACAAGCTGCTGCGCAACTCCTCGCTCGACAAGGCGCCCTGCGCGCCGGGCACGCTGCGCATGATGGCCCAGTTCGCGATCCTGTCGCGCCTGAAGGATCCGGAAAACTCCAGCATCTATTCGAAGATGCTGGTGTACGACGGCGAAAATCTGAAGGACACCGATCCGAAGGCCAAGTCGATGCACGAATACGTCGACTATGCCGGCGTGGACGAAGGCATGAACGGCCTGTCGACGCGCTTCGCCTTCAAGATCCTGTCGAAGGTCTTCAACTTCGACAACACCGAGGTCGCGGCGAATCCGGTCCACCTGCTCTACGTGCTCGAGCAGCAGATCGAACGCGAGCAGTTCGCCGGCGAGACCGAGCAGCGCTACATGTCCTATATCAAGGAACACTTGGCGCAGCGCTACGTCGACTTCATCGGCAAGGAAATCCAGACCGCCTACCTGGAAAGCTATTCCGAGTACGGCCAGAACATCTTCGACCGCTACGTGACCTTTGCCGACTTCTGGATCCAGGACCAGGAATTCCGCGATCCGGACACCGGCGAGAGCTTCGACCGCGAATCGCTGAACGCCGAGCTGGAGAAGATCGAGAAGCCGGCCGGCATCTCGAATCCGAAGGATTTCCGAAACGAAATCGTCAACTTCGCCCTGCGTGCGCGTGCGACGAATGGCGGCAAGAATCCGGCCTGGACGAGTTATGAGAAGTTCCGCACGGTGATCGAGAAGAAAATGTTCTCCAATACCGAGGAACTCTTGCCCGTCATCTCCTTCAATGCGAAGGCAAGCACGGAGGATGCAACCAAGCACGCCGACTTCGTGGCCCGTATGGTCGAGAAGGGTTATACGCCGAAGCAGGTTCGCCTGCTCTGCGAGTGGTACCTGAGGGTTCGCAAGTCCTCGTAAAGGCCATTGCAAGACCAGGTGCGTGGTTGGGCGGGCCAGTTTTCTGGTCCGCTCGTAGGCTTTGTCCCACCAAAATTCGGGATGCCAACCACGTTAATGCGCGGCGCGTTAATATGGGGGTACCGGTGGTAACCCGGCCCGCCGCGAATTTGAGCAGGAGGCCTGTTTTGACTTACCTCATCGACCGACGCTTGCAGGGCAAGAACAAGTCTGCGGTCAACCGCGAACGCTTCTTGCGCCGCTACAAGGCGCAGATCAAGGATGCGGTCGGCCGGGCGATCAAGGGTCGCTCGATCACCGACATCGAAAATGGCGAGAAGGTCTCGATTCCCGTCAAGGATGTGAACGAGCCCAAGTTCGGGCATGCCCACGGAGGCGTCTGGGAAGTCGTCAACCCCGGCAATACCGAATACCAGAAAGGCGACCAGATCAACCGTCCGCGCAGCGGCGGCGGTGGCAGCGGACGCGGCCGTGCCGGCAACAGCGAGCAGACCACCGAAGACGATTTCATCTTCGAACTGAGCCGCGAAGAATTCATGAATTACTTCTTCGAGGACCTCGAGCTGCCGAACATGATCAAGACGCAGCTGACCCAGGTCGTCGAATTCAAGAACCAGCGCGCCGGCTACAACATCTCCGGCACGCCGTCCAACATCCATGTGCTGCGCTCGCTGCGCGGCGCCCTCGGCCGGCGCATTGCCGTGGGCGGCCCGAGCCGCAAGAACCTGGCCAAACTGGAACAGGAACTCGAAGAGATCCAGGCGCTGGGCGCCGAGGATGACGACCCGCGCGTGGTCGAACTGAAGCACAAGATCCATGCGCTGCACACGCGGCTGCTGGCGATTCCCTTCATCGACCCGATCGACCTGCGCTACAGCAACCGGATCAAGGTGCCGAAGCCGTCGACCTCGGCCGTGATGTTCTGCATCATGGACGTCTCCGGCTCGATGGACGAAAGCCGCAAGGACACCGCCAAGCGCTTCTTCATCCTGCTCTACCTGTTCCT
>Ga0308169_10006060_pt1 | contig 10763 bp, 21 predicted proteins | sample PhyBR1_2_FD_202139 | JGI IMG/M metagenome (GOLD analysis project Ga0308169, IMG submission 202139) | Phyllosphere microbial communities from UC Gill Tract Community Farm, Albany, California, United States - DLSLSB.R1 | ecosystem: Host-associated > Plants > Phyllosphere > Unclassified | place... | reverse complement strand
GAACGACGCGGCCAACCTCGGCCTGCGCGACGTGCAGAAGGCGCTCGAGTGGGTCCAGGCGAACATCTGGGCATGGGGCGGCGACCCCGAGCAAGTCACCGTGTTCGGCCAGTCGGCGGGGGCAATATTGACCTCACTGCTTTACCTCCAGCCCGACATCGACCTGTTCAAGCAGGCGATCATGCATTCCGGGGCGCAGAGCACCGCGCCGCTGACCCAAACCGACGTGAACTGGCAGGGCCCCTATGATGCTCTCGTGCAGTTTGCGGGGTGCGACGTCACTGCCGTGCAGAACAACACGGCGACCGGTAGTACCGGTTCGAACTCGACCAACGTCTCAGGTTCGGGCGGAGAGGTGAATGCGACGAACCCAATTGCGAACGGCACGAACAGCACGGGCTTCTCCTCGTCGTTCGAGTGCCTCAAGGCGTTGCCCGCGCAAGAACTGTTCGTCGCGCAGGAAAAGACCCGCAATCTCCCGCAGTACCAGCTCTCGTTCATCTTCGCTCCGTCCGTGGACGGGGACCTCATCCCGGACTCGCCGCACAACCTGCTTGCCAGTGGGCAGTTTGCCAGGAAGCCGTACATCACCGGCAATGTCAAGGACGAGTGGGTTCCGTGGTGCTGTTGTGGCGATGAGGGGAACTGACTCCAGGGGAACCGGCTTCCTGCCTACGACGCTGCCGCTCAACAACGAGACGTTCATCGCCGCTGCCTTCGCGTCCATTGAGCCGATTACGCTCAGCCAGAGCATCCTGCAGGAGCTCTTTACGCAGGTGTACCCGAACATCCCCGCTCTCGGCTCGTGAGTGGCACTCGACCAGGATACAGGACCAGTATGCTCACCTGTAGCCCCTTCAACACCGGCAACGAGACGTTCGGTCTCGCGCCAGAGTACAAGCAGCTCTCGGCGATCCTGGGCGACGCGGCTTTCCAGGCGAACCGACGGTGGTTCCTCCAGCAGTCGAACGCGTACGGCTGGGACCAGACCTGGACTTACCTGTTCGAGTCGGCTCCGCCGGTTACGCCCGCCCGTCTCGGCGGTGAGTCGCGCACAGGTCACTCGGTTTGCGCTCGTTGGGTCGCTGATGGCAGTGTACCACTCCGCCGATGTGGCGTACCTCTTCGGCCTGCCGCTGCTGTCCCAGCTGAATCTGACATCTGCGCCGGGCGCTCTTGGAGGAGCCGTCGCGATCGCCAATGCGTACAACTTCACCGCGGCGGATGCGGCCCTGTCCACTCAGCTGATCAGTTACTGGTGAGGCACGCGCGCCGCCCCTCGGCCTCGAGCCCAGCCCGAATGTCTACCAGCGATCGGGGCGGTACTGACTCCAGGCTCAACTTTGCCTACTACTCCGACCCGAACGGCAATGGCGACGACGCCGCCACGGCCGCGCTCAACGCGACGCAGTGGCCGTCATACGGATCTGAGCGGAACATGCTCTCGCTCAAGACGCTCAATGTCAGTCTGATCACGGACGATTACAGGCAAGAGCAGATCCAGTACTTCCTGGACCGCCCCGTCGACTTTAACTACAAGCGCGACCTTCACACCTAGGCGTGGCGAGCGTGCTGGATGGCGAATGGCTTATTGCGGCGGTACATGACTCAAAAGAAGACAATCGTCCTAGCTTTCATAGCGCTATGTATCATACTATCGATCATGGCAAGGGATTAGCATACGCTCTCGCAGCACCCAGGACCATGCCGCCCAGGTGGAGTGGTGTTGTAACGCTAGAGATGTCTTGCGTCAGGAGCGTTCTCGTCTGCTGTGGAGTTGCTACAATTGCGCCTAGATTGGACTTCAGCAGCGGTTCAGTGGTCGAAGAAATCATTCTGAAGTGACTCTCAGCACAAACGGGGGATTGTGATGAGATGGAGCACGGCGCTCATAATTTGAACACACCAACGTGCTAGGCGCAACCACACATTGATGCCATGCATGACATCAGCAACCCTGCATTTTCAGGCTAAAGCCCCATCTACGCCTCGACGAGGACGGGCTCCGCTGCCGCCTGCTCCTTCTTCGCCTTCCTCTTGTCAGCCTTTCCGGCCGGCACCTCCTTCGCCGGCGGAATGATCAACGACCGCCCCTCGAGCCCGACTGGGGGCTTTGTCACCTTCTCCGAAGCAGCGCGTATCCTGTCCACCGCAGCCTTCCACTCCCCGCCCCGCTGCTCCAGCTTGTCCATGTACAGGCTCAACGTCTCTTCCCCCCTACCACTGGCGGGCTCGCCCCATGCAAGCCCCACCGCGAGGATCTCGTCCGTGACCTGCTTGGGCCCGATCTTCGGCGCGGTACCATCACCGGCGGCGGGCGCTGCATCGAGGTACTTGCTCAGTGCGGCAAGGCGGTATATCGCGTTCTCGGGCGTGAGGCTTTGGGCCATGCGCAAGGGCGGGAGGGGTTCTGGAGCGGCTGCGCGGGCGTAGGAGAGGTGGATCTTGGAGACTTGGGAGGGGATCATCGTTGGCAGTCCGTCTGCGGGGTTAATACGATTTCAGAAGCCGAGTCGTCTCCGGTCGGAGTACACTCGGCGAGAACTCACACGTCGCGGGGTCGGCGTACAGCCGTAAGGCGAACTCGGGGTATCCAAGGTGAGCACACCGGCCTACAGTAAGCCACAGTCCACAGTCCACAATCCACATCCCCTGCCCCTTGCTCCCCGACCATCGTTGAGAATCGTTCACACGGCGCGCCGAGACTCACCGACGAATGCGTCCATCGTCTTCTGCGTGACCCGCTTGCCAAAGTACCTCCACGCCTTCAACACTTTCTCAACCACCTCGAGGTCTTCCCTGCTCTCCGCGTAGCTGATGACTTTACGCAGATCCCCGATGCGCATGTGCTTGAGCGGTTCGACGAGCTCGATCCGCGGCCGCGTCGAGAGGTGCTTGATTCGCTCAATGATTGCTGCGCGCTCCGTTCGGCGGGCTATCGCCTGCGCGTTGGTCGACGACGAGGCGGTGATGGGCTCTGTCGTGGACGTCGTTCCCGCGAAGAGGTCCAGATCATCGTCTTCTTCCGCTTCGGCGAAGGGGTCCTCGTCCAGCACGGCATTGGACTTCTTCTTCTGAGCTGACGGTCAGCCTCTGCTCCTCTTTTGCTAGCACGAATCCAGGCGGACAGGGGGGACCAGACATGCAGGAGCCAAAGGGGTGGATGGCGGAGATGCAAACGCACCGGAGGTCGAAGCGTGAAGAGCGCGGAACGGCGCGTGCATCGATCGTGCTGGCATTCGCATCGCCTGTCGAGCGGGCGCAATCAGAGCCGAGAAGGACATGGCGGTAGTGATATCGACGCTGTATGAGACTATCAGAGTGAAAGACAAGCAGAGGGGGATGAGCAGCGTGCTTTCCGAAATCTCGAATTTCCGGACGGGGTCACATTGAGCGGCGCTCGCCGCATTCAGGTCCCTCTCGTGGCTGCTTTAACCTCCCCTAGATCGCCATGCATAGGGCCCGGGCAAGTGATTCTCAGCGAGAGCGAGTCTGATTTGTGTACAGAACGTCTAGGATTGTGTACATGAGGTACAGGTGTTGAAAGGCTGACAAGACCTCCCTCCGACAGGCTAGATCTCCAGGTTCCTCGTGCCCTCCGGAACGGCTAGGCCGTTGAGCTTGTCCTCGTCTGTGCCGATGAACACCTCGGCGACCGACTTGGCGACGCTCAGCAGCCTCTGATCGTCGTTGCTGCCATGAATACCTTTCCGTCCGTCCGCAGCCAGAACCCGACTTACCGAGGAGCAACCAGACTGAGCCCGATGGGCAGCCCATCCTCGCTCGCAAAGCCCGGGATATTGACCACCGGCACATGCAGCGCCGTCCACATGGCGCAGAACCTCGAGTCACCGGTATTTTCCAGCCCCTGGGTCGCCTGACTAGGCGCACTGGGCGTGAGGATCGCATCGTACTTTCCAGCGATCTCGTCGATCCGCGGCCGGAGCGTTGCCAGGCGATCGTACGCGTCAGTCACCTGGCGCTTGCTGACCGGCTCCGTCTTGCGCTCGACAATCTCCTTCGTATCCCACCGGATCGAGTCGATCCGGTCCCGAGACGAAACCTCGTACAGAAGGTTCGTCCGCGCCTCGTCGACATTCACCAGCCTGCTCGCCGAGCCCTTGCCCATCAGGCCGTCAAACTCCGTGCCGAGCTCCTCTTCCACCACTTCCGCGCCGGCTTTTCGGAGCATATCTTTGGACCGCGTCCACGCACTTTCGAGCTCGGCCGAGTTGGGCGCGAGGTCCCACGCCTGCGTCTTGACGAAGCGGAAGCGGCACGCCGATAAGGGCTTGGGCGGGATCGGCGCTGATGGGTCGACGATGCGGTAGATGCTCGCGACGAGTTCGATGTCGGCGAGACTGCGCGCAAAGATCCCGATCGTGTCGAGCGTGGGCGCGATGACCTTGATCCCCTCTTTGGAGATGCTGCCCCAGGTAGGCTTGAGGCCGTATATCCCGTTGTACGTCGCAGGGCGGATCATGCTTCCTGCTGCGTGAGCCGGCTGTTCCGCCGAAGTCTGCCACTTGTCCCACGACGGAGGCCAGGACTGGGAAAAGGCTGGGGGGCAGTTGTACGCACCACCTGTCTGCGTCCCAAGTGCCACCTGGCATTGGTAGTCCCGTACGGCTGCGGCAGAGCCGGAAGACGACCCGCCCGGTGTGCGGGTGTGGTCGTAGGGGTTCATCGTCTCTGGGCCGACCATCGAGAAGGCGAACTCGGCGGTGTGCTGGAGTGAGTCTAGGCACATCATACAACCCTTGCCAGGTTTGTTCATTGACACTCACCGACTTGGCGTAGATGAGCGCGTGCGCAGCGCGGGCAACAGCCACAACCGTACTGTCCGCGCCCGGTTGGTTCTCCTTCCATACCTTGGAGCCATGCCCTGTCGGCATGTCTGCCCACTGTCAGCGCCTTGTGTGCTTGAACCGGTCATGTCGTGCAGCCAGGTGGGGCGTGACGTACCTTTCGTGTCTGCCATTAGCGTCAATGTTCAGCATACGACGAAAGACCACCAACCCATCATGTCCTTCACGCCCAGCACCACCCCGAATAGCGGCCCCCTCTGTTCCCTCGGTATCGCATCAAGTTTCCTCGCCTCGGCCAGGATCCGATGCTCGTCGATGTACGCCCACGCCTTGACGCGGTCGTTCCTTCGTCGGTACCTCTCCAGATGGTCCTTGGCGACTTGCTCGACCGTGAGCTGCCCCTCGACGATGAGCCGCTGGGCCTCTGTCGCGGTGAGGTAGTTGCTCGGGATTTTCATTCTGGGCAGGCGTCAAAGTGCGTAATCTGATCAAGGCTGATGTCTTGTAGAAGATGCATGGGATCTGTACATGTATTCGGTTGGCCAGGGGTGTGAGGGATCCGACGACCCGCTCATATTCCGAGAATAGCGGCGGAGGCACTCATCGGATCTGGCCGAAGCGGCCTTGCTCGCGCCTGGGGCGTTTCCTACCCGCCGCTCTGTGAGTGTACCTTGTTCCCGTATGCATGATGATGATGTGTATATGTCCATGATGCTACGCCCCCAGGTATGCGTCGAAGATGGTACACCCCTCTCTCCGGCGCGGATTACGCGGTGAGGCCCGTCCTGAGGCTGTCAGATCTGGCTCCGGGTTAAAGCCATCCTCTGTAAAGCCCTCAAGGCGCACTCAGGTTCGGCATCTCTGATGAGCACTCGCGTCCGGCCGTGGCCTCTCCGTCGTCGACTACTTCTTCTCCTGCGTGTTCTTTGCCCAGTGCGCCTTCGCAAACGTGTTCGCCACGATCAACGGGAAGACCAGCGTCGCGTCTGCATACACCTTGACGCTCTGCGCCCCCGCCCGGATCTTGCCCCACGAAACCGCCTCGTCCGGCCTGGCACCCGAGTCTGAGCCATCGTACTGCACGTCAGCTTGATCACCTTCAGGAGGCGCAGCTGACCTCTTGGCCCGTGTTGATGTACACGGCATAGTCCGCGCCGTTGCGCTAGCCGTCAGCTTGATGACTACGATCTGGCGAAAGCTTACGAAGAGCATGGCGTTGGCGATCTGGTGCTTGCACACCCCTCCGCCCAGGATGATCATCCCGGCCTTCTTGGCCTTGACGGACATGTCGTTCAGCCGGCGGATGTCCGAGACGATGTCCAGCACGAGCTGCGTCTCGGTCTTGTACGTGTGGAAGTACATCATGTCGCCCAGCGAGCCGTCCGTGAGCGCGGGGCAGAAGACGGGGATGTCGTTCTGGCGTGAGCTGGACTCGATGCCATATACGGGCTTCCCCTGCCGCCTGCCAGGAAAGAGAAGCGATCCCGTCTAACGTACCTTGTAACACCAGTAATACACGCTCTCCTCGTTATCAATCTCCTTGCCCAGCCGGCGGATCACCTTGCTGGGCGACCAGACCTCCTTGTTCTCCTCCTGCTCCACCACCATCTGGTCCAATATCGGCACCACCCAGTCCTCGAATGCGCAGTAGTTCGAGTTTGGGACGAGCAGGTTCCCTATCCGGTTCAGCCTGGCGTCAGCGGATATGATTGCTGACGATTGTTGTCCTGCTCACCCTCGCTTCCGCAACCCCGCACCGTCCATCGCAAAGTCGCCCAGTATCGTCTGCCCCAAGCATTTGATGAAATCCTCCTCGACACCTCCAGCCGTCGTGACGATACAATCTACCAGTTTGTGTTGCGCCAGGAAACGGAGCACCTCTCTCAATCCGCTCGAGATCAGGTTGGAGGTGTAGCCGAGGAAGAGCGTCAAGGGCTCGTCTGTGCTTTCTCGGAGCTTTCTCTGCTCGTCAGCTGTGCGACGAGGAAGGCCAGAGGAGCTGACCATCTGCTCGACGGTCTCCATCGCTTGCGAGAGCCCCGTGGCCTGGAAGCCGATCGTCGCATAGCTGTTCAGGAGCGCTTCGAGGTCAATGGGCGACGACAGGTCGGGCCCTTTGATGTGCACCGCGTTGGGCGGGATGGACTCGGACGGGAAGATGACGTTGGCGTGTGCGGAGCTCGAGCTCGCCTCGGCGTTGGGGGTCGGGCCGGCGCTCATGGCGTCAGTAAGTGATATGGGTTGGGGTGGAGGATGTGATGTCAAAACAATCAACTTTTTCTGAAACCGACGACGAGGGCCGGAACGAGGTTTTACCCGGTGACTACAGTTTGTTTGTAATCTGGTTTGTAATCAGAAGTGATGTCTATTACAAACCGTCTCAGCAAAGTGACGACGACCGACGAGGACGGTCCAGACCGTAATCCGACCACCGGCCTAACCTTTATCACCTCATCACACGTCTCTCTTATCTACCCGGTCGGACCAGCTCGCGCCCGAGGTCAACATGCAGCCGATACGCGCTACTTCGCGCTTGCCGTTACCCACTTCTTCATCCCTCTCCCGATCAACGTCGGCAGTACCAACCGATCTCGCAGGCAGGAAGAGGGGCGCTTCTGAGGCTTTCGAGGTGAATGGAACCGGTACAGGTACGCCTCCACTCCGATCGTTCATTTTCCCACGCTACGGTAGGAGATCTCTGGGTCGGATGCACCGTGCAACTGATACCTTGACTTGCGCACTATACGACTCTGATCACCGGCGTGCATGTACGCTTCGACCGCTGACGCCCAGACGGGTCTGCGCGACGATCCTTGGCCTCGAGCACCAGCGCAGGAAGCACAATGTCATTACAGCGCAGGATTATGGAACTCGAGGCGCGGCAGCGCGAGTCCGAGCAGGTCATCGACGAGCTGCGCGTGGACAACAAGCGCTTGACGGAGCAGCGGCAGCTGCTGTACCAAGGCGAGGAGAACGAGCGGGCCGTGGGCGAGAAGCGGGACAAGGAGTTCTCGGAGGCGAGGGTCAGCCCATCGATGTTTTTACCGATGATATCAGCTGATAGCAGCTCGCGCTCGAGGGCAAGATCAAAGACCTGCGGTCTGCCAACCTGAGTCTGACAAACGACAAAGCCCAGCTCGACTCGGAAAACCGGCAACTCAACGCGCAATACTCGCAACTGCAGCGCAATTCGGGAGCCGAGTTGAGCCTGCGCGACCAACGGATAAAAGAGTTGGAGGAGACGTGTGAGGGCCTGAGAAGGTGGGAGAGGCGAGCGAAGGGTTTGTCGATCGAGTTGGAGGAGGAACGCAGGAAGGCGAAAGAGGGCAGGAGGGAGGCGGACGATGAGCGTGCAGACACGAAAGAGGATCATGTCATGAAGCAGGAGTTCAAGCGTGAGTCGATGATCACCTTGTTGAATTGCAAGCTCACGTCAGGGCAATCGCAGTACCTCTCTTCGCTGAAGGAGAACCACTCGGCTCTGCAGAGCGAAGTGGTCGAGCTGCGGCAGAGGAAGAAGGAGTACGAGGCGAACGACCGTGCGGCGCGGGACATTGAACGGAAACTTCGGGACGAGATCAAGACGCTGCAGGATCAGCTGTACCGCGCTCGGCAGGACATGGAGTGAGCTACCACAACCGGCTTGTACCTCAGCAGCTGACAGAAGCTCGTTCACCCAAACCTTCTCGTCCACGTCGCCGAGCTCGTCCGAGGCGCAGCAGCTTAACAACCGTCTGAACGAGCGGAACGAGGTGATCGCGCAAAAGGACACCGAGATCAACGAGCTGCACGCGAGGCTGATCCAGCTCTCGGGTGACAGCCAATCGACTAATACGGAGCTGGCGAAGCAGTTGGCGGAGATGCGCACGGAGTGCAGGTGGGCGAAAGAGGGACGGGCGGCGGCGGAACAGCGAGAAGAGCTGGCCAAGAAGGAGATCAAGGCGTTGCGATCCATCCAGGAAGGGGTGAGCTTCCCGCCCTGTCACGTTGGCGCCGAACTCACGGTAGGGTTCAAGCAACCCGGCATCAGCAGGAGCCGATCAGTCAGAGCGGGTCAGACAGCTCGAGTCGTTGCTGGATACGTACAAGACACAGGTGGAGGAGATGGACCGAGATACGAAAGAACGAGATCAGAAACTCGTGGAGGGTGCTGGGTTCGTCAAGCAGTCCGTGTTGGACGAGATGAAAGAGCACAACGAGAAGCTTGCCGCAGGTGAGCTGGATGATGCACTCATTGTGCTGATGCTCACGGCAGATATCGCCAACCTCGAAGCGACCATAGCGGAACTCACGTCCGCCAACGCCACGCTCGACGCCGAAGTGAACGACCTGATGCGCCGCGTGGTGTCGGGAGAGTACAACCCGGAGAGGGAACGGTGTCTCGAGCTTCGGCTCAACCCCGCCGCGAAGATCAAGGCGATCAGGAACGAAGAGCTTGAGAAGCTGAAGAAGGAGAACGAGGCGTTGCTGGATCAACTGTCCGCGAGCGGGGGCGGGGCGGGCGGAGTCCCGATTGAAAGCTTTGAGCGTCTGCGGTCGGAGAAGGAGGACCTGGAGCGTAGCCACGCCAAGCGGCTGCAGCGCCTCAAAGAGGTGAGCTCCCGCTCTCCTGCATGTGGGACATCCAGCTGACGGCAGATCTTCGGCACCAAGTCGAAAGAGTTCCTCGAGGCCGTGTACTCGCTTCTGGGCTGGCGCATCAAGTTCGACGAGTCCGGGACGGATATCCGCCTGACGTCGATGTATGCACCGAAAGGGAAGATGGGCTTGACGCTCAAGTTTGCGAGTCAGGAGGGCCACTTTGGGACGATGCAGATGACGGGCGCGATGGCGCGAGGGCTGGAGGACACGCGCCATTTCTGGATCGTGGAGAGGCAGAGCGTCCCGGGCTTTTTGGCGCAGGTCACGACGGAGATGTTCGAGAAGACAACGGTGGGTGCGAGCGTTGATGCGTATATATCCTCGCTGACTCCAGATCGGGCGTGCGGCAGGGTACGTTGGGCTGGAGTGAACGGGAGTACGAGGCGGGCGCGGAGGGTATAATGACTTGCCTGTCATCCTGGTACACGAAGGCACGCGGGATGCAGGATGCAGGGGTGCGCAGCGGCGACATGACGCTCATGATGATGCAACGAAATATACAATATGCTTCTTCTATCACCGTCTACATCTCCCCGCACTCGCTGATCCGGACGACGAGCTTCGGCCTGCGGGTCAGCTCGACTTGGAGGCGGTGATTGGCAGCAGGCTGACCGGTTGTTCGGGCCCGTCGGGACGTTTTCGATCTTCCGCACGGTCAGCAGACCCTCGGTGACCCGCCCAAAGACGACGTGCTTGCCGTCGAGGAAGTCGGCGGGGGCGGTGGTGATGAAGAACTGGCGTCAGCTCGGGGCGGATTCATCCAGGCGGAGAAGGGACTCACTTGGCAGCCGTTCGTGCCCGGTCCCGAGTTTGCCTGCGGTCAGCGACGTCCACGCGGCGCGAGGTCGTCCGAGGTCCGCGGCGGGCGGGGTGCAGAGCTCGGGCATTGCCGTGGCGTCGGAGCAAAGAGATACACGTCACGTCGAGCCGGGGCGCGGGGTGAGGCGGGGTGCAACGCAGGAGGAGAACCCGCTTCAGACTCACCATGCTCAACAGACCCGGTCCGGTATGCTTCACCTGGAAGTTCTCGTCCTCGAACGCCCCGCCATATATGCTGAACGAGCCCGTCCCGTCGTGGTTGAGGAAGTCGCCTCCCTGGATCATGAACTGCGGGATGCTGGCGTGAGCTACAACAGCCCAACGAAGCGGGAGAGGGCTCACACTCTGCACGGTCAGCTCCCGTCGCACGTCCACGCTCGCCGCAGCTCACCGATGGAACGTCGCCTTCTTGTAGCCCTGCGGGATGGCATTCACCCTTCCGTCAGCTGCTGCGCGGGGAAAGACACGCGAGCTGACTTACCGGTGCTCGCCTGT